>ERZ809224.394-NODE-394-length-43926-cov-7.004194_pt1 | contig 43926 bp, 34 predicted proteins | sample MGYA00520513_ERZ809224 | MGnify/ENA primary metagenome ERZ809224 (study PRJEB31576, sample SAMEA3212658) | Homo sapiens | biome: human-gut; feature: human gut; material: fecal | place: Sweden | collected 2012 ... | reverse complement strand
TAGAGCAGAGGACTGAAAATCCTCGTGTCTCTGGTTCGATTCCGGAACCAGGCATTTTGTCTGAAAAGACAAAATGGGGTATTAGCTCAGTCGGTAGAGCACTTGACTTTTAATCAAGTTGTCCGGGGTTCGAATCCCCGATGCCTCATGGTGAAGTTTTAAGCATCTGTAATGATTTTACAGGTGCTTTTTTTATGTCTGTATGATAAAATAACAACATATATAAGTAATTCTTTTGCAGAATATGATAAATATTTGAAAATGAACCGGAAAGGTGTGTTAAGCCAGTGAAAGATAATGAGCTTTTAATGATCTATGGTACAGACTATAAAAATATGACAAAAAAGATCCTGGAGAAATCGGAACTGGCTGATAGGATTTGGGATAAAGCTATAAGAAAAGGGTGTACGGCAAAAGAGATAACAATAGGCATTAAGCCCAATCTTGTGTCGCCGTCAGAAGCATCATATGGTGCGACGACTCATCCGGAGATCGTTGCAGGTATTATTGAGTATTTGCAGGAAAGAGAGTATAAAAATATTGTAATTCTGGAAGGCTCCTGGGTTGGGGATAAGACTGCAGAAGCCGTGAAGGTATGTGGATATGATCGATTAACGGCACAGTATGATGTAGAATTTTGGGATATGCAGAAGGACGAAAGTCATGAAATGGATTGTGCAGGGATGAAGCTTCAAATTTGCAACAGTGTAGATAAGATCGATTTTTTAATTAATGTACCGGTATTGAAAGGGCATTGTCAGACAAAGATTACCTGTGCATTGAAAAATATGAAAGGATTGATTCCTAATATAGAAAAGAGACACTTTCATAAGATGGGACTGCATAAACCAATTGCACATTTGGGAATAGGGATTTATCAGGACTTTATTGTAGTAGATAATATTTGCGGAGACCTCGATTTTGAAGATGGCGGAAATCCCGTTATTATGAACAGGATTATTACTGCAGCAGACCCGGTGCTCTGTGATACTTTTGTATGCGAGATGCTCCATTATCGAAAAGATGAGATTCCGTACCTGGAGATGGCGGAGAAGCTTGGCGTTGGATGCACAGATTTGAAAAAAGCACGGATTACTGAGATAAATCATCCGGATAGTTGGAATGCAGATATACCGAAAGAAAGAAAAATAGTGGCACTTGAAGATGCTGTTGAAGAGGTGGAATCCTGCAGCGCGTGTTACGGGTATTTGATACCGGCGCTTGAAAAGCTCAGACAGGAAGGGATTTTAAATAGGCTGCATGAGAAGATCGCTATTGGACAGGGGTATCGCGGTAAAAGCGGAGAGCTGGGTGTAGGCAGTTGTACTTGCAGATTTAAACATTTTATAAAAGGGTGTCCGCCGACAGAAACAGAAATTTATGAGTTTTTAAAAAGATATATTGATATTAAAAATGAGATTTAAAAGAACATTAAATGGGAGGGGTTGATAGCTTTTTACAAGGCAGGTGATCATTTTTCAAAAATAAGTGCTGATTCTAAAAGGAAAATATAAAGTTATGTTAAGAACGACGAAAATTTCCATTAAAATTTGACATAAACTTCTCAAATTTTACTTGTTAAAGTACGAATGACATGGTATTATGTTTTCAGACGTTATATGGATAGAACTTTTGCCCAGTGCGGATAAGAGGTGTCAAAAGTTTGAAGTGTATGCGGAGGAACATCCCATATGATGTGTGCGAAAATCTATGTATCAGTTTTTTTGGACTTTAGCAGGAGGTATATGACATAAAAGCAGTTTGTCGCCTCCTTGTTTTTTGAAACACTTTGTTAAAAAATAGACAATGTGCAAAAGACCGAAAAAACCAAAAAAGAAAGGAGTAATTTATGAGCAGCAAAATTACTATTATTGGAGCAGGTAGCGTAGGTTCTACTATTGCTTACACATTATCTAATCAGGATATCGCATCTGAGATCGTCATTATCGACATCAACAAAGAAAAGGTAGAGGGAGAGGTAATGGATATTATCCAGGGTACCTGCTTCCGTGATCCGATCTCTATTATAGCGGGAGAGTATGAGGATGCAAAAGATTCTGATATCGTAATCATTACATCTGGTATTGCACGTAAGCCGGGTCAGACACGTATTGAGCTGACGCAGACAAATGTAAATATTTTAAAGGATATCACACCGCAGATCGTAAAGGCTGCACCGAATGCGCTTTATGTAATCGTAAGTAATCCGGTTGATATTATGACTTACGTATTCACAAAGATTTCCGGTCTGCCGGAGAATCAGATTATTGGTTCCGGTACTATTCTCGACACAGCAAGACTCCGCTGCGGACTGGCTGAGCATTTTGATATTGCACAGAAAAATATTCATGCTTATGTATTTGGCGAACATGGAGATACCTCTTTTGTTCCGTGGTCACGTGCACATATTTCCTGTGCAAGTATGGAAGAGTACACAGAAATTATGAACAACAAGGGTAAGAATATTCAGCCGCTTGACAAGGATGCAATGCTTGAGTACGTTCAGAAATCAGGCGGAAAGATTATAGCGAATAAGGGTGCTACTTTCTATGCAGTATCTGTTTCCGTATGTCGTCTCTGCGGAATTTTGATGTCTGCTTACAATTCTACAGCCACAGTATCTTCTATGATGCATGGAGAGTACGGCATTGATGATGTTTGTCTGAGTACCCTGACAATGGTTGGGCCAGAAGGTGTAAAAGGCAAGGTTCCGGTACCTCTTACAGATGAGGAAATCAAGAAATTGCAGGCAAGTGCAGATGCACTGAAGAATGTTATTAAACAGATTGAGCTGTAAAAGGCTTTACTACGGTACAGCTTGCAAAGTTTACGTTGTACCCGTAGCTTTTAAATCATAAATTGTAAAAAATATATCGCAAATATGCGGCATCAGGAGGTAAATATGGTTTACAGTTATTTTCCTGGATGTACTCTGAAGACAAAGGCAAAAGATCTGGACTTTTACGCCAGAGAGTCTGCGAAAGCACTTGGTTTTGAGCTTGAGGAAATCTCAAACTGGCAGTGCTGCGGAGGTGTCTATCCTCTGGGAACGGATGAGATAGCGACAAAGCTCTCTTCTGTACGCGCTCTGAACGAGGCTAAGGAAAAGGGACAGGATCTGGTTACACTTTGTTCTGCATGTCATCATGTGATTAAGCGTGTAAATGATGATATGAAAAATGTGGAGGACATCCGCACAAGAGCAAACAATTACATGCAGCTTGACGAGCCTTATGCGGGAGAGGCGACGGTGCTTCATTATCTTGAAGTGCTGCGCGATAGAGTAGGTTTTGATGAGTTGAAGAAAAAAGTGGTAAATCCGCTGAAGGGAAGAAAGATCGGTGCATATTATGGATGTCTGCTTCTGCGTCCCAATTCTATCCTGGAATTTGATGATCCGGAAAATCCAACGATTATTGAGGATTTTATCCGTGCAATCGGAGCAGAGCCGGTAGTTTATCCGTATCGTAACGAGTGCTGCGGCGGTTATATTTCTCTGAAGGAAAAAGAGTTGAGCGGTAAGATGGTTGACCGCATTATGGATTCTGCCGCAGGTATGGGAGCAGAGGAACTGATCACAGCCTGTCCTCTGTGTCTGTATAATCTGAATACGAGCACAAGCCAAAGCAAGCTTCCGGTACATTACTTTACGGAGCTGCTGGCGGAGGCACTGGGTATCAAAGAGGAGGTGCAGGCATAATGAAATCTCAGAAAGACAAAGCGGAGATGATTGAAGAAATCAGCGGCGCAAGCCCAAAGAAATGTATGAAATGCGGAAAATGCTCTGCAACCTGTCCTGCATTTGATGAGATGGATATTAAACCACATCAGTTTGTGTCATACGTTGTAGATGAGAATGTGGATGCACTGATGGAGTCAAAAACTCTGTGGAAATGTCTTTCCTGTTTTGCATGTGTGGAGAGATGCCCTAGAGATGTGAAACCCGGAAAACTGATTGACGCAGCAAGACAGATGGTTGTGCGTCAGCGCGGAGAAGATTATCTGTCAGCAGATGAGATACCGCAGCTTCTGGATCCGGAACTGCCGCAGCAGCTTCTGGTGAGCGCGTTCAGAAGATATAAGAGATAAATGAAGAAAGTTGGAGGTGAACTCATTGCAGAGAATAGGAGTATTTGTCTGTCATTGCGGAAGTAACATTGCAGCTACTGTAGATGTTAAAAAAGTAGTGGAAATGGCAAAACTGGAGCCTGGAGTTGTCCATGCAGAAGACTATCAGTATATGTGTTCTGAGGCTGGACAGGCAAAAATAGATGCTGCAATCAAGGAGAAAGGGCTGACAGGACTTGTTGTTTGTTCCTGTTCGCCGCGTATGCACGAGACAACATTCAGAAAGGCAGCAGAGAGAGCCGGACTGAACCCGTACATGGTAGAGGTTGCAAACATTCGTGAGCATTGTTCCTGGATCCACAAGGATATGGAAGAGGCTACAAAGAAAGCCGTTATTTTGATGAGAGCGGCTGTTGCTAAAGTAAATCTGGATGCACCGCTGCAGCCGGGAGAGAGCCTTGTTACAAAGCGTGCACTGGTTATCGGCGGCGGTATCGCAGGGATTCAGACGGCGCTGGATATCGCAGATGCAGGCTATGAAGTAGATATCGTGGAGAAAGAGCCGAGTATCGGCGGAAGAATGTCTCAGCTTGACAAGACATTCCCTACATTGGACTGTTCTGCATGTATCCTTACCCCGAAAATGGTGGAAGCAGCAGCACATGAAAAGATTACGATTTATACTTATAGTGAAGTAGAGAAGGTAAGCGGATTTGTAGGCGATTTTACGGCTGATATCCGCAAAAAAGCAAGAAGTGTCAATATGGACAAATGTACCGGATGCGGTGTGTGTCAGGAGAAATGCCCGTCCAAAAAGACACCGAGTGAATTTAACCGCGGTTTGAATACAAGAAGCGCCATTTATACACCGTTTGCACAGGCTATCCCGAATGTACCGGTTATTGACAGAGAACATTGTATAAAATTTAAGACCGGAAAATGTGGTGTCTGCTCAAAGGTCTGCCAGGCAGGCGCTATTGACTATGATCAGAAGGACGAAATTATCACACGGAAGTACGGTGCAATTGTAGTTGCAACCGGATTTGATGTGATCAAACTGGATAAATATGATGAGTACGCTTACAATCAGAGTCCGGATGTTATCACATCCCTGGAACTGGAGCGTATTATGAATGCGGCAGGTCCTACAAAGGGTCATCTGGAGCGTATGTCTGATCATAAACCGCCGAAGAAGATGGTATTTGTACAGTGTGTAGGTTCCCGCTGTGCAGATGCAAGAGGAAAGAGCTACTGTTCAAAGATCTGCTGTATGTATACAGCAAAGCATGCGATGCTGATCCGTGATAAGTATCCGGATGTAGATGTAACGGTATTCTATATTGATGTGCGTACACCTGGTAAGAACTTTGACGAGTTTTATCGCCGTGCAGTGGAAGAGTATGGCGTACATTATATCAAGGGCCAGGTAGGAAAGGTTGCTCCTCAGCCAAACGGCCAGCTTCTTGTGCAGGCTTCTGATCTTCTGGATAACAAACAGATTTTGATGGAAGCCGATATGGTAGTTCTGGCGGCGGCGATTGAGCCGAATCCGGATGTAAGAAAGATCGCGACTATGCTTACTGCAAGTATCGATACAAACAATTTCCTGACAGAGGCGCATCCGAAGCTGCGTCCGGTAGAGTCACCGACAGCAGGTGTATTCCTGTCCGGTGTATGCCAGGGACCAAAGGATATCCCGGAGACCGTTTCTCAGGCAGGTGCAGCGGCAGTAAAGGCAATTGGTCTGTTGGCTAAGGATAAGCTGATGACTAATCCGTGTACTGCAAAGCCGGATGAATTGCTGTGTAACGGCTGTTCTACATGTGCAAATGTGTGCCCATATGGTGCAATTACATATATTGATAAAGAAGTCAACGATCACGGTATTCGTGAAGTACGTCATCTTGCACAGGTCAACAATGCACTGTGCCAGGGCTGCGGCGCTTGTACTGTTGCGTGCCCGTCCGGTGCAATGGATCTGCAGGGCTTCTCTAACAGACAGATTATAGCGGAGGTGGATGCAATATGTCGATAGAAACAAAGGAAACATTCAGACCGAAAATTGTGGCATTCTGCTGTAACTGGTGCAGCTATGCAGGTGCGGATCTTGCAGGCAGCAGCCGCCTGGTTTATCCTGCAGATGTTAAGATTATCCGTGTACCGTGTTCCTGCCGTGTTAACCCGATGTTTATTCTGAGAGCTTTTGAAAAAGGCGCTGATGGCGTTATCATGTGCGGATGCCATCCTGGAGATTGTCATTACAGCACAGGAAATTATTATGCAAGAAGGCGTATGACGCTGCTGTTCTCCATGCTGGACTTTATCGGTGTGGAAAATGGACGTACTCGTGTCGAGTGGGTGTCTGCGGCTGAGGGTGTAAAATTCTCACAGACTATGAATGAATTTGTGGAGAAGATTTACTCACTGGGCAAAAATGTGAGATTGGAGGATTTGAGATGCAGGAAGAATTAGTAAAGCGCGCAAAAGAACTGCTGGCAGATGGTACTGTGGCACGCGTTCTTGGCTGGAAAGCCGGCGACCTGCCTTATAATCCGGAACCAGCTTATTTTGAGAATGAAGAGCAGTTAAAGGATTTTGTATACAATGGTTTCTGTGGGGCAAACTTGAGCAAATATATGATTGAGGCTGCCAAACTGGAAGGAAAGACGCTTGTATTTTTAAAACCATGTGATACATACAGCTTTAATCAGCTTACAAAAGAGCACAGAGTGGACAGAGATAAAACATTTATTATCGGTGTAGGATGTAAAGGAAAGCTGTCCATTGAGAATATCAGAAATCAGGGAATCAAAGGAATTGAGAGCATTTCCGGCGCAGAGATGACGGATGATGCAGAAAATCTGACAATTCAGACCATTTATGGAGAGAAGACCTGCTCCTACACTTCTGCAATGCTGGAAAGATGTCATGTCTGCAAAGGAAAAGAGCATCAGGTTTATGATGAGCTGATCGGTGAGTCAAAAGATACGAAGGATGCAGAACGTTTTGCTGAAGTAGAAAAAATTGAGGCAATGTCACCGGAAGAGAGATTTGCATTCTTCCAGAGTGAATTGTCAAAATGTATCCGTTGCAATGCATGCCGTAATGTATGTCCGGCCTGCAGTTGCCGTAAGTGTGTATTTGACAGTACGAAATTTGACAGCGCACAGAAGGCAAATGTGGATTCCTTTGAGGAAAAAATGTTTCACATTATCCGTGCATTCCATGTGGCAGGACGTTGCACGGACTGCGGAGAGTGCAGCCGTGTATGTCCGCAGGGAATACCGCTTCACCTGTTCAACCGTAAATTTATCAAGGATATTGATAAATTCTATGGAGAATATCAGGCAGGAGCTGATACGGATTCCAAGGCACCGCTCACAAACTTTACATTTGATGATGTAGAGCCAAGCATTGTTGGAGAAAGGGGATAATGTATGTACAAGATAGCAAAAAGTAATTTACCGGCATTATTCCGGACAATTGCGGAGTCAAAGGAGCTGTATCTGCCGATTAAGACTGCAGGACAGGTAAATTTTGGTCCATGGAGTGAGGATGCAGATGTAGATATTGAGACTCTGAAATCCGTAAAATCTCCGAAAGATGTATTTTTCCCTCAGAGTGAGGATTTGTATACGTGTAAAAAAGACGGTAAAAATATCAGCATTGAGCCGCAGGCACTGAAGGATCAGGAATTTGTGGTATTTGGTATGAAGGCCTGTGATATCAGGGGTGTGGAAGTACTGGACAAAGTATTTCTGGCTGATCCGATTGATACCTTTTATGCTGCAAGAAGAGAGCACGGTATTATCGTTGCAATGGCATGCCATGAGCCGGAGGAGAGCTGTTTTTGTAAGGTGTTCGGCGTAGACTGCGCGGATCCGGAAACATCGGCTGCTGATGTAGCTGTGTGGAGTCTGGGAGACGACCTGATCTGGAAATCAATTACAGAGAAGGGAGAGGCTTTGACAAAAGCTGTGGAAAGTCTGCTTGAGAATGCGGATGCAGAGAATAACAAACTGGAAACAGAAAAAGAAAATATACGTGCAATTGTAGAGAAGCTTCCTTATTCGAATCTTTCACTGGAAGGCTGGGGCGGAGATGTCCTGGATGAAAAATTCAATTCTGAGAAGTGGGAAGAGATGTACAAACCGTGTCTTGCATGCGGAACCTGTACATTCGTATGCCCGACCTGTCAGTGCTACGATATCAAGGATTATGATACGGGACACGGAATTAAGAGATATCGCTGCTGGGATTCCTGCATGTACTCTGACTTTACAATGATGGCTCACGGCAACAACCGTACAAGTCAGATGCAGAGATTCCGCCAGAGATTTATGCACAAGCTGGTTTATTTCCCGGCAAACAATGACGGCATGTTTTCTTGCGTCGGATGCGGACGTTGTGTTGAGAAATGTCCGGCTTCTCTGAATATCGTAAAGGTTATAAAAAGCATGGGAGGTGAAAAGTAATGAGCGAATGTACCTGTCATAAAAATTATACACTGGATACTCTGATTCCAAAGGTTGGAGTTATCACAGCCATCAATCAGGAGACGCCGGATGTAAAGACATTCTGTGTGACTGCTCCGGGCGGCGGAAAGCTGTTTGAACATATGCCGGGACAGTGTGCGATGGTATGTGTACCGGGCGTTGGTGAGGCAATGTTTTCCATTACTTCTTCACCTACAAATAGAGAATACCAGGAATTTAGTATTAAAAAATGTGGCGTCCTGACTGACTGCCTGCACAGTCTGCAGGTAGGCGATGAGATTACGGTCCGCGGACCTTATGGAAATAATTTTCCTGTTGACACAGAGCTGAAAGGCAAAAATCTGCTGTTTATCGCAGGTGGTATCGGACTTGCTCCTCTGCGTTCTGTTATCAATTATGTGCTGGATAACCGCGCAGATTATGGAACTGTTGATATTCTGTATGGTTCACGTTCTGCGGATGATCTTGTTAAGCTTAAAGAAATCCAGGAGGTGTGGGCAAAGACGGAGGGTGTAAATGTGCATCTGACAATTGACCGCCCGCAGGAAGGATGGGAGGGACATGTAGGATTTGTTCCTTCTTATCTGAAAGAAATTGGATTTTCAACAGATAAAACCGCACTGGTATGTGGTCCGCCAATTATGATTAAATTTGTACTTGCAGGACTGGAAGAATTAGGATTCAACCGTTCTCAGTGTTATACGACACTGGAGCTTCGCATGAAATGCGGTATCGGTAAATGCGGACGCTGCAATATCGGTTCCAAATATGTCTGCAAGGACGGACCGGTATTCCGCTGCGACGAAGTAGATGAATTGCCTAACGAGTATTAATTAGCAATGGGCAGCGCAAAGAGCGGAAGTGAAGTTGTGCACTGCGGGATATAAAATATCCGGATGCAGTGCGGACAGGGTGCACATCGCTGAAGATAGATTTTAGAAAGGACTGGTATTAAAAAATGCAGGAAATGGTTAATGTATATTTTTTTGGTAAAAGATACAGTGTTCCGGCAGACCTGACAATTATGACAGCTATGGAATATGCCGGATATACTCTGAAAAGAGGATGCGGCTGTCGTCATGGATTCTGCGGAGCCTGCGCAACGATCTATAGAATCAAAGGACAGAATGAACTGAAAACCTGCCTTGCCTGTCAGACACAGGTACAGGAAGGTATGTATGTAGCAAGCATTCCATTCTTCCCGACAGACAAGAGAACCTACAATATCGAAGAAATCAAACCGACAGAGCAGATTATGATGGAGCTGTATCCGGAAATCTACAGTTGTATCGGATGTAATGCATGTACAAAGGCTTGTACCCAGAATCTGAACGTTATGCAGTATATTGCATATGCACAGAGAGGCGAGTTTGAAAAATGTGCAGAGGAATCCTTTGACTGTGTAAGCTGCGGATGCTGTTCTGTGAGATGTCCGGCTGGTATTTCTCATCCGATGGTAGGTCTGCTGGCAAGACGACTCACAGGAAAATATATTGCACCAAAGTCAGAGCATCTGGCAAATCGTGTGGATGAGATCAAACACGGTGCATATGACGAGCTGATTGAGCAGATCATGCAGAAGCCAATTGACGAGATGCAGGAACTTTACAACACAAGAGAGATTGAGAAATAAGGGAGGGATAAAAATGTTTACACCAGAGATGCTTGAGTCGATTAAGAAAGTAGAAGCGACCAGACCAGAGCGTATCGGTATGGAACCGAGACGTATGACGGCTGAGGAAAAAGATACCCTCCTGAAGGCATATCATCCGGATTACCGCAAGGATGGATTTGCAGAGATTAAAATTGGCCCGAATAAGGGACAGAAGGCTCCGGCGGAGCTCGGACATCTGCTGAACTCCAACAGCCGTATTCTGAATGAGAAAATTGACCTGAACAAGGTAGATTATGATGTGGATGTGCTGGTTATCGGCGGCGGCGGAGCAGGATCTTCTGCGGCTATTGAGGCAGATGAGGCTGGCGCAAAGGTTATGATCGTTACGAAGCTTCGTATTGGCGATGCAAACACTATGATGGCAGAAGGCGGTATCCAGGCGGCAGATAAGGAGAACGATTCTCCGGTACAGCATTATCTGGATGCATTTGGAGGCGGACATTTTGCAGCCAGACCGGAACTGCTGCGCAGACTGGTTATGGAAGCTCCGGATGCCATTCAGTGGCTGAATAATCTGGGCGTTATGTTTGACAAGGATGCAGAAGGCAGAATGATTACTACTCACGGAGGAGGAACCTCCAGAAAGAGAATGCATGCCTGCAAGGATTACTCCGGTGCGGAAATCATGCGTACTCTGAGAGATGAAGTTCTGAACCGTCAGATTCCGGTTGTAGAATTTACTTCTGCAGTAGAGCTGATTAAGGATGATAAGGGACAGGTTGCAGGCGCTGTTCTTCAGAATATGGAGACAGGTGACTATCTGGTAGCAAAGGCAAAGACAGTTATCATCGCCACAGGCGGTGCAGGACGTCTGCATTATCAGAATTTCCCGACATCCAATCATTATGGAGCAACGGCAGATGGTCTGATATTGGGCTACCGTGCGGGAGCACCGCTTTTGTATCAGGATACCATTCAGTATCATCCGACAGGTGTTGCATATCCGGCACAGATTTTCGGTGCACTGGTAACGGAGAAGGTTCGTTCTCTGGGCGCTATGCTGGTTAACGTGGAAGGCGAGGCATTTATGCATCCGCTGGAAACGCGTGACGTAGCTGCAGCTTCTATTATCCGTGAGTGCAGTGACAGAAATAAAGGCGTAAATACTCCGCTTGGCAGCGGTGTATGGCTGGATACTCCGATGATTGAGATTCTCGGAGGTGAGGGAACAATTGAAAAACGTATTCCTGCTATGCTGCGTATGTATCTGAATTATGATATAGATATGAGAAAGCAGCCGATTCTTGTATATCCGACTCTGCATTATCAGAACGGCGGCTTGGAAATCGGCGGTGACGGCTTCACCAAGGCAATTGATAATTTGCTTGTAGCTGGAGAGGCAGTCGGCGGTATCCATGGAAGAAACCGTCTGATGGGCAATTCTCTTCTGGATATCATTGTATTTGGCCGCAATGCAGGTAAGGCAGCAGCCGCAAAAGCAAAAGAGACAGAGATCGGTACCATGAATCTGGATCACATTTACAAATATGCAGACGAGCTGAAGGCAGCAGGTGTAGAGAGTGACGATGTATCTCCGCTTCTGCTTCCGAAATATGCGAGACATGAGAGAGAAATCGCAAATGAGACAGTAAGCGCGTAAATAAATATATAGAATAGGCCCGCTAAAGCGGGCCATATTCTAAAAAATCGAAAAAGTTATATACAGCAAATAGGAGTGTAACTTTATTCGGAAAATCAGCAACAGAATTAAGAAACGCCGGGATGGCAGATTGCAAAAACGGGCGAAATTCTGGAGCAGGATTATAGAAAGGAGACAAAAAATGCGTGAAATTCAGGCAAGCCAGATTACAGATGTAGTCGAGAAGCTTTGCATTGAGGCAAACGAACATCTGCCGGAGGATGTCAAATGTGCAATCAAGAATTGCAGAGCATGTGAAGATTGGGAAATTGCACGGGGTGTTTTGGATAAAATCATCCAGAATTATGAGATTGCTGATGAGCAGTGTGTACCGATCTGTCAGGATACGGGTATGGCATGTGTATTTCTGGAGATTGGTCAGGACGTACATATTGCAGGCGGCAATCTTGCAGATGCAGTGAACGAGGGTGTGCGCCGCGGCTATGACAAGGGATATCTGAGAAAATCAGTAGTAAAAGATCCTGTACGCAGGGGCAACACAGGTGACAATACACCGGCTATGATTTACACAGAAATTGTTCCGGGTGAAAATATCAAGATCACTGTAGGTCCGAAGGGCTTTGGAAGTGAAAATATGAGCGCTATCCGCATGTTTAAGCCGTCTGCAGGACTGCAGGGTATCAAAGATTTTATTATTGAGACAGTCGAAACAGCAGGACCGAATCCGTGTCCGCCTATGGTAGTCGGCGTTGGTATCGGAGGAACCTTTGACAAGGCAGCTCTGCTTGCAAAAAAAGCTCTTATGCGTCCGATTGATTCCGAGAATCCGGACCCATTCTATGCAGACCTGGAAAAAGAGATGCTGGAAAAAGTAAACAAACTGGGAATTGGTCCTCAGGGCTTTGGCGGAAAGACAACTGCGATTGGTCTGAACATTGAGACTATGCCGACTCATATTGCAGGTATGCCATGTGCAATTAACATCAATTGCCATGTAACACGCCATAAAACGGAGGTGATTTAAATGGAAAAACACATTACACTGCCACTTACAGAAGAACTGGCAAAGACACTCCATGCAGGTGATACTGTTTATTTGACAGGAACCATTTATACATCACGTGATGCAGGTCACAAGCGTATGTGCGAGGCATTGGCAAGAGGAGAAAAGATTCCGTTTGATCCGACAGATGCAACGATTTATTATGTAGGACCTACTCCGGCAAAGCCGGGCCAGGTTATCGGTTCCGCAGGTCCGACTACCAGCGGCCGTATGGATGCTTATGCACCGACCATGATGTCTGTAGGGGCGAGAGGCATGATTGGCAAAGGCGCAAGACTTCCGGAAGTCGTAGAAGCTATGAAAAAATACAGCGGTGTATATTTCGGCGCTATCGGCGGAGCAGGGGCGCTTCTGGCGAAATGTATTAAAAAAGCAGAGTTGATCGCATACGAAGATCTTGGAGCAGAAGCACTGCGCAAACTGTATGTTGAAGATATGCCTTTGTTTGTCATCATTGACAGCGAAGGAAATAATCTGTATGAGGATGGACGTTCCGCTTATTTGAAGACGCAGGAATAATTTCAGCAAGGGGCGAATTATAAACATAGAGCCGCAGCAGGGCGCGGCGGCATCAGGAGGAGAATAATGAGTATAACAGATTTACTGGAAGCGTTGATGATACTCTGTTTTGGGCTTTCCTGGCCGATTTCTATCCGGAAATCATGGATTTCCAGAACGGCGAAAGGTAAGAGCCTTTTCTTTGAGTTTTTCATCTGGATTGGCTATATATTCGGTATTGCGCGCAAGATTATTTTGTGGAGTGCAGCGACAGAGCCGCTTGGATGGCTGTTCTATCTTGGATGGGCATTCTACATTCTGAATATTGTGGAGATTACTATTGATATGGCTCTGTATTTCAGAAATGTAAAACTGGATAAACAGGCAGGAAGATAAAATGCAAATAAAGTAAATAGCAGGCAGCAGCCGTTTCTGTTTTAGAGAGCGGCTGCTGCTTTTTGCGCAAAATGACATGGATTATACAGGTGAGCTTCTGTAAAATACCTAAGGTTATGTAAGATTTTAAGTAGGAATAGCAAAAACAGGGAAATTATACTAGTTAATCTGTACATTTATTAATTATATTATATAAAATAAATGTGCAAATTAACCTGCGTTTCGGATAAATACATCTGGAAAAAAGTGAACTATACTGTAAAAACAACCAATATATTTAAGAAAGGGTGAGAAGGTATGAGAAAAAAAAGTCTAGCAAAAAATCTCAGCTTCCTGTTGGCAGCCAGTATGGTTGCTACATCAGCTCCTGCTGTTGCGCTTGCAGCAGAAATACCACAGGCTGATGTGATGGATGTTGAAAGTGCACAGTCCGAAGAGAATGTGTCAGATGTTGGCGTGCAGGCAACCAGAGAGGGGGAAAGGGAGCTTGCGGAAGGATCTTATGATGCATGGACCCAGGACGAAAAAACCGTGATCGGAAGTGATTCTGTGAATGAATTATTCGGTAAATATCGTCATCTGGTAGCAGGATCGGGAAACGGAAATTCACATAGCAATGCTTCTCAGTATCCGGCAATGTTTGTAAATCCAAATAGTTTTAACTTTGACGAGGCAGGATACCTGGATTTCACATTATGGTCTGCATTAGCTCCGTCTAACAATCGTTTTGGTGTTATGTTGGGATATAACGGACCGGAAAACGGTATGTTCCTGGGATTTGACGCAGGCGGATGGTATTGGCAGAAATATGCAAATGGCAATGGTTCATACTATTCCGGAACCAGAGTAGCTGCACCGGCAGCAAGTGCATATACAAATGTTCATATTGAGTGGACTGCAGACAAAAAGGCATCCTTAACGGTTCAGGCAGCAGATTCAAACGGTACACCGACCGGAGAGGAAACAGTTGTATTTGAAAATGAAGATTTCAGCGGCATTGCAGGTAATTTAAGTGACAAGATTGCAATTAAATGCGGCGCATGGTCAGGAAATCTCACAAATGTGTATATTAAAAATATCCACTATACCGGGCAGAAGGAAATTAAAACATTCGCTGTGCAGGGTATTGTAAAGGATGAAGAGGGTAATCCGGTATCCGGCGCTGTTGTTGAACTTGCAGGTGAGAGCGGAAAAACAGATGAGAACGGCGAAATTTCGCTCAGCGTAAACAACATTGCAGGCACATACACAGCTTCCGTAAGAAAGACAGGGTATGAAGGACAGAGCGTGGAAGTGACGATCGAGGATGACGATACAATCACTACGACGTTTGAAGCGACGATCACAAAGAAAGCACCGATTGCTTCCCGGACAATTTCTTCTGCTGAGATGGACGTAGAAGTGGCTGAAAAATTCCCGTTTGTTGTTCAGTATAACATGAAGGGTGATCTGGAAGGCAAGGTATTTTACGGACAGGCTGATTCCATTGATACGATTGAGATTAATGGTACGCCGATCAAAGTGACAGATGAGAATCTGACAGCTTCTTTCACGGAGGATACGGCAACTTACGAGATGGCTTTGAAGGATGAAAGCCAGCATATTGACTGTGTTATCACAGCAGAGCTGAAAGTTGAAAAAAATACACTGGCTTTCAATATCACAGAGGTTGTAAATAATCTCACAGATAAGGATGCAAAGGGACAGGAAGTATATCCGGTACAGAAGATCAATATTCCAAACCACAGTCTGGTTTCTGTAAGAAGCAGCCAGGAAAATGCAAATCTGAAGGGCGCGAAGGTTTCCAGCAACACTCTGACAAGTGGTGATAAATCTGTTCAGGTAACGGACAGCATGACCTTTAATTCAGAAGATTTTATGTACGGTTTTGTTTCCAACAGTGAGCTGAGTGCAGGTCTTTGGAGCAATTCCGAGTATCAGGGTACTCACGTTGCAGCATATGTTTCTGCAGGCGGCGCCAGCAATACACGTGTCATGGCTACCAAGACAGATCTGGGCGGTGAAAATTCCGTAGGTCTTGCCAGCACAGAATGGTACTATGACAGAAAGATTACACCTACGGTAAACGGAAAGACACAGACTTACGTAGTTGAGCATGGTGAGATGCCAAGTGCGAAGGTTGCTATTGCAGGCGATTTAAATGATGATAATCAGATTGACTGGCAGGATGGCGCGATAGCATATCGTGAAATCATGAATAACCCGTATAAGAGTGAAGAGGTTCCGGAGCTTGTAAATCAGCGTATCGCGATGGATTTCGGAAGCCAGGCAGCTAATCCGTTCCTGACTGTACTGGACGGCGTAAAGAGAGTTGCGCTGAGCACAGACGGATTAGGACAGAGCATCATCCTGAAAGGATATGGTTCTGAGGGACATGATTCCGGACATCCGGATTACGGCGATATCGGAAAGAGAATCGGCGGAGCTGAAGATATGAATACATTGATGGTAGAAGGCGGTAAGCTCGGCGCTAAATTTGGTGTTCATATCAACGCAAGTGAAATGTATACAGAAGCAAAAGCATTTAATGATGATCTCTCCAGAGGCAATTACGGCTGGAACTGGCTGGATCAGGGTATCGGTATCAATGGTCTGTATGACCTGGGAAGCGGCGCCAGAATGGAACGTCTCCAGAGTCTGAAGGATCAGGTAGGCGACAACCTGGATTTCATCTATCTGGATGTTTGGGGAAATAATACCTCAGGTGCAGAGGATGCATGGGAATCCAGAAATATTGCAAGACAGATCAACAGTCTTGGATGGCGTTTTACAACAGAGTGGGGCGCTACGCAGGAGTACGATTCTACTTTGCAGCACTGGGCGGCTGACCTGGCATACGGCGGATCCGGAGCAAAGGGACAGAACAGTGAGGTAATGCGTTTCATCCGTAACCATCAGAAAGATTCCTGGATTGCAGATTATCCAAGCTATAACGGTGCAGCACAGGCTCCTCTGCTTGGCGGTCTGAACATGACAGATTTCGAAGGATGGCAGGGACGTACCAACTATGATAATTATATTAAAGTAATGTTCCGTCACAACCTGATCACAAAATTCCTGCAGCATTACAAAGTAATGAAGTGGGTTGACGGTGAACCGGTTTCAATGGGTGGTGTACAGTGGACACCGGAAATGGCGATCACATTGAAGAGTGACGACGGAAGTCAGACAGTAGAGGTAACCAGAGGTTCCAACGACTATGCAAATGATCTGCATGGATACAGAAGCAGAACAATCACACTGAATGGCGTTACAATCTCTCAGGGTGCAGTTACTGGCGGCGACGGCAGCAACGCAGGTGACGAGTCTTATCTGATCCCGTGGTACTGGGCAGCGGACGGTACAGAATTGGCTGATGCCGATCAGAAGCTGTATCACTGGAATACACTGGGCGGCACAACCACATGGACACTTCCGGAAGGATGGACCAATCTGGAGAACGTTGTAGTTTACAAATTGACAGATGAAGGTAAGACGGATGAACAGACCGTTAATGTAGTGGATGGACAGATTACTCTGGCAGACATTGAGGCGGAAAGAGCATACGTAGTAACCAAAGGTGAAGAGGCTGATATAAATGTTGACTGGCAGTCCTCCAAATATATCTACGATATGGGCTTCAATGATCCGGATTTGACTGTTAAGAGAACGGTTGAAGGAGAAGGCACAGCTTCTATCGTGGACAATGTTTCTGCAAACAATATGCTTAAGCTGGAAGGCGAAGTAGCAGTGACAACAGCTCTGACAAATCTGGAAGCAGGCCAGAAGTACGCTGCTTACATCGGCGTAGATAACAGAAGCGATGCAAAAGCATATATGACGGTAAAAGCAGGCGATGAGGTACTTGGCACAAACTATACGCTGAGATCCTTTATCAATAACATGGTATCCTCTGACCAGCATCATATGGGCAGCGGCGCTACCGTATCCGGAAGCAATACAAGTTATTTCCAGAATATGTATGTATTCTTTACAGCTCCGGAGAGCGGAGATGTGACACTGACACTGAGCCGTGAAGCAGGTGCAGGCGCAACCTACTTTGATGATGTTCGTGTATTGGCTACAAAGATGGATGTAATCCGCGATATGGATGAAAACGGAAATATTACCTCAATGTTCAATGATTTTGAGAATAATGAGCAGGGTATTTATCCATTCGTAATTTCAGGTCCGGGCCAGGGCTCCAGCGGATGGGTAACAGATAACCGTATCCACCTGTCAGAGGCTCATGCACCGTACTCCAATGCAGGCTACAAAGACAAGAGAGTAGATGATGTAATTGATGGTGACTGGTCTGTTAAGATCAACGGATTGTCTCAGAACAATTCCATGATTTATCAGACAATCCCGCAGAACTTCCACTTTGAACCAGGTGAGACATATTATGTTTCCTTCGATTATCAGATGGGAAGTGAAGGAACCTACGAGATTCGTGTAGGTGACGGCACAAATACAAATGTAAAGAGCTGTGCAATGCCGGCGGCTATCGGTGAGACGAAGACTTATGGTTTCAGCTTTACCGCAAGTGAATCAGGGCAGAGCTGGTTTGGTATTTATTCTACCAGCGCAGCGGCTGATATGCAGGATCTGAGCAGCGCAGGAAGCGGTCCGCAGAACTTCAGCGGTTATAAAGATTTTATTCTGGATAATGTAAAAATTCAGAAAGCTGGCATGACGATTTCGGATACAAAGATTGTAAGAACATCTGCAAAGGATAAAATTCCTCTGACAGTAGAATTTACGAACGAAGCAGATAAGGACAAGAAGGTCACATGGGCATCCTCCAACGAGAATGTGGCGTATGTTGATCAGAATGGTGTTGTAAGCTTTACAGGCTATGGCTCCGCAATGATTACCGCAACTGCTGACTTTGACGGAGAACCGGTAACTCTGTGCTGTACCGCTCAGCTTATCAGAGATTATCAGAAATCAGCTACCTTTAAAAATGTTTGGGCAAATACACAGGAGTCTTCCGGAGAGGATGGAAGAGCGATTAACGTAACAGACGGCAACTCCGGTACGATCTGGCATTCCAGGTGGACTGGTGCAGGATTTAGTGTATCTGAGAGCAATCCTGCAATTTTGACTGTTGAGATTGCTGAGAATGTGACAGACTTTACGACAAAGGCATTCAGACAGAGAAGCGGTTCCAACGGACTGGTTCAGAAATATGAGATTATTGTCGGCAATACATTTGACAGCAGCACAAACACAATAACAGATGGAGTTTCCACAGGAGCTGTAACAGCAGCAAACAGTAAGAGCGGTAATGTAGAACCGATCGTTCTTCCGGCAAATGCATCAGGACGTTATCTGCAGATCCGTGTACTGCAGGGAAGCAATGGATTTGCATCTATCGCAGATATTCTGCTGAACAGTGCAGGCTCTTATGAGACAACTGAGGAAAAAGTATATTTAAAAAATAATAAGATAGAGGCGCTTGAGGACAAGAAGGCTTCGGCAGACGCTGAAGAAATTCCGGAAATCAACGAACAGATTAAAGCGCTTCTGACAGAAGTCATCGAACTTCAGAAAGAGCTGAAGGCAGATGCACAGGCAAATTATGATGCAGTTATGGCTGATCCGGAAGCTTCAGATGCAGACAAGAAGGCAGCTAAGGATGCACTTGATCTGGCAAAGGCGGAGCTGAAGGCAAATCAGGAAAAACTGAATAAGCTCAATACCAGTGCAGGTCTTGAAAAGGTTGTAGCTATGATTGAAGGCCTTAACGCATCTGAGTACACAGCACAGAGCTGGGCGGCAGTAGAAAACGCTCTTGCAGCAGCAAAGGCAGTTCTGGCGGATGGAAATGCAGCACAGAAGGATATTGATGCAGCGCTTGCAGATCTTATCGCAGCATTTGGTGATCTTGAGTATGGTGTACAGAAGCTTCATCTTGAGACAGCTATTGCCGCAGCAGAGCAGATTCTTGCAATGGGAAAGAACTATAAAGAGACAGAAGCTCTTGCAGCAGCCGTAGAGGCAGGTAAAGCAGTTTTGAATAATGCAGACGCAGCACAGGAAGAAGTAGATAACGCAGCATATGCAGTATTGGATGAGCTGTTTAAGATGGCTAAGACAGCAGATATCACTTCTCTGGAAAGCCTGATTGAGGCAGCAAAAGATCTGCTGAATGGTAACTACACAAGCGACAGCCTGGAGAATCTGAAAGATGCGATCGACAGAGCAGAGGCAGTAGTGGCGGATCAGAACAGAAGCGACAGCGACATCAGTGATGCATATGCAAACCTGATTGATGCAATTATCAAACTGGAACTGAAGGGCAACAAAGCAGCTCTGAAGGCTATGCTTGTAAAGGCAAACGAAGTACTGACAGATGCAGATGCATATGTGGCAGATACAATCGAAGGCCTGGCGGAAGTAACCGCAGCCGCACAGGAAGTATATGATGACGACGATGCAGTACAGAGCGAAGTAAATGAGGCAGTGAAGACCTTGACTCTGAAGGTAGCGGAAGCTCGTCTGATTGGTGATGTGGACGGCGATGGTGCAGTTACTACAAGCGACAGTGCAGTGCTTCTTGCAGCAAGTGCAGAGCTGACAACGCTTTCAGCAGAAGCAGAAGCAAGCGCAGATGTAAATGGTGACGGCGCAGCAGACACAAGCGACGCAGCATTGATTCTGCAGTATGCAGCAGAGAAAATTTCAGCATTTTAAATAATCAATCAGCAGCAGATAAAAAGTCTGCAGAATTGTGAGAGACGTTTTCTGTGAATCTCATACAGCAAAAGGGTCCCCGAAGCAGAAGCTTCGGAGACCCTTTTTTCTTGCTTTTTTTTCTAAATGTATTATGATAAAGACAAGTAACTGACACCTTCCAGTATAAGGAGGTCTGATTATGGGAGAACTGTTTAAGAAGTTGGAAAACTATGGAAATTCATGCATTTATCCTTTCCATATGCCGGGGCACAAAAGACAAAAGACAGCGTATTTTAATCCATATAAAATAGATATCACGGAGGTTGAAGGCTTTGATAATCTTCATCACGCGGAAGGGATACTATCAGATGCGCAGAAACGTGCAGCAAAGCTTTATGGTTCAGAGGAGACTTGCTTTTTGGTAAATGGAAGTACGGCAGGAATTTTAAGCGCGGTATCCGCATGTGCCGATCACACGATACTGATGGCGCGTAACTGTCATAAAGCAGCTTACCATGCGGCGCTGATAAGAAATCTTAAGGTATATTATCTTTATCCTGAAATACAGAAGGACTTCTTTTTAAATGGAGGAGTTAATCCGAAAGATGTGGAAAAGGCACTTTCTCAGTATCCGGAAATTGAGACAGTGATTGTTACTTCCCCTACTTATGACGGCATTGTTTCGGACGTGAAGAGTATAGCAGAGATTGCACATGAATTTGGAAAGCCACTCATTGTGGATGAGGCTCACGGAGCACACTTTGGATTTTCTGATTATTTTCCGAAAAGCTCTGTGCAGCTAGGAGCGGATATTGTAATACATAGTTTACATAAGACATTGCCTGCATACACTCAGACAGCGCTGATTCATGTAAATGGAAGTCTTGTGGACAGGCAGCGTCTGCATCAGTTCTTGCAGATGTATCAGACCAGTAGTCCCTCGTATATTTTGATGGCGGGAATAGATGAGTGTGTCCGATATTTGGAAGAGCAAAGAGAAGATGCATTTGTAAAGTTTACCAGAAGATTGAACTGGATGTACGAAAAAGCAAAAGACTTTCAAGCTATTCGGCTTGTTACCCGGGAGATTATTGGGAAAGACAGTATCAGGGATTTTGATCGGTCCAAACTGATTTTTTCTGTGAAAAACTGTAAAATTTCCGGTAATGAGCTGAAAAAAATGCTGCTTAGAAACTTTAATCTGGAGCTTGAAATGGCGGCAGGGACATATGTACTGGCATTGACTTCTCTTTGCGATACAGATAGAGGATTTTATAGATTATTTGAAGGGGTAAAAAATATTGATGAACAGATTATGCGCTTTTCTTCCGGACAAATGGCCGGGAAAAACGGCGGAGAGAACTGTGTGATAAAAGATTGTGTTACAAAAAATAAGGTTTTATGTAAAATGAACAAGGCTTTTAAAGCAAACAAAAAAAATATAGCCCTGGAGGAAAGTCAGGGGAATATTTCAGGGGAATTTTTATATCTGTATCCGCCGGGAATTCCTTTGTTAGTACCGGGAGAATACATAAACCGCGAATTGCTGGATAAAATTCTCCGATACAGAGAACTGGGATTTCAGCTTCAGGGTCTTCAGGATTTTGAAAACAAAATGATTCAGGTTTTATAAAAAGCAGTATATTCGAAAAAGAGTGCTAGCACGCTATGATAGGAGATTTAAATCATGAATGTAACAGAACGTCGTATGCAGATTTTTGATTTGATTAAGAGAAACGAGGTAGTCGAGCTGAATGAGCTTGCAAAACATTTTCAGGTGTCAACAATGACCATTCGAAGAGATTTGCAGATGTTTGAGAGGCAGGGATTGGTCCATATGAATTATGGAGAGGCATATCTGAACAAGCATGCCGTGCACGAACCAAGTTTTGCAGCTAAATCAGAGAAAAATCTTGTACAGAAACAGAACATTGGATATAAAGCTGCAGAGTTTGTGGAAGATGGGGATACCATTATTCTTGACTGCGGAACGACACCGCTGCAGATTCTTCCTTTTATTGGAAATAAAAAAGTGACAGTTATTACAAATTCCTGGCCATGTGCGCATTATGCAGGTGTAAATTCCAGGATCAGGCTGATTTTCGCACCGGGAGAGTACTATGAAGTGAGCGCGGGGATGACAGGGCCTCTAACGGTAGAATTTTTCGAGCATCTTCATGCAGATAAGGTTTTTATGGGGGCTCATGGATTTAATATTGAAAATGGAGCTACAGAGCCGGATATTGCGTTTAATTCTAAAAAAGCTTTGCTGGCAGCAGGAAAAGAGAGATTCCTGTTGGCGGATTCGACAAAGTTTGGGAAAACCTACCTGATGAAATACGCAGATTTGGGAGAATTTCATCATATTATTACAGATGACGGGTATACACTGTCAGAACGTCAGAAATTGCAAGAGGTGTGTAATGATGTTATTTTTGCACTGCGCGAAAAATGGGTTGACAATCTGAAAAAATAGTATTATTATCGGTATATAAGAAAAATATGCATGCTCTGTGCAGCATATTTTTTTGACAAGAAATTAACATGATTTAACATTAAAAAATGTTATAAGACGAAAGGAGCAAACATGGAAAAATTAAAAGTTGCGGTTGTTGGGGCAGGCATTTATGGAAAAAATCATATCAGCGCATACAAATGGAATCCTTGTGCAGAGCTTGTTGCAGTTTGTGACTTGAATGAAGAGCTGAGAAAAACAGTGGAAGAGCAGCATCACGTGAAAACTTACGAACAAGTTAAAGATATGCTGGAAAAGGAAGATATAGATGCGGTATCGATTGCAACACCGGATTGTTATCATGCTGCTCCTGCTCTGGAAGCGATTCGTTACGGAAAGGATGTACTGATTGAAAAACCTTTGGCTACGACTATTTCCGATGCAAGACAGATTATTGCGGCTGCTGAAAAAGAGAATGTGAGAGTGGCGGTGGATTACCACAAACGATGGGATCCTGCATCAATCCAGATTAAAAACGAGTTGGCGAAACCTTCCGCAGGAAAACCAGTCAGAGGATATATGAGTATGGATGATATCATTGATGTACCGACAAAATGGTTTAATTGGGCGGATAAGTCATCTCCGGTACATTTTTTGGGAACACATTGCTATGATTTGATTCGCTGGTATATGGGATGCGAGGTAACTGAGGTATATGCAGTAGGCACTAAGGAATATCTCAAATCTATGGGAGTAGACACCTATGATACAATTCAGGCATTTTTAACTTTTGAAAATGGATGCCACTGGACAGTAGAAAATTCATGGATTCTGCCGGAAAGCTTTGCAAAAAATAATGATGGCCGTACCCAGATTTTAACGACAAACACCATGTTGAGAGCAGATTCGCAGAACAGAGGATTCGAAATTTTTGATGATGAAAAGTATAGAACACCAAATTCTTATTTTATGCAGGAATTTCAGGGACGGCCGATAGGATTTGGTTTTGATCCGATCAATGACTTTGTGCGTTGTATTCAATATGATCTCCCATTTATTGCGGATGCAAAGGATGGCCTGGAGGCGGAAAAGATTGCAGAGGCAGTTCATAAGAGCCTGGAAGAAAAAGCTTGTATAAAAATTGAGAAAGAATAAAACCAAAAAAAATGTGGCAGGAAAGGAGGAAGAGGATGAGGAAATATAAGTATGGGATTTTAAGCACGGCATCCATAGTGCCGAGATTTATCAATGCCCTCAGAGAAAGCGGTACTGGTGAGGTTGCAGCGATAGCGTCCAGAAATGCAGAAAAAGCCAGGGAAAAAGCCCGGGAGTGGAAAATACCGAAAAGCTATGGCAGCTATGAGGCATTGCTTGAGGACCCGGAAGTAGAAATTGTCTATGTTGCGATGATCAACAGCGAGCATTATAAATATTCTCTGAAAGCGCTGGAAGCCGGGAAAAACGTAATTTGTGAAAAGCCATTTACTCTTAGGAAAAAGGAAGCGCAGCATTTGTTTCAGGTTGCAGGGGAGAAGGGGCTGTTCCTTGCGGAAGCTCAGAAGTCCGTATTTCTTCGGGTTATGCAGGATGTAAAAGAAATCATCAAAGAGGGAAAAATCGGAGATGTCCAGTTTGTGGATTTCACAAGCTCCTGTTCTGCAGTATACAATAACTGGCTGCATTCAGCTAAGGCCGGAGGCGGCGCCATGGCAGGGAGTGCAAGTTATTCCATTCATTTGGCAAAATATCTGTTTGAAAAAAAGGTAACGGCATATTCCGGAATGTGTACTTTTGGAGATTCTGAGGTAGATGAGCAGTGTGTTATTAATTTGAGTCTGGATAACCGCATTTTATTTGTGAGCAAAATTTCTACAAATGTAAAAGCAATCGACAGGGCACTGATTTTCGGTGAACATGGTTATATTGAGATTCCGGAATACTGGAAGGCGAGAAAGGCGTTTGTACATTACAATACAGGTGAAAATGTTGTATTGGAATATCCGTGTGAGTATGAGCTTATTTATGAGATACGGCACTTTGATGAATGTATGAGGAAAGGACTTCTGCAAAGTCCGGTAATGGACGAAGAGATGACGGTAAGTACTCTGGAGATTTTGGAGAATATTCGAAAGGGCTTTCGAAAGTAAGATATGGGCAGGTCCCTGAATCCAGGGCTGTTCCATGCATGATTTTTAAAAGTATAAGGAGATCAGATTTTAGCGAGGGTTATACGTGTTATACAAATACACATGTAACCCTCGACTTTTTGTTTCTGTAGAGGCATAATATCCGGATTGGATTCAGAAGTACCGTACAAAGGGAACTACTGTGAAGAAAAAAGGAGATTGGTATGAAGAATACCCATCTCGCAAAAGTCCTGTAAAGGGATATAAGGATAGTTTGCGCTTTTTTACAAGATCCGTTTACCACATTTTTCGTATCAACAATCTATTCTCATTACTTAGTATTTATGATATTATATAATTGTTAACAAAACAAAAAATAAAAGTTCGTAAAATTCCGTTGATTTTACGAGTATTAAGAAGTGGAGGGGTGTTATGAGAAAACTCAAGCAGAGGATTGTATCGGTGTTTCTGGCATTTACGATGGTGCTGACCTTGTTGCCATCCATGCAGAGTGAAGCAAGCAAAAACAAAACAGCCTGTTATTCCGGTAATTACAGGACATGGAATCAGGGACAATCTGCCTATTCAGAGATGAGAGAGGTAGGCTGTTTAATTACCGCACAGGCAAAGATGATATATGAGGCAAATATCAACAGAGGTGCGTCTTTTAATCCGGATGTATGGTATGAGTGGCTCTGGGCGAATAAATGTTTAAAGAATCCGCCATCGAACCTGATTATGACCAATGTTGCAGGTGTCGTGAAATATGCTGCCAGCCGGGGAAAGAAGATGGAGTATCTGGGCTATTGGAAGGCAGATGATGCCCAGTTATGGTATAATATCAAAGCGGGATATTATACCCTTGTAAATGTAGACGGTCACTGGGTCATGGTTGATAATGCTACATCACTCAATAAGGGACAGATATATATTTATGATTCTTATAGCCGCGGTTCAAAGGACTCATCTAGTTTTCCAATTAATAATCAGTTTTCCCGGAATAACAGCCCCCATGTCATGACATATAAGACACGACTGGGAGGACATGTATACAAGTGTTCGGAAACAACAGTAGTTACCCCGTCTGCACCTTCAGGCATACGACTCAGCTCTGCAGATATTGGAATCGGGGACGCAATCAATGCGTCCTGGACGGCTTCAGCAGGTGCAGCGCAGTACAAAGTTCAGTTGGTATGTACAAACAACAGCGCCTATAATCAATCTCTGACAGTAGGCGGCACAAGTGCATCCTTTGCTGTCAGTGCGCCGGGAACCTACCGGGTAAGCGTAAGTGCATCCAATTCAGCGGGCACGAGCGCAGTTGCCACATCCGGCACATGTACTGCACATCCGAATGTCACGGTTACTTATGTGGACTGGGACGAAACCGTGATTGGAGAACCGCAGAACATTAAATATGGCGGAAATGCTGCACAGCCAGGCGCCCCGGCAAGGGAAGGCTATACTTTCCAAAGCTGGAGTTCAGATGGTAAGAATATTAAAAGTGATGCAGTAATCAAAGCGCAGTATAGTATTAATAGCTATAATGTAAAGTTTGTGGATGATGAGGGGAAAACTATCGGTAATATCCAAAAAGTAGAATATGGTTCTTCCGCTGTGGAACCATCCGATATTCCGGCAAAAGAAGGCTATGTTTTCGCGGGATGGAGTACGGATGATTATAAAAATGTCAAAAATGCACTGACAGTAAAAGCCGTCTATGTATGGGAGAATGCAAACCTTCCAATTATAACAGAGATTACTTCTGCCACAAGAAATGCAGAAGCCACAGGCTATAACATTGCTGTAAACCTGACTAATTTTCCAGATGATTTTACAAAAGGAAAATTAGTTGCAGTGTTAAAAACAAAAGACGGTAAGATGGTTGCTTCAGAAACGAAATCGATCAGCCTGCCTTCGACGAAGGAAACAACAGAATACCTTACGATTCTTTATTCAGGGCTGGCCTCCATCGCTGAAGTCTCTATGATCGGTGTTGTAGATGATGAGACGACAGGAACACCAAAGTCGAAAGCGGTATCGAAAGCAATTGATGTAGGAAATGAATGGTCCGATTGGGGAGAGACAATTCCGGAAGGAGACAACATCGTTCAGGAATCCAGAATAGAATACAGATACAAAGACAAAAAAGTCATCAAAGCCGCAACGGCCCCTGCAGCTCCTGCGGGATATACCCTGACAGGAAGTGCAAAAACAGGAACCTACACAGAGTGGGGGGCATGGAGCGGATATTCCAGAAATGCGGTTTCATCCGGCGCCTTAGTTGATGTCGGTACAACGACAGGATATCGGTATTATGCTTTTGTATGCAGCAACTGCGGTGCGCGGGATCCTTATTCCGGATCCTGTTCTGTTTGTGGAAAAAGTGGTCTGTACTGGCAGGAAGACTGGGGAACATGCACCGGATATGCCTATGGTCCCGGATATACGGCAATCAACAGTGCAAAAGGTAAAATATATTGGCAGAATAAATGGTGGTATTTTGAATTGAATGGTGCGGCAAACGGTCAGGGAGGATATGGACAGCCTACCTGTACGTTGTACCGTTCCCGTACACGACAGGAGTATTCAAACTATACTTATTGGCAGACCAATTTTAGCAACTGGCAGCCGGAAGCAGTAACTGCATCGGATTCCAGGCAAGTGGAGAACAGAACGGTCTATCGTTTCAAAGCAAATTCTACAGAAGTGACATGCTACAATTATAAGAGATATAAATATGAAAATGTAAATAATGGTAAGACGGTATATTCATACACAAGTATTTATGCGGACAGTATGGAATATCCTGGTGAATGGGAATACAATCAAACATTCACACCGCTGAAAAAAGTAGCCACAGTAGATGAGGGTATCGATTTATACAATGGAACCGGAGAAAATTCCTGGTATCGTGCAGATATCAATGAAGAAGGGGAAGTGGCAGACTTTGAAACGGTATCATCTTTAGAGGATTCTCTGGGGACAAAGCGGGTACTGGAAGGCAAGGTTGACGGAGGAAGCGGAAAGGTCGCGACTCTGATGGTTTATAAAGGCCAGAATGATGACCCGCTTGCCAGCCAGATCGAATTTTTCGGACAGACTGTGATTGGTGAAGATGGTTCCTATCGATTTGACTATGTTACAAAAGAAGAACCGACGGCTCAAACTGGAGATTTTGTGATTGCTCTTGGCATTGAAGGTTCTACCAATTATATGACAATGGGAAAAATTGAAGCGCCGAAAGAAGTGTTTACGGTAGATTTTGTTGACGAAGAAGGGCAGCCAATCGGTGAGCAGAAGAAAGTGGTCTGCGGTGGAGCGGTGGAGGCACCGTCCGCACCTGAAAAAGAAGGATACCTATTTGTAGGATGGGATACTGGACTCAGAAATATCCGTGAGAATATGGTCATCACCGCACAGTACAGGAAGATGACATGTACAGTTATTTTCGTGGACTGGAATTCGACCAGTCTGAGTATTAAGGAGTTTGAATACGGGGATGAACTGGAAGCTGATGTGATACCGGAAAAGGCGGGACAGAGATTTGCTATGTGGTTGGGCCAGGACGGAAATGAAGTCACTTCTGTAAAAGGGAATATGATTGTACAGGCATCGTATGTGGATACGAAATATGTGGTTACTTTTACGGATTGGGATGGAAATGTCATTCAGGAAGAGGAATTATCCTATGGAGAACAGGCGAATATTCCGGCTGATCTGGAAAATCCCGGAGAAGATAGGATTTTTACCGGATGGGATAGTTATGACGAATTATCTTTCGTATCCAGGAGCATGGTTGTAGCACCTGTATTTAAATATGTGAACACTGCAGAGGAACCGATCTTTACAGTTTCTTCCGGAACCTATCAGAAAGAGCAGAAAGTGGGAATCTATTCGTTGACCTCTAACGTGAATATTTACTATATGGTTAAGCCATGTACAGAGGAGGAGATGGGGGAAAATGGATATGTGGACTTTGAACAATTCAAAGCCTACACTGTGCCTATTACTGTGACGGAAAGCTCCATCATTTATGCCTATGCGAACTGTGAAAACGCAAATAACAGTCCTGTTGTTTCCAGTAAGATTATTATTTCAAAGGGAACTGTTACGATACCTTCCGGAACTGATAATCAGAACAATGCTCCGGCTACCAACGTTTCGAATATAAAGTTATCGAGGCCTTCTCTGAAAAGTGCAAAGAATCTCAAAGGAAGAAAAGTTCAGCTTACATGGAAAAAGGTGAAGAATGCTTCCGGCTACCAGATTACTTATGCACTCAACAGCAGGTTTACTAAGCGTAAGAAAACCATCAAAGCATCAAAGGCTTCTGCTACGAAGAAAGTTATCAGTAAATTGAAGAAAAACAAGAAGTATTATTTCAAGGTACGTGCATACAAAAAAGTGAATGGAGCAAATATTTATAGTGATTACAGTAAAGTGAAAAAGGTAGTGGTTAGGAAGTAATCACAGAACAAAGGGACGCAAAAATGGTTTTTTGAAAGATTTGTCAATCGCTCCCGAACATAATTATTTCGCCGACAAGTTATGGGCAGGTCCCTGAATCAGGAGGGGCTTGCCCACTTTGTTATTCATGTGTTAAGATAGGAGCACAGGAGAAGGATACAATGGGAAAAATATTTTATATGATGGGGAAAAGTTCATCAGGAAAAGATACGATTTTTGAAGATATACTGGCAAGAGAAAATCTTTTGCTGGATGAGATTGTGTTGTATACAACGAGACCTGCCCGCGCAAATGAGACGGACGGAGTTCAATATCATTTTGTAAATGAAGAAAGATTAAGAGAATTTGAACGCGAAGGAAAAGTGATTGAGCTGCGGTCTTATCAAGTGGTGGGTGGTGTGTGGAAATATTTTACAGTAGATGATGAACATATTGATTTGGAGAATCACAATTATCTTGCCATTGGGACACTGGTTTCCTATGAAAAGCTACGCAAATATTATGGGATGGACAAACTTGTGCCAATATATATAGAGGTATCCGACGACAGACGTCTGGAGCGGGCATTGCTCAGAGAAAAAAAACAGCCAGTTCCTAATTTTGACGAGATGTGCCGGCGGTTTTTGGCAGACAATGCGGACTTTTCTGAAGAAAATATCCAAAAAGCTGGAATAACCAGACGATTTTATAACAATGGTGACCGTCAGGAGTGTATGGACGAAATAGCAGCATTTATTTCCGAAAGCCTCAAAAAAGTCTAGGTAAAGCAAGAAAACTATGCTATAATGTAACCGTCAGAAAACTGTAAAACAGTTTTCTGACGGTTAACGAGGAAAAATGCGCAGCATTTTTTTGAGTCTATGCAGAGGAGAAAAGAACCTTTAATAAGAAACTGTGAAACAGTTTCTTGACGGTTAATGAAGAAAATGGAAAAGGGGTGAACATATGCCTGGATTTGATGACATTATGGGACATGAGCAGATTATCACGCATCTGGAAAATGCGATGAAGCTGAAAAAGGTTTCTCACGCTTATATATTGAGCGGAGAAAAAGGATGCGGGAAAAAACTTCTGGCAGATGTGTTTGCTGAGGCCCTTCAGTGTGAAAAAGGTGGTATCGAGCCCTGCAGAAAATGCCATTCATGCAAACAAGCGGAGAGCGGCAACCATCCTGATATTATACATGTGACACATGAAAAACCAAACAGCATCAGCGTAGAGGATATACGCGAACAAGTAGTAAATGATGTCCTGATTAAGCCATATAGTGGAAAATATAAGATATACATTATAGCGGATGCAGAAAAGATGACTGTACAGGCACAAAATGCACTTTTAAAAACTATTGAAGAGCCTCCTGCTTATGCAGTGATTCTTCTGCTGGCAAATAACGCATCTGCGCTTTTGCCGACGATTTTGTCGAGATGTGTAATGCTGTCTCTGAAACCTGTCCCGGATGATAAGGTAAAGAGATATCTTATGGAACATGTTCAGATACCGGATTATGAGGCGGAAGTGTGTGTGGCATTTGCTCAGGGCAATATTGGTAAAGCGGTACAGCTTGCTACATCTGAGAATTTTAATGAGATTAAGAACTCCGCCCTTCATTTGCTGAAGAATGTATCTCATATGGAGATCAATGATATTATTGCGACTGTAAAGGCAGTCTCTGAATTTAAGATGGATATTCAGGACTATCTGGATTTTCTGGCAGTTTGGTATCGGGATATTTTATATTTTAAAGCAACCAGGGACATCAATGGCCTGATTTTTAAGGATCAGGTGAATGTGATTACCGATCAGATTAATAAAAGCTCCTATGAGGGCATTGAAAATATTATCAAAGGACTTCAAAAAGCAAAAATCCGTCTGAATGCCAACGTAAGCTTTGACCTGACGATGGAGCTTTTATTCCTGCTTATAAAGGAGAATTTAGTATCATGATAAAAATTGTCGGAGTGCGTTTCCGAAATGCCGGAAAGATTTACTATTTTGACCCGAAGAAGCTTCCGATAAAAAAGGGTGACCATGTAATTGTGGAAACGGCCAGAGGCGTGGAGTACGGGAATGTGGTAGCAAATCCAAAGGAAGTACCGGATGACCAGGTCATACAGCCATTAAAAGCGGTCATGAGGATTGCTACTGCGGAGGATGATGTAAGAGTAGAGCGCAACCGTGCAAAGGAGAAGGATGCCCTGCGTATCTGCGCTGAAAAAATCCGCAAGCATAAGTTGGACATGAAGCTGATTGACGCAGAATATACGTTTGACAACAATAAAGTACTGTTTTATTTTACTGCGGATGGAAGAATTGATTTTCGTGACCTGGTAAAGGATTTGGCGGCTGTATTTAAGACGCGCATTGAGCTTCGTCAGATCGGAGTAAGAGATGAGACAAAGATTATAGGAGGAATCGGCATCTGCGGCAGAGCATTGTGCTGCCATACTTTTTTGTCAGAATTTGCGCCTGTTTCCATTAAAATGGCGAAAGAACAGAATCTTTCTCTCAATCCTACCAAGATTTCAGGCGTATGCGGCAGATTGATGTGCTGTCTGAAAAATGAAGAAGAGACTTACGAATATCTTAACAACCGGCTTCCCGCAGTGGGAGATCGCGTAACTACGGAGGAAGGTCTGAAGGGCGAGGTGCAGAGTGTCAATGTGCTGAGGCAGACCGTTAAAGTTGTAGTGGATTTGGATGATGAAAAGGAAATCCGCGAATATGATGTTAATCGGCTTAAATTCAAACCGAGGCGCAAGAAAGAAAAAAGCACAGCGGCCAATAAAAACGAGGAAAAAGAGCTGAAAAAACTGGAAGCAATGGAGAAAAAGGAAGGAAAATCAAAATTAGATGACAATTAAGCTGTATCCGGATGAACGGTTGGATGAACTTCAAAGATGTGGATTTAAAATTATCCAGAATCCGAAGAAATTTTGTTTTGGCATGGATGCGGTTCTGCTCTCAGGGTTTGCAAAAGCAAAGCCTGGAGAGAACGTTTTGGATATAGGGACAGGAACAGGCATTATACCTATTTTGATGGCGGCAAAGACAAAAGGCAGGCATTATACCGGACTTGAGATACAGCATGAGAGTGCAGATATGGCAATGCGCAGTGTTGAGTATAATCGTCTGGAGGAACGCATTTCCATTGTAGAAGGGGATATCAGGGAAGCCGGGACATTGTTTGCTCCGGCTTCTTTTGACGTAATTACCAGTAATCCGCCCTATATGATTGAAAAACATGGCCTTGTAAATCCGGACAATGCGAAAATGATCGCGCGGCATGAAATTTGCTGTACACTTGATGATGTTGCGGGTCAGACAGCAAGGCTTTTGAAGTTCGGAGGCAGGTTTTATATGGTGCATCGGCCATTTCGGATGGCAGAGATTTTCTGCACACTTGTAAAGTATAATCTGGAGCCGAAAAGAATGAGGCTTGTATATCCATATGTGGACAAAGAGCCGAATATGGTTTTGATAGAGGCTCTAAAAGGTGGAAACTCAAGAATTACCTGCGAACCCCCGTTGATTGTATACAAAAAACCGGGAGTGTATACACAGGAGATATATGACATTTACGGGTATTAGAGGATGCTTGAAAACATGGAAGTTATAGGTGACAGAAAGCATCTGCTGCGAACTTTTGATTGTTATGTATCAAGTCGATGAGCGGCAGGAGGAAGATATTATGAATGAAAATCAGGGGAAGCTGTATCTGTGTGCTACTCCGATCGGTAATCTGGAGGATATCACAATGCGAGTACTGCGTGTCCTGAAGGAGGCGGATATAATAGCCGCTGAGGATACAAGAAACAGTATTCGGCTCTTAAATCATTTTGATATTCACACACCGATGACGAGCTACCATGAGTATAATAAAATAGAAAAAGCATATAGTTTAATAGAAAAGATGCTGAACGGGAAAAATGTTGCTCTGATTACGGATGCGGGAACTCCGGCCATATCGGATCCGGGGGAGGAGCTGGTGCGTTTGTGTTACGAGAACGGAATAGAAGTGACTTCCCTGCCGGGTGCTTGTGCCTGCGTGACAGCTCTGACACTTTCCGGACTTTCTACAAGGCGCTTTTGCTTTGAGGCATTTCTTCCAACGGATAAGAAGGAGAAACAGGAGATCCTTGAAGAATTGAAGAATGAGACAAGGACTATTATTATTTATGAAGCGCCGCACAGACTGCTGCGTACACTTACAGACCTTTTTGATACGCTTGGAGAACGCAGGCTTACTATTTGCAGAGAGCTGACGAAAAAGCATGAAACCACTTTTGCATCTACCTTCACGGAGGCATTGGAATATTATCAGAAGGAAACACCAAAGGGCGAGTGTGTTCTGGTCATTGAAGGCAGAAGCAGGAAGCAGATAAAAGAAGAGGCCCGGGCAGCCTGGGGTGATATCAGCATAGAAGAACATATGCAGCGTTATCTGGAAGAAGGAATGGACAGAAAAGAGGCTATGAAGCGGGTAGCAAAGGACAGAGGAGTGAGTAAAAGAGAGATATATCAGGCATTAATTGACTAAAAATGAAAAAAACTGTTGACATCAGGAAAGAAAAATTTTATAGTTTATGTATGCACAACAAGGACGTTTGGCTTTATAGGCCGCACGTCCTTTTTTGTTCCGTGAGCAATGAGTCAGGCGGGTATGCATGCTGTGCAGAAAAGTCCTGTTTTACAGGCAAAGAAAGAGGAGGAGAAATGTATGTATGATCTGGATTTATTTGAACATACGGATACTGTAAATGAACTTCTGGCACGGTATGGCGTGAAGTTTGGCATTTATAAGAACAATGTTTTTAAAGAGCAGTTATTTCCATTTGATGCGATTCCGCGTATTATTGAGAAGCAGGAATTTGACCAGCTCGAGCGTGGTCTGAAGCAGCGAGTGGTTGCATTGAACTTGTTTTTAAAAGATATTTATGGTGATAAAAAAATTATCCGTGATAAGGTGGTTCCTGAGGAATTTGTATATGCGTCAAGCGGCTATTTGACGCAGTGTGAAGGGGTAAGACCGGTAAAGGATATTTATTCCCATATCTCTGGTATTGATCTGGTACAGGGGAAGAATAAGGAATGGTATGTGCTGGAAGATAATCTGCGCGTACCGTCAGGTGCTTCCTATCCGATGATTGCAAGAGAATTTTGCAGAAGAAGCAGTCCGCGTACTTTCCAGAATTATAAAATCGAAGATAACCGGAATTATGCAGAGCTTCTGCGAAGAACGATGGACAATGTAAATGTGGGAGGCCATATTGTAATTCTGACACCAGGGCGTTATAATGCAGCTTATTTTGAACATTCGTATCTGGCGGAACGCACGGGAGTACATTTAGTAAACGGACATGAGCTGACGGTTGAGGATGATAAGCTTTACTTTGTCGATTATTCCGGTAAGAAAGAACGCGTGGGCGCTGTGTACCGCAGAATTTCTGATGAATATCTGGACCCGATGAATTTCAATCCGGAATCTGTTATCGGCATTCCGCATATTTATGATATTTACCGCAAGGGAAATGTAGCGCTGTTAAATGCGCCGGGAAATGGTATAGCAGACGATAAAGGAATTTATTACTTTGTGCCGAAAATGGTTGAATATTATCTGGGTGAAGAGCCTGTTCTGCAGAATGCACCGACCTATCTGCCTTTCTATGAGGATGATATGAAGTATGTTCTGGAACACTTTGACTCTCTGGTGTTAAAGGATGTGGCTGAAGCAGGCGGATATGGCGTCGTGTTCGGAAGCAAAATGACTGCAAAACAGAAGGAAGACTTTATCAGTCTTCTGAAAAGAGAGCCTCGAAGATTTATTGCACAGGAAGTCATTGATTTCCTGGATATCGATATTATGGAAAAGGGAGAAATGGTTCCGAGAAAAGCGGATTTGAGGGCATTTGTGCTGATGGCAGACGAACCGCTTGTATGGAAGAGCGGACTTACCAGATTTTCAAGGAATCCGGATTCCTTTATTGTTAACTCATCACAGGGAGGAGGATTTAAAGACACATGGGTATTATCTCGTTAGAACAGACAGACGGTCTTTTTTGGCTTGGCCGCTATTCCGAAAGAGTTTACACAACAATCCGACTGTATTCCAGAAGCTATGACAGGATGCTGGATAAAAATGCAGGGGGGTATGAGGAGTTTTGTAAAAATCTGGATATTCCGAATATTTATCGGTCATCTGAAGATTTTAAGGTCAGATATCCTTTTGATAAAGAGGATCCCAATTCGATTATGAGCAATCTGCTGCGTGCATATGACAATGCAATTGTGCTCAGAGAGACTATTGGAAGTGAGACATTATCATACATTCAGCTTGCTATTTATGAGATGAATAAGGCGGAACAAAGTCAGGCGCCTTTGATTGAAATGCAGAAAGTGATGGATAATATCTTAGCTTTCTGGGGAATTGTGGACGACATCATGGATGATGAGAACAGCAGAAATATCATTAAAGTGGGCAAGCGTGTAGAACGTATTGATCTGTATGGCAGACTGCATCAGCCCCGGGAAAATTTGGTACGTGAAGTCAGCAGGCTGGCAGGACGTATCGGACGATGCAACATCAATTATGATAAAAGTGTGATTTTGAATTTATTAGAGCTTGTGCAGGCACCGGAACTGGATTATTATAGTATCGTAAATGAAATAGAAAAAATACTATAGAAGTTCTGGAGGTTAAAAGGTGAAAAACTTACATTTTCGATACGCGATGAAAATTTCTTTTGACAGTCCTGTATCGAAACACCGCTTTACTGTAAAATGCATACCACAGTCAGACGAGCGGCAGATAATTGACAACCTGATCGTATCCGTATTTCCGAATCAATCTCTGGCTCAGGACAGGGATTCCTTCGGAAATCGGTGTATTTTTGGACATTGTGAGATGGAGCATCAGAGGTTTGAAATTGTGGTAGAAGGAGATGCCAGAACAGGTCTGTCTTCTTATGAGATTGGAGAAGCATCTCATATGCTTGGACGTTATAGGTATCAGACGTTCTATACCATACCCGGAGAAAAAATTAATGCATATTTTGAGCAGTTTTCTTTTTCGGAAGGCATGAGTGATTACGAAAAAGGCGTTTTTATGATGCGTAAGCTTTATGAAGATTTTCGGTATGTACAGGGTGTTACAAATATTCAAACGACTGCTGAGGAAGCGATGGAGCTTGGGTGCGGTGTGTGCCAGGATTATTCTCATATACTGATTTCACTCTGTCATCTTGCAGGGATTCCGGCGAGGTACGTGGTAGGAATGCTTACAGGCGAGGGTGCAAGTCATGCCTGGGTTGAGATTTATCAGGATGAAAAATGGTATGCGCTGGATCCGACAAATAATCTCATTGTCAGTGATCAGCATATCAAAATATCTCATGGAAGGGATTATAAGGACTGCCTGATTAATCAGGGAGTCTTTACCGGTTATGCAAAACAAACACAGGAAATACAAGTTGTGGTAGAAGAGAAACCGGAAGTAAGCTGAAAAAATTACAGGAGAGGAAAACAATTTATGGTCAAGACAGTAGCATCTGTGGGTCTTCCCGTGGATGAGGTTTTGAAAATACGGAAAAACAGTATATTTCCCGACAGAGAGGATTGCGGGAAACGTATTAGTATTGTGACAGGGATTCATGGCGATGAGCTGGAGGGACAATATGTGTGCTATGAATTGCTTCGCCGCATCAATGAGGCAAAGGAGTATCTTGCAGGGACGGTGGACATTTATCCGGCAATGAATCCTCTTGGAATTGATTCTATCACCAGAGGGATCCCGGCGTTTGATCTGGATATGAACCGCATATTTCCAGGTACAAAAGACGGAGCAATGACAGAATATCTCGCGTCTGAGATTATAAAAGATCTGAAGGGGTCGGATGTCTGTATTGATATCCATGCCAGCAATATTTATCTTACGGAGATTCCGCAGGTGCGTATCAATGAACTGCATAAGGACTGGCTGGTTCCCATGGCAGAAAAGCTGAATGTGGATTTTATCTGGATACACAGCAATGCAACCGTTCTGAAATCTACGCTTGCTTTCAGTCTTAACAATATTGGCACTCCGACACTTGTAGTGGAGATGGGTGTCGGTATGCGTATAACGAAAGCATATTGTGATCAGCTTGTGGAAGGTATTTTTAATTTGATGAAAGATATGGGAATCTGGAAAGGACCGGTAAATCCGGTGAGGAGACCGATGCTTTCAGATAACAGTGAAGACGTGGCATTTTTAAATGCGACCAGTGCAGGCATTTTTGTGCAGGAGGCTACCCACGGACAATATGTACATGAGGGCGATCTGATAGGAAATATATGTGATCCTCTGGAGGGAATTGTGCGCGATAAGGTGTTGTCTCCGGTAAACGGTGTTTTATTTACAATAAGAGAATATCCGGTTGTAGATGAAGGCTCCCTGATTGCAAGGATTCTGAAAAGAACGGAGGGAGAGGTATGAAAAAATCGGTTATTTTTAAAATAGATTCTCTGTACCGTGACAATTTTCGTGTAAACGGTTATACTTTCGGCAGCGGAGAAAAAGCAATCTGTGTGGCGGGCGCCATGCGGGGAAATGAGATTCAGCAGATATACACCTGCAGTCAGTTGATTCAGAGACTTAAAAAGCTGGAGGATCAGGGAAAAATATGTGAAGGTAAGGAGATACTTGTGATTCCTTCCTGCAACCCTTATTCCATGAACATTCAGAAACGGTTCTGGCCTATAGATAATACAGATGTAAACCGCATGTTTCCAGGATATGATCTGGGTGAAACAACTCAGCGTATCGCTGCAGGGATTTTTGAAAAAATAAAGGAGTATAAAAACGGTATACAGCTTGCATCTTTTTATATGCCGGGCGTATTTCTGCCCCATCTGCGGATGATGACAACAGGTTTTGAAAATACGGAGTTGGCAAAGAAATTTGGGCTGCCTTATGTGGTTCTGAGAAATACAAGACCTTATGACACTACAACGCTCAACTATAACTGGCAGATATGGGAGACAAATGCATTTAGTCTGTATACTACATCTACAGATAAAATTGATCGTAAAAGTGCGAGACTTGGTGTTCAGTCTATGCTCAATTTTATGGCAGCGGAAGGTATTATTGATTATAAGGGGCCGGCGGGCTATCAATCCGAAGTGCTTGACGACAGCGAGCTTATTTCCGCCAGAGTGAGTCAGTCCGGTATCTTTGAATGTTTCGTAGAAGTCGGGCAGGAAGTGATGAGAGGAGAATTACTTGCCCGTGTGTTAAATCCCTGCGATGGAGAAGAAAAAGAAAAATTATTATCTCCGGTGGACGGCATTATTTTCTTTGCACATGATGAACCTATGACTTATGCGAACACAGCAGTGTTTAAAATTATAAAGCGCGGAGAATAAAAAACAGGCAGTGATTCCGGTTGTGAAGGATTTGGATTTGTGTTAAAATAAAAACAGAAGTTGCCATAATCTGAGGAAAGTGAGGAATACTGCCGTGGATAAGACATACGAAACGCTGAATACCATTTTGGTGCGGCTGTTTAACGATATTATGACTATCGAAGAAAAAGCGATTATCACGGGAGAATTTAGCAATATCTCTAATAATGATATGCATGTCATTGAGGCAATCGGTATTGAAGCTCCGAGAAATATGTCTTCTATAGCGAAAACACTTTCTGTGACAGTAGGGACATTGACCATTGCCGTCAATAACCTGGTAAAAAAAGGTTATGTTAATCGTGTACGCAGCGAGAAGGACAGGCGCGTAGTGTTGATTTCGCTGACGGCAAAAGGTCAAAAAGCATATTATCACCATAAAAAATTTCATGATGATATGATAAAAGCAACGATTGCAGGCATGGATGAGAAGGAAATCCGCATTTTGGCACAGTCTCTTTCTAACCTGATTGATTTTTTTGATCATTATCATGTGTAGGTATTTGCATTATTTATATTGCTGCAGTACGTAGGAATAGAGTACTGGGAACGGACATGGTCCGGTTTCCAGTATTTTTTTGTGGAAATTTTTAAGAGAGAAGTTTTCTCCAGCTTTTTTTCTGGCAGCATTCTGCAGATCCTGAAAACAAAGACATCCCAGATAATATTTAAGGTAATTGCCGGGAGACTCCAGAATGATATTGAAAAAGGATTCTGTTACGTTTTCGCCTGTGAAACCGAACTGTGCAAGACAGGCGGATACCTGGGATTTATCGTATCCGTAGTAGTGAATAAAAATATCCAGAAGAGAGGAAATGCCAAGCGTGAGAGAGCGATTAATGCGGTAAAGCTCTGCAGTGGCTTCATCCACATCTGCATAGGAAAAGGACATCATTTCTACGTAGGTTGCCCAGCCCTCCACATAACCGCCGAAATTTAAAAGGCTTCGTACCGGATTTATGCCCGAAGAGGATGAAAAAACGGTCTGGTAGAGATGGCCCGGATAACCTTCGTGTGCTAGCGTGGAGTACAGATCAAGTCCCTCGTATCCTGCGCCCCGATTGATGTAGATGACATTTTGATTGAGATTGTCAAGAGGCGCAGTCAAATAAAATGCCGGACTTAAATAATTTTCCAGGGATTTTTCCACATATTTCACATCATAAGAGACGGAAGGAGGTTCTGGAAAATCAGCGGAGATCTTATCCTGCAGATCTGCAAGAAGTTTTTGCGGGTCATCTGAGATGGCAGCCGTATTGTTTTGAAGCGTTTCTATACCTGCATCAGTCAGCAAGCTTGGATTGTTCTGCACAAGTGCGCGAAGCTTTGTGATATCTGTACGAATTTGTCTCTGAATCCTTTCGAGGATATCATCGATACTGTTATAACAGCCGGTTAAATCTTTGAGTAAGTATGTATAGTATGATTTTCCGTCGGGGTAGTAGCATAATCCAAGTTCATTATTTCCGCTGCCTTTGAGCGCCAGGATACCCTCGGACAGCTTTTTATACGCGGGGAACACGCAGGTTTCTACAGCGTTTTCATTTTTTTGAATAAAATCAAGTTTTTCTTTTTCGGACAAGTTTTTCTGATTTTCCAGACGGGTTTCAAAAGTAGTAAATAAAATATTTTCCTTTTCTGTACCAAGAAAGGCGTTGCACTGATCAATAATACCCTGAGCAATCGTGTCGTTCATAAAAAGACCAGCTTCTGCCTTGGCCTGCTCAAAGCTCAGCAATCCGTCATAGTAAGCGGGTATTTGTTCAAGAAGCGTTAGATAGTCCTCAATATCTTTTGTTGAATGAAAACTATATTCGGCCAGAAGAACGGGAAGCTGTGCCTGGGTCCCAAGGGAAGGGCCAAGAGGCTCCTGGTATAAAAGGTATTTTTCACCCTGCTTTTGTGTCTCAAAGCATAGATCAAGGATATCATAGGTCAGACGATTTTTCTGTGAAAGCCATGTATGTGGTATTTTCCGAAGTGCGGTGTGATATTTGTTTAAAGTCTGACAGGAGGATAAAAGACTTTCAGGGTCTGCTTTTCCCAGTGTAACGGGATAATTTTCTATTCCGCATGAGGAGGGATCATTTAGAGTGTAATGAAGATTTAGTGTACTTTGAACGATTTCACTCTGGAACAAAGAATCTGTAAAAGAGAGAAAAGAGTGGTTTATCCAGTAATAGTAAGCCGAACAGAAAAGAAAAGTAAGGACTGGAATGAAAGCCAGAAAAAGCCAGTGACGGCGAAGTTTTTGCAGGAAGGATTGGAGCATAGAGAAGACACCTGAGAGTTTTTTTTAACTTATGCGGAAAAATCAGAAAAAATGATAGATACAGAATAAAAGAAAGAAAAAATCACAGCCAGGGGATTATAGGAAGCTTTGGTTCATTGCTTTACAAAATTTTCCTCCTGTGTTAGGATACATCAGAAAGACAAATAGGAGGAATCCATGAAAAATATAGTATTGATTGGTATGCCAGGTTCGGGTAAGAGTACGGTGGGAGTTGTTCTTGCAAAGGTTATGGGTTATCAGTTTATTGATTCTGATCTGGAGATTCAAAGGCAGGAGGGAAAGCGGCTGCCGGTACTTATAGAGGAGCTGGGAATTGACGGGTTTATAGAGGTGGAAAGCCGCGTAAATGCGAAGCTGCAGGCTGAGTATTGTGTCATAGCAACGGGAGGCAGCGTAATATATACGGAGCAGGCAATGAAGCATCTGAAAGAAATCGGTACAGTAGTCTATCTGAAGATTTCCTACGAGGATCTTCGGGAACGTCTGGGCGATTTACGCTGCCGCGGAGTAGTCCTGCGGGAAGGTCAGACCTTAAAAAAATTATATGAAGAACGTATCCCACTTTATGAAAGATATGCAGATATTACAATAGATGAGTCGGGGCTTAACATAGAAGAAACGATGGAAAAAATTGTGGAATGTGTCAATAAAATCGACTAAAGATACATTTTCGGAAAAAATCTTATTATTAAATATGGCAAAAATTACTGAAATCTTAATTTTTGTTTACAAAAGACCAGTTTGTGATATAATGTAACATATCGGAAAGGAAACCAAGCACGCAGCGCAGCGGAGTATTTGGTTTCACCCGATATGTTAGTAACAGGCCGTAAGGCCTGGAACTTGTTACAAGAAGGAACGTAGTTCCGATAGTGTAACTTATCAGAAGCTGCGAAGCAGCTTACGGATTTCACAAGGAAATTTGGAAGGAACACAATGAAGGGATAAAGTGTTTTGATACTGTAGGTTTCAGGGAAAGAGTATAGCATGACTTGTAGAGTGGTTTTGAATTTTTCATGCGGTGATGGTATACTTGAAAAGTATAAGTAAGTATATTGAGGTGTCTATGGAACAGTATGTAATTAAAGGCGGTAATCCTCTTGTAGGGGAAGTTGAAATAGGAGGAGCGAAAAATGCAGCGCTTGGTATTTTAGCGGCTGCAATTATGACAGATGAGACGATTATCATTGATAATCTTCCGGATGTTCAGGACATCAACGTTCTGCTGGAGGCAATCAGTGTTATAGGAGCCAGAGTTGACCGCATTAACCGTCATAAAGTGGCCATCAACGGTTCCATGATTGGTCAGGTAAGTGTAGATTATGAGTTTATAAAGAAAATAAGAGCATCCTATTATCTGTTGGGGGCTCTTCTTGGAAAATATAAGAGAGCAGAGGTTCCGCTTCCCGGCGGCTGCAATATCGGCAGCAGACCGATAGATCTTCATCTGAAGGGATTTAAGGCACTTGGTGCCAATGTCAGCATCCGTCATGGCTCTATTATTGCAGAGGCCGAGAAGCTGCGCGGAAAGCATATTTATCTGGATACGGTTTCCGTAGGTGCGACCATTAACATTATGATGGCAGCATCTATGGCAGAGGGTTATACGATTATTGAAAATTCAGCCCGCGAGCCGCATGTGGTAGATGTAGCGAACTTCCTCAACAGCATGGGCGCAAATATTAAAGGCGCAGGTACGGATGTTATCCGTATCCGTGGTGTGCAGAAGCTTCACAAGACGGAATATTCCATAATTCCCGATCAGATAGAGGCAGGTACCTTTATGTTTGCGGCAGCAGCCACAAAGGGCGATGTGATGGTGAAGAATGTCATTCCGAAGCATCTTGAGGCTACTACAGCAAAGCTGGTAGAGATCGGCTGTGAGGTGGAAGAGTTTGACGATGCGGTTCGTGTCGTAGCTTCCAAACGTCTGAGCAGTACACATGTAAAGACGCTGCCTTATCCGGGTTATCCTACCGATATGCAGCCGCAGATCGTTGTGGCACTTGCACTTGCACAGGGTACCAGTATTGTTACAGAAAGTATTTTTGAAAATCGTTTTAAATATGTGGATGAACTTACACGCATGGGCGCTACGATTAAAGTGGAGGGTAATTCCGCAATTATTTACGGTACGGATGGATTTACCGGAGCGCGTGTCAGCGCACCTGACCTTCGTGCAGGAGCGGCGCTTGTCATTGCCGGACTGGCAGCGGAAGGGATTACTGTGGTGGATGACATTGTTTATGTCCAGAGAGGCTATGAGTGCTTTGAGGAGAAGCTGCGCAGTCTGGGCGCTGAGATTGAGCGTGTGACTACGGAGAAAGAAATACAGAAGTTCCGGCTTAGAGTTGGATGACAGTTGTGAAAATCCTAATATATGAATTGTCTGCAGGATCTGCCTTTGGCGGGTCCTTTTAATTCATGAAAATTCCTCAAAAAGGGGGTTGACGTAAGTCACAACATGCGTTATGGTATAGAGCATAAACAAGTGAATATTATATTTTCTCTTATTCAGAGTGATGGAGATACATAGGATCTGTGAAGTCACGGCAACCCCGTAATGGAAGGTGCCAACCTGAGCGAATAATCGAACAATAAGAGGATTTTGCTTATCAAAGATGATAAGAGGGTCCGCTTATGCGGGCCCTTTTTATGAGTTGCCAA
>ERZ809224.393-NODE-393-length-43939-cov-48.339304_pt1 | contig 43939 bp, 32 predicted proteins | sample MGYA00520513_ERZ809224 | MGnify/ENA primary metagenome ERZ809224 (study PRJEB31576, sample SAMEA3212658) | Homo sapiens | biome: human-gut; feature: human gut; material: fecal | place: Sweden | collected 2012 ... | reverse complement strand
GTGTAGCGGCGAATGAGGGACGCAATACGGGCAATCAGTTCGTCCATATCAAACGGTTTTGTCAGATAATCGTCCGCTCCGGCCCGTAAGCCCCGTACTTTAGAAATGCTGTCATTTTTAGATGTGAACATCAAAATCGGCAGGCTGTTCTCTTTGCGGATTTCTTCCAGCGTTTCAAAGCCATCCATACCAGGCATCATCACATCCAGCACCACAAGCTGATACTCCTGCTCTCTTAATTTTTGTAAGCCCTCTTTTCCGGTATTACAAAAATCAGCTTCTATGTTTTCTGCTTGTACGCTGCGTTTAATCAAAGCGCACAGTTCTCTGTCATCATCTATAATCAAAATTTTATTCATGGCGCAGCTCCTTCCCTTGTTTTGTCCGGCCATCAATCGGCTTCTCCGCAGTTTTAGGGATCAGCCAAACACCAGCCATTTTCACAGCGCCGGGGATACGCCCACCAGCACAATAATAATTTACCCTACGAGGTGTCACGCCCCATTTCTCGGCGGCATCTTTTAGTGTCATATAGTCCATTTTGCACCTCCATAGGACATATTATAGTTCTTTATTTCGAATAATACAAGCTGACTATTGTGATTATGCTTACATAAAGAGCCGCAGATCATCTCTGACCTGCGGCTCTGTTCCTATTAACCTGTTAAGTATGTATCCCGTATTTCGCCGTTCGGATGTTCTCTTCACCATGCAGGATTACTCCGCCACAGGTCTTTGTGCCCTGTACCATGTAGCCCTCAAAAAAGAAGCTGTAAGGCAAGTAATCATCTGTCAGGACGATGCGCTCGTAGTTGTACCAATTAAAATGCTGGTCCAGAAACTTCCCCAGTTTGTGCCGCAGGATAGGATTCTCCACTACAGCCTTGAGATTTTTCCGGCTTTGAAACTCCAGCTTTGGCCGGTTCTGTTCCGGAATGGACAGCAGCCGCCACCGTGTTCTATCAACGGTTTCTCCCTCACCTGCCGCATATGAGCGGAATGGCTCATAAGGCAGTCTTATTCGCTCGGTATAACCGGAAACGCTGTCTCTACCAGCATCCTTCAGCCATGTGAAGGAAAGCTCCAGCACTTTGGCACCGCCTACGGCATCACACAGCCGCAGTTCTGCATAGGAATGGATATCTTTGGTGATCAAATACTTTTTCTCCTCCAGCCGCTGCAATTCCTTTTTCAAAATAATAACGTGCTGCGGCGAACAGCCACTTCTGGAACGGGTCTTGAGGGAAATACTATCCCGATCCACATAAACTGTTGCCATTGTCCTATTATTCATAATCCACCTCGTTTCTGTTATGTGCTCCTGCATGATGCATGGCAGTCTGTATGACCAGGAATGGATGCTCTACATACTCCTCTTTTGCTGAGGTATATGCCGCTCCGCCCAGAGAGTCCAGATACTGCCATCCGTTTTTGGATTTTGAGATGTACACATAGAACGGTGCAAGCACATACTCGTCCCGTTCATAGCAGCCCAGATACCGTCTTGCAAGTACTGCCACAACACCCAGCTCTGCCGCTTTCTGTGTCGTTAGGGAAACTGCCAGTTTCATTACTTCCTCTTTTTCAATATCGTTGAGTCCGAAAGTATAGATGCTCTCCAGGAACAGCACAGGCTTCTCACTGGTGACAGGCTTTCCGATATCCATGTTCTCCTGCGACAGATCAGCAAAAGAAAAATCGACGGCAGGCGGTTTTTGAAATGCACCCTTTGTCAAGCGGAGACAGGCACGAGCCACCACCGCTTCATCCTTTTTCACAAGGACAATCTTCTTATTAGAGTCGAAGGCAGCTAACAGGCACTCCCTCTGGCTTCCAGTACGGTAAGACAGACAGGTACTATGAGGAAGTTCGCCAAGCTGCAGCGTGTGGTAAAAATCATCCTCCTCCCCTGCCAAAAATGCACCTCGCGCCAACGAAAGATTTTTCTTCCAGAGGCTCTCCTGCATCTCGCTGACAGGGTAGCGAATCTCACGCTGCAGGTCACCGGCAAAATATTTGAGTTTATAGAACTGGCCCATCAATTCAGCCTGTACAATCCGTCGCAGCGCTTCAACAGCCAGCTCCTGCCCGTCCAGTTCCCCATAGAGAGCGCATACCATAGCCGCGCCGCCCTGCAGTAAAAATTCCGTGACAGTCTCCCGGTTCTGCTCCACAAAATCGTCCGAAAATGCCAGTTTTTCTTTTAGAACCAGCCAATCTGCATCAGTTGTCAGAATATCCTTGCGCACCTGCTTCCAATCCGTCCTTTCCAAAAGAGCCGTCATATTATTGAGGGCAAATACCGCATCCGACTCTGTAGTGAAATCCGGTATGAATGCCTGCAGCCGCTCGTAGTGCTGCAGCAGTCTCATGGCAGTACTCCTGGTCAATCCGCAGATATGTCCAAATGAGCCTCGATACCATTCGCTAAACGGCCTTTCCAACAGACATTTTCCAAGCTGCTCCAACTCTGCATCTCCTGTATACTGGCTGACCAGATCCCGTTTTATCAGCTGCCGCAGTGTCAGCAAACGCTGATCTATGGAAAGAGGTGTCAGCATAGTGTATAACCGGACATAAACCTCTTTCTGATGCCAAAGCTGATACATTTCCTCAAAGGTGTACTGCTGCCCTTCTTCCAGAAGCGTAAAGAAGCTGTCGCTGCGGTTCACAGAATCGCTGGCTTTCAAATTCTTCAGCGTCAGGGAATTGATGTTGCAGTGCTCACAAAAGCCCGGCTCAAACAATAGAGAGTATCGCCCCAAGGACAGGAACACTTCACTGTTCTGATCCACCAATTCCAAAAAATGCTTTTTTCTATGTTCCACCGCATAAATGAGAATTGAAAACTGGAATTGCCGGACAGCATTAAAATCCAGATGGAGCCTGCCGGCATACAGAGCATTCAGATAACTCAGTTGGTTGCATAAAATTTCTTCCCTCTGTTCCTTGCTCAAAGGATGTGGCTGGGAGATAAACCAGTTGAGGTCATATTGTCCGGCATGGTTGTCCAGCCAGAGGTCAAAAAAAGCAGACAAATCCTCTGCGTCATATTCAAATACAGCCAACAGCCGGCGGAATTTTCCCACATCGGTCATTTTCATCCACCGGAGATCTTTCAGGCGCTCTACTGACAGAAACAGCCGCACACCATACCGATAAAGCAAGATGCAGACTCTCTGGAGCGGACGATTCTGTTCCAACAGTTCCAGAGCTTTCCGTTCATTTTGATGCCAGCAAAACAGATACGAACCAAGAAACGGCTGCCGCATCATATCTCGCTGGTGCTCCGTCAGCATGGAAAGTCCCTTCCACTCCGCAATGGGAAAAGTCTGCAGGTTATCCAATATGACCTGCTCCTCTTCTTCATACATCACAAAGGGAAAATAGTATTTCAGGTATTCAAACCGCAGGGAAGGCAACAGTTCCAATTTCATGACTGCCAGCACCTGCTCTTGGGGATACGCTGTCAGTCTCTCTCCATACCCGTCTGCCGACTCTAAGACTGAAGCAATTTCTTCATCGCCAATCTCCTGCCTGCACAACGCACCATAGAGCGCTGCAAAGTCCGACACCCGAACCAGTTCTTCCTGTATCCGCTTTGTCTTTCGGATGTGCAGCCGTTCCTGTAATTGAAGTGTCTCCACCTGTCCGCATGCCTGCGCCATGGCATCCTCTGAAAAGCTGCCTGTAAGCGCCGGAAGCAATCCGTCATCTTTCATTCTGGTCAATAGGGTCAGATGTTTTAATGTATTTCTCATGCTGCTTCACCTCCGATCATTGTCAGTACCATATTCAAAATCTCATGCCTTGGCCGGGGTTCAGACTCTACCAGTTCACCACACAGCTCAAAAAAGGCGTGTGCATCTTTGGCATCCATTGTCTGCACACAACCGGCGGGCCATTCCACCAACTTATCAAATGTCATATCCAGTACCTCTTTCTTCTCATCCCTGTAATAATATCCCCCAATGAATTTAACCAGAGATTCGGCGCTGCCGTTATAAAGTTGCTGCAGCTTTTCCCGTTTCTGTATGGTCCGTTTTTCCTGCTCCAATCGTTTTTCCTGCTTCTTTCTCTCAGCTTCGACTCTGCGCTCATCCTCCAACTCTTCCTTGGAATAGAATGTTTCCTTCAGCCGGTTGATTTCATAGCCGTTATACTCGCTGTGGAGCAAAAACTGCCGCAACACCGCTGCCAGCGCTTTTTTATCATAAAGGCGTTGGATCTCCGGTGCTTTTAAGGCACTTAAAACGAAGTCCTCATATTTTTCCGGCTCAGTCTGGAAAAATGAACGCTCCACCCAGTCATAGAGCTGTCGATGCTGCTCTGCAGATAGGAATGGACGGCTGATGTATGTTTTATATTCCCTTCTGCTGTAATACCCCTCACTCCTGACAAAGCATTCGTGAAAGTAAAACCGCTTGCCAAATATCGTTTGAAGTTGGGAAAAAGTGTACTCAGCCAGTAGCCTCTCTACAAACCGGAAACACCTCCAACTTGAAATTCTCAGGGCATACTCCCGCAGCAGTTTCAGTTGTGGCGCATCTTCACCATCTTGCCGATGCTGCTTGAAAAACTCCCATAGATTGATTTCCTTCTTTTCCACCAGAAAGGCAAATGCCCGCCTACCGTTCGTATGCCAACTTCTGAAATATTCTCCATAGTCAGCTCCGGTCAGTTCCTGATATCTGGAAAGCCACTGTTTCAAATGGATCGTCTGCCTGGAATGCAGCATTTGCAAGGTAAACAACTCCATATAGTTATCCCGCTCCAGTTCCTTCGCCAGATCATCGTACTGAGGATCAAACACATCAAATCGGTACGGAAAATCCTTCTGTATCGTTTGATTCATCCATAGCAGTGTTTTCGGCGCTGTTGGATTCAAACCATATTGAACCGCTTCCCAGAGTCCCTGAAATCCTTCGTACTTGACCGTAAAGCTGTCATAGAACCGAAACAGCCAGCCAAGATACTCATAAAATTCTTCTGAAAGGTTTTGGGGATCATTCAGCAGCATCCGGCCACATGTCACCGCGATTTTCTCAGCGGGAATACTTCTGGAATTCAACCGATCCGGCAGCCTGTCCGCCCATACAGCGAGAGAATTTGCCAGTACGATCTCATCATGGCGGTACCCTACTTTGCGCAGAGCCAAAAACTCCCGGCTATCCGGCTTCATGTTCATATAGGGCAGTTTCATCAATGTGCGCAGCGCCAGGTCTGCCTTGCCCCGGTATTTCTTTACCTGTTCTCCATAGAAGCGGATAAACCACTCAAACACCCCAAAATCGACGGTTGGGAAAATGGTTCTGTTCTGCGTCAACAGTCGAAGCAACTGGTCGTGCATGGCCCGATAACCGTATTCGACATCATCAAACAACGACAGTACAAACAAGGCCTCCTCCGTTCTGACATATACCTTTGCCGCCAGTTCATCCAGCAGGCTATGCCGCTGGGTGGTATCCGTTTCCAGCAGATACAGAGCGCCCTGCAGGTACACATCTTCTCTTGCAGACCGCCGTACCTTTTGGAGAAATGTTCCCCGCTGATTGCCAACAAACATATTGTCAGACTGGATCGCACAGGTATTGCCCAGTGCCAGAGCCAGAGCGCGGAGCACCCGGACATCATCGCCCAGTTTTTCCTCAAACCGCTCCAGCACTTCGCCGGGATAACGCAGATTGTACGGTTCAAAGTAGCCGAATACATCCGATTCCGGCTGCCATATCTGCATCGTCCTCATTTGTCGATAAGTCCTTCCCGCCGTATCGTCCTGAGAAGTCTGGACGACCAATTCAGCAAATGCATGGTAAAGATCCAGATCAACAGTCCTCTGATATGCCCGGTAAACCGGTATCCTATCGATATGCATTAAAATTCCTCCTATTCGAAATCTTTCATAAAAGAATGGGGAGAGGCCCGCAATGCGTTCCTCTCCCCATTGATCACCTGACAGCACACCGATGGTATGCTATATTTTCTTACTCAGCACCGGCCATGCGGAAAAACTCCGCAGGCGACAGCACCGTAACGCCCAAATCTCTGGCCTTGGACAACTTGCTGCCGGCATTTTCTCCGCAGACCAGATAATCCGTCTTCTTGGACACCGAGCTGCCGGCATGGGCGCCCAGTGATTCGATCATGTGATTGATTCCGTCCCGGGTGTATGGTTCCACCTTGCCGGTGACTACGATAGTCTTTCCCACAAAGGGATTATCCTGCACCCTGTCTTCGCTGTGTTCTGCCACAGCAGGCTTTTGAATATTCATCATAGTCTGTAACTCCTCCCAAATACAGAAATTATCTTCCACGCAGAACCAGTCGTGGATATTGTTATGCAATGTCTCCCCAAAATCCGGAAGCTGCCGGAAATCATAGCCTCCATAGACCGCATCCCGAAACTCATCCAAATCATAGTGGAACACACGACCCAATACCTTGCTGGCAGTGTTGCCGATCATAGGGATGTCCATAGAAATCAGATACCGTTCAAAGGTGGTATTCCGGCTCTGCTGGATAGCGTCCCAAAGGCGCTGCCAGGACTTTTCACCAAACCCATCCATGCGGACGATTTCAGCCCGGTAGCGGTCCAGACGGTAAATGTCCAGATAACTATGGATAAATCCCTGACCAATGAATTTTTCCAGTGTAGCCTCCGACAGCCCTTCAATGTCCATCGCCTTCTGGCTGACAAAATGAACGAACTTCTTCAGTCGGCGTGTTTCACAGTCAGGATTATCGCAGTACAGCGTCTTGATGATGCGATCCTCGCCCTTTTCGCCCTTTCCGCTTGATTCATGGATGCGGGTAGGCTGTCCGCAGCAGGGGCAAACATGAGGAATCGTATCCGCCATAGAGAAACCGCCTCTGTCCAGATTTTCCTCCACATGGGGGATGATCATATTTCGCTTGCTTACCAGAATCCGGTTTCCAGCCATCAGTTCCAGATCCTCAATAAAGGACAGGTTGTGCAGACTGGCCCGGCTGACCTCGCAACCATCGATTTCCACCGGTGCAAACACAGCTACCGGAGCAATCTCTCCGGTTCTGCCCGGCGTCCATTCAATGTACTGCAGCAGGCTCTCATGCAGGTCATCTTCAAATTTATAGGCCAGACCGTCCTTATAGTGATGTCCGGTGCGGCCGCAGCTCTGGGCATAGGCGATGTCGTTAAACGAAACCACGATACCGTCAATGGGGATATCTTTGTCAGTGGCATATTGCCGCAGCTGATAAATACCGGCTTCCACATTTTCCAACGTCAGTTTCTGCTTTGTGACCAGATACTTGCAGGGCTGGAACCCCAGTGCACGCAGTTCCCGCAGCTTATCTGATTTCCGGGTCAGGTGCGGAAAGCCCTCCAGCACACCAAACGGCATGAAAACCAGCCGACGCTCCTGGCATGTCTTGGCATCCATCAGACGGATGGAACCAGCAGCCAGATTGCGGCCGTTTTTATAGGGCTTACCGTTGCTGTCCTGCAGGCCGGCCTTCAGTTCCTCAAAATCACTGGGTCTGATAAAGCCCTCGCCCGTCACAACCAGTCTCTCTTTGTAGGTGATGTGGGAAGGGATACCGCTGATGGCTCGGGTATTATGGGTAATGATCTCCCCTTCGTCACCATCGCCACGGGTAGCCGCCTCCAGAAGTTCTCCATTCTCATAGGTCAGCTTTACAGTCAGGCCATCCAGTTTGAGCATCAGCATGATCTGCTGCTCACCCATGAAATTCAGAAGATCCATACTGCTCTTCGTCTTATCCAAAGACAGCAGCGGGATCTCATGTCTGGTTTTCTCCAGCCTGCTCACCGCAGGATAGCCTACTGTCTGGGTTGGCGAATTTGCCATTTGGATTCCCGTTTCCTGTTCCAGTTCTTTCAACTCGTCAAAGAGTCTGTCATATACCTCATCTGACACACTGGGCGCGTTGCGGTTATAATACTCATCCCGATAACGGTTGAGCCGGTCATTCAATTCTCTCTGCTTTTCAAAAATATTCCGTTCCATTATGCTGCCTCCTTTTCAAGTACCCGGAAGGACATAACCAGTTCTTCTTCCGTATGCTTCTGTTCACTGTCGAAAACACTGCAAACACCGTCTGTAAACTGCCAGTGGGCGGCTCTGCCCCACCAAAGGATCGGGCCGCGGCCGCCGTTGCCTCTGTTGTCAGACGCATCTGGCTGATTCGCTACGGTACTGTAAAAGCCTTGCGTGTTTACCAGCGTAATGTTCCGTATCTGCCCGATACATTCCGGGCGGCAGTGATCCAATATCTCCAACTGCGTTCCTTCCCGAAGCGTCCTGCGCAGCTGGTTCAGGTTTTTAATCATGCACTTTTCTCCTTTCCCCGCCCCGCAGGGCAATCCTGCTGTGCGGTATGCAGCCCATTTCTGCCGGCTGCATACCTGCCAAAATTCAATTCATGGACAATACGCCGAATGGCATCATCATCGTCCCATGCTGCGTGAAGCGTATCCCGTTCCGGTCCGGCTCCCACATGGACCCATACCTTTTCGCTGCCGACCTGCAGCAGCACATTCTGACGCCTGGCGCAAACCACCGCCAGATTTCCAATTTGTTTCATGCTCTGCTCCTTCCTTGTTCATCAATAGCCGGACACCCAAAGGATGCCCGGCCATTCTCATTTGTCACGCTGCAGCAGCCAGCGCCGGAGACTGGATGCTATCCGTGTTCTCCATCAGATCTGCCATCAGCACATCCACCAAAAGTTTTCCTGCCAAATGGCCGGTATGGATGATGACCCGATCTTTCTTCAACTGGATAAACTCCTTCTCACGAAGAATCCGACTTTCCGCAGCCAGCGCCTTGTCGCTTTCTGTCAGCCTGGCAGTAATCACCCGCTGCCACTTCTGCAGGAACTCGGTCGCCTGCTCAATGTCCTTCTTCTGCCGGTCATATTCCGTCCGTTTCTGCCGCACTGTTCCATCCGGCTCCACTTCCAGCGTGTAATAGGCATGGAAAGGATCAGCCGTTTTTCGCAGAAACATCACAAAGCTTTCTCGCCGCTCAATCCGGTCCCAGTAGCGGTCACTGCTGCCTGCACAGTGATGGAGCGCACGCCCCTCGGTAATAATGTCCAGAATGCCGCTTGGCACCATTACCATGTAATCTGCATCGGCATACTCATATTTCGCTTTGATTTCCTGACAGATGGCATTAACATGGGGGAATTTCTCCTCCATCTCCTCGGCCTGCAGTTCAATATCCTTCTCCTGGCATTTGAGCACCAGATCATCGTGGCGCCGCCGCAGTTTTCTGGTGCGATATACGATCTCATCATATACATCCATGTGCAGTTTCTTTGCCATGGAAAGATAATCCTCCCAGGTACGCAGTACCTCATGGCTGTTTCGCCGGAAGGATGGCATCTGACGCCGTACATAGTTGTAGACCTGCACCATGCTCATGCGGTCAGCAATGAACTGGACATCCCTGGGGCTAATGTTCTGCTGACACATCCACAAAAGGACATTATCCGGGATTTCCCTGCCGGTGCCCTTTTCATATTGTAGCCACCGCAGCAGATCACAGCCTCCATTATGGAGCCGAAGTCGCTGAAACCTCCTGCTGTCAAGGCCCAGAGCTTTAATCAGACTCCCAGCACTATGGTTTTTGATTAGTTCACTGACTGTTTCGCAGGAACTGAAACATTCCTTGGTAAGCTTCGGCAGGTTCGCCTTGCTGATCTGTTCCATTTGCGGTATCCGTTCGAGCACAGCCAGATATTTTTCCGGGTCAACGCTTTTCTGTTTCCGAATCCAGTTGACCAGCCCTGTGCATCGAAGTTCCTTCTGTTCCAGAGTTGGCAGCGTTTTGCCATAGACCCGTCCATTATGCGAACCAGACCAGTTGTAAGAACAGGGGGATCCGGAAATCCAACGCATATTGCGCTGCTTATACAACCCCCAATAGTAGGTTCTTGGCTTCCTTTCCTTGTCATAAATCGTGCGCCGGATTTCCTGGCAATAAAGTCTGGAGTTTGGAAGGCTTTCTTTTCTGTATGTCCGGTCAGCCTGAAATTCACGAACTACAAAGCCAACTTTGCATCGCTGGATCAGGTAGGCAAAATGTTTTTCTGTCTGCATATACCCCGCTCGTCCATAGGCTTTGAATACCACCGAATGGCGGCAACAACTACAGCGGCCTTTTTGATTGTGATGTGGATGTACCTTGATCGGTACTTCCTTTTCGCAGTAGGTACAATAACCTGTTTTGGCGCCGCCCTTTTTGTAGTGGTAGTAAATGTAATTTTGCCGGATGGCAACCTTATCCACCCATCGACTCCAGTCCTTCGGAAGTTCCGGCACCTGTTCCATATCTTTATCCCATGGATCAGTTTCCCGCCGGTGCCGCTGTTCGAGCTGTTCATCGCGCACATCCCGCTGAAACTGCAGGATGGCCTCTACCGCTTTTTTATCAATGTTCAGATATGTCTGTATAGATGTCTCATCTTCCTCGCTGATCCAGTAGGCTTTGGTATACCAGTATTGCCGCTTCCAGTCCAGTCTGTCCAACTTGGATTCGCACCATTTCTGTATCAGGCTGTTATAGGTAATAAACTGCCGCTTTTCTTTATCCAGATACACTTCATAGGCCGGATTACTCCCATCCAAGCGAAGATGCTCTGGGAAAAAGAAAGCCACCTTCAATATTCCATCCTGTTTGATACATCTCAGATAGGTATAATACTCACAGACTTCCCGAACATATCCGTAGTCAGTTTTTTCCTTTCTTGGCAGGTCTGAAGTCGCGATTTTCTTCATTTCATCCGTCGCTGTCAGCTTGGGAAGTGCCATCAGGGCTCTTTTTTTCATCTCAATTCACCATCCTCTTTGTCAAATCTACGCCATACCACACATCAGGCAGTAATGTAACGCCGTCAATCCGGCCCACTGCAACCTGTACGATACTTTCCGAATCCGGAGCTTCCTTCGCAAAAGCAAGGATGTCTCCCAGTCTTCCGGTAGCAACGGGGTCTTTGCCCCGTACCACCGCATAACCGCAGTTCGCCATTGCCCGGTTGGCTGCCACATGGGAGCTCCACACCCTGCGCGGATGATCTACCATGTATGCCAAACCATGTAAAAACAACTCCTCTTTGGTTAGCCGCTTAATCACAGTCAGCTCCGTACAGGCGATTTTGGAGTCATGCTCATCTTCATCGATGTCGCCGCCGGCGTTGACGATATAATATTCCGAATGCTCCAGGCTGGAATAATAACTAAGGCAGTCAAGCGGGTCCTCCGCGCAGTGAAATCCATTTTCCCTGCAATTTGCTTTTTCAGTCGTATTGAGCCCCATCACAAACTGATAGCCACGGCATATCAGCCCGGGGCGAAAGCCCTTATAAGCAATCATTCTGCATTTTTCCTCCTTTGCCGGTTCAGCCTGCCTTTGCCATACCAAAATCCAGCAGCGACATCTGCCCATCCTGAGAAGGCTTTTTTTCCTCCTGCTTGGGTGCCGACTTGGGTTCCGTCTTTTTCTTCTCTGCCGCCTTCTTGGGTTTGTTCTTTGCAGAGGACTTCCCAGCATACGGCTTGGGAACAAACTTTTCCTCATCCTCATGGTCTTCCTTGGCATCAGGGTCACGGAAATAATCTTCCGCCCACTGATAGCACAGATCATCCGGCACATCGCAGCCATACGCCTGCTGTCCGGGACCAGGGCGGGTTCCGCTTGCTTTTAGTTCATCCTGTACATAATCCCAGGCTTTCCGGTTGATGTACTGGAAACAGCGAATCATGTTCTTTTTCGGATGCATTGTCAGACGGGCAAACGCCGTATCTTCCATACAGAGCATCTGAATATGCTCGGACACACACTCCTTCATATTGCGCCGCGTCAGTTTTTCCACATCAGTACTTACCCGCTGGGTAGAGGCCGCGATTACTTCTTCATCACTCATCGCTTCCAGACGGGCGATCTGCTCCTGCTCTGCGGCTTTCTTCGCCTGCTGTTTGGCGTCAAATTCCGCTTTGCGCTGGGCTTCAGCCGCCTCATGCTCCGCACGCTTTTTTTCTTCATCTTCTGCGGCGGGCGGTTGTGCCGAATTCCCCTCCTCAGCAGACTTCTCTTCCCCAGCAGGCGCTACTTCATCCGTAGGTTCCTCCTCTGCATCAGCCAAAGCAGTCTCACCGGCACAAACCGAAGCCGCCGATACTGGGACAGTGTCTGTACCTACAGGCGGCACAGGCAAAGATTCCATCTCCTCCAGCTCAAAGGCTTCATCATCCTCAAAGGCTGCAGACGAATCGAACATACCGTTTTGCTGCTCCATTGCTATTTCTGAAAAAACACCCATTGTAAAATCTCCTTTCGCAAAAAAGGCATGGAGCAGGCCGTTATGATCCTTTCCATGCCATTGTGTGTTGCTCACAGCACATATAAAAGTGTGCTGAAGCTGTCAAAACAGTAGCAGACCACGCCAGTATACTGCCTTGACCATTCCTTGATTTTGTCCTGCACCTCCTGCGCAGTCTTTTGATTGCTCATGTTCCAGGGTGGAGGTACCGTTACGGTAAAGTAGCCATTCTCCAGACAACTTCTGACATCTGCCGGAAGATTGGAGCACTGCTCATACAGTGCTGTAATCTGGCTTTTCTTCTTTTCTGCAATACGCATCTGACCCCTATCCCTTCATTCCTGTTTTTGAGCAGGCTCCGGAAGTCTTTTACACAAGAATGGGGAGAAGCGTACCGGTGCAAAATCCCGGCAGTCATTCACATAGAAGTATGTGCGTTTGCCTTGGCAGTCCAGTTCCACCACATCAGATGGAGCCAACGGACGACCTCTGTAATCTTCCGGCAAATGTTCATTGTAGTCCAGGAACAGACGCCCCAGCACTTCCATGTCATTCTGACCCTTTGGGCAACAGACCTCTGCGCTCCATACCGTCTGATAGGCGGCGGCAGGCGGCTGTTCATATCCAGCCTTACGCAGTGCATCCAGTTGCTTGAACGCGAAAGGTACCGTCTGTGTCTCACCCAGGCAAAGCTGGTAAATGCAAAATCTCCGGAAAACTCTCTGGCTGTCCAGAATATCCTTCAGCGCCTGATTGCCTTGAGCAAGAAATATCTGATACTCTTCCTTTGTCAGCCCCAGATACTCTGTCAGGTCCAAATCTTTCTCCGCTCTGGTGTGCCAAAGCTCGACGCAGCCATCTATATAAGTAAAATCACACTTACCGCACAGATATTGCTGCTTAAAATTCATTCTCTGCACCTCCTTTTCCCTCTGTTCTTTCTCCCGAAGGGCAAGCTGCCAATCATCAAACCCTTTATAATTCGGATTCCAGGTCAGCCGACGACATGCCATTCCATTTTTTCGGGCCATCAGATAGATCTTAGATGCCCCATTAGAGGTCATTTGGTTACTGTACTTATCCATATCATGAGCCTCAATGATCTCCTCAGTGCCATTCTGTGCCAACAGTGCAAACAGCGTATCCAACTGGCTTGTGTTGTTTGCGCCGGCAATCGCCGCAAAAGTCCGGTTTGTCAGGCAGTGTGAGATGTCTGCTTTCAGCAGTCCCTCAATGACATAGACCACCCGAGCAGATGGATTGCCGATAAAATGTACCGGGCTCCCGGATGTGACACCCATATTTTTGGACGAGGACGAAAACCAGATGTATTTGGCTCCTGACTTATCCGGTGGATCATCTTTTTGCTTGAGCGGACTATCCAAAAGTATCTGCAGGCCATGTATCATACCGTCGTATCCCACAGCTGGAATCAAAATCCCTGCGTTTTTTCGGTAGAAGTTCATGGTCCAGCGCCCGCTGTCATCCAGATAAAAGCCGGGCACTCCCTCCACCTTGCATCCCTGTTTCATCAGCCGCTCGGTAATGGAGCGGCAAAGGAATGGGGGTGGAGTGCTCTTGAACCCGATCCTATCAATCTGTTCATCCGACAGTCCCCGTTTTGGGGAGTGCAGATGGTTGCGGTGGGCAGGCTGAAGAGGCAGCATAGCGAGCAGCAGCGAAAGCGTTTGATGGATTTCCTGTCCGCTGGCCCGTTCTGCTTGCTGCACTGTTTTTAGTTCGCCCCTCCTCTCATATCCGGCAAGGTCGGTCTGAGTCCCCGAAACCGGGGACCCAGTGCCAGCCTGCTGGTTTCCTGCCATCTCATATCCAGAGTTCGGCCGTTCCCTGTGAAAATCGTTGCACAGGGCTTCTCCTATCTCCCAATACGCATCGGATGTAGTCGTATTGTTTAGCCGCGCATAAAGCGCAAGCATACCGCCATGCTCATCACAATAATTGCACCGCCAGACATTTTTGACGAAATTCACATTCATCTTGCCGCGGCGGTCACCACAAAACGGGCAATCCACATATACACTGTTTGCCTGTCGGCGTCTGATTCGTAGATGTAGAAGTTCCACTACATCCATAATACCGAACGGAAAATCTCCTGGATATGAGTCCATCTGTTCTCCCTCCCTTCTTGACCCCATAGATGGGGCTGCTTATCATCCGGCTTTCTGTGCGGCCATACCATCGAGCATGATCTGCGCCGCAGCACGAACGATATTGTTGGTGCTCTTGTTGCCTGGGGTGAGGTAGAATTTCAGACTCACCGGACGCTCCTTGGCAACTGTTGCCATGGTCTTTCCTTTGCTCAGACCACTATCCACCACCACATTCTGCGCTTCTTCAAAGGTCATTACTTTCAAGATATCTTCTACCGGAGTGCTCTCCGTATAAGAAGGCGCCAGGGGCTGATTAGGTGCTTCCTGCTGAACAACAGGCGCCACAGGCAGTTCTTCCAGTTCATCCGATTGGAATACGGAGGCGGCCGGCTGCTCAGACGCATCATCCTGTTTTGGACTGCTATCCAATGTAACCTCGCGGCTCGGTACCGGCAGCTCCATATTGGGAGCATTCTCCTCTACCTTGCCGGCAGGCAGTGTATCCATATTCTCCTTCTCTTCTGCAACCATCTGTTGGACAACTGGCTGTACCGGAGAAACCGGGGGCTGTTCATTCTGAACCGGCTTTGCCGCAGGTTTCTGAATAGGCGCCGGACGAGCAGGAGCATTACGGCCCTCTACGGCGTTCTGAGGCGCTCTTTCCGGCCGAGCATGAACTTCCACGCCAGATTGCCGCAGCGCCGCTCCAGGGGCTTCTACGGGCCTCTGCGCCGCATTTGTCATCGGTTGCTGGATAGGAGCCGTCCCGGAAAGCGGAATACTGCTTCCAAACACCTTGCCCGTACTGTCAACAGCAACATCGGCAAACTGCAGACCGAAACCGGCATCCGACAGCGCAGCACTCAATGCCTCATCCTGGGCAGCCTGTACATAGTCGGTACCTTCTTCTGCACTGTGTTGCGAGATGTAACTGCTGATAGGCTCTGCATCACTGCGGTCCAGATAAACTCTGGCCTCCATAATCGCAAGCTGTTCCGTGATCCGCAGAGTAGTCAGTTTCATGCGGCCCTGGGGGTGACGCAGGCGAAACCACAGCTTCTGATAGGGCAATTCCAACTGCAGCATTTCCTCATTGGTTTTTCTGGACACCTTATGGCGCAGAAATTTGAGCGGGTCAAAGCCCGGCACCTTGTTCAGTTCTGCCACTGCCGGAATTGTTTTGTACATCATAGGCATCGGATTACTTTTTTCGTTCATGTTGGAAACTCCTTTCTGACATAAAAATAGGAGACGCCAAGTGCCATTTCTGCACCTGACCTCTCTTTTTTAACTTGCGTTCTTTAATTGTTCTTCCAACGCAGCCGGAATGGGGATACCGGCTTTCTTTGCGTAGGCTTTGAAATACATCTGAATACGCATACCCAGCAGCGTATTCCGCTTGCCGATCTCATTACGATGGATTGCCATAAACAATACCTGTTTCTGCCCAATCAGCACCACCCGCTTTTTGGCACGCGTGATTCCGGTGTAGAGCAGATTACGGTACATCATGATGGTGTGCGCTTTGAGCAGCGGCATAATAACGGTCTCATACTCAGAGCCCATAGCCTTGTGGATCGTAGTAGCATAAGCCAGATCCACATTGCTCAAATCATCTACTCCGTATTCCAGTGTTCTGCCAGCGCCAAAATCCATGCCGATTTTTTTACCCTGGTCAGTGTCCTTAATATACCGGATGAAGCCCAGATCTCCATTAGAGACCTTTTCTGTGTTCTTGGTCTGCATGATGCGGTCATTGACCCGGAATATCCTGGGGCCGAACTTGATTTCCTCCTCCGCAGAGCGGAATGGGTTGACCAATTCACGAATGGTCTCATTCAGCTGTTCCGACGACGCGGCGCCTTCTGAACGGAAAGGTGAAAGAATCTGCACATTCTCAATGCCACTCTCCTGTATCTCCAAACAATACCGTTCTGTAATCTTTTCAGCGGTATCTTCCTGACTATCACCAGACACGAAAACAAAGTCCGGTCCGTAAAACAGTTTGGTATTGCCCTCGTTGATAAATTTGGCATTATAGGCAATCAGACTATCCTTCGACTGACGGAAAATCTGATCCAGCACCGTTACTGGGACGATTTTGGTTTCGATGATTTCACGAAACACATTTCCGGCTCCTACGCTCGGAAGCTGATCTGGGTCGCCTACCAGTACGATTCTGGCATTTATCTTCATGCGTTCAAAAAATTTCTCAGCAAGCCACATATCCACCATGGAAAACTCATCCACAATGATTAAATCGGCCGACAGTGGCTCTGACTTTCTGTTCCGGCTACCCTCATCCTCTTCACTGGTCAGTCCCAGACCACTGTGTAATGTTCGGGCATCCTCAAAGCCGGTACTCTCCGACATCCTGCGGCTTGCCCGACCGGTAGGCGCCATAAGAGCAATTTTGCCATCAGGGTGCAGCCGCCGGTAAACCTCAAGTATCGTCCGCAGCACTGTTGTTTTACCAGTACCAGGAGAACCCGTAATCACTGACAAGCCATGCCTAAATGCTGCATAGACCGCAGCCTCCTGCTGTGCAGACAGGCGCAGTCCCATTTCAACCTTGACCTGTTCCAGCACCGGCGCAATATGCTCTACTGGCATCTGGGTGACCAGACGCTGGGCGATCCGGCGCGCCGTTTCGTCCTCTTGGGCAAACACTCTGGGAAGATAGATATTATCCTTCACGGAAACAATTGCTCCATTCAGGATCATTTCCTGCATCATATCCCTGACTTCCTGCTGATGCAGGCGAAGCTCCGGTACAGGTATCTTCTCATTGAGCAGTTTCAGCGCTGATTTCTCCAGTTCTTCAGAGCTGATGTACAGATGGCCTCGTTTACTCTTGCCCTCATCCAGCGCACAAAAGACAGCCCCTTTGATACGCATAGAGTCATGGAGATTGCCCCCGCTCTTTTGTACGATTGCATCTACCCGCCGAAATCCAAAGCCGGAGATCTGGCAAAGCTCAAATGGGCTCTTTTCCAAAATCTCTACGCTGGTCGGGCCGAAATATTGATATATTTTCAATGCCGTCTTGGGAGTAATCTTAAACGGTGCCAGCAAGGTCATAATTCCTTGGAGCATACGGTTTTCTGCATAAGAAGCTTTGATGTCCTCCAATTTACTTTCCGTAATGCCCCGGATCTCCAACAGCCGCTCCGGCTGGTGTTCCAGAATATCCAATGTGTCCACACCGAACCGCTCCACAATGTCTGCGGCAGTTTTGGGACCAATCCCTTTGATAAGCCCGGAGGCAAGGTAGCCCTCTACGCCGTTTTTTGTTCTGGGCACAATTTCACGCCACTGCTCCACCTGGAGCTGGACACCATACTTGCCTTTTGCCCATTCACCATCCAGTTCCAACTCTACCGCATCTGTCCGTGGAATCTCATACCCCACAGCTGTAAAGCGAATCAAATGGTCTTTGTACCGCCTGTTTGACCTGGCCTCAGCTGGCACACTCTGGTCTGCGGTTTTTACACTGATGATACAAAACTTATTGGCAGGATTATAAAAAATCGTCCCGTCGTAGGTACCAATACAATTCATCCTTTTTCACCTCACTAAGCGGCCTCCATAATCGAGGCTCTAACACTGAACCGTCTGGATTCGGATACTGTAACAAACTGCTCGTAAATATCCGGATGCTCCAGTTTCAACCGAAGCAGGTTATCCTTGTCGATGACGGACTTGCGAACAGGGGTATAGGTAACCGTATAGTTCACTCCCTCCTGCTCACAGACTGCAGTGCAGCTGGTACCCATTTCCGCAATCAACAGCGCCTTCAGACGCTGAATATCCTTGTCGATTTCTTTGGAGTACACCTCTGCATTTTTCTTTTCATCCAGAAGCCGCAAATACTGCATAAGTTTTGCAGTCATATCCAGGTCAAGTGCAACGGCCGGGGCATTTTTATCTGCCGGGCCAAAGTGTTTGCGTGCGCTCTCAATAATCAAGGCCCCACTTTCTGTATAGGGCGGCGGCACATGGCGCTGCACATGGTTTTCCCAGAAATACTGCTCCAAAAAGACCATCTCAGCCTCATACTCGAAATCACGCTTGACCTCCCGGATAATAACTTCCTCCTCGTTGTTACCATACAGGCAGCAAAAGAAACATCGGTCAAGATCCGTTACTGCCATATAATGACGCCCCTGAGATTCATAGTAGACTGGAACAGTCTCCTTCCCATTCATCCACCAGTTATCTCTGGCATTATAGTTTGTGGTCTTGATCTCAAGGATCGCTGTGGTGCCATCCGGCAGTTCCACAAAGTAGTCCACATCAGCCAGCATCCAAGGATACTGTGGGTGCTGGAACATCTTTTTGATTTGGTAGACCCGATATCCGGTTTTCCGCTCGAATATCTTTGCTACCAGAGGCTCCAGCAAATGCCCCATTTCCATGGCAACCCAGTTGCCCTCATCATCTTCCACTGACGCTATGTTCAGTTTGTCGTAGTACAGATCCCTGGCTGTCCGGAATGGAGAAGTGCCAAAGATTGCTGATACATCGCTGCCGCCGATTCCACGGCGCCGGTAATCCAGCCATTCTTCTTCTGAAAGATCTGCCGTTTCTACCAGCACCAGCGGTTCATGCCGCTTTCGTTCAGCACTATTGCTGCCAGACATATCAAATCCCCCTTCGTGATCTTCGGGGCAAAATAACTGCCCTCGCCATTGGTGCAACATTTTGGGGCCGGAGCGAAGATACTGCCTGTCTCTTCATCTTCCAGTCCGTGGAGTGTGCCGGCTTGACCCGCCGACCATTCTGCTTTCTTTTCTGCTTCACATTCATGTACATGACCTGCCTTTCTCAGTTTTGATTTATCCTTAAAGCCCTTTCAGGCTTACAGGCAATAAAAAAGCGAGAATGACAGACGGCATAAAGCCTGGCGTCCATAGTTGCCTATGAACCGATGTCATTCTCGCAATGGTGGGTAAATCCCGTAAAATAAAAAAAGCCAGCAATATACCGGCCTGAAAAGGCGCAGTGATACTACTGACACAAGTACAAAATTAACAGCGTGTGCAATGCAGTCATTACTCCGCAACACAAGCCCTAAAGCCTGTGTACCCTGACGGGCAACGCACAAAAATCAATTACATTGCAATTCTAACACAATATATAGTGCTTGTCAATTCAAACATTCTATATATTGATTTTGGATTTTCTTTAAATTTTCTTTCCTCTTTGCAGAAGTTCTTTCTTCCCCGCCTATTTATAGGATGTATCGGATCATTTGGTAATACCGGATGATCCCTACGCTCTTTTAGTACCTTGACAAGTTCATAACCTCTATGGGGAGTTATACAGGAATTCTGGACAGTGTGCGATGACCACAGAAGCGCGCCCATAATCGAAGTGTTGCACAGCAGCAGCCTGAAATACACGGCAGAACCGTTCTGGCGTAGGAAATGGCCCCATTAGAGTTCTTTTGTTATTTCAATACTTCCTGACCTCAAGACCGTTTTCATTGTTTTTGTTGAAAACCTTCTTCTACAAATCGTAAGGGATCATTGTAATCGAAAAAAGGAGGACGATTATGGAGAAAAGAAAACCGAATGACCTACCGCCGGAGCAGTGCTTGGCTGTTGATACCGATACCCTTTGCAAACTGTTGTGCTGTGGAAGGCACACTGCAGTACAGATTGGGGATCTTGCCAATGCACGCATTACCATGAACACCCGTGTCCTATGGAGTGTCCAGCGTATCAAAGAATATCTTTATGATATTTCCGGCTAAATAACCATGCCAGTAAGGCGCACTACACTTTTATAATCAGGAGGTACCAGTAATGGCAAAAGTGAGAAAAGACAACAAAGGGCGAAATCTTCGGCCCGGAGAAACACAACGGGCAGATGGCAGCTATATGTATGTCTACAAATTAGGCACTAAAAAGAAATATCTTTACGACTCCGATCTCGCAAGTCTTCGTGTCAAAGAAAAGCAGATCAACAAAGATAAGGATGATGGCATCCGTACTCAGGAAGCCATGAAGCTTACCCTGAATGATATGTTCAAGGTCTACATGAATAACAACATCAAACTGAAGCCCTCTACCAGAGCAAATTATCTTTACCTGTGGGACTTCTATGTGAAAGAAGAGCCTTTCGCTAACATGCCTCTGCCACAAATCCACAGAAGTGATATTCTCGCGTTTTATACCAAACTGCTGAAACACGGCTTTGCTATCAACTCACTGGAGAGCATCAACACCATTGTTCACCCTACGCTTGAAATGGCCGTGGACGACGATTACATCCGCAAAAATCCCAGCAAGGGCATTTACCGCAAGCTCAAGACGGATGGCAGCGCTCCAAAACCTAAACGGCGGATCGCACTCACTAAAACGCAACAGCAGAATTTCCTGCGTTTTATTGCCAAGTCCCCTACATACAGCCATTGGCTCCCCATCATGACTGTGCTCCTTGGAACAGGAATGCGTGTAGCAGAATGTACCGGCATTACCAAAAGCGATATTAACTTGAGCGAAAACACAATCTCCGTCAACCACAACTTAATCTACCGGGTCATTGACGGAAAAGCCGGATTTCACATTACCACTCCCAAAACTGAGAGCGGTACACGAATTATCCCTATCCTCTATCCAGAGGTGGCCGAGCAGCTTCGCCTCCAGATTGAAACCATCGACGCATTGTATCCAGACGATCAACTGGTGTTAGGAGGAGTTCACGGTTTTGTTTTCCGCAACCGAACCGGCTCATTCATGAGCGCCCACAATATCAATCGGGCGATTGAGAGAATCAGCGTAACTTACAACATGGAGGAAATGGATCAGGCTGAACTGGAAGACCGTGAACCGGATTTGCTCCCTCATTTTAGTGTTCACAACTTGCGGCACACCTTCTGTACCCGGCTCTGCGAAAGCACCAACGATGTTAAATTCATTCAGCAAGTCATGGGGCATGCCGATTTCTCTACCACAATGGACATCTACACCCATATCACACAAGAGAATATGCAGGAGAAGGCAAAAAACATTAGTGTGAACATGAAGCTGATGTAAAAAGAAAGGCGAATCTGCATTTTATAAGCAGATCCGCCTTTCATATTGCTTCATCCGGTTTCGTAGGGTCTCACGCAAAAGTTGTAGAAAAGTTGTAGTAACGCGATTTTTTGTAGTAAATGACCTCTTTAGTACAGCTTTGCTCCTGCCGGAATACTGTCATCCAGCATCAAAAGATTTAAGCCTTCCCGTCCGTCATACTCGTACACTGCGGAAATCAACATACCCTCGGAATCAATACCCATCATCTTTCTCGGCGGCAGGTTTGTGATTGCCACACAGGTCTTCCCAACCAGCTCTTCCGGCTCGTAATACTCGTGAATACCGCTTAAAATGGTGCGTTTCCGGTCTGTTCCGTCATTCAGTGTGAATTTCAGGAGCTTCTTGGACTTCGGCACTGCCTCACAGGCTTCGATCTTAACCACTCTGAAATCAGACTTGCTGAATGTTTCAAAGTCTACATCATCTGCAAACAAAGGCTCGATTTTCACCTTGGAAAGATCAATCTGTACGCTTGGAGCGGACACGGTTGCATCCTCTGCAGAACCATTTACCGCTGCTTTTTCGGCTTTGTTTTCAGCCCGCTTTGGTTCCAGGGTCTTCATTGTCGGGAACAACAGAACGTCACGAATGGACGCAGAGTCGGTGAGCAGCATGACCAGACGGTCCACGCCGAAGCCCAGGCCGCCCGTCGGGGGCAGGCCGTACTCCAATGCGGTGACGTAGTCGTAATCGACCTGTGCCTTGCTGGCGGGGTCCAGCTGCTTGCGCTCAGCCACCTGGCGCTCAAAACGGCCCTTCTGATCGATGGGATCGTTCAGTTCGCTGAAGGCATTGCCGAACTCGGTAGCATTGATGAAGTACTCAAACCGCTCGGTGAACATGGGGTCATTGGGCTTGCGCTTGGCCAGCGGGCTGACCTCTACGGGGTAATCGTAGATGAAAGTGGGCTGGATCAGGTTCTCTTCCACGAAGGCATCGAAGAACTCGGCCACAATCGCACCCTTGGTGGGGATTTCGGGCAGTTCCACATGATGCTCCTTGGCCAGAGCAATCGCTTCCTCGTCGGTCTTGACGGTGTCAAAGTCCACGCCGGAATACTTCTTGACCGCTTCCACCATGGTCATGCGCTCCCAGTGGGAGAGGTCGATCTCTTTGCCCTGGTAGGGAATCTGCAGGGTTCCGCAGACCTTCTGGGCAACGGTCTTCATCATCTCTTCCACCAGGTCCATCATGCCGTGATAGTCGGTATAGGCCTGGTACAGTTCGATGGTGGTGAACTCAGGGTTATGCTTGGGGTCCATACCCTCGTTACGGAAGATACGGCCCACTTCGTAGACGCGGTCCATGCCGCCCACGATCAGGCGCTTGAGGTAGAGCTCGGTTTCGATGCGCAGCACCATATCCATATCCAGGGTGTTATGGTGGGTGATGAAGGGCCGGGCCGCAGCACCGATCTCAAAGGGGGTCAGGATGGGGGTATCCACTTCCAGGAAGCCCTTGCCGTCCAGATAGCTGCGCAGTTCCCGCAGAATAGCGCTGCGCTTGACGAAGGTATCCTTCACGTCAGGGTTGACGATCAGGTCCACATAGCGCTGGCGGTAGCGGGCTTCCCGGTCGGTAAGACCGTGGAACTTTTCGGGCAGAGGCAGCAGGCTCTTGGAGAGCAGGGTCAGCTCATTGACGCGCACCGAGATCTCGCCCATTTTGGTGCGGAACACTTCGCCTTTGCAGCCGATGATGTCGCCGATATCCAGCTTTTTGAAAGCAGCATAGGCTTCATCGCCCAGCAGATCCCGCTTGACGAAGATCTGGATGTCACCTTTCTGGTCCCGCAGATGGGCAAAGCTGGCCTTGCCCATGATGCGCTTGGACATCATACGGCCTGCCAGGGTGACCGTTTTGCCGGTTTCCGCCTCGGCGGGCAGATCGGCGAACTCAGCTTTCAGATCGGCCGAGTAGGCATCCTGGGGATACTTGGTGATGACAAAGGGGTCCTTGCCGGCGGCACGCAGGTCGGCCAGCTTCTGGCGGCGCACAGCCGCCTGCTGGGTCAGATCCTGCTCGGTCTGGGGCTTGTTCTGCTCCATGAGAGATCTTCCTTTCTTTATCCATAGACGAACAGGGGCAGGTACTCCCCGCCCCTGCCTTGTTTTACTTCGAGCGCGAAACGGCCAGCACCTTGTACACGATGATGTTGCCGTTGGGCAGGGTCACATCCACTTCATCGCCGGCCTTGTGCCCGATCAGCGCAGCACCCACAGGGCTCTCGTCGCTGATGCGGTTGAGGTTCATATCGGCCTCGGTAGAGCCGGTGATGTCGTATTCCTCAGCATCCTCGGGATCATCCCCCTCGGCGAGGATCTTTACACGCATACCAATGGAAACGGTGTCGTTGGACAACTCGCTGTCATCGATGATACGGGCCACTTTCAGGGTAGCCTCCAGATCGGCGATGCGGGCTTCCACGATTGCCTGCTCTTCCTTGGCAGCGTCATATTCGGCATTTTCGCTCAGGTCGCCGTAACCACGCGCAACCTTGATCTTATCTGCCACTTCCTTGCGTTTGACGGTGCGCAATTCGTTCAGATCTTGTTCCAGCTTCTGGTAGCCCTCACGGGTCATGACGACTTCTTTAGCCATGCTCGATTCTCCTAACATATTTGCGATAGTAAAAGTTGTGCGGCCCGCAAATGAGCCGCACCAATTTAGATATTATATCGGTTTAAACCCCGTTTGTCAAGGGTTTTGCGCTGGGTCGCGTTATTTGTCCAGCTGCAGCAGACCCACCTTGCGGTAGACTTTGCTCACGGTCCGGTTGGCAATACGGGCAGCACGGGCAGCACCGTCTTTCAACACACCGTCCACATAGCTCTTATCGGCCAGAATACGGTTGTACTCCGCCTGCACAGGCGCCAGGGCATCGGCGGTCGTTTCAGCCACCGCCAGTTTGAAATCGCCGTAACCTTTGCCTGCAAACTCCGCTTCGATCTCCTCCATGGTCTTGCCGGTAAAGGTCGAGTAAATGGCCATGAGGTTGGAAACACCGGGTTTGTTTTCCCGGTCAAAGCGCACCTGGCCGTCGGAATCAGTGACTGCACGCTTGAACTTGCGCACAATGGTGTCCTTATCGTCGGTCATGAGCACATAGGAATTCACGTTGGTATCGGACTTGCTCATCTTCTTGGTCGGTTCGGACAGGGACATGATCTTGGCACCCGCCTTGGAAACATAACCTTCGGGCAGGGTGAAAGTATCGCCATACACGCCGTTGAAACGGTTGGCAATGACACGAGCAATTTCCAGATGCTGGGTCTGGTCCTGGCCCACAGGCACCAGGTCGGCGTTGTAGATCAGGATATCCGCCGCCATGAGGACCGGGTAGGTGAACAGGCCGCCGTTGACGTTATCGGGGTGTTTGGCGCTCTTGTCTTTGAACTGGGTCATGCGGGACAGTTCGCCGAACTGGGTGTTGCAGGCAAGAATCCAGGACAGTTCACAGTGTGCGGGCACATGGCTCTGCACAAACAGGACATGATTTTCCGGGTCGATGCCAACAGCCAGCAGCAGGGCTGCCAGTTCCCTGGTGCGGCGGCGCAGTTCCGCCGGGACCTGCCGCACGGTAAGGGCATGCAGGTCAGCGACCATATACAGGCAGTCATAATCCGGCTGCAGCAGGGCCCAGTTGCGCACCGCGCCGATATAGTTGCCCAGAGTAGGCGTGCCGGTGGGCTGAATGCCCGAAAGAATCCGTTTACGTTTTTCTTCTGCCATAATTTCCACCTTCTATAATACAGGCACAATTGTCTGTTGTAATAGTTACTATTCAATCACACGCGGGGCGCTTTGTCAACAAAATTTGCCCGCAGCGGCAAGGCTGCGGGCAAATAAATCCTTCAGGACAAAGGTACCGTAAATTCGGCCAACACTTCATAACCATCCGGCTTTTCGTAATCCACAATGTTGTACACCGTCACTGTGACATTCCGGCAATCCTCCGGTACCGTGTCGAAGTAGTAGATCCATCGATAATCACTGTTGCTGTCATTTTCGTCCACATGCTGCCCTTCGCCCCGTTCCGGTTTGAGCAGGGTGCCATCCTCGGTGGTCAGCCTGGGCTGGATATTACCGTCTGCGGGCACCTGGATGTCCAGCTTTGCGGCAGCGGGCGTAGCGGTCAGGCTGTGCAGGGTGACACCGTTCTCTTCTTTCGGTCCGGTGAAAGTACGGATGCCCTCCGTGCCCGGTTCAGGAATGGTAAAAGTCAGGGTGTAGTCCCCTTCCAGCGGGGTTTCGTCATGATATTCCAGATGCTGGTAGGAGCCGCCCCATTCGTGGGTTTCTTCTTCCAGCACTTCCACATTGCAGGCCACCAGCCCGTGGAGATACATCGTAACGGTTTCTCCGCTCAGGGGCCCGTCCCACTCTTCATAGAGGAACAGCGGATAGTTGAGCCCCATTACAAAGGTGTGATCATCCTGCCTGGTGAACCAGCCGGAACCCTCCTCCAGAATGGCACCACCGTTTTCCAGTACCAAAGCACCCGAGGCATCGGCGGTATCGGCAGGCATGGAACCACCGGCGTCCGCCCGAATGGTATCAAACCCTGCCAGGCTGTCATCCTCCACAGTGAGCACAAGACTCAACCGCATCCAGTCCTCGTCCCGGTAAATCTGGCCAAGGGTAATGGTATAGGGGCCGCCGGCACTTTCAGCGGTCTGTTCCACCGTTTGGGCGTACTGGTTCAGCTGCTCACTGCGCAGGCGCGTGTCATCCGCCCGGTTGATCCAGCTGAACAGATTCCCCACTAGGGGCAGACTTTCGGCCAGGGCGGGGTTGGCAAAGTTGACACTGCCCAGCACCACAAAGCAGGCTGCGGCGGCTGCGGCGGTATACCGTACCCAGTGCAGCGCCCGTCGGGGTGTGCGGCGGCAGGGTCGGGCGGCGTTCACCTGCCCCCGGGCGGCGGAAAGCACACGGTCCCATTCGGCAGCATCCAACGGCGCTGCGGGCAGATCCAGTTGGTCCAGTTCTTGAAGCAAAGACGGGTCATAATCCGATTTACGCATGACGGGTCACTCCTTTCTGTTGCAGTTGACGGCGCAACCGTTCCCGGCCGCGGCTCAGGCGGGTATTGACGGTGTTTTCCGCCATGCCCAATGCAGCGGCAATCTCCTTACTGCTTTGCAGCAGATAATATTTCCGCAGAAAAATTTCCCTGTCCGGCGGGTCCATGGCGGCTACCAAAGCGCCTACCCAGTCGGCCGCCTCCGAAGCAGCCCGATCAAATTCCGCCAGTTTGCCAATGGTTTCTCCCAATTCAGCATCCAGCGATAATGCCGTGTGCCGGCGCAAAGTATGGTAACGGTCGATTCCCTTATTCCTGGCTGTGACTGCCACCCAGGGCCGCAGCGGTGTTGCTTGCTGCTCCAGGCGGGGTGCATACCGCCACAGAGCCACAAAGGTATCAGCCATACATTCTTCCACATCCCGCGGGTCCCGGGGCAGGATACGCAGCAGCACCGCCTTGACCAGCGGTGCATAGACCTGCATGGCCGCCTGCAAACCGGCGTCGGGGTCTTTTTGCAGCAGACGGATCAGATCCCGATCATTCACTTGGATTCCTCCCTGTTGTATGTTCTGGAAGCGCTTCTTGTCTATCCAGACTGTTCCCAAGGTCAAAATCTTACACCCCACCCGATATTTTTGCAAAAAAAGAGGGCTGCCAGAAGGCAGCCCCTGGATTTTTATTGTTTTTTCCCCAGCAATTGGGTGCGGATATAAGCAAAACAGGCGTCCTCGCCCTGGTCCCGCAGGATCAGCAGGCAGGTTTCCAGTTCGCGGCGGGTTTCGGGATGCAAAACATAATGGTCTTTACTGCGGTCGTAGTAGTCCCAGGCTGCCGCATCGGTATAGGCCGCGCCTTTATAATTTTTGCTGGCGGCAATCCGGTCACAGACCATTTCGGCCACATAACGGGCAGGCATTCGCATACCGGTTATGGCGTGGTCCCCGTCGGGGGCATAGTCGATCCAATATTCCAAGTGATGCTTGTTGCGCCCCTTGTGGTGCAGCCAGGCCGCGCTGTATCCTTCTGCCTTACGCTGGGCATTGTTGGGGCTGCAGGTTCCCTGCCAGTACCGGGCACCGGCCAGAAACTCCACCGGCGCCAGTTTGCTCAGGTCATGGGTAAGGCCCTGCCAGTACAACCCGCAGCGAAAACAGTTTTTCATCACCAGCACTTTATGGTGATGGATGGTTTTATAGTGTTTGATCGGATGCCACAAAGCGGCGTTCCTCCTTTGAGGGCAAAAATATACCAATAATCAGCGGTCCCACTTGTCGCACAGGCTGGCAATCTGGCTGGCAAAACGGGCCAGATCCTTGTTGGCACCGCCCTGGTTGTGCTGAATCACCGTCATCAGGCGCTTGCCCATATTGACCAACCGGTCGTAGGCAGCGCTGCTGCGCACAGTGGCCACACCCGGCGTCTTGACGATCTTTTTGGTATTGCCGGTTTCGGCACAGGCAACCCGGCCGCCTTCCGCCACCCAAACCGATGCGTTGTAGGGCGCTTCTGCGTCGTAGCCTTCCTCCCGCAGACGGCGGGCCCAGTGGTCGGCTACTGCGTCCTCACCATGGTTGACAAATACAAATTTCGGTTTTTCGTCAAAGGCATGCAGCCAGTTGGCCAGCCCTTCCTGATCGGCATGGCCGGACAACCCGCTCAACCGGCGGATGGATGCCTTGACCTGGATCTCATCGCCAAAGAGTTTGACCTCCTTGGCACCGCCCAGCAACGCATTGCCCAGTGTGCCCGAGCTTTGGAAGCCCACAAACAGCACCGTGCATTCCGGCCGCCAAAGGTTGTATTTCAGGTGATGGCGGATACGGCCAGCATCGCACATACCCGAAGCCGAAAGGATCACTTTGGGGGTCGTATCACTGTTGATGGCCATGGATTCTTCCTTGGTCTCGCTGATACAAAGGCCCGGGAACCAGAGGGGGTTTTCGCCGTTTTTGACCAATGCCATGGCTTCGTCATCGTAACATTCCATGAAGTTTTCCCGGAAGATGGTGGTGGACTTGCTGGCCAGCGGGCTATCCACAAAAACCGGGAAATTATCGTGGCCATGGATGCGCCCTTCCGCCTTGATCTGCCGGATAAAGTAGAGCAGTTCCTGGGTGCGGCCCACCGCAAAACTGGGAATGACCACATTGCCGCCCCGGTCAAAGGTCGTCTGCAGCACCTCGGTCAGCTCGCCCAGGTAGTCTGGCCGCGGGCCATGGCTGCGGTCGCCGTAGGTAGATTCCATAACCAGGTAATCTGCATGGGGCGGTGTGACGGGGTCTTTGATCAGCGGTTGGTGGGTATTGCCGATATCGCCGGAGAAAACAATGATCTCCGGCGCACGCCCGGCTTCGGTGACGCGCACCGAGATGGACGAGCTGCCCAGCAGATGGCCCACATCGGTAAAGCAGACTTCAATCTTGCCGCCTTCGTCCTCAAAAAGCGTCTGCCAGCCGCCATAAGGGCAGGGCACGAACTGCTTCATGACCTGTTCGGCATCCTCCACGGTATAATCCGGTTCTACCATGGCCGCGCCGCTGCGCTGAGCTTTACGGTTTTTCCATTCCGCTTCCTGTTCCTGAATATGAGCGGAATCCCGCAGCATAATGCCACACAGGTCCATGGTGGCATCGGTAGAATAGATGGGGCCGCGATACCCATTTTTATACAGGTACGGAATCTGCCCCGAATGGTCGATGTGGGCATGGGTGAGCAACAGCGCCTCATAGGTGCCGGGTGCATAGGGCAGGTCGGCGTTTTCGTATACATCCCGGCCCTGTTCCATGCCGCAATCGATCAGCAGGCGGTGGCCCGCCGCTTCCAGTTGTGTGCAGCTGCCGGTCACTTCACGCGCTGCGCCCAAAAAGGTCAATTTCATACAAGTACGCCTCCCTGGTCCATTCTGCCTTACGGGTTGCGTCCAACACCGTAGCTGGGCGCTTCCGGCAGAACAAAGTTTTCGGTGAAATTGTTGGTGTTGTCGTTGATATTCATACGGACATCCCAGAAGAGATCGCCGTAATCCCGCAGAATGGTATAGTTGCCTTCGCCCAGTGCCGTCAGGGTCTGGGTATCCCCTACCAGCAGTACGTTCTCCCCTTCCGGTTCATACCCCGTCAGGCTTGCCTGATAGGTGCGGGTGACCGTGCCGCCGTCAATCAACGCCTGGGCCGCCTCGGCGGTGGTGGAAACCAGCACCAGCCGGGCCGTAGTGGGCAAGGAATCGATCAAAGCCTGCCGCGTGATATCGCCGTATTCCAGCTCGGTCACGCCGCCGGCCACACCGGTGACCTCCGCTTCGGCCCAGCCTTCCGGCCAGTGATCCCGGTCGTTCTCGGCAATTTCTTCATACAGAGTAGCCAGGTAGTTGGCATAGCTGATGGTCTTGTCAGCGTCCGGATTCTGGGCGTAGGTGAACAGCGGCGTATTCAGAATGCTGGAATCATCGGTATCCAGTTCCGCCAGGGCTTCCGCCGCGGCGAAATAAGCGTCGGCGCCTTCCTGCTGGGCATCCTGAGAGCCTTCGGTGGGGGTGCTGGGATCGGCGCTGTCTGCTGCCGTATCTTTTTCGGGGTTCGCCGCATCCGCAGCTGCCTCAAAAGAAGCGTCACCGGTATCGCCGGAGCCATAATGGTTCCAGATATCCCGGTTTGCTTTCAACGTTTCAGCCGAGACCGCATCGGTCAGTTCCACACGGCAGTTTCCGCCCTGTGTGAACACCAGATTCAAACGCCCGACAGCATTCAGCCCCTGCCCGGCAGCCAGCACCGGCACAGAACCGGTCTGATTTTCCGTTGCACCGCCGTCAATGACTGCGGTCACTCCCAACTGAGCCAGCGTATCCTGCAGGGCGCTGACATCCACGCCCGGCGTTGCAATGCAAAGAATAGCATCCACGCCTTCGGCCTGGAGGGCTGCCACCTGCTCGCTGGCCGTCTGGGCCAGATCATTGGCAATGGGGGTTTCTTCATTGACCAGACCGATCTTCTCGGTGACCGAAACCGTATCTGCCAGAGAGAAGAAGCCGATCTTATAACCGGCACGTTCCACCACATAGTTCATGCCGTTGGTAATCCGGTTGCGGTTCCAGCTGGTAGAGCGATAGAAAATCGCCGAGCCTTCCGCATCCCGCAGGTTCGCCGCCAGCGACGGACCGGAAGCCATGTTGGCATCGCTGCGCAGACGTTCAATACCGTAGGCTAGATCCGCGGCGCCAAACGCCTGCAGGTCATACCCGGCCGCCGAGAAACTGCTGAGCATATCCATACCGCCTGTCAGGCTGGCGCTCAGCGTACCGTGCAGACTGCCGCCCGCATCCAGCAGGATGGAATCGGCTGCCGCGCCTTTCAGTGCAGCCACATCGGCCAGACTGACCTCGTCGTTGCTGCGCTGGCCGGCCAGCTGCCCTGTGGCAAAAACGGGAACGGTAATATCACCGATGCGCACCAGGCAGGAGATACTCTCGGTGCCGTCGGCCAGAGTAGCGGTGATGGTGCATTCTCCGCTGTCGGTCCGGGCGCGCACGGTACCGTTCTTATCTACGGTAGCCACGGTTTTATCGCTGGTTTCCCAGTAAACTTTCTGACCGCCTTCCTCCTCGCTCGCCTGGTTGGTGGTCAGGGTAGCGCGGGCATCTTTGGCATCCAGATGCAGTTCCACCTGGTAGGTATCGTTCACCAGGACCGGGTCAGCCGCTTTGCCCAGACCTTCGGTAATTCCGGTAAAGGCAAAGGGCCGCATGACAAAGTCCACATCTACCGTTTCGCTCTGAACACCGTAATCCGTGCCGGGCGCGGAGTAGGTGCACTGCCACATATCGTAGGTGCCGGTGTACCCCAGAGAATCCGAGAAACGGGCAATCCAGAGGTTTTCCCGCCAGGGATCAAACGCCGGGTCGCTGAAACGGGCGCGCACCCAGTTGAGCGAGGCGTAAATGCCCTGTTCCCCCGTGTAGCCCAGTTCCACCAGACGGTCAAAAAACGCCTGGGTAATGGCTGCCATCTCTTCGGGGAAAATTCCGCTGATGCTCTTGTCTTCCAGGTCGTAATATACCGGGTAGGACAGCTGATAGGGCGAAGCCGTATAATCTTCCAGCCCTTCCTGGGGCGGTGCCACAAGGCCCAACAGGCGGGCCACATGGTCCGCCTCGGAACGCGCTTCTTCCACCGTGGTGGCATAAGAATACAGGTACACACCAAAGGGAATGCCCAGGCGGGTGCACTCATCGGCATTGCGGCGCCACTGGTCATCGTCCTGAGCCCAGTTTGCCTCCTGGCCATCCCATTCGCCGCCATAACCGCAGCGGATGATAGCAAAATCAATCCCGGCAGCCTTGGCCTTTTCCCAGTCCACTTCGCCCTGGAACTTGGATACATCGATGCCTTTCAGCACCGCGGCCGGCATAGCCTGCCCGCTGGAATTGAAATAATACCCCAGTTCATTTTTTTGCCACGCGGCTGCCGTTGTGCCAAAATCAGCCTGTTCCGGGCCGGTAGGGCCGGAGGAGCAGCGGGTCAGTACAAGGCAGACCCCCACAACCACCAGCAGGCACAGCAAACACAACGCCAGTACCAGACGGCTGCGCTGACGGCGGGAACGTTTACGCCGGGGTTTACGGCCGCGCTGCGGCCGCTGCGATTTGGGCGGCGGCGCAGGTTCGTTTGGCCCCGGCATGGTTTTGGCAGCCCGTTCCGGGCTGCGGTATACTTTGCGTTCTTCAGCCACAGTGATAAACCTCTCTTTGCAGGATATGCACGAAAATATATGAAATACAGATAAGAATATAGTAACATTTTGCCGAATAAATTACAATGCAAAAGCCCTTACATAAAATGTAAATTTCCACAAAAAAATGCGTTCCCAACCGGGAACGCATCGTTTATTTGTTATGACCGCGGTAAACGCCCGCCCGGCGCAAAAGGTCCTTGACCACCTCGCTGCCGCAGACAAGCCCGCAGGCAGCCGGCACAAAAGCATTGCTGGCGGGTACTGCGCGGCGGCCGTTGGCCGGGCTTTCGCTCAGTTCCTCCGTCAGCGGGGCAAGAGGTTCCTCGGTGGAAAATACCACCTTCACCTTGCCCAGCCGCCGTTTACGGCATTGCAGACGGATCACTTTGGCCAGGGGGTCCACACTGGTTTTTTCAATATCCGTTACGCGGAACGCCGTGGGGTCCAGTTTGTTGGCCGCCCCCATGCTGCACAAAATAGGGGTTCCCGCCGCCTTGCAGCGTTCAATCAGCAGCAGCTTGGCCGAGACTGTATCGATGCAGTCCAGCACATAATCAAACTGCGCCATATCGATGGCATCGGCGGTATCGGTATTGTAAAATACCCGGTTGGCGTGTACCACCGTGGTGGGGTCAATATCGGCAATGCGAGCCGCCATGGCATCCACTTTGTACTGCCCCAGTGTAGAGTGCAGTGCCACCAGCTGACGGTTCAGGTTGGATTCCGCCACCTGGTCATTGTCAAACAGGCTCAATTCCCCTACCCCGCTGCGGGCCAGGACTTCCACCGCCTGACCACCTACGCCTCCAATACCGAATACGGCCACATGGGCAGCGCGCAGCGTTTCCAGCGCCGGGGTTCCCAGCAGGGCACGGGTGCGAGTGTAGATATCGGACATAAACAATTCCTCCGGGGCACAAATTGAATGCAGCAAATGCTGGTTTTATTATACCCCGTTTTCTTTTGCCGTCAAGGAAACCACCTGGCAGCGGTATTCTTCATCAAAGGTCAGGCGCAGGATGCTCTGCCCCAGATCTGCCTGCTGCTCATAGCCGAAAGTTTCCCCGGGTATATCATACAGTTCCTGGATTTCACTGGCGGTACGTCCCCGGAACCAGCCGGAATCCACCAGCCAGCCGGTGTAACGCACCACCCGGCCATTGCGGTTCCAGCTGGGGGCATCGTAGGTGTACCATGGATTCAGGCCGCAATCCCGCAACACATCCAGGTCCAGTTCCTCGTCCACGCCTGCCTGATACCGGTCGATGTTTGCCTGGATCACACGGCTTTCCAGGTCCACGCAGGAGAGCAGTACAAAGCTGACCACCAGCACAGCCAGACCGATTCTGGCTGCCGGAATCACGCGGAACATCCGCACCAGCAGCAGTACCGCCCATACCGCCAGTACGCAAAGGAACCATCCGGCCACCACACGGCGGGGCGTAAAGGCATACAGCCGAATATAAACGGTCAGTTTGGCTCCCGCCAGCCCTGCAAAAGCCACACCGAACAAACAGAACAGCACCGCCAGAGCCCGGGGCAGCGGGCGACGCCCCAGAAAGCGCACCGCAGCCAGGATACAAAAGTTGAGCAGCAGGATACGCAGCAGTTCCCAAAAGCCATCCACCGCGAAGGAGGATGCCTGGGGAGCCGTCAATCCCAAAGGAGCAGCTGCCAACCATTCCAGCGCCTGCAAGACAAAGAACAGGCCGTATACCACACACAAGGCCCCCACTGCAATGTTGGCGGTAACCGAAGGCAGCACCCGCAGCGGTTCAAGGGCCTTGAAAAACCGGTCCCCGGCCCAGGGTGCCTCCTGACGGCGCAAGCTGCCCGCCACCAGGCCGTACAGCCATGCGCCCACCGGCAAAGACAGCAGAAAGACAACGAAATTTTCCACCATGGAAGGTCCGTTCAACAGTGAGGACAACCACTGCCGCGCCTGCCGCCCCACGGCAGCAAAGTTGGAATCAGCAGCGGAAAGCAGCCCCCAGGCGGTGCTGCACAGCAGAAGTGTAATCAGCGCCGTGGCCACTGCCAACCCAACCTGCCGCAACCGGACCCGATGGCGCCCCATAGCGTATATCCCGGCGCCGATCGTTCCAATACGCCGGAAGAAATTGCCGAAAGGCAATACCAGAAGCCCGGCCAGCGCATCCAGAAAGCAAAGACTCCCGGTATATCCCTGAGCCAGCATACCGCACCGAGCCAGCACAAACCAGACGGCAAGCAGGTGCCAAACCAGCATCTGCCAATCGCTCAGGGTGTTCTGGTAGCCCCACAGCGGCATCACTGCAGATAAAACCAGCCAGCAGCCGGCCCACAGGGGTGTTTCCCGGGCAGCGGTACGGTGCAGCGCCCGGGCCATGCCTTCCACACCGGCCACAAACACAACGGCAAACAACAGCAGCCAGAATCCTTCGAACAGATTGACCAGCAGCAGCTTTTTCACGTACAGCCACGCCAGCGGATAACTGGCCACCGCGGCCCACAGATAGGGTGCGGCAGGCACCGCCGGGGTAATTTTAGGCGCACTTTCGTAGAGGGGACGCCCGGCGCCCTCTTTGGGAATTTCGGTCATGAGGAACCTCCTGTTCAGTTGTCAGACCGACGCAGCGTCACGGCTCGTCGGGAATATATTCCAGAAGATCGGCAGGCTGGCAGTCCAGCGCCTTACACAAAGCCTCCAGGGTGGAAAACCGCACCGCCTTGGCCTTGTTGTTTTTCAGGATGGACAGATTCGCCGGGGTAATGCCGATTTCCTCGGCCAGTTCCCCTGCGCCTTTGTGGCGGCGCGCCATCATCACATCCAGATTGACCACAATGGGCATGGGCGCACCTCCTTCAAATTGTATAATCCAGTTCGTCTTTCATTCGTACCGCCTGTTCAAAGGCGTTTTTCAGCACCCGTACGATCAGGGCCATAAACCCTGCCGCCACCGCCAAAAAGACAAACGGCAGGTAGATCACCACACCCGCCGGCAGGCAGAGGACCGCTGCCCAGGTACAGCACCAGCTGATGCGGCGCAGCGATTGAACGGTTTGGGGCACAAAGACCTGCCCCTGTTCCAACCTCTGCAAAAAGCGGTAGAGGTTGTACAGCATCCAGAATGCCAGCGCCGCGCAAAGATACCCCAACACCAGCAGAGCCACCCCCACCCAACTGTCGTTATAGTTCATGGGACGGGTATTCATCAGCCAACGGACCAGCCACGGCCCGCACACCGTCATAGCCGCACTGCCCAGCATAGCCAGCGCCACCACATAACGCGTCAGAGTAATGCTTTTGTGGTCGTCCCATTGCCAACATTTCATCCGTTTTCTCTCCCGTCTTGTTCAGATTAGCAGCAGTATAGCACAGGCGTTATTGTTTTGCAAGTATTTTTTATCGTTTTTCGATAAATTTATATTGTTGCGCAAAAAAATCCCTATCAGATTTTTTCCGATAGGGTGGATCATCTTCTTATTCCTGCTGCCATGCCGGCTGGGTCGCACGGCGTTCCATCACCGTTTCCCACGCGGAGGACATTTTATCCGCCAGGCAAACCAGCACGGCCTCCCGGCAGCGGGGCAGCCAGGTGATGGTCAACGGCCACATGTGGCTTTGAATGATATTTTTTTCCGCCTCATTGAGCTGGAATACCGTTTCGGCATTGTACCGCGCAATCAGCGGATGTTTGAACCCGTGCCACCGGGTGATGTTGTGGCAGCGGTGCCAGTCATACAGATAAAAGTCGTGCAGGAACGCCCCACGCAGCAAGCTGGCCTCCCGGGCACGGCAGTGCAGGCGCAGATTCAACCAGTAGGCAATGCGCGCCACCCGCAGGCAATGTTCATAGGTGGTGACCGTACCGTGCTGAATGAATTGCTGCATTTCCATGGCGTGGGGATCATCCGCCACACCACGCAGCAGCTGGTGCATCCGTGTGGTTTCCGCAGGGGTCAGTTTACAGAACATAGGCACTCTCCTTTTCCGCAGCATGGCTCCAACGGTTTTATTATACGCAATTTCACACGGCACAGCAAGGGGTTTTCTCAAATTTTACACATGGAACCGCATTTTTTCACACATCCGGTGGGTTTTGCATAAGTTTGTCCGGCGGCAGTTCGCCGGTCGTACCCGGATAGCGCTCCACCTCTGTGGCCGATGCTTCCGCCAGATCCCGCAGCAGCTGCTCGTTGTTGTCATAGACCATGGGCAGCAGAACCTGATGGTTGGTACGCAAAATCTTGCCGAAGCCGGTCCAGTAATTGGTATGGCGGATTGCCGCACCGGAGGGATCATAGACCGTATCTACACCGCCGCACCACAGGATCAGCAGCTGGCGATCCGGAAAATAGAGAATCCGGTCCAGCAGCGAGTAAGGCACCGACGATTCATACTGCGGGCCGCGCTTCCCGTCCCGCCGGTCCCGATAGCTGTAAACCAACCGTTTGGGCTGCAAATCCAAGCGGTCGTCATACCGGCGCTGCTTTTGCGGATTGGTTGTATATGTCATAGCACTTGCCGCCTTTCCTGCTGTTTCCGCTTTTATCGGTGCGGTCCCTTCGTTCCGTGTTGCCGGTTGACCCGTGCAGAAGGCCGGGTATTTTTTACATTCCGGGCATTCGGTTTGGACAACAAACACACAGTTTCCACTTTGGCAGCCAGCTCCTCCAGTTCATCAAAAGCGGCTTCCTGCGCTCGGCTTTCCCCAAGATAAGAAATGACCATAACGGCAGAAAGAAGAAAAAGACCGGAAAACAGGATCAGCGCCAAAGTACGGATCGTCTTTTGGTATCTCATTTCACATTGCTCCTTATAGAAAAGGCGGCAGGGCAGGTTATGCGCCTACCTTGCCGCCTCATTCCTTATTTCATGTGCTTTCCACGATACCGCTTCTTTTTCCCAATGATCAGTGTTGCAATCAGACCTGTGCCGGATATTGCCAGAAGAGCTACCCACAAGGCCAGATTAGTTGTGTCTCCGGTCTGCGGGGTATTATCCTTCGGCGTGTCCGGGGTTTCAGGCTGCCCAGGGTTCTGCGGCTGCTCCGGATTGTCCGGGTCATCCGGGGTAGTAGGAGTATCCGGGGTATCCGGGTCGTCAGGGTCTTCCGGTTTGTCGGGATCATCCGGCGTATCCGGGATGTCCGGCGTGTGGCTGTTGCTGATAACAAAGCCTGTTTCCGCACTGCCGCTGATCGCCGTATCATAGCCCTTCACTTCGATCTCCGCGATGGTATACACGATCTTTACGCCACCGGCGTACTCGTCCAGCTCATCGAAGCTGCCCGTCCAGTTATTTTCCTGATCCAGAACCAGCTCCCTGCCGGTATCCTTGCCATCCGCATACAGCTTCACGGTGATGGAGTCCGGGCGGATGCCGTCCGCATCGTCCTGATCCTGCCAGTTCTTCGTGACAGAGATATTGATCTGCCCCGGCGTATAGTGGTTGGTCACATCCATGCCGTCCACTTCGGATTGATAGCCGGGAACCACATCCTCCGTAATGGTATAGCGGATTTCTTCTCCGTTTTCATACTTTGGCAGATTGGCAAAACTCCACTTCCAGCCGTCGTCCGCAGTAACGGTCACAACCTTTACCTGCTCGCCGTTGGCGTAGAGGCGGATGGTGATGGAATCCGGGCGTTTCCCGTCCTGATTTTCGGCATCGTCCCACGTCTTGGAGCCGGAGAGGTCAATTTCCTCCGGTGTATGGCTGTTGGTAATCACAAAGCCTGTAGAGGCGTCGCCGGTAATGACACTGTCATATCCTTTCACTGAAACTTCCTCAATGGTGTAAACGATCTTCTGGCCGTCCTTGTACTCGTCCAGATCGGTGAAAATGCCCATCCAGCGGTTTTCCTTACTCAGGGTCAGGGTTTTCCCAGTGTCTTTTCCATCCGCCAGCAGCTTCACAGTAATTTCCCCAGGCCGCAGGCCGTCCTGATTGCCCGCGTCATTCCAGGCCTTTGTCACGGTGACGCTGGTCTTGCCCGGCGTATGGGTGTTGGTAATGGTAAATCCCTTCGAGGCCGAACCGGTAATGGCAGTTTGATAACCTGTCACGGGAACTTCCTCGACAGTATAGTCAATTTTCTTCCCGTCAAGGTATTGATCCAGACCGGGGAAGGCACCCTGCCAGTTGTTGTCTTTGCTAAGCGTCAGCTTCTTTCCGGTATCATCCCCGTTTGCCTTTAGCGTTACTGTGACTGTCTCCGGGCGTATGCCGTCCTGATTGTCATTGTCGTTCCAGACCTTTTCCACCGGGATGTTGATCTGCGAAGCATAGAGACCCAGGTCATGGTAGCGGGATTCGTAGGTCTGTACGGTGATCTTTTTTGCCGCAGGCATTTCGATCCCTTCAATGCGGGCGGAAACCAGCTTCCCACCCTGCACGTTGGCGGCAGCGTCGGAGTCGATGGTGTCGTTTGTTCCCACATTTTTCTGCGTTGCCGTGTAATCGCCGAGCTTCACCGTTTCACCGCTCTCAAACTGAACGGCAAAATCGCCCTTGGGCAGATGGTGGAACCCGTAAGCGCCGGTGCCTCTGGTGTTATCGCTGGTTTCTCCCGTCAGTACGTTGATCTGCTTGCCGGTTTCCACAGAAACGGCTTTCCCATCCAGCAGGTATGGCTGATAGGTTCCATCCCCGCCTTTCTGCATCAAAGTGACTTTTACGCCGTTCATCAGGGTTTCCCCGGAATCCCGCAGGCCGTCCTTGTCGGCATCCAGCCATACCACGCCTTCCAGCAGGCGGTTGACAATATAGGTTCTGGCGTTGCTCTCCATATCGTCGTAGCAGAAGCTGTTGACCAAAAACTCGCCCGGCTTGCCGTCCGGCACATCGAAGGTGATGTGCATTTTCAGCGTTTGGCTGGCAGGCAGGGTTCCCACGGCGGCCACCGCCACGATCACATTCTCCACATCGGGAAGCGTAACTTTTCCGGTGTCCGCATCCACCGTCATCTCCGTCCAGCCATTTGCCTCTGTGAAATCCGAGGCTTCGTAATCCGCAGCCGACGTGCCCTGCTTACTGGTGTCGGTGGTATAGTACAACTTAAAGTTCTCGACGAGGCTCTGAACGGTCAGTTCCGACACGATCACCTGCCCGGTAATCTGCGTGCCTTTACCGTCCCCATTGTAGGGGAGGAAGTCGATGTCCACCACATCCATGGAGTTGCTGGAATTGTTGCCGTGGTGGATGGTAAAGCCCATTTCTTCCCCGACATCCACGATTTTCTGGTCGGAGGTTTTGGAGAAGCTCACGCCACGGTTCTTGCTGATGATGATACTCTTCTCGGCATAGTTGCCGTTGGTGGCGACAAAATCCCGGATCTGTTCATCATCGCTCCAGATCTTGGCCGAATTTTCAAGCTGCTGCTGGTTCACAACATCGGTTTCCTCATTACCGGGTGTACCAATCAGGCAAGAGTAATAAATCGGCTCGAGATAGGTCACTTCATCCGCCGTGATCGTGACATTCTCCAGCGTAAAGAGCAGCGTGGTGGTGCCATCGTCATTGTTCTTGATCTCAGGAATCAGCTTCGTTCCGCCGGTGACGGTTCCGGCCTTTCCGCCGCCGTTGGAGGTGTAGGTGCCACCATAGAAGGCAGAGTTCAGAATGTACTCCAATCCTACAGGCAAAGTGTCCTCGATGTAGACGGTGGTTGTCGTGCTTGTCCCTTCGGTAGTGGATTCGCCCTGTGAGCGGATCGCTGTGGGGTTGAGGACATAGTCCACCTCCCGCTGGCTGGTGTCCATGTCGTAGGTCAGTTTTTTTCCACCTTCATCGGTGCCGGGCTGGTTGGGGCTTTTGGTGATCTGGGTCGAGTAGTCTACCACCAGGCAGGAATCGCCATATAACCGCCCACTCGTTGCATCAACAAATCCGTTCTCATCATAGATTGCTTTCTTGTAAGTGCGAAGTCCATCTACATTCTCATAGTCGTATGTCCAGAAAGAGGAAGGGTAAGCTTTCTCATAGCTCAGAGGGATAGTCTCACCCGCCCGGCTGGGGAACGCATTACTTTTGACGTAAGTGTTATAATCTTCATCTGTCAGGGTGCTTGCGTCTTTATTCAGATATTTTGCGGCGGCTTCCTGCACATCGGATTTATTCCATCCTTTACTGGCAAACGTACACATATAAACGCTGCCGGATTGTGCCTCCGGGTTCACTGTACCATTAACAATTAATGAATGGCCTGTCCTTTGGGTAGAATAGATTCCCCGGCACTCAACAAGCACCGCCACACAGGTGTAGCCTGCATCTTTCAGATCATCAAGAGAGGAGAAAAAGATTAGGTCGTCCGTCGTGGCTTCCATCATCTCTGTGTCGTAACCCTCTTCATGAGGGCTTTTTCCGCTATGATTCCAGCCGGTTTTATCTGTTTTTGCGCCAAACAAGGCAGTGACTTTCCCAGTGGGATAGTAAAAATCAGTCTCTTGATAAGTTCCATCTGGCTGGAAAAAAGTGTCATCAAACTTAATGAGTGTGTCATATGCTACGCCAGTACTTACGCCTTCGGCATTGGCATGGGTAAAGCCAGCACAAATAGCAAGTTTTCCTTCACTCAACACCCAGTCTTTTCCGTTTCCTATACAGTTTTCTGTCAAAGAAGTAAGCTCATATGCTGAACTCTTACCGTATTTAAGATAAGCAATATTCGCACTAATACTTCCACTCCGTGAAAGAAATACTGTCACAACAGAAAGGTCATCTTCCGTTGTCATTTGATTGCTGTTATCATCAACTTCATTTAATGCAGTTCCGCTTTCTCCTGTTACCTTCAGATTGACATCCCGCACCGTGGTAGAAAAGGTTCCGTTTTCCTCTTTCTCTGCCACATAGCCTCCCTGTTCGTCATAGAAAGGCTGCACCAACCAGATCTCTCCAGCAGAGAAGCAGGCATTTTGAATTTCCCAATAGTGGGAAATTTTATCCGGATTGTAATATGAAATATCTGTTGGCGAGGTTCCCGCATTCGCGTGTGGAAAGTAATCTGTATTCACTTCATAACCAGAAACAGTTATGGAGATTTTGCAGTCTATTTGTGTAGCTTTCCATGTTCCTCCGTTATAGCAGCTATTATAGTTAGCGTTTTTATTGTCGGGAGCTAAACCTGGAACAAACTTATATAAGCCATTGATCACACGACCATCTGCTTGTGTTTCTTCTCTGCTGTGCCCCTCAATGCTCCAGAGAAGAAGAGGGTAGGCATCAAACAACTCCTTTTCTTCCCCTGTATCTGTACGGTAAATTGAGGACAAATCCAGATCCAACGTAATGTCACTGCCATCCGGCAGTTCACAACCCCGCAGACCGTGTTGCGGGCTTTTTCCCTGTATCTGCAGGGTAATTCCGTAACCAGAAACACGCCCTTCTTTTGTCCCAATATCTTTATTGGCTGCACTGTCATTTCCTGTGCTAAAGTCAAAGGTATCTACATAACTTAAGGAGTCCAAACCACCTTTAAGCTGCACATTAAATCTCGGAGCGGAAGTAACTCTCACATCAGGCGCGTCGATGGTCTTGTATTCTTCTTCACTATGCTCCGCGCAGGAATGGCTGCTTCCGGTCACCAAACCTTCCTCCGGCTTCGGTACATCGTTGCCCTCCAGCCAGAAAGTAAATTGAGGTTTTACAGTATCGCCCTGCGTCATAGCCAATACACGGAGAGCGATGTTCAGCTCCTGATAGCTGTTTCCAATGGCGGCAGGGTTTCCATCACCCGGTTCCGCCAGGAAACTGCCCCGCAGCACCTGATAGGTCTTTCCATCATGGGTTTCCTCTGTAACCTCATACTTTCCTTCGGTCTTAGCGGTCATCCAGCCCATGGACTCGGTTTCAAACCGCACCACATCCCCGGTGCCTTCCACCACAAATTCATAATAAACAGTTCCTGTTTTATAGGCTGTGTAGGGGCCGCCATCACGCACCTGTGTTTTGAAAGCTGCTGTGTAGGTCACTACATCAAAGGAGCGCACCGTATTGTTCAATGGGCCGCTGTCGTTTCCGGCGCTGTCATCATCATCCCAGGGCGCGGTGCCGGTGCGGATCGCCAGTTTGGACTCTGTCGTTTCGTCCTTTACCAGATAAGCGTCAGAAATATAGGCGAAGTCTCCATCCAGTCTGTCGCCAATCTCGCCAGAGGCATAAACCAGGAAGGTGAATTGTTTGGTCGCAAGGACTTTTTCCGTTTCCTGTCCTTCTTGCGTGTTTTCCAGTTCCACATAGGCTTCATAGGTCACGGTAAAGGCAACATTCTCATTTGAAGTAACCTTCAAAACCGGATTTCTCCATTCATACTCCGCATCTTCGGGATTGGCCTGCAAGTCTTTAATGCGGAGCTGGATTTCATTGCCATCCTCATCCTGCTCCGGCGTTACCGTTGTTTTTTCCAGCAGGTTGTATTCCTGGCCTACATAGCCCACGGGATTGGTCAGGGTGATCTCAATATCATCTTCGGTCAGTTGAATAAGGTTATTCTGCATTCCACTGCAAATTGGGCAGACATACTCGCATGGGTGGCCCTCCACAGCCTCCACATATCCGCAAGTGTCATCATGCTCCCCATTGGCGTGGGGGCAGATTAAAACAAGCTCATTTTCTCCGCTGTCCTGCACAGGTTCTTCCGCAGCCAGATAGCCGCAGCTTTCATCATGGACATGGGTGCAGGGCGTTCCTTCTGTCCCTTCGGAATATCCGCACTCGCTGTCGTGTTCGTGCTGGCAGACATTCTTTTGGGTGATGCAGCCGCTTTCCTCGCTGCACTCATGATTGCAGACCAGTTCCCGCTCCTTAGAGTCGGACGAGGTAGCGGTGTTGTCGGATACGCTGCTTTCTTCATAACAGTCATCCGTATGTTTATGCACACACTCCGTTACCCACTCAAAGCATTCTTCCGTATGCTCATGGGTACAGGGCGTCCCCTCGGTGGGGGCCGAATAGCCACAGCTTTCGTCGTGGACATGGCTGCATACAGGTTCCACGGACTCGGACTCTGCGGGAACTGCCGCATAGCAGTCCTCGGTATGCTCATGCTGGCAGGGGCTGCCTTCCACAGCTTCCACATACCCGCAGTCCTCGGTATGTTCCAGGTGATGTTCACAAAGCCCGCCTGTATAGGCCGGTGTTTCTTCTGCCGGTTCTTCCGCAGCAGTAACCGCCATCGCCGTAGAAGGGAAGGTCATGCACAGGCAGAGAACCACCGCAAGCCATCGCTTTGCCATTGTTCTGGTTTTATGTTTCATAGCTTCCTCCTGTTTCTTGTCGTACTCGGTAATTTTTCAGGTAGTCAGCCGCCTGCTCCGGGCTTTCAAACGAAAGGGATTCTTCCGTAGTCTTTCCAATGCTTTACCTCCCTTCGCAAAAAAAGAAACAACCGGCAGATCACCGGTTGCATCGTCAAATACACACCGGCTGCCAACAGATCAAATCTGTAAGGCCCTTGGCTTTTGCGTCACCGACTTTCGCCGGTTTTGCCCTGACCGAAAAATCAGGATTTTCCGTTCCTCTGAGAAAGGAAAGGTAGACTTTTTCGGGCGAGTGCGATATAATAATAAATTGATATGGTAGACCCCCTCGGCTATTTTGGCGTAAAAAACGACAGCGCTTTTTTGTGGAATATGTACATTTTGGGACTTATTTCCTCTGCCCGAAAAAGTCTACCTTT
>ERZ809224.392-NODE-392-length-43992-cov-12.254842_pt1 | contig 43992 bp, 32 predicted proteins | sample MGYA00520513_ERZ809224 | MGnify/ENA primary metagenome ERZ809224 (study PRJEB31576, sample SAMEA3212658) | Homo sapiens | biome: human-gut; feature: human gut; material: fecal | place: Sweden | collected 2012 ... | reverse complement strand
GGAGACCACCATCTACCTGCGGCAGGACCAGCGGGGCCGGGGGCTGGGCCGGAGGATCCTGGAGGCGGGCGTGGAGAAGGCCCGGAGCCTGGGCTATCCAAGCCTTACCATCGAGGCCCAGACTTATGCCCGGGGGTTCTATGAACAGGTGGGCTTCCGCCAGACCGGGCCGGAATTTCTGGAGGACGGCATCCCCCACATCCCCATGCGCCTGGAGCCGTCCCCTTCCCGGAACAGCCTATCAGAGGGGAGTGTTTAGCATGCGATATACCATTTTTGGCGAGAGCCACGGCCCCGCCATCGGGGTCACCCTCACCGGAGTGCCCGCCGGGCTGGAGCTGGATTGGGCGGAGATCAGCCGGGAGATGGCCCGGAGGGCACCGGGGAAAAACGCCTGGTCCACCGCCCGGAAAGAAGCGGACCAGCCGGAAGTCCTCTCCGGCGTCTTTGAGGGCAGGACCACCGGAGCGCCCCTGTGCGCCGTCATCGCCAACACAGACACCCGCTCTCAGGATTACAGCCGCACCAAGGATCTGGTCCGGCCCGGCCACGCCGACTACCCCGCCTTCGTGCGTTATGGCGGCCACAACGACTACCGGGGGGGCGGCCACTTCTCCGGGCGGCTCACCGCCCCGCTGGTGTTCGCCGGGGCGGTGGCCAAGCAGCTTCTGGCCCTCCGGGGCGTCCGGGTTGGCGCTCATATCAGCTCCATCTACGGTGTCTCCGACGACCCTCTGGAGGACTGGGACAGCCTGCGGGCCACAGCGGACAAGGACTTTCCCGTCCTCAACGACGGGAAGGGCGAGGCAATGAAGGCGGCCATCGCCGAGGCAAAGGAGGAGCTGGATAGCGTGGGCGGCTCCATCGAGTGTGCTGTCTTTGGCCTGCCCGCCGGGCTGGGTTCCCCGGATTTCGGGGAGAACGCGGAGGGCATCTTCTCCCAATACCTGTTTGCCGTCCCCGCAGTGAAGGCGGTGGCCTTCGGCGCGGGCACCGCCTTCTCCCTCATGCGGGGCTCAGAGGCCAACGACCCGCTGTACGTGGATGACAACGGATCAGTGAAGGCCGAGCAAAACTGCGCCGGCGGCATCAATGGTGGCATCACCAACGGCATGCCCCTGTTCTTTGAGGTCACCCTGCGACCTACTCCCTCCATCGCCCGGCCCCAGTTCACTGTGAACCTGGCCAAGGGAGAGAACGCCGTGCTGGAACTTCACGGCCGACACGACCCCTGCATTGTTCCCCGGGCAGTACCTGTCATTGAGGCCGCCGCCGCATTGGCAGCCTGTGAACTGATGGGCCTCTGAGCGGCGGCCTCGCCGCGACAAGTGGCGCGTCCAAGCGTTTTGGCCACCGGCCAAAACCTTGCCGCAGGGCGAATTCAGTTCGCCTGAGGATTCAAATCCAAGGGGTCCCCGCAAAAGCCCGCTTCTGCAGAAGGCCCTTTGTAAAAGCGGGCTTTTGTGGGGAGACGCTGCCGCGTTGGCAGCCTGTGAACTGATGGGCATCTGAGCGGCAGACCGCCTTTCACCTCTTTCAAAGGAGCAACCTTTCCATGAATCGCAACTTCCAATGCCGGATCGCCCCAGACGTGGTGATCCTCCCCGGCGCCCGCATCACTGGCGCAGTGACCATTGCCTCCGGCTGTTCCGTGTGGTACAACACCGTGATCCGAGGGGATGAATCCCCCATCACCATTCAGGAAAACACCAATATTCAGGATAACTGCACCCTGCACACCGGCCATGACACCCCGCTACACATCGGCCAGGGCGTCACTGTGGGCCACAATGCCATCCTCCACGGCTGCACCGTGGAGGACAACTGTCTCATTGGCATGGGCGCCATCGTGCTGGATGGCGCCGTCATCGGCAGGAATAGCATTGTTGGGGCCGGCGCCCTGGTCACCAAGCGCACCATAGTCCCGGAAGGCTCCATGGTCCTGGGCTCTCCCGCTCAGGTCAAGCGGGCCTTAACCCCGGAAGAAATTGAGCACCTTCGGTCGGGCGCCGAACACTATGTCAAATTGAAGGAGCAATACCGATAATGGAAGATCTTCAGAACCTGCGTACGCAGATCGATCAGATTGACCGTCAGATTGTGGAGCTGTTCCGGCAGCGCATGGACGTCACCCGCCGGGTGGGCCTTTATAAGGCCGAACATGGGTTGCCCGTCCTGGACCAGGAGCGGGAACGGCAGGTCCTGCTGGAGAAAGGGGAGCTGGCCGGGGAGGCGCTGCGCCCCGCCGTCACCACTTTGTTCCAGACCATCATGGCCCTATCCCGCCGCCAGCAAAGAGATATGCTCCGAGAAGGAGCAGACAATCCCGGCCTGCACCGGTATCTGGAGGCCCGCTCCCACATCCGCACCCCCGTGGATCACCCCCGGGTGGTCTATCAGGGTGTGCCCGGAGCCTACAGTGAGCAGGCCTGCCTGAATTTCTTCGGCCCTCAGGTTGAGGCGGAAGGGGTGGAGCAGTTCGAGCACGCCTTTCAGACCCTGCGGGACGGCCGGGCGGACTACGCCGTGCTCCCCATCGAGAACAGCTCCACCGGGGCCATCCGGCAGATCTACGACCTGCTCAGCCAGTATGAGTACTTCATCGTAGGGGAGACCACCGTCCGGGTGGAACATTGCCTCATGGCCCTGCCCGGCGCCACCCTGGACACCATCACCCACGTCTACTCCCACGAGCAGGGCCTGTTCCAGTGCGAGCAGTACCTGGCCGCCCACCCCGGCTGGCGCACGGTTCCCCAGGCGGACACCGCCGGGTCGGCCCAGATGGTTGCCTCCAGCCGCGATATGACGAAAGCGGCCATCTGCTCGGAGCGGGCCGCCCAGCTTTACGGGCTGAACATCCTGGCCCGGGGCATCAACCACAACAGCCGAAACACCACCCGTTTCGTGGTGGTTTCCCCCTGGATGGAGCTGCGGGAGGGGGCGGACAAGATCAGCACCATGTTCCTCCTACCCCACGAGGCCGGTTCCCTCCACGAAATCCTCACCATCTTTGCCGTGCGGGGGCTAAACCTGGTGAAACTGGAGTCCCGTCCCCTGCCGGAACGCAGCTGGGAGTACCTGTTCTTCCTGGAGTTCAACGGTCACCTGGACCAACAGATTACTGCTGGCGTACTCCACGAGCTGGCCCAGACCACCGGGGACTTCCGGGTGCTGGGCAACTTCCAGTCCAATCTAGGCTGATTTCCCACCGCAAGGACGTGATCACTTGTACATCTTTGACCTGGACGGCACCATCACCGACTCCAACGGCCTGTGGGTGGAGGTGGATCGGGAGTTTCTCGCCCGCCGGGGACTGACCATGACCCGGGAGTATGAGGATGTGGTGGGCCGCTCCATCTTCCCCGTGGCGGCCCGGTTCACCCGGGAGTACTACCGCCTGTCCGACAGCCCGGAGGCCATCATGGCCGAGTGGGAGGCGCTGGCCGTCCACCACTACCGGGACCTGGTCCCTCTGAAGCCGGGGGCCCGGACCCTGCTGGACCAATGCCGGCGGGAGGGACGAGAGATGGCCCTGTTCACCGCCTGCCGCCCCACCCTGTGCCGGCTGGCGCTGGACCGGTTTCAGCTGGCTGGCTACTTCCGCCACGTGGTCTATGCCGAGGAGCTGGGAGTGGAAAAGCACGACCCCCGGTGCTTTGCCCGGCTGTCCCAGATCTTGGGCGTACCGCCGGCGGACTGCGTCCTTTTTGACGACAACCCCTCCAACTGCGCCACCGCCCGGTCAGCGGGCATGGCCGCCGTGGGAGTGTACGACCCCTTCTACGACCACCGGCAGGACGAGCTGAAAGCCGTCTGCAGCCGGTATGTCCGCTCCCTGACCGAGCTTGTGAACTGATCCTCTCTCCTGCTCTTTCCGGTCAAACCGTGCGGCAGACGATTACCTGCCGCATTTACCGCAAACGATTCCGCGTAGCTATTGGGCCTTGTTTTGTTTGGCAAACTTGCCCTCGCTTCCGGCCTTGTATGCGATTCCTGTTCGTCAGTCCAGAGTTTTGCCCATTGGGAGACCGTTCAACTCCCAAAATCCGGTTTTCTTCAGATTCCACCTCACGACGGACACCCTTGCCTTCGGCTAGGCCTTTCCGCTACCGGGCGGCTTCGGGACTTTCACCCTATAGAACGTGCGCTCACCGGGCGCACCAAACAGAGAGGGTGCGCGCCGAACGGCGCGCACCCTCTCTGTTTGTGATCTAATCCCAGACCTCCTCGTAGGCCTGGTCGCCTGGAATACGGGGACCGGTACACTCCAGTACACCCTCTGCTCCGCAAGTTGGACATTTTCCAAAGCGTTCCCCCAAAACTGGGATCAACCCCTCTTCGCAACTAAATCGCTTCCCGCAGCAGGGGCAGTGGTAATAGAACAGACTGGGTCCCCAGCTCATTTCTTCAAGCTCAGAATTTCCCGGGCCTCGTCGGGAGTAGCCACTTCATTGCCGTACTCCCGGATCACCCGGGCGGCACGCTCCACGAACTGGGCGTTGCTCTCGGCCAGTTTGCCCTTGGCATACATCACGTTGTCCTCCATGCCCACGCGGATGTGTCCGCCCAAAGCGACGGCTCCATAGAGGATCTCCATGGCGGAGTGCCCCACGCCAAAGCAGCTCCAGGTAGAACCGGGGCACAGGGAGTCCATGGTCTCCTTCATGAACAGCAAGTTCTTCATGCTGCCGGGGATGCCGTTGGCGCAACCCATGCAGAACTGGAAATGGAGGGGAGCCTTCAGCACGCCCTTCTTTAGATAGTAAGCGGCGTTGGCGATCATGCCCGGGTCAAAGGCCTCGATCTCGGGCTTGACGCCCCACTCCTGCATATCCCGGCCCAGTTCCTCCAGGAACTTGGGAGGATTGAGGAACAGCCCTGTATTCATCCAGTTCATGGAGCCGCAGTCGAAGGTGCCCAGCTCAGGGCGCAGCTCCTTCAGATGGGCCTTGCGCAGATCGTCGCTGGCCACCAGCGCGCCGGAGGTGGTCATGTTCAGGATGATGTCGCAATCCGGGTGGTTGGTCCGAAGCAGCTCCACCGTCTCACGGAATTTTGCGGTCTCCATGGTGCCGTTGCCCTCGTCGTCCCGCATGTGCAGGTGGGCGATGGCCGCGCCCGCTTTCCAGCAGGCGTACACGTCCTCCGCGATCTCAGCGGGGGTCATGGGCACGTTGGGGTTGTTCTCCTTCTTGGGCCACGCACCGGTGGTGGCCACAGTGATAATCGTTTTCTTTGCCATATTAACCAGCCTCCTGATCAATTGAGATTACAGCTTTTCAAAGATTCCGGCCGCGCCCTGGCCGCCGCCGATACACATGGTGATCAGCGCGTAGCGCCCACCCTTGCGGCGCAGCCGGGACAGGGCCTTGCAGGTGAGCACCGCCCCGGTGGCACCCAGGGGATGGCCCAGGGCAATGGCTCCGCCCTCCGGGTTGACCTTGTCCATATCAAACCCCAGCGTATGGATGCAGGGAATGGCCTGGGCAGCAAACGCCTCATTGAGCTCGATGGTGTCGATCTGGTCCAGAGTCATGCCTGTGCGTTTGAGCAGCTTTGGTACGGCATAGATTGGACCAAGGCCCATATATTCCGACTCGCATCCCGCCACGGCAAACCCTACAAACCGGGCAATAGGCTTAATGCCCAGGCTGTCCGCCTTCTCCCGGCTCATCACCACCACAAACGCGGCGCCGTCGCTCATCTGGGAGGAGGTTCCGGCGGTGACAATTCCCTCAAAGCAGGGCTTCAGGGCCGCCAGCCCCTCCATGGAGGTCCCCCGACGCACCCCTTCATCTCGGTCCACCACCTGAGATGTACCGTCGGGGCCAGGTACGGCAATGGGGATGATCTGGTCGTCAAACGCACCCTCGTCCTGGGCCTGGGCGGCCAGGGCATGGCTGCGCACTGCGAACTCCTCCATCTCCTCCCGGGTGACGTGGCAAAGCTCAGCCACACGCTCGGCAGTATAACCCGGAGCCATATAGGCTTCCTCATACACCTTCACCAACGCAGGATCCCGGAACTCCTCCTCCAGGAACATATTTTTGATTCGAGTCATGCTCTCAACGCCGCCGGCCACCACCACATCGCACTGCCCGGCGATGACGGCGTTGGCAGCGGTACCGATGGTCTGCAGGCCGGAGGAGCAGAACCGGTTCACCGTCTGGGCGGACACCTGCTTGGGCAGGCCGGCCAGCTGGGTGATCAGCCGGGCCATATTCCAGCCCTGGGTCCCTTCGGGATTGGCACAGCCCACAATCACATCGTCGATCTCCATGGGATTCAGCTGGGGCACCTTGGCCAGCACCCCTTTCAGGGTCTCAGTGGCGAAGGTAACTGGGTGCACCTTTGAAAAGGCACCCTTATACGCCTTGGTTACCGCAGAGCGGCCATAGGCAACGATAACAGCTTCCCGTTGACTCATGGGAATCTCCTCCTTCTTTGCTATTACAGTTTCATTTGATAGACTCGCTCAAACTCCTCCCGGAGCCAGTCCCGGTAGTCCGGATGGGCGATGGAGATCAGCTTCCGCGCCCGCTCCTTCACCGTCAGCCCCCGCAGGCACACCGCCCCGTACTCCGTGGCCACAAAGTGGACGTTGCTCCGGGTGTAGGTGACGCAGCTGCCCTCCGGAAGCACTGGCCGGATGCAGGACTCCCGGACGCTCTGTCCGGTAGCCGGATCCTTCCGGGTCCGGGTGGACTTGAGAGTGATGATGGATTTCCCCCCCGCGATCTGGGCGCCTACGCCGGTATCCACCTGGCCGCCGCTGCCGGAGATCTGATGGGTACCCACCGCCTCGGAGGCACACTGGCCGGACAGATCCACATGCAGCGCCGCGTTGATGGACACCATTTTGCGGTTTTGGGAGATAACGGACAGGTTGTTGGTATAGGACAGGCTCTTATGGAGAATGGCGGGATTGTCGTCAATGTAATCATACAGCTTTTCACTGCCCATCGTAAAGGAGGTCACAGTCAGCCCCCGGTGCAGCGTCTTGTTGGCGTTGTCCGCCGCCCCGCATTCCAGCAGCTCCATGGCACAGTCGGAGAAGGACTCGGTGTGGATCCCCAGCCCCCGCTTGCGCTTAAGCTGGCCGGCCAGCGCGTCAATGGTGCCGCCGAACCCCAGCTGGATGGTGCTTTCATCCTCCACCAGCTCCGCCACATGGCCACCCAACAGCTCATCCTCCCGTGTAGGGGTCTCTCGGGGCAGCGTGGCCGGATAGCGGTCGGCCTCGATGATCCCATCCACCTGAGAGATGTGAATCAGAGTGTCTCCAAAGGTGCGGGGCCCATGGGAAGCCACCTCCACGATAAGGCGCCTGGTATAGGGCAGCAGATCCCACTCCAGGATGGCAGACCCAGCCATGGTAAACCACCCATGACGGTCCATGGGAGAGACGGTGACCACCATCAGGTCGATCTCCGGAACGGCGGCATGCCAGTCCCGGGAGATGTTACGCAGATGGTTGGGGATAAAGCTGCAGCAGTCCCGGCCTGCGGGCCCCTGTAGGATCCGGTTGTAGAAGGGAGATTCCATGGTGAAGGTCTCCCCTGCGTCCGGCGCCTGGTAAATTTTCAGCGGGGCCAGGGGCAGATAGGTCATCAGCCGGATCTCCCGGCGCCGCCCGATGAGTTGGGGCAGGTGGTTGCCAAACTCCACCGGGGTGATGGCGCCGCCGGGCAGGAGCACACTGTCCCCGTCCCGGATGGTCTCCACCGCGTCGGCGGCGGACAGGAGCTTGCGATGGTATTCTTCTGAGTGCAACGCGATTCCTCCTTGCGGCAGGGTGGCGGAAGGCGGGCGGCGAAATGCCGTCCGCCTTCCGGATGGATCTTTAAGACACGGCGCGGGCTGCGTATTTCTGAACCGCAGCTTTGCCCTTGTCGGTGATGCGTAGCTTGCGCTTGAACAGTCCGCCCTCAATGATGTAGCCCTGACGGGTCAGGTGGGAGCAGATGGAGGACATGCGCATGGACTTGATGCCGTTCTTCTGCAGGAACTCGGCCTGCTTCTCCGGGGTCTGGTCCACGATCTTCAGCAGCTCCACGTACAGGGGGGACAGACCCTCCTTGGCCATGGCGGCCTCGGTGTCGGACAGCGCGGGCAGCGCGGCCAGGCCTTTCTCCGTGATGGAGAAGGTATAGAACTTGGAGCCGCGCATGCCGGCACGGACGATGTAGCCGCCCTGGTCCAGGTTCTCGATGGAGGCGCCGGAGGTCTTGGAGTCCACACCCAGCGCATCGGTCAGGTCGGACATGTAGCAGTGGCCCAGCCGGATCATCTCCAGGACCTGCTTGTCCATGGCGTCCAGCTTTACATCCTTGCGGTTGGTGGCGGTAGGCACCCGCTCCCAACCAGGCTCGCCGTAGTACTTAGGCTTGCCGGTGAGGGAGGCCAGCACGGCCACCACCAGGGTGACGACAAAGCCCAGGGTGGCCAGGTAGATGTACTTACCTACCACAAAGATTCCCAGCACGTCGCCCAGCAAGGTGAACACGGCCATGGTGATCATACCGGCCAGGGCGCCCCAGATGGCGCCGCGGGAGTTGAAGCGGGGCCAGATGGCACCTAGGCCCAGCAGGATGGCGGGAGGCACCAGCCAGCAGTTGGCAAAGGCGAACAGGTAGGTGGGGCCGCCGGGGAACAGGCACAGCACCCAGGTGAGCACGCCAATGAGCACCATGATCCACTTGGAGGCCCGCAGATAGGTCTTCTGGTCTCCCTTGGGGTTGATCAGCCGCTGGTAGATGTCCCGGTTGGCCACGGCGGAAGCGCCCAAGGCGGAGGTGGAGGCGGTGGAGATGGAAGCCGCCACCGCACCGATGACGATGAAGGAGCCCAGCAGGGCGGGGAAGGTGGAGGCGATCAGGCCGTAAGCGCCGGTGGCGGCCACGGTGCCGGAGCCATAGGGGGCGGCGAAGGAGTCGGTGAGGAACGCACCGGCGTAGGCGCCCACCAGGCCCAGGGGGATACAGAACACCACGATCAGGATGATGGCAGCCAGGACGAAGGACTTGCGGGCCACCTTCTCACTGCGGCAGTTGGCGATCTTCATCCAGTAGTAGTTGTTGCCCCACACCAGGGCGGCGGCAAAGCAGATGATGAAGTTCAGCACGGAGGGATAGGTCAGGGCCGGCCCCTTCAAGGTGGTGCCGTCCAGGCCGGCGGCAAACACATCCCCGCCGGGCCAGGCGGCGTTGATGGCGTCGATCCAGCCGTACCGCTGGGCCAGCAGGATGAGCAGCATGGGGATGATGATAACGCCCAGAGTCACCTGGAAGAAGTCGGTGAGGGTGGTGGCCCACAGGCCGGAGATGAAGGTGAAGGCGATGATCACCAGGAAGATAACTGCCATAACCACCGTGCTGTTCCAGCCGGTATAGGCGGCGATGGCGTTGGTGCAGGACACGATGTTGTTGGCCAGGATGCCCGCCATGCCCACCACAGAGGTGATGGCCACCACGGAGCGCACCTTGCCACTGTAACGCATCTCCAGATACTCCGGGAGGGTCTGTGCGCCGCAGCGGCGGATAAAGTTGGCAAACAGCAGGCCGAAGATCAGCAGGCCGCACACGCCGTAGATGATGCCCCAGGTCCAGGAGGCCGTCAGACCAAGCTGAATGGCAAAGCCGGGGGCAAGGGCGATGGTGGTGCCGGCAAAGCCAATGGCGCACACACCGATCATGTTGATAAAGGTGGAGATCTCCCGGCCGGCCAGGATGTAGTCCGAGGAGTCCCGTACCCAGCGCTTGCTGATCACACCGCAGCCCACTAGGATGCCACAGAAGATCACAAACAGAATCAGGAATACAACATTACTAGGCATAATTTCCTCCTTTTCTCGTCAGAACCCGTGTACTCTTTCTCAGAGTGAGGCCCAGATTTACTCGTCCAGGATAGCGATCACCCGGCACCAGCCGGCGCTGCCGCCCTTCACGGGGATGGGCAGGGCGTACACCGTGTAGCCGTAGTCGGGCAGGCTGGCCAGGTTGGTCAGCTTTTCGATGTGGCAGTAGGCCCGCTGGCGGCCGGCCCGGTGGGCCTCCCAGATGATGGACTTGTCGTGGGTCTTCTCAAACTCCTTGGCCTCCAGGGGCAGGGGCACATCCCAGCTCCAGCCGTCGGTGCCCACCACGTGGACGCCCTGCTCTGCCAGCCACAGGGTGGCCTCAGCGCTCATACCGGCACCAGCAACCAGGTATTCCGGCTTGCCCCAGCGGGCGTCCGCGCCGGTGTTGAGCAGCACGATGTCGCCGGGCTTGATGGTGTAGTTAATCTTAGCCAGATAGTCCTGCACGTCCTGCTTACTGATCTTGTAGCCGTCGGGCTTGTCCCGGAAGTCCAGCTTCACGCCAGGGCCGATGCACCATTCCAGGGGCACCTGGTCGATGGTCCACGCCTTCTCCCCGCCGGGAATGATGGCCTCATTCTGGGTGGGATAATAGTGCCAGGGGGCATCCAGGTGGGTTCCGGAGTGGGTGCACATCTTCACAAAGTCGATGGCCCATCCATTGCCGCCGGGCAAATCCTCGGTGGTGGTACCGGGGAAATAAGCCGGCATCTGCTCCGCCGTGTCCTTGTGGTTCAAGCGCTGGATCCTGGGGATTTGGATTTCAGGATCGCTGGGCAGGTCCTCTTCTAGGAGCATTGTCAGGTCAATGATTTTCATGTCTGTTCTCTCCTTTTCAAAGAAATTTGTAGGGCCTTGGTACAGCCTAGATATCCAGCAAGGCTTGTGCCAGGTGTTCAAAAATGCGAAACCTGGCTTCTCCCAAGGCTTTCCCGCACTTTCACTCTCTCCACGGCCCAGTACAAAGTGTAATCTTTCTCTTACAATCAAGCTCTTCTTTTCTCCTGAGCGGTTCCCGCTGCCCGTTTTTCCCGGTGTTCCATTCACTGTTAACTTTTTGACATATGTATTAAAAAGATTACGCTTTTTTCTTCATTTTTGTCCCTGGTATACGAATTAAATCATTTTTGTTCCTATTTTTTATATGATATGCCCAATTCTACGTTGTATTTTTTGTCTATTTATTGCGTTGTCTTTCCGGGAGATAGGCCATATACTATAAGTTGTGTTCAGGTAAAAGCGGACGCTTGAAGGGAGGTACCCGTATTGGATCATGCGCTATCGCGCAAAGAGGCGATGGAGTGCCTGGAGGCAATCAATTGCGCCCGTTTAGATCGGAACGGGTGCTACACCTATGTCAGCAAGGGCTGGCAAGAAATCATGGGCTTTTCACAGGAATTCGCCCTAGGCAAGCGGGTAGATGAACTGGTGCCCGACACCCATGCCATGGACGCCCTGCAGTCCGGTCAGGTCATCCAGGGCCGCCCGGTCATCAACCGGCATGGGATTCCCATCTTTACCACTTACATTCCTCTCAAGGATAAGGACGGCCATGTCCAGGGTCTGTTCCTGTACATGGTCATCAACGGCATACCCAACGCACAGGATCTCGTCCGCCAGACCGATCTGCTGCGCAAGCAGGTGGATTTCTATCGGCAGGAGCTGTCCAACGAGCGCGGCGCCCGCTATCAGCTGGATAACATCATTGGGCAGAGTCCGGCCATTCTCCGTTTGAAAAAGCAGATCGTCCAGGCGGCCAATTCCATCTCCACCGTTCTGATCGAGGGGGAGACCGGAAGCGGTAAGGAGCTCATTGCCCATGCCATCCACTCTCTCAGCCCTCGCAGCGACGCAAATTTTGTCAGGGTCAACTGCTCCGCAATCCCAGCCGAACTGATGGAATCAGAATTCTTCGGCTACGCCGCCGGGGCCTTCACCGGAGCTGCCAAGCATGGGAAAATCGGCCGTTTTGAGCTGGCAAATCACGGCTCCTTGTTCCTCGACGAAGTGAATCTTCTCTCCTCTCCCATGCAGCCCAAATTTCTCCGGGTCCTTCAGGAGCGGGAGATCGACCCCGTAGGCGGCACCAAAACCATCCCCGTGGATGTGCGCATCATCGCCGCCTCCAATATTCCCCTGGAGCGTTGCGTGCAGGCCGGTACGTTTCGCAGTGACCTCTACTTCCGTCTCAACGTCATCCGGATCGTGGCCCCACCCCTGCGCCAGCGCAAGGAGGACATTCCCCTGCTGGTGGACAACCTGATCCAGCGGCTGAACTCCCAGCTGGGTATGGTAGTTCAGCGGGTCAGTCCGGAGGTCATGGACATGTTCATGTCCTATGACTGGCCCGGAAATGTGCGGGAGCTGCAAAACGCCATTGAGTCGGCCATGAACATGACCCGCTCCTTCCAACTGGAAAAGGCGGATTTTGAACAGTTTATTCTTCGCACCCGGAGCAGGAGGCATCTCGACGCAATGCATGGAAACCAGGAGCTGCTTCTGAAGTCCTCAAAGGCCCATCTGGAGCAGGAAATGCTCCAGGAGGCGTTGGCGTCCGCCAACGGCAACCGCAGCCAGGCCGCCCGCCTGCTGGGCATTTCCCGCACAGTGCTCTATAAAAAAATGAAGCAATACGGGATTAGCTAGATTGGCTCCCCAGGCAAAAACTTAAGCCGGACGCCCTGCGTGCAAACGCAGGGCGTCCGGCTTTTCTCTCACTTCACTATTCCCATCTGATAAAATGGATCTGTCTTGCGGGATTCTACTCGTTGGGGCTCACGGCAGCAATACCTTCGCCTCGCCGCTGATCAAAAGGGTTCCTTCCTGGTTGGTGCAGGTGGTCTCCAGCACCGCGCGGCGGCGCTGCTCATCGATGGAGGTCACCTTAACTGTGGCGGTGACAGTGTCCCCAATGCGCACCGGAGATAGAAATTTCAAGGTCTGCCCCATATAGATGGTTCCCGGGCCGGGCAGCTGCATGCCGATCACTGCGGAGATCAGTCCGGCGGAAAGCATTCCGTGGGCAATGCGGCCGCCAAAGCGGGTCCCCTTGGCATATTCCTCGTTGATGTGGGCCGGGTTGAGATCCCCAGATAATCCAGCAAAGGTATATACGTCGCTCTCAGTAATGGTCTTGGTAAAGCTGGCACTCTGCCCCACCGAAATCGTGATCTCTTTTTCCATCATCAGAACACCTTTCTCGTCAGGCCATAGATTTGCCGCGCCTCATCCGGGGTCGCCGGCTCCAGATTGTTCAGCTTCAGCATCTGAACTGCCCGCTCCACCAGTTGGGCATTGGATTTGGCAAGCACACCATGGGACATGTAAAGATTGTCCTCCAGACCCACCCGCAGGTGTCCGCCCAGAGCAATGGTGGCGGACATGATGGGCAGATGGCCGGCGGAGATCCCACAGGCCGCCCAGGTGGAGCCCTCAGGCAGAAGGTTCTTCAAGAAGACCAGGTTCTCCACCGTGTTGGCCATACCGCCAGCGCATCCCAGCACGATCTGGTAGTGACAGGGCGCCTTCAGCACACCCTTCTTCATATAATAGATCGTATTATAAATCATACCCGCGTCAAAAATCTCAATCTCCGGCTTGATGTTGCTCTCCTGTAAGGCGTGTCCCAGCTTTTCCAGGAAAGAGGGCGGGTTCATAAACACCGTGCGGTTCTGCCAATTCAGAGTGCCGGCATCATAAGAGGCCAGCTCCGGCAGCAACTGCTGCAGCGGATAGATCCGCTCTTCATCGCTGAAGTCTACCGAGCCGGAACTGGTGATGTTGATGCACACATCGCAGTCCTTATGGGCCCGGATCCGCTCCACAGTCTCCTTGTATAGGTTGAAGTCCGTGGAGGGACTGCCATCGGCGTTGCGCACATGCACATGCACAATGGCCGCACCTGCCTGCCAGCACTCATAGGCCTGCTGGGCAATTTCCTCCGGGCTGTACGGCACTGCGGGGTTCATCTCTTTGGTGGGCCAGGACCCACACAGGGCAGCTGTAATTACGCGCTTTTTACTCAGGTCACTCATCGTAAACGCTCCTCTCTAAATTGCAGCAATCACTTGCGCTTTTGTTTCATATTATGATCTGAGCAAAACGCATGCCAAGATGGAACTTATAAAAATGGGTTTGCAGCCGCCTTTACGCAAGTCAAAAACGGAAGAAAAGTCGGATCCGGTTTCAAAAAACCGGATCCGACTTTTCTCATCCGTAATGCTCCGCCCCATCACAAGCCATATTTCTTTTTTCTCCGCATAATGGAGGTCTGACTGGTGCCCAGGGCTTGGGCCGCTCGGTAGGAGCTGGGATATTTTTTCAAGGTATAGCTTAGATAGTCCCGTTCACATTGCTCCAAGTACTCCTCCAGGGATACCCCCTCCCGCAGCATCACTTCAAAACCGGCCGTGGTCAACGGCGTACTGGGCTTGCCGGTACTCTCGCCCCCCTCGCTCGGGGAATGGAGGTGCACAGGTTCCTTCCCTTCAAAATCGGTAAAGGAGGCCAAATCCGAAATCTCAATATTGCGTCCCATGCTCATGACTACGCAGCGTTCTACTACATTGCGCAGCTCCCGAACGTTGCCCGGCCACAGATAAGTACGGAAAACTTTCAGTGAGTTGGGGGTAAACGCCTTATCTTTAGAGTATTTTTGGCAGTAATGGGCCAGGAAAAAGTTTGCCAGCGGGATGATATCCTCCCTGCGCTCCCGCAGGGGCGGGATGCGGATTGGGATCACATTGAGCCGGTAATAGAGGTCCGCCCGAAACTGCTTTGCCTCCACCAGCTGGGCCAGATCCTCGTTGGTCGCGGTGATCAGCCGGAAATCCACCGGGGTTGTCCGGGTAGAGCCGATGCGCTGAATTGTCTTGGTCTCAATCGCCCGCAACACCTTGCCCTGGAGATTGATGGGCATGGAGTTGATCTCATCCAGGAAGAGGGTACTGCCCTCCGCAGTTTCAAACAGGCCCTTTTTCCCGCCAGGAGCTGCGCCTGTAAACGCGCCCTTCTCATACCCGAACAGTTCCGCTTCCAGCAAGTTTTCCGGCAGGGAGGCACAATTGATCACTACAAGCGGCTTCTGGCTGCGTGGGCTGACTGAGTGGACGTACTGCGCCACCACCTCTTTGCCGGTTCCAGACTCCCCTAACAGCAGGACAGCGGAATCCACCTGGGCAACTGTGGCAGCAATATCGAGCACCATACGCATACTACGGCTCTCCGCAATCACCACAGGCAGGTTGGGATTTTTCTCCGCCCGGTAGGCAATGGAAGAAACCACCGAATTCTGGCATGCCTGCTGATACAAGTCGTTGAACTTGTCCAGCGGCTGAACTACCGCCAGGATATTCTGAACTTGCCCCACTTCATCGAAGATTGGTGTGGAGGTCACAATCTGTCGGATAGCACTGCGGCCTATCCCCTGGGTATCCCAGACATCCTGGAACATGACCACCTGCCGTTTTTCGCGGTACACGATATCCGAGATACACAGGTCGATCTGTCCGGTAGTAAGAAAATCATGCACGTTATACGTCAGCAGCACGCTCTTAGACATATTCAGCAGTTTGGAGTAGGCGCTGTTGACAAAGATGTAGTTCCCCGCATCGTCCAAAATATAGATGCCCTCTGAGAAGTTGTCCAGCATAGTCTCAAAAAAATGAGTTTCAAACACGTTCACAACCTCCTCACATGTGGAATTGTATTCAGTATAACAGATTTCGCTGGATCTGTCACAAAAATTTTTATCCATTTTGGCACGAGGTTTGCTTATATGTTTCATATATTCCAATTAAGGAGGTTTCTCAGATGAGAGTTGCAATCTTGGGCTGCGGTGCCATGGGCACAGTACTGGGCGCCTACATGACCAAAAACGGATGTGATGTGGAGCTGATTGACAGCTATGAGGCTCACGTGGAGGCATTGAATACAAAAGGTGCCCACATCGTGGGAACCGTGGACTTTACTGTGCCCGTAAAGGCTATCACCCCCGCCCAGATGAACGGGATTTACGACGTGGTGTTCCTGTTCACCAAGCAGACGGCCAACGATGCTGTCCTGCCTGGGCTGCTCCCCCACTTGGGTGAGAACAGCACTGTGTGTACCCTGCAAAATGGCGTCCCGGAACCTTATGTGGCCGCTCATGTGGGCCAGTCCCGCACTGTGGGCGGCACTGTGCTGTGGGGCGCCACCTTCCTGAGCCCCGGCGTTTCTGAACTAACCCAGGACCTCTCCCGGAACGACCATTTGTTTGAGATCGGCGAGATGGACGGTTCCATTACTCCCCGTATCCGCACTGTTGCCAGCGTGTTGGAATATATGGGCCCCACCGCCGTCACTGATTCTCTGATGGCCTCCCGTTGGGGCAAGCTCATCAACAATGCCTGCATGAGCGGTATGTCCGCCGCATGCGGCGCCACCTTTGGTGAAGTGCTCGACAACGACAGGGCCCGGGCTTGCCTGAGCTATCTTGGCAATGAAGTTAAGCGGTGCTGCGAGGCCTGCGGCTATCAGCTTCCCGAGCTGCTCCATGAGCAGACTCCTGAAACCTTTGATCTGACTGACCAGGCCATGTTTGTAGCCAATCAACAGGTTTTCCTGGATATGTACTCCGATATGCGCGCTGCCAAGGCCAGCATGCTTCAGGATCTGGAAAAGGGCCGCATCACCGAGGTTCGCATGATCAATGGCTATGTGTGCCAGGTCGGAGACCAGAAGGGAATTGATACCCCCTTTAATGATAAAGTTGTGGAAATTGTGAGCAAAATTGAGCAGGGCCAGCTCCCGCTTGATATGAGCAATGTGGAACTGTTCCAGGACCAGATGTTCCCATACCCTCTGTATCACGTCCAATGAACTCTTCATTTTTCTCCTGGGACACTTCTTCTCCTGAGCTTCCCGAACAATCTTCCTGTAGCCTCAAGCCTGGTTCGTCCAAATCCGCCCCCGCCAATGCTCCCGTCCCTGGATCTATCCCCTCCCAGCTCTCGTCGTTCTCCCATCCCAGCTGCCTGCGACATACAGAGCTGGGATCTATCCAGGGCCGGATCCAGGGAGACTGTCAGGCTTATCTGGGCATCCGCTACGCCATCGCTGACCGCTGGGAACGGGCTGTGCTGGTGGAACACTGGGACGGCACCTATGACGCTACCCATTTCGGCGACCGGGCCTGCCAATTCCGGGGATTCTACGGCGTGGAGGACAGTGCTATCAACCAGTTTTACCATGATGAAGCCAGATCACAGCTTCCAGCCGTATACAGCGAGGATTGTCTCAATCTGAATATCTGGACCCGGTCGGATGCCGCCGAGCTGCCCGTCATCGTCTATATCCACGGCGGCGCCTTTCTCACCGGCGGCAATGGCGAGCCCTTCATTGACGGGGAAGCCTTTGTCCAGCGCGGCGTGATCCTCGTATCAGTCAACTACCGGCTCGGCCCATTCGCTACTGCCTACGGGGATGGATACACCGGCAACTGCGCCATCACCGATCAGATTGCCGCGCTGACCTGGGTACACCGGTACATCGCTGATTTCGGCGGGGACCCAAACCGGGTCACCATCATGGGGGAGAGCGCCGGGGCTGTCAGTGTTCAGTGCCTCCTGCTCTCTCCACTGGCCCGGGGGCTATTCCAAGGGGCAGTCATGATGAGCGGCGGTGGAGACCTGTCCGCCTTGGGCACCCCCAACCGTCCACAGCGGGCCGAACCTATCTGGGCACGCATCAAACACGACCTGTCCCTCTCCGCCATCCAGGAGATGAAGTCCTGTCCGCCATACCGGCTCTACGCCGCCTGGCAAAAAGCCCTGGAGGAACTGCCTCAATTCGCCGCTGGTTCCGCCAAACCAGTGCTGGACAGCACGGTGCTTCCCTCCAGCGTATCCCAGGCCCAGGCACAGGGAACTTTGTCCGATGTTCCCTGCATTTTCGGCATATTGAGCGCTGATTCATGGCCGTTCACCTTGTGCCGCGCCGCGTTGGAGTATGCCGCCAGGCAACAGCAGGCAGGCAGAGCTCCGGCGTACATCTATCTGTTTGACCGCACTCCTCCCGGTGAAAACCCCTTTGGGGCATTCCACGGCGCGGATCTTTGGTACGCCTTTGGAACCTTAGGCCGCTGCTGGCGTCCCTTTGAGGAGACGGACAGACAGATCAGCAATTACCTGCTGGACTACCTCTCCCAGTTTGCCAAAACAGGTGATCCCAATGCCTGCGGCCTGCCCCGCTGGGAGCCTTCCGGCTCGGACGGCCAGGTCCTGCGCCTTGCCGATCAGACCGCCATGTGCCGACCTGATCTGGAACAGTTGAGGCATACGCAGGAAACCGCCAGCCCTTACCCCTATCACTGACGCAGGAGGAGATCCCCTATGAAACGCTCGCAGATCAACGCCGCCATTCTAGAGATGGAGGAAATGTGCGCCAGACACGGCTTTCACCTGCCGCCCTTCTGCCACTATACTCCTGAGCAATGGCGCACCCTAGGGCCGGAATATGACGAGATCCGAGAGTGCAAGCTGGGCTGGGATATCACGGACTATGGTCTGGGCCGCTTTGACGAGGTTGGCTTTTCCCTGATCACCATCCGCAATGGAAACCGTACCTGTTCTAAGAAGTATCCCAAAGTATACGCCGAAAAGCTGCTCTACCTGCGGGAAGGTCAATACGCTCCCAATCACTTCCACTGGTATAAGACGGAGGACATCATCAACCGCGGCGGCGGCAATGTGCTCATCCGGGTATACCGGTCCCTGCCTGATGAAGGGATTGATCCGACCTCTCCGGTCACTGTCCACACCGATGGGCGCTGCTATACCGTACCCGCTGGCAGCCAGGTCCGCCTATCCCCCGGAGAAAGTATTTTCATCCCTCAGCTGCTGTACCACGACTTCACGGTGGAGCCGGGCAGCGGCCCTGTCCTTCTGGGGGAGGTCAGCCAGTGCAACGATGACGAGAACGACAATCGCTTCGAACCGTCTATGGGCCGCTTCCCCGCCATTGAGGAGGATGAACCGCCCTACCGGCTGCTGTGCGGGGAATACCCCGCTGTCTCCAACTCGCGGGAATAAGGGAGCGCTGAAACGATGTTTGACGTGGTCGCTCTCGGTGAGTTGTTGATTGACTTTTCCCCGATCAGTTCTGATGACGATGGCTTCCCCACCTTGAAAGCCAACCCCGGCGGTGCGCCCGGAAATTTTTTGGCGGCCTTGAGCCGGTATGGCGCCCGCACCGCTTTCATTGGAAAGGTAGGTCAGGACGCCTTCGGTCAGCTTTTGCTGCACACCTTGGAGAGGGCCGGAATTGACACCAGAGGGGTTTTGACCGACCCCTCCGCGTTCACCACTCTGGCCTTTGTCACTCTGGACGAACGGGGCGAGCGTTCCTTCAGCTTTTCCCGCAAGCCAGGCGCGGACACACTGCTGCGCCCCGACGAGGTGGATCTGGGCCTGATCGGCCAATGTCGGCTCTTCCATTTCGGCACCCTGAGCCTGACCGCTGAGCCGGCTCGCTCTGCGACCCGCCTGGCAGTGGCCCATGCCAAGGCCGCCGGGAAAATCATATCCTGCGATCCCAATCTGCGTCTCCCCCTATGGGACAGCCCAAGCCGAGCCAGAGAGGAAATGTTGTGGGCCGTACACCAGGCGGACATTGTAAAGATCAGCGAGGATGAGGTTGACTTCCTCTGGGCCTGTTCCCCCGAAACAGGTGCGGATCGGCTGCTGGAGGAGTGCGGCGTCAGCCTTGCCATGGTCACCCTGGGTCCTGCGGGCTGCTATGTGAAAAACCGCCAGGGCGCGTGCTATGGCAAATGTCCTGACGTTCGGGTTCGGGACACCACTGGGGCAGGCGACATTTTCGGCGGGGCCGCGGTCAGCCGATGGCTCGCCTCTGGAACCGCCCCCGAGCTGCTTCGTCCTCAAGCACTCTCTGACCTGGCCGCCTTCTCCTGCGCCGCGGCCAGCCTGTCCACCCAATATCCCGGGGGGATTCCCAGCATTCCCGCCCCAGAGACAGTTTATAAACTACTGCTGGAGCAAAGCCCCCTGGCAGGTAGCTAAACACAGAAGGAGAGTCGATTCCATGATTGTCAAAAAGCTGCACAGCGGCTGGCAAATGCGCATGGTTGGAGAAGAGGCACTACGCAGCGCCGTCGTGCCGGGCAGCGTCTACCAAGACCTGCTCCGGAACGGCGGCATGGAGGATCCCTATTATCGGGATAACGAACTGCGGGCCCTGGCTGTGATGGATCATGATTTTGAATACGTTCTGCAGTTCTCCGTTCCGGAGGAAATGTGGGGCCAGGCAGAGATCCTGCTACGCTTTGACGGCATTGATACCGTCGCAGATCTGGAGCTCAATCACACTCCTCTGGGCCACGTGGAAAACATGCACCGCACCTGGGAGTTTCCGGTGAAGGGCCTGCTGCGACCTGGGAACAATCTGCTGCGTGTAACCCTGCGCTCTCCCACCCAGTTCATCCGAAAAGCCAATGAGCGTGCCACCCTCAAGGGAACCACTGATGCCATAGAGGGCTTCCCCCATCTGCGCAAGGCACACTGTATGTTCGGTTGGGATTGGGGTCCTCGCCTGCCTGACGCAGGAATTTGGCGGGATGTGAGCCTGCTGGCCTACTCAACCGCACGGCTGGACAGCGTCTATATTACCCAGGAACACCTCGGTGATGCCGTCACGCTTCGCTTTCAAGTGCAGACCGAGCTGCCTGACTGCGCTGAGCTGTTAGATCTGGATGGGGACCGCGCCCGGGCCGCTGGCTTGCGCTGCCGGGTAACCGTCACAGATCCCGATAGCTGTCGTGTGGAAAGCAGTTCTGACCAGGTATTTGCCTCCGGTCTTTCTATCCAAAACCCAAAGCTGTGGTGGCCCAATGGATACGGAGCCCAGCCCCTGTATCAGGTCCGTGTGGATCTGTTATCCGGGGAACAGGTGATCGACCGCTGGGAGCGTCGCATCGGCCTGCGCACCATGACCGTGTGCAGGGACCCGGATCAGTGGGGGGAGCAGTTCTGCCATATGGTCAATGGCGTAAAAATCTTCGCCATGGGCGCGGATTATATCCCGGAGGACTGTCTCCTTGGCCGGGTGACCCCGGAGCGCACCCGGCGCCTGCTGGAACAGGCCAGGGATGCCAACTACAACTGCATCCGGGTGTGGGGAGGCGGGCACTACCCATCGGACGCCTTCTATGACGCCTGCGACGAATTGGGCCTGGTGGTATGGCAGGACTTCATGTTCGCCTGCGCCGTCTATGATTTGACGGAAGACTTCGAGGCCAATATCACCGCAGAAGCCATCGACAACATCAAGCGGATCCGCCACCACGCCAGTCTGGGCCTGTGGTGCGGCAACAATGAGATGGAGATGTTTGTGGACTATGGCGTCTGGGTGGACCGGCCGAGCCAGAAGAGCGACTATGTCAAAATGTATGAATACCTGCTGCCCAAGCTGTGCCGTCGATACGACCCCAATACGTTCTACTGGCCTGCCAGCCCCTCCTCCGGTGGAGCCTTTGACAAGCCCAACGATGAGAACCGGGGCGACGCACACTATTGGGACGTGTGGCATGGGAACAAGCCCTTCACCGAGTACCGGAAGTTCCATTTCCGCTATGTGTCGGAGTTCGGCTTCCAGTCCTTCCCCGCCCTGAAAACCTGTGAGAGCTTCACCCTTCCAGAGGACCGGAATATCTTTTCCTATGTCATGGAGAAGCATCAACGCAACGCCACCGCCAACGGCAAGATCATGAACTATCTGGAGCAGACCTTTCTCTATCCCAGCGACTTTGACACGACGCTTTACGCCTCCCAGCTGCTCCAAGCAGAGGCAATCCGCTATGGCATCGAGCATTTTCGCCGCAATCGGGGGCGGTGCATGGGAGCTATCGTCTGGCAGCTCAATGACTGCTGGCCGGTGGCCAGTTGGTCCTCCATCGACTATTACGGTCGGTGGAAGGCGCTTCATTACTATGAGAAGCGCTGTTTTGCCCCAATTCTTCTCTCATGTGAGGAGGAGGGCATTTTGACCCAGGACCCGAATCCCAATGCCCAGCCCTACAAGGTGCGCAAAAGCATCCGTCTCAATGTGGCCAACGAGACACGCCAGGACATTCAGGTGACAGTCCGCTGGACCCTGCGTCGGGCAGACGGCAGTGTTAAAAGGGGCGGGGAGCAGGTTGTCTCCGTCCCGGCTCTTTCCGCCCGCTGGCTGGAGCGTGAGGATCTGGACGATGCGGACCTGTACCGGGACTATGTCAGCTTTGCCTGTCTTCGGAGCGGCGAGACCATATCTCAGGGAAGCGTGCTCTTCTGTCCCCATAAGCAGTTTCACTACCAGGATCCCTGTCTGTCTGTCCGCGCAGAGGGAAACGAAGTCGTGGTGTCTTCCCAGGCCTTTGCCAAAGCGGTGGAAATCCGCAATGAGAACGAGGATCTTCTTCTGGAAGACAACTACTTCGACCTGAACGGCGGCGAACGACGGGTCAAGATCCTGCGGGGCAGTACCTCCGGTCTCAAGGTCCGGAGCGTGTATTCCATTCGGTAATCCGCACAACGAGTCAACCGCCTGCAAGGCTTGACACCTTGCAGGCGGTTGACTCATTTCATTTCGTGCTCAAAGCATCCCCAGCTCCCTGGCCTCGTCGGTCAGCTGAGGCCGGAAGTCGGGGTGGGCCAGGCTGATGAGTGCCCGGGTCCGGTCCCGCATACACAGGGGCTTTAGATCTACGCAGCCGTACTCCGTCACCACGTACTGTACGTCAGAGCGCGGCGTTGTCACCACGGTACCTGCGGGAAATCTCGACACAATCCGGCTGCTCCGTCCACCCTTCCTGCTCTGTACTGTGGAGGTGACCGCAATGAAGGACTTACCTCCCCGGGACATCTGCGCGCCCCGGACAAAATCCACCTGTCCGCCGGTGGCACTATACTGCCGCCCAGCGAAATTATCCGCATTCACCTGTCCGAACAGGTCGATGGACAGGGCCGTGTTCACCGAGATCATGTTGTCGTTCCGGGCAATGTTTACTGGATCATTGACATGGGTGAATGGCATGTAGTACATCTGGGAATTGTGGTCAATGAACCGATAGAGCTCCTCGCTGCCAAAGGTAAAGCTGGCTACGGTCTTCCCCGGGTGCCAGGTTTTTCTGCTGTTGTTGATCACGCCCAGCTTCATCAGCTCCATAATGGAGTCCGTCATCAGCTCGCTGTGGGCTCCCAGGTCATTTCGGTCCTTCAATCCATAACCCACCGCGTTGGCCACTCCCCCCAGTCCCAGCTGGATGCAGGCCCCATCGGGGATCTGCTCGATGATATGCTTGGAAATGGTTTGAATGGTCTCGTCCACGGGGATTCCTGGATTTTCCGCCAAAGGGCGGTCTGCCCACACCACCGCATCTGCCTGGCTGATGTGGACCAGGTTGTGCTCTCCAAAAACATAGGGAGCGTTGGTGTTGATCTGCAGGACAATCCGCTTGGCACTGCGCTGGATATAGGTATGCAGTGCCACACCGGAGGCTCCAAAGCTCATGTAGCCTTCCTCGTCCGGAAGGGATACCTCCAGAAAGGCGACGTCCGCCGGCGCTGTCTCCAGGCACCAGCGGTCCACCTGACTGAGATGGACGCTGGTGAAATCGGCCCTGCCTGCCTGATAACATTCCCGCTCCTTGGCTCCCATGAAATAGGTGTTCACCGTGAAGTCAGGGTTGTCCAGCAGTGGAAACTCCCCTGGCAGCATGGCGCCGCAAACCTCAAGGTGCTTTAACTCCCCTGCCCGATCCGCTAGCGCATCGCACAGCGCGTTGGCCATGCTGGTACATACTCCCGCAAAAACCCTGTCTCCATCCTGTACCATGGCAGCTGCTTGCGCCAAGGTTATGGTTTTCTCCCGAAACAGCGTCTCCAATTGCTCCGTCATATTCTTTCCTCTCTCCCGGTCTCAGTTCCGGGGTCTCAGTCCATAGATCTGCCGGGCCTCTTCCGGTGTGGCGGCCTCATAGCCCGCCTCTTCCAGCAGGCGCTTGGCCCGGGCCACAAATTGCGCGTTGGACTGGGCCAGCACTCCCTTGTGATACATGACATTGTCCTCCATGCCCACACGCAGATGGCCACCCAGGGCAATGGTCGTCAACATAACGGGCATGTGTCCCTTACCGATCCCGCAGGCCGCCCAAGTGCAGTTTTCCGGCAGCAGGCGGTGGAGATAGAGCAGGTGATCTAGGTCTATCGTCATTCCACCAGGTGCCCCCAGCACAATCTGGAAGTGGCAGGGCGCTTTGAGTACGCCCTTCTTGATGTAGTACAATGCGTTGTATAGCATACCGGTGTCAAAGATCTCCAGCTCTGGCTTGATGCTCAGATCCTGACAGGCATATCCCAACTTCTCCAGAAATCGGGGGTGGTTTTCAAAAATGGCGTTGTTCTGCCAGTTCATAGAGCCGCAGTCGTAGGAGCACAGTTCCGGCCTCAGCTGCTGGAGGGGATAGATCCGCGCGTCATCATCCATGCCGCCCACCCCAGAGGTGGTCAAATTGATATTGATGTCGCACTCCTTGTTGGCCCGGATCAGCTCCACCACCTGCCGATACTTTTCAAAGTCCATGCAGGGCTTCCCCTCGTCATCCCGCACATGAATGTGGGCGACGGCCGCTCCAGCCTTCCAGCACTCAAAAACGCTCTGGGCAATCTCCTCCGGGTGGATCGGCACGTTGGGATTGTCCTCTTTGGTGGGCCAGGACCCGGTCACCGCAACGGTAATCACTCTCTTTTTGGTCAGGTCACTCATTAGAATACCTCCTCATGGCAATTATCTACATAGGTACTAGGCACGTTCCAGTTCCCAAATGCCGGCGGCACCCATGCCGCCTCCGATGCACATGGTCACCAGGGCGTACCGGCCTTTTATACGCCGCAGCTGGGACAGGGCTTTACAGGTCAACACGGTGCCGGTCGCTCCCATGGGGTGGCCCAGCGCCATCGCTCCGCCATTGGGGTTCACCTTGTCCATCGGCAGCTTCAGTTCCCGAATACAGGCCAGCGCCTGGGCAGCGAACGCCTCATTGAGCTCAATGACATCCATATCCGCTATCGTCAGTCCCAATTTAGCCATCACCAGGGGAACGGCGGCAATGGGTCCAATTCCCATGATTCCAGCCGGGACTCCGCGGACTGCGAAAGCTCGGAAAGCTGCAATGGGGGTGCAGCCCAGTTTTTCAGCGGTTTCTCGGGCCATAAGCACCGCGAAGGCGGCCCCGTCAGTCATCTGAGAGGAGGTGGCCGCTGTCACGCTTCCGCCTTCCAGGAAGCAGGGCTTGAGTCCCGCGAGGGTCTCCATCGTGGTATTGGGCCGGATCCCGTCATCCCTGCTCAGCACGGTCTCCTCCGCCCCGTTCCGGACTGTGATGGGTATGATCTCCTCATCAAAATAGCCTGCCGCTTGGGCCGCAGCAGCCCGGCGGTGGCTCTCCACCGCCATGGCATCCATATCCGCACGGGCAATGTGGAATTGCCTGGCCACATTTTCCGCCGTCATCCCCATGGAAAGATAGGCGTCCGGACACCGCTCCGTCAGCGCGGCATCCCAGTACTCTTTTGGAAGGCCCATGGCCATCCCTGTCATCTGTTCAATGCCTCCGGCCACCACGAGGTCCATCGCTCCGGACCGGATCGCGTTGGCTGCCGTTTCCAAGCTCTGTAGTCCAGAAGAACAGAACCGGTTCACCGTCTGTGCCGGCACCTCATCCGGCAGCCCCGCCCGCTGGGCAATGAGCCGGGCCACATTATAGCCCGTATTCTTTTCCGGCGTAGCGCACCCTACCACGATGTCGTCGATCCTAGCCGGATCCAGCCCTGGCAGCCGGGCTAGCACGCCCCGAAGCGTTTGGGCTCCGTACTCCACCGGGTGGGTGCCGGCCAACCCTCCCTTGTTTGCCCGGGTCAGCGGAGAGCGCCCACAGGCCACGAGCACTGCGTCTCTTGCATTACACTGCTGCATCCTGATCCCCTTTCTCTCAGAACCACCCGCCGGTGATCCGCACGCACTGTCCGCTGATATAGCCCGCTTCGTCACTGGCCAGGAAGGCCACCAGATTGGCCACTTCCTCCGGCTCCCCTATGCGCCGCATGGGAATCTGATTCAGGACGGCGTTCATGTTCTTCTCCGGCACCGTTTTGATAATATCGGTGTTGATCATGCCCGGGGCCACGCAGTTGGCGGTGATGTTGTACCGTCCCAGCTCCAGGGCCAGGGTCTCGGTCATCGCCACAATGCCCGCCTTTGCCGCAGCATAGTTCAGCTGTCCCACATTGCCCCGGTAGGCCAGGGAGGACATGGAGACAATCCGGCCATAGCCCCGCGCCTTCATGTCGTTGACCACCTGCTGCACGCAGTAGAAGCTGCCATACAGACTGACCTTCACCGCCGCGTCAAACTGCTCTGCGGTCATTCTATAGGACATGGCGTCCCGGGTGATTCCAGCATTGTTGACCAGAATATCCACCCGGCCAAAGCATTCATAAACCGTACGGAACGCCTGTTCCACACTGTCATGATCCGCGACGTTGCAGGCGATCGGCACCGCCCGGGTTCCACTGGGATCCAACCGGGCAGCGGTGGCGGCGAGGACTTCTTCCTTCAAGTCCAGCATGGCCACAGCGTGAATCCCAGAATCTAAAAATTTCTTTGCAATCGCTTCACCCAATCCCTGGGCCGCTCCAGTTACAACGGCGATCTTCCCTTGAAAGTCCTGCATGATTTGGTTCCTCCTATTGAATTATTTTGATTTTCCATTCAAATCGGCTCATATGGAGTAAACGTGAACCAGGAATCGTCAAAGAATCTCAGATTATCCATGGACAGGGGCAGTTGTCCCCGCTCCACGCGTTGGACGATCTCCACCACGGTATTGTTGAAGGGAGTGGCAATACCATGGGCCCGCCCAACCTGGGAGACATATCCGTTGATCATGGCCACTTCAGTCTTACGGCCATGCTCCAAGTCCTGAAGCATACTTGCCTTTCCCGGGAGCGCCATTTGATACATGTCATGGAACAGCTGCTGGCTGGCATTATACTCCTCCTGGTTCTTTAAGGAAAGGCTGTCAGGGGCAAATCCGTTGACCAGAATCGGCATGGCATACCCCTCTGCCTCGCAGCAGGTCTTCACCTCTCGGGCCAAATAGCTCAGGCAGGCCCGCGCTCTATCATTGTCCAGCACCTCGCCAAAGGTGGCTCCGCAGGCGGCGGACATGCCGCTCATACATGCGTTGTTGATCAGCTTGGCCCACCGGGTAGCCATGAGTGTTGTGGACACCTGAGTGGGACCCATGTGGTCCAGGATGGCCTTGACCGCTTGGATCCGGGCAGTCACCCGTCCATCCATCTCTCCCACGTCAAAATACCAGTCCAGATGGGACAGATCCTGGGTCAACTCGGAGACGCCTGGTCCAACAAAGGTGGCTCCCCACAGCACAGTGCCGCCCACTGTCCGCTCCTTCCCCACACGGCTGGCCACATAGGGCTCCGGGACCCCATTCTGTAAGGTACAAACCGTACTGTCCGGCCCCAGATGAGACAGCAGGTTGGACAGTACCACATCATTGGCAGTCTGCTTCGTGAAGAGGAAGACCACATCGTAGATTCCCTCCATCTCCTCCGGCGTAACGGCGTTCACCGGCACTGTGAAGTCCACAGTCCCAACGATATGCGCTCCCTCCCGGTTCAGCGCATCCACGTGCTCCCGGTAACTGTCTATCATATCTACCGGACAGCCATTTCGGGCCAAAAAAGCACCCAGTATCGTGCCCATCGCCCCACATCCCAAGATCGCAGTTCTCAATACGATCCCCTCCTTAGCAAATTCTTGCAGCGCGTTTTGTCCTGCTAACCTCATGTTTTGCAGGCCATGTGCCAACTTTTTCGTGCCAACTTAGCCCACGTTGGCGGCGTTTCAGCCGGGATCCCACCTTTTCTGCATTCTCAAAAATCAAACTTTTCTTAAATTTGCATATTTTCTTTTGCAAAAACAAGAAGCTTCTGCTATACTGTCCATATATCATCCTTGGTTGGGAGGGGATGCGCGCATGGCGCAATTTTCTGAGTCCGCCGATCTGAATTCCGCCATGGAACATATTTTAATGGGCATTTTCATCCTGGATCGGGACGGAAATTATCTTTACGTCAACCGGGCCTATTGTGAAAACGTGGGCCGCCCTGCAGAATTCTACCAAGACATGTCCATCCCCAAGCTGAAGCAGATGGGCTATCTGCCTACCAGCGTGTGGGAACAGGTGGTCCGAGAGCGCAGAACGGTGATCTCCGTCCTATCCATCGTGGACCGAGGCGTCACAACCCCTTACCTCACCGTCAGCACACCACAGTTTGATGAGAACGGGGAAATCCGCCAGATCGTCTGCCGTCAGGAATCGGTGAAGCGCCTGAATGAGCTGCTCCAGTCCGGAGCGCGCAATCGCTTCCAGATCGGTCGGGGCAAGGCCTCCGGCTCCCCTTCCCAGGAACAGATCATCGCGGAAAGCCCTCAGATGAAGCAGCTGGTCAGCACCCTGTTGGCGGTCTCCAAAACAGATGCCGCCATTCTGGTCACCGGCCCCTCGGGCTCTGGCAAAGAGGTCTTATCCCGGATGATTCACGAGAGCAGCACCCGGAGCAGCGGACCGCTGGTCACCATTAACTGCGCCGCCATTCCGGAAAGCCTCTTCGAATCCGAGATGTTCGGCTATGAAAAGGGCGCCTTTACCGGAGCTTCCGCCGGCGGGAAGAAGGGGTTGATTGAATCTGCCGACGGCGGCACTCTGTTTCTGGACGAGATCAATTCCATGCCGTTGTCCTTCCAAATCAAGCTACTGCGGGTGTTGGAAACCAAGCAAGTTACCCGCCTAGGCGCGGTCCGGGCTCGGAATGTGGACTTTCGGCTGGTCTGCGCTTCCAATGAGGATCTGCATGCACTGGTGGAGCAGCAGCGCTTCCGTTCCGATCTGTTCTACCGCATCAATGTCATATCCGTCTCCATTCCCCCTCTCCACGAACGGAAACAGGACATTCTTCCCCTGGCCATGCACTTCTTAGAGGTGTTCTCGGAAAAGTACAACTATGTAAAGACCTTATCGCAGCAAGCGGAAGATCGTCTGATGTCCTATTCTTGGCCCGGAAATGTCCGTGAACTGCGTAATGTAATTGAACGAGCCGTGATCATGTCACCGCCTCAAGAGTGGGAGATTGCGCAAGTACCCATCGAGTCCACCTCTGGGCATGGGCAGGACAGTCCAGTCCTGGCCCCCTCCTCCGGTTGGCAGGGCCAGGTCTACAGCGGCCAGACGCTGCGGGAATATCTGGGCCACTGCGAAAAGCAATTGCTGTCAGAATTACTTCGACAGCGTCTCACCCCCCGCGAGATCGCGCGGAAACTGAGAATCAATTTGTCCAGCGTCTATCGCAAGCTGCAAAAGCATCAGCTAATCCTACAGTCCAGGGCGGAGTAACCCTTCAGCGGAAAATTTGAGGTGAAAATCAACAGGTTTTGCGCCAAATACTGGATCGTCATCCATCGTTGGGGCGCCCGTTTCATAACGGGTGCCCCATTCTTTCCCCTAAGGCGGATGTTGGCATATATTTTGCATAAAACATAGGTGACGAAACGTCTACTAAATTATAGAAAACGGATAGAGCTATCGAAAATGTTGCGGAGGAAAGAAAGGATGAAACAAAAGATGAAAAAAGTCTTGCCGGTCTTGCTGGCGCTATCAATGCTGTTCTCTCTGGTGGCTTGTGACGGCTCGACAGGGGAAACCGGAGACGGCTGGCAGCTGCGCCGGGAAAAGCTGACGCAGGAAGAGATGGACCAGCCCCCCACGGAGGACCAGCTGATCACGCTTGATACCGCCTGCGGACAGATTCAGGGCATTCAGCAAGACGGCTATCGGGAGTTTCGAGGCGTACGCTATGCCACGGCAGAGCGCTGGGAGCAGGCCCAGCCAGTTGAAAGCTGGGATGGCGTCTATGACGCCACCACTTGGGGAGATGGCAGCTGTCAATACTTTGGCTTCTACCACATGGCTGATAGCACCGTAAGTCAGTTCTATATGGATGAGGCCATTGCAAGTGCGCCCATCCAGTACAGTGAGGACAGCCTGAACCTGAACATCTGGACTCCGGATGATGCGGAGGACTGCCCTGTGCTGGTCTACATCCACGGAGGATCCTATATGACCGGAAGCAACACCGATGCCTCCACTGACGGAGAAGCCTATGCCCACCACGGTGTCATTACCGTGGCCATCAACTATCGCCTGGGTCCCTTCCACTCTGTCTACGGAGACGGATATACCGGTAACCTTGCCCTCACCGATCAGCTTACCGCCCTGCGCTGGGTCAAGGAAAATATCGCCGATTACGGCGGAGATCCGAACCGCATCACCGTAATGGGTGAAAGCGCCGGGGCGGTCGGCGTGCAGAACCTGCTCATTTCCCCTCTGGTAGAGGACGGGCTGATCAGCGGAGCCATCATGCTCAGCGGCGGCGGAGATCTCAGCAGCATTGGTTCCCCCACCACTCCCGAGCTTGTGGAACCTATCTGGACTACGCTCAAGCAAAATTTGGGTGTGAGCAGCATTGACCAATTGAAAGAACTGCCCGCTGATGAGCTCTACGCTGCTTGGCTCAAGGCCTTGGGTGCCTATTCCGGCACCGCCACCACACCTGTGCTGGATGGCGTCGCTTTAACGCAAGACGTGGGCGAAGCGCTGAAGCAGAACACCGTGAAGGACGTCCCCTGCATCATCGGAATGCTTAGTGAGGACATGTGGCCGCTTACCCTCTACAATGCTGCAACAGGCTATGCCCAAAGCCGTGCTGAAGCTGGTAGAAAACCAGTATATCTCTACTATTTTGACCGGCAGCAGCCTGGCGACAATTCATTTGGCGCCTTCCATGCCGCTGATCTGTACTATGTCTTCGGCACACTTTATCGGAACCAGCGCCCCTTTGACGATACAGACTACCGCATTGCAGAAAACATGATTGACTACATTTCCAATTTTGTAAAGACCGGAGATCCCAATGGTTCTGGCCTGACTCAGTGGGAATCCGCTACCACCGAAGATCAGAAATTCATACACTTCGGCGATGAAGCTCCTTCCATGGTCGAACCAGATATTGAGGCACTCAGTGCAACTCAGCTGGAGGGCTGGGTATTCCCCTACGCAGATTCCATTGCCCCGCCGGAAATTGAGGACACCCCCACTGGAGAAAAAGGCGCCCCCATCGCCCCCGCCGACTTGCTGGGCACCTGGGATATCACCGGCTGGAATGTGCTGGCCGACGGGTCTTTCGTCCCCGTTACCGATCAGACCTTCGAGTTCCTGGAGGATGAGCTGTATTACGATATCTCCGGTGAGACCGCCAGCGCCTGCTACTATACCTTTGAGAACGAGTTCGATATCGCCCTGCGCAATTTCGACGCTGCCGAGACTGACGCCCCCCTGATCTGGACGCTGTATCTGAACGAGGATGGCCAGCTCCTCATTGAGGATCCCACCTATGCCATCGCCTATGTATGTGTGAAGCAGGATGACGGCGGGCAGACTGGAGTGGAGCCCACACACACCCCCATCGCCCCCGCTGACTTGCTGGGCACCTGGGATATCACCGGCTGGAATGTGCTGGCCGACGGGTCTTTCGTCCCCGTTACCGATCAGACCTTCGAGTTCCTGGAGGATGAGCTGTATTACGATATCTCCGGTGAGACCGCCAGCGCCTGCTACTATACCTTTGAGAACGAGTTCGATATCGCCCTGCGCAATTTCGACGCTGCCGAGACTGACGCCCCCCTGATCTGGACGCTGTATCTGAACGAGGATGGCCAGCTCCTCATCGAGGATCCCACCTATGCCATCGCCTATGTGTGCATAAAAGCGGACACTTGATCTCCCCTGCAGGCAATCCACCATTCAGTTTCCATCGACGCTTTTCATCCTAATTTCCTTCTGCCCGCAAAGTCAGAATGGAATTATTGAACCGGATCTGGTTTATTCGATTCGTTTTCGGTTGCGCTGCCAAAGATGATCGCCACAAACGAAACTTGGGTTGCAAAGATTTCTCCTCCGAACCTGTGCCGGGCGTTATGGAGTCAAGGGCGTGCCTAGGTTGGCATGAGTTTTGCTTTATGAATTTGGTGAAATACATTGTGCACAAATAGGAATCAAGCCGCAAGATCTATTTCGTGCCAGATCCGCTCTACAGATGGGAGGGAATCCATTGCGTTAGTGTTAAGGCCTGCCGATTATGGCGGAAAGCATAAGAAAATCGTGATGAAAGAAGGAGATAAGCTTGGCAAGTGTGTTCCACGACGTGCTTCAGACGGTAATGCAAAATTTCCATCTGATCGGAGCACTGTCACTATTTACGTTGGGCGTAGTTCTCACGTATAAGACAACAAACGTTGTCAACTTCTCACAGGCTACTGTCGCCACTGTCGGCGCCTACATGGCCGGCTTGCTGGTACGGGACTTTGGCTGTAATCCCTGGCTGGCCATGGTGATCGGCGTGGTTCTGTGCTTCCTCATCGGCATCTTTTTGGATGCAGTGGTCATCCGCCACATTGGCGGCGGCACTGGCCGCTCCATGGTCACCATCGCCCTGATCGTCATCTTCACTGCGGCCATTCCGCTGGTGTTCGGGACGATTCCCTTCAATTTCCCCCGTTTCTTCTCTGGGCAGATCGAGTTTTCCCTGTTCGGCGTGGACTTTAACGTAACGGAGAACGCACTGTTTGTCCTGCTTGTGTCCTTTGCAATTATTGCTATCGTATTCCTGGCCCTCAACCTCACGAAATGGGGCCTGGGCGTACGGGGCACCTCCTCAAACATGTACGTGGCCTCCATGATGGGCGTAAACACCCATATGATGACCGCTTTGAGTTGGGGCATTTCCGGTGCCTGCGGTGCGCTGGCTGGTATTCTGATGGCCTCCCAAACCCAGGTCATCAACAGCACCATGTTGGCCATGGTATCCTCCAATGCGTTCCTGGCCCTGGTAGTGGGCGGCTTTGCCACCTTCTTCGGGCCGATCATCGGCGCTGTGCTCATCCAGGTGGTGTTGTCCATGATGGGCTTTGCCAGCGGTATCTGGGCCACCGCCCTGACCTACATCGTAGTTATGCTGGTTATTTTGGCTAAACCCTCGGGCCTGTTTGGCAAGGCGATTCAGAAGAAGGTGTAACGGAATGAGAGAACTGAAAAACGATTATGCGGTACTGAAGCAAAACTACTCGCCCAAACCGCTGAAAAAGATGGCCGTTCATCCCCTCTTCGGGTATGTGATCATGAGTATCCTGCTCATTCTGGTGCAGATCCTGTACATGGTCGATATCATTCCGCTAAATGTCAGCCGGGCCATTATGCAGACCATGGTCTATGTAGTGGCAGGTCTGGGTGTCGGTATTCTGTTGTGGCTAGCCGGTCTGATCAGCTTTGCCACAGGCGCTTTCATGGGCTTAGGCACTTATCTGGCAGCCTGGATTCTCAAGTCCTACATGGTCCCCTTCGTGCTGGTTTTGGCTGTGGTAGCCGTGGTCGGAATCGTGGCCGGTATCGTGGTTGGCTTTGTTTCACTGCGGGTGAAGGGTGTCGGCCTGCTGATCATTACTCTGGCCTTAGCCACTGTCATGTCCACCATGTATGCCCTTCCCAATGAGTTCACCGGTGGTCCCACCGGCGTGTCCCGGGTTCCCTTTCCGGAGTTGGCCATGTTCTTTGAAACAAACCGGGATACCATGTACTTTGTGATCCTGGCCGTGATGTTTGTCCTGATCGTGATTACACTGAACATCATTAACAGTCCCATGGGCCGGGCTATGATGTCCATGGCCAGTAGTGAGTCCCTGGCGCAGGCCATGGGGATCAAATTGCTAAAGTACCGGGTGTTGTCCTTTATCATTGCCACGGTGTTCGCGCTGCTCTCCGGTGTGCTGTATGTAAGCTATATGCAGTCCTCGATCTACACCACCTGGAGCAGCAGCCTTGCAATGAACATTCTCATTGCCGTTTGCCTGGGAGGTACGGCCAACCCCTCTGGCGTACTCATCGGATCCTTTGTAATGTTCACCATCAACTCTGCCTTCCTGCAGAACATCGAGTTCTTCCAGACCTATCCCCAGGCCTCCCTGTTCTTCAACGGGATCCTCATCATCGTCATTATTGCCAAGTATCCTGGCGGCCTGATCCGCCTGCTGGGCGCAATCAAGAACGGCGTAAAACGTCTCGCTGTCAAGAGGAGGTTGTACAAGTATGGCCCCGAAGAGTAATCGCACGATGCAGCGATCTGTGAGTGAGCGAGACAAACTGCACAGTACGCTGACCTTCAACCAAGAGTTCCCCACCGTAGAGGAACGCCTGATTGATCAAAAAAACGACAAGCGCCTGAAGCAACAGGAGCTGAGGAGCAAAAAGCGGCTGCTCCCGCTGGAGATTGCCGCTCTTCCGGAGGCGGAGCGCAACGAAGTACTCCGGGAGCGTGAACTGGCTGCCTTTAAGGAAAAGCAGGTACTGCCCCGTCGGGCCGTAAAGCAAGCCAGCCTTCGCAAGGCCAAGAAAGAAGGCGAGCAAGCCGCTCAGGCCTACCAGGCCGCTGAACTAAAGAAGCTGGATGACGAGGCCGCAGCCAAACAGGCTGAGCTGGAACGGAAGTATCCCTCCGGCGGTTCTACGGTTGCCCCGGCAGATGCCGTGGCGGCCTATAATCAGGCGCTGAAAGAGGAAACAGCAAAAATGCAGGTCCTGCAGCAGCAACTGTCCGAAAAAAAGCGCAAGCGTCTGAAGGCTATTACAACTAAGCTCACCCGGCAAAACACCAAGCTTCAGGCCAGGTTTGACACGCTCAGCAAGCAGCTGCGTGCCAACAGCGAACAGTACGAGCAGGATTTCGGCAAGGATGATATCCTCAGCGTCCGGGATCTGAAGATGTACTTTTCCGGCATCAAGGCGGTAGACGGCCTGTCTTTCAATATCAAGCAGGGCGAGATCTTCGGTCTGATCGGTCCTAACGGTGCAGGCAAAACCACCGTCTTCAATTGCATCACCCAGTTCTATAAGCCCACCGGAGGCGAGGTCTACTACCGAGACCGCTATGATGACGTAGTCCCCTTGATTGCTTATAAGCCCACTGACATCATCAAGGCTGGCATCGCCCGGACCTTTCAAAATCTGGAGCTGGTATACTGGCTGTCTATCCTGGACAACATGCTGATTGGCGTACATGCATTCTACCGTTCTACCCTGGCTGATCAGTTTGTCCACTCCTCTAGACTTCGCCAGGAAGAGGATGTGTTCCGGCACCGGGCCATTGAGATTCTGGAGCGGCTGGGAATTGCTCAGTACAAGGACATGCCCCCCATGGGCCTGCCCTATGGCGTACTGAAGAAGGTGGAACTGGCCCGTACACTCATGTCCAATCCCCGGATGATCATTCTGGACGAGCCCGCTGCCGGTCTGAATGACGCAGAAACCGAAGAACTCACTGAGATTATCCGGCTCATCCGGGATGATTTCCACTGCACCATCTTCTTGGTGGAGCACGATATGAACCTGGTCATGAACGTGTGCGATACAGTGTGTGCCATTTCCTTTGGTAAAATGCTGGCCATCGGCACGCCTGAGGAAATCCAGAACAGCCCGGCGGTTCAGGAAGCCTATCTTGGTACGGAATGAGGTGGAGAAACGGCATGGAAAATATCCTTGAAATCAAAGACCTGGTGGTAGACTACGGCATTATTCGGGCATTGAAAGGCGTCTCTCTGAACATTCCGAAAGGAAAGATCGTGGTAATTTTAGGTGCCAACGGCGCCGGGAAGACTACCACCATGCACGCCATCTCCGGCGTCACCCGATCCGCCTCCGGTCACATTCTCTTTGAGGGGAAAGACATTCGCAACAAGCAGCCTTATGCCATTGCCAAGCATGGTATAAGCCAATCACCAGAGGGGCGGCTGATCCTGGCTGGCCTGACGGTAGAGGAGAACCTGCGCATCGGCGAATATACTCTAAAGTCCCGGGCCCAGATGAACCGCAACTTCGATCAGGTGTACAGCCTCTTCCCTGTATTGAAGGAGCGGCGCAACCAGCAGGCCACCACCCTGTCCGGCGGCGAGCAGCAGATGCTGGCCATTGGCCGGGCGCTGATGATGAACCCGAAGCTCCTGCTGCTGGACGAACCTTCCCTGGGCCTGGCTCCCCTGATCGTCAAGAGCATCTTCCAGACAGTCAAGCGCATTGCCGAAGAGGGGGTTACCATCCTGATGGTGGAGCAGAACGCCCGCCAGTCCCTTCTCATCGCGGACTACGCCTATGTGCTGGAGTTAGGCGAGGTAAAATCCCAGGGCACGGCCCAGGAATTACTGCAAGACGAGGCCCTGATCAGCGCCTATTTGGGCAAGAAAAAAGACAACGCATAGCTTTCGGCCTCTTCCTGCGGTTAGGGTCAGGCCAAATTCCGTACATTTTGTCCCATCTTTGGGAAACCAAATTTATGATAAAGGAGACTGCAAGATGAAAAAGAAAAGACTGCTCAGCATGCTTTTAGCCGTTGCGCTTGTCTTCTCGCTGGCTGCCTGTAGCCGCGAGAGCGCAGACGAATCTGAGGCCCCCTCGCAAGGCGGCTCAGATGTGGAAAACACCACCAACCCCGAAGAGGTATCCCAGGGCGTTACTGACGACACCATTAAGATCGGCACCATTTCCCTGGTCAGCGGCGCCTTCGCCTACATTGGCCAGCCCGCCTATGACGGTCTGCGCGCCTGTGTGGCCCGTCTGAACGCCCAGGGCGGCGTACTGGGCCGGCAGGTCGAGCTGGTGGCCTACGACGACCAGTATGATGCCGCCACCGGCCAGGCCTATGTGGAGCGCCTGGTGGAACAGGATGAGGTGTTTGCCTTGGTCGGTCTGGGCGGCAATATCGTAGAGTCCAGCCTGGACTATCTGAAGGAGACCGGAATTCCTGTGATCAACATCTCCTCCGGCCTGGATGTGTGCTACTCTGACAACGACCCCGGCGGAAACATCTTCCAGATTCAGCCCGCCAACATGACCGATGCCCGCTACCTGATCGCCCGCGTGCTGCATGAGCCCATCTTTGGCCCAAACAAGGACGAGAAGCTGCCCGAGGACGCTAAGATCGCCGTCGTCCACGGTACGGACTCCGCCAGCATGAGCAGCCTGGGCCACCTCCAGGAGCTGGCTGAGCAGGAGGGCGCCACCGACCGTCTGGTCATCCAGGCCGTTACCCAGGACACCTATGCCACCGCGATTCAGCAGTTCCAGAACGAGAACTGCCAGGTTGTCATCTTCATGGGCGTAGACTCCACCACCTGGATCTCCGCCATGGATGACGCCCAGTGGGAAGTCCCCGTCGTGTTCTCCTACGGCGCCTCCACCCTTCAGTCCTTCGTGCCCGACACCTATAAGGAAGGCCGTCCCTGCTACGCTACCATTTGGGGCGACTACTCCGGCCAGGCCGGCCAGGATATGCTGGACGACATGATGGACGCGCTGTCCTATCTGGACGATCTGGATGAGGCCACCCGCACCTCTTACCGCGACAACAACTACTGCGTGGCCGGCTATGCCTACGGCCTCGCCCTGACCGAAGCCCTGCAGCGTTACAACGAGCACGAGGGCGAGTACGGCCTGAACTGGAATGATTTCATCAAGATCATGGAGCTGGAGCCCTTCCAGTTCGGCTCCGTGGAATTCACCTATGCCGACGGCTACCGCATGGGCGTGGACTCCATGGCGTTCGTGGAGTACATCGGCTACCCCGAGACCGGTGAGGAAGAGATGATTCCTCTGCGTCCCTTCGAGTCCCTGGAAGAAGTACTGGCAAAATAAGGCCGGTCGTCAAGCAGGCTGCGGCAGACCAAGGTTTGCCGCAGCCTCTTGCGTTCGCGCATTTCTCTGACCGATCCTGATTTCACTGCCCGGCGGGACAGCACCGCCCCGCCAGACATCCTGACTGGAGGGACATCTATGAATTGTACTGTACAAACGCCCTTTGGTTCGCTGAAGGGTATGGAGCAAGACGGTGCGCTGTGCTTTTTTGGCGTTCCCTATGCCCAAAAACCGTTGGGAGCGTTGCGTTTCCGTGCTCCCGAGCTGGTAGAGCCCTGGGATGGCGTATTGGCCGCCACCGGATTTGCCAAAGACCCCATGCAGGCGAACCTAACGCTGGGGCCGGAAAACTATAGTGAGGACTGCCTCTACCTGAACATCTGGGTGCCGGAAAACGTGCAGTCTGCCGCTCCGGTCATGCTCTGGGTCCCCGGCGGGGCTTTCGCCACTGGCGGCAGCGGTGCCTTGAAGCCGGAAGGTCCCACCAGCTATGACTGCCGGCAGCTGGCCAAGGATACCGGCTGTATTATCGTGTCCATCAGTTATCGGTTGAACGTGTTCGGCTTTCTGAACCTGTCTTCCTTCAGCAGCCGTTTCGACGATCACATCGGCATGAAGGACATCATCATGGCCATGCGCTGGGTTCATGACGCGATCTCCTCTTTCGGGGGCGATCCGGGCAACGTCACCTTGTTTGGGGAGTCCGCAGGGGGCGAGGCCATTTCCGCCCTGCTGCTCATTGACGAGGCCAGCCCCTACTTCCACAAGGCCATCATTCAGAGCAACTGCTTCGGCTCCTTCTATACGGTGGAGGAGGAGCGGGAAATCTGCAAGCTCTACTTGGGCTTTGCCGGTCTGAAGCCGGAGGATGCGGACCAGTTGCTCAACCTGCCCTATGAACGGCTGATTGAGGCCGGCCGAGCCTTGGACGCCTATGTCTCCGAACATTATACCGGCCGCTGCTCCTTCTGCCCGGTGGTAGACGGCGCATTTCTCCGGGATTTCCCCACTCTGGCAGACTTCTCTGCCATGGATAAGCCGGTGCTGGTGGGAACCAACCGCAGCGAGGGGAACTTCCAGGCAGCATTCACCTGGCCCAATCCGGAAAAGTTCGCCCCTCTGGTACTTCAGCGCCTGGAGCCGGAGACGCGGGAAGCGCTGCTGGCCCACTATCCGGGTCTGCCGGATAAGGCGGCGTTTGGGGAGCTGCTCACCGACGTGATGTACGCCTTCCCCAAGATCCGCTTTGCCGAACGTCTGAGCCGCGGTAAGAGCCAGGTATACGTCTACCGGTTTGACTACTATACTAAGGTGCTGGAAACTTACCATCTTTACGCCTGCCATGTGTCTGAGCTGCTGCCCTTCTTTGAGGTCCCCACAGAGCCATACTGTCAGCTATTTGCGGGCTCTGAAGAGGAAATGCGCCCCATCGGCACCAGGATGCGCCGCTACTGGGGGGCCTTTGCCCGTACCGGCGTCCCCGCTGTCCCAGGTCAGGCGGAATGGAAGCCCTATACCGAGCAGGAGCGCTACACCATGGTCATTGACCGGGAAGACCACCTGGAGCTCGATCCGGAGGCGGAAATCAGAGCCCGCTATCAGGGAATCGACCGGGTGCTGATCTGATTTAGGGCAGTTGTCCAAGTAAGTACCATATTCCCTCTCTTTTTGCGAAAGCCGCAGGTCACGAGGATGAAACATCCTATGACCTGCGGCTTTCCAGATTTAAATCTAGCCCTCTATCTTTCTCATGTTCTGCCCTGCCGATTTCAGCAGCAGCCGCTTGGTGCCCACATCGTCAAAGGCGATCTCCAGCAGAGTGTCGCCTCCCATCTTTTGCGCCGAGAGCACCATCCCCCGGCCGAAGGCCCGGTGCTCCACCCGGTCCCCTTTGGCATAGCCGGGCAGGGAGGTGGAGCCAGATGCCTGGCCGGTCTGCGCCACAGGCTTCCCGCGGCCGGACAGCCCGCCACTCCCCATCCCTGCGGGGCTGTAATAGCCCACCGGGCGGGGCGGAGCGGGGCGCTGCCCGTACTGGCTCTGGGGATAGGAGGTCACCCGGGGGCTCTGGTCAAAGTCGTAGTCCTGCCAGGCTCTCACCCGGTCCCGGTAGCGATGTCCCGACTGCTCCAGAAGTCCCTCCGGAATCTCTCCGGTAAACCGGGAAGGCCGGTTGGCGCTGGTGCGGCCGAAGAGCATCCGCCGCCCGGCGCAGGTGAGGTACAGCCGCTGCTTGGCCCGAGTCAGGGCCACATAGCACAGACGACGCTCCTCCTCCATCTCCTCCGGGTCTCCGATGGTGCGCATGCCGGGGAAGATGCCCTCCTCCATACCAACTACGAACACCACCGGAAACTCCAACCCCTTAGCCGAGTGCATGGTCATCATCACTACCGCATCCTCGCTGGGGTCATGGCTGTCCAGATCGGTATACAGGGCGATCTCATCCAGGAACCCCGCCAGGGAGGGCTCCCCCTCAACATTGCTCAGGTACCCCCGAATGGAGGTCAACAGCTCTCGCACGTTCTCCAGCCGGGTGCGGCTCTCCACATCATTCTTGGCCTGGAGCATGGCTGCGTATCCGCTGCGAGACACCACTTCGTCATAGAAGGCGGGCAGATCCATCGTCTTGGATAGTCCCGCAAGCTGGTCAATCAGTTCAGTAAACTGTCCCAGCCGAACCGCCGCCTTCTGCAGCTCCGGGTGAGCGGAGGGGTTGGAAATGACTTCCCACAGGGATACCCCTTCCTGGGCGGCAATGGCGGCAGCCTTGTCCACCGTGGCCGGTCCGATGCCCCGGGGCGGGTTGTTGATGATCCGCCGCAGCCGCAGATCGTCCTGTCGGTTGTTCACCACGCACAGGTAGGCCAGCATATCCTTGACCTCCGCCCGGTCGAAGAACCGGGTGCCCCCGATGACCCGATAGGGGATGCCGTTGCGCTTGAAGGCCACCTCCAGCTGATTGGACTGGGCGTTCATCCGGTAGAGGATGGCGTGGTCGTTCCAGGGTTCCCCCTTCCGGTAGTCCTCCAGGATTACGTTGGCCACGTACTGGGCCTCGTCGTTCTCATCCATGGCAGTGTACAGCCGCACCGGGTCGCCCTCTGCCCCCGCTGTCCACAGCTGCTTGCCCTTGCGGCCCTGGTTATGGCGAATGACGGCGTTGGCTGCGTCCAGGATGTGCTTGGTGGAGCGGTAGTTCTGCTCCAGGCGGATGGTTCGGCACCCCGGGTACTGATGCTCAAAGTTCAGGATGTTCTCAATGGTGGCCCCCCGGAAGCGGTAGATGGACTGGTCGTCGTCCCCCACCACGCAGATGTTCTTCCGCCCCCCTGCCAGCAGGGAGGTGAGGCGGTACTGGAGGTTATTGGTGTCCTGGTACTCATCCACCAGCACGTAGCGGAATTTCCTCTGATAGTAGTCCAGCACCTGCCCGTCCTGCTCCAGCAGACGCACGGCGTGCAGGATGATGTCGTCAAAGTCCAGGGCGCCGGCCTCCCACAGCTTCTTCTCGTACAGGGCATACAGCCGGGCGATCTTCTCCAGCCGGAAGTCGCCGGAGCGGCGGGCCTCCCGCTCGAAGTCGGCGGCCAACTGCATCTTGTCCTTGGCCTTGGAGATCATGGAAAGCACGGACCGGGGCGGGAACTGCTTGTCGTCGAAGTTCAGCTCCTTCAGGCAGTCCTTCATCACCCGCTGGGAGTCGTCGGTATCGTAGATGGTAAAGGAGGAGGGGAAGCCCAGCTTCTCGATGTCCCGGCGGAGGATACGCACGCAGGCGGAGTGGAAGGTGGAGGCCCACACATCCCGGGCCTCCGGGCCCAGCATTCGCTCCAGCCGCTCCTTCAGCTCTCCGGCGGCCTTGTTGGTGAAGGTGATGGCCAGGATGGTCCAGGGCGGGGCGGGTTCCAGGGCGCACAGGCGGTCCGCCCGGATCTTGTTCCCCGCGCCCCGGCTCTCCACGTAAGTACGCAGGAAGTCCAGGTCCTCCGGCTCCACCCACTCAGGCACCTCAGAGCTGTCCGAACCCCGGCCGTACCGCATCAGGTTGGCCACCCGGTGGATGAGCACCGTGGTTTTACCCGACCCCGCCCCCGCCAGCAGCAGCAGGGGTCCCTCAGTGGCCAGCACCGCCTGGCGTTGCTGGGGGTTGAGATGTTGATAGTTGAGGGCAATGGCCTCCCGCCGCAGGCGGCAGAACTCCTCTGCCTGGATCTGGTTGAGCATGGGATCAGTCCTTTTTCATCCACCACAAAAGGGGACCCTTTTGTGGTGGAAAAGTTGCGGCCCCTTGCGTCGCACTCACCCCAAAGGACGGGGCTCGCACGCTTGTGGGCCGAGAAGTCGTCGGGGCAAAGTCCGCTCTGTTCCGTTTCCGCCAGCAGGATGGCGAAAACTCCACCCGCTCTCTTGCCCCTCCTCGCCCCGCGCAAACCGCCTTACCGGGTTTGCGTGGGGACCCCATAGATTGCCACGCACATGTCGCGGCAAAAAACGGATTTCAACTGATTCGCGCCTGCGGGCGCGAACTCTGCGAGGCCTTTCGACAGGCCTGGTCGCTTCAGCAGTTGCCATTATATCAAATTCCGGGGCAAAAGTATAGAGTCCTCCCGCGATTGACGCTCCCCTTTCGGAATGGTACAATGGAGCACAGAGACAGAGAAAAGGGGGGAGCACCCATGCGGAAGCTGGCCTGGTTTTCCGGCGGCTTCGGAGCCGCCTGCCTGCTGGCCTGCTACGGTCTGGGCGGGCCCTTCCCAGCCCTCCTCGCCGTCCTTTTGGGCAGCAGTGCGCTGGCAGTTTGGCGTTTTGTCCGTCCTCAACGGGATGAGCATCCCGACCTGTCCCTGCTCCCCAAGCGCCGGCGGCGGCTGTTCGCCCTCTCCCGGCGGCTGGCTGCCCTGTGTCTGGGCGGCGTGCTGGCCTTTGGCTGGTTTGGGGCCTACTCCGCCCTGTTCTATGCCCCCGCCCAGGCCCTGGCCGGGACGGAGGGAGTCATCTCCGGCACCGTCTCCTCCTACCCGGAGGCCACCTCCATCGGCGGCTGGTCCATGATCCTGCGGCTGGATGGCGGCCTCCGTGCCCCTGACGTGCTGCTCTATGGCAGCGAGGAGTGGGGCGGGCTGAAGCCGGGGGACCAGGTCACCTGCCAGGCCCGCCTGGAGGGCTCCACCTGGATGTACGGGGATGAGACCACCTACTACACCGCCAAGGGCGTGTTCCTCATCGCCTACTGCAATGAGCCTCCCCTGGACACCGAGACCGCAGAGCAGGTTCCCCTCGCCTACTGGCCCGACCTGTGCGCCCGGTATCTGAAGAACGGCATAACCGCCGCCTTTGACGAAACTGCCGCCCCGCTGGCCGCAGCGGTCACCATTGGGGACCAGGACGGGCTGGACGAGGCCCTGTCCTCCGCCCTGAACCGTTCCGGCATCCTCCACGCCGTGGTGGTGTCCGGCATGCACATCTCCTTCCTGGTGGGTGTGCTGCTCTTCCTGTGCCGGGGCCGCCGGGGTGTAGTGCTGGCCCTGGTGCCCCTGCTGTTCTTCTTTGCCCTCATGTCCGGCGGAGCCCCCTCCTCCATGCGGGCGGTGATCATGCAGGTCGTACTCCTGGCTGGGCCAGTGATCCGCCGGGAAGGGGACATGCCCACCTCCCTGGGGCTAGCCCTGCTCCTCCTGCTGGTACAGAACCCCTTTGCCGCCGCCAGCATCAGCCTGCAGCTGTCCTTCGGCTCGGTGCTGGGCATCGTCCTGGCCGCCGCGCCCCTCAACCGGGTGCTGCTGCGTCCCTTCCGGGCCCGGCTGAAGGGGAAGGAGGCTCTGTCCGCCCGGGCGGCCTGGCAGGTCTGCCGGTGGGTGAGCGCCAACATCAGCGTCTCCCTGGCCGCCATGCTGTTTACCACGCCCCTGCTGGCCCTCTACTTTCAGCAGATCCCCCTCATCGCGCCCCTGACTAACATCCTCACCCTGTGGGCAGTGACGGTACTGACCGTCGCCGGGCTGTTCCTGGGGGTGCTGGGTATCTTCCTGCCCGGCCTGGCGGCCATCCCCGGCGCGGTGTTCGGCCTGCTGGCCCACTACATCCGCTTTGTGGTCCTGCGTCTCGGCGCCCTTCCCCTGGCCTGCCTGGACGCGGAAAAGCCCCAGTTCCTGCTGTGGCTGGCGGCAGCCTACCTCCACCTGCCCGCCATCGTCCTGGGCAGGCGCCACGGACGCAGGCTGGC
>ERZ809224.390-NODE-390-length-44061-cov-21.011180_pt1 | contig 44061 bp, 41 predicted proteins | sample MGYA00520513_ERZ809224 | MGnify/ENA primary metagenome ERZ809224 (study PRJEB31576, sample SAMEA3212658) | Homo sapiens | biome: human-gut; feature: human gut; material: fecal | place: Sweden | collected 2012 ... | reverse complement strand
CTTCAGGCGATGCCTTCCTGATTAAAATTAAGATTTTAATCAGGAAATAGTATCAATACATTTCTTACCGCCGCCCAGGCGGTCTGCCGTGAAACGGCTTTCATAAAATGATGAAATCATTTTATGAAGAAATCGTATTATCGGTTTACAGCCCGCTGCGGAAATCCGCAAACGCGGCGTATTTTCTGATTTAACAAAACACCGGGGCTACATGCGCAGCCCCGGTGTTGCATCACAAATTACTCGGCGTCCTCTTCAGGCTGTTCCAGCAGAGCGCGGATAGACAGGGAGATACGCTTGTTCTCGGCGTCCACATCGGTGATCTTGACCTTCACATCCTGACCCTCGGACAGAACATCCTCGGGCTTGCCGATGCGGCGGTCAGCGATCTGGGAAATGTGGATCAGGCCGTCCACGCCGGGCAGAATCTCAGCGAAGGCACCGAAGGTCATCAACTTGACGATCTTGGCGTCCACAACGTCACCCACGGAATACTTGGTCATGAACTGATTCCAAGGGTTCATCTCGGCGGTCTTGTAGCCCAGAGAAATCTTGTGCTTCTCGGGGTCGAAGGAAATGACGTAAACGTCGATCTCGTCGCCGACCTTCACAACGTCAGCGGGAGTCTTGATATGGTTCCAGCTCAGCTCGGAAACGTGAACCATGCCGTCCACACCGCCGATGTCCACGAACGCGCCGTAAGAAGTCAGGGACTTGACGGTGCCGTGGTACTTCTTGCCCACTTCAATCTCGGACCAGATCTTCTCCTGCGCAGCCTTGCGAGCCTCGGAGTTGACGGCGCGGATGGAGCCGATAACACGGCGGCGGGCGCGGTTGACCTCGGTGATCTTCAGCTGCACGGTCTTGCCGACCATACCGGCCATGTCGCCGCCCTTGGCGATGCCGGACTGGGAAGCGGGGATGAACACCCGGATGCCCTTGACATTGGCGACCAGACCGCCCTTGTTTTCCTCGGTGATGGTGCCTTCCACAGTGGTCTTGTTCTCTGCCCATGCGGTCATGTCGTCCCAGACCTTCAGGCCGTCCAGCTTCTTCTTGGACAGCTGCACGGTGCCTTCCTGATCGTTGACGCGAACGACGAAGACCTCGATCTCGTCGCCAACTTTCAGGATGTCTTCGGGCTTCACGGAAGGATCGGTGCTGACTTCGTCATAAGGGATGTAGCCGGCATGCTTGGTGCCGAGGTCGACCTGGACTTCGGTGTTGCCGATTCCGGTCACGGTGCCGATAACCTTATCTCCTGTATTTAAAGTCTTGATGGACTGCTCGAGAAGCTCCGCAAAGTTCTCCTCCTGTACAGTCTCAACATTCGTGATTTCGCTCATAGTCTTGTTGACCTCCTTTATAATCCACGCCGGCGTCGACGCACCGGCAGTGATTCCAACATCGCTGACACCGCGAAAGTCCTCGGGACGCAGCTCGGAAGCGTTGTCCACCAGAAAGACCCGGCCGCAGTGTTCCCGGCAAATCATAGCGAGACGGCCTGTGTTGGAACTTTTGGGGTCTCCCACAACGACCATAGCCTGACAGATTTCACTCAATTTGGCTGCTTCGCTTTGCCTATACTCAGTTGCTCTACATATTGTATCAAAAATTTTCAGGTTAGTAAACTGTTTTTTTGCAAATTCACCGCACATTTTCCACAAAGATTCAGTCAGAGTCGTTTGTGAAACCATGCAAATTGACGATTTCTTAAGATTTTCTTTGGAATATGCCCAGTTTTTCAGGTCGTCAAGGGTCTCAAAAACCCGGCAGTCGCGGCACCATCCGGCAATGCCCTCCACCTCCGGATGGGTGGGCGTCCCGATGATGACAGGCAGCTGCCCTTCTTCCTCGGCGCGGCTGACGATTCCGTGGATGCGTTTGACGAAGGGACAGGTGGCGTCGATGATCTCCACGCCCCTGCGCTGCAATTCCTCATACACCGCCCTGCTGACGCCGTGGGAACGGATAATGACCGTCTGGCCGGGGCAAGCCTGCTCAGAGGCGTCGATCACCTCCACACCCAAGGCGCGGAATTTGTCCACGACGTGGTGATTGTGAATGATCGGCCCCAGCGTGACCACCTTTTTCCCCGCTTTTGCCGCCTGCTCCACCAGCTCCACCGCCCGACTGACGCCGAAGCAGAACCCGGCGCTTTTCGCGACCCGGACGCTCATAGCGTCACCTTCCGGGCAATGATCTCCTTCATCGCGGCGATAACGCCGTCGATGTCCAGCTCAGAAGTGTCCAGCTTGACGCTGTCCCGCGCCATTTTCAGGGGAGCGATCTCCCGGTGGGTGTCCTGATAGTCCCGCTGCTGAATATCCTTGAGGATTTTATTGTAGTCCGCCTTCTGTCCCTTCGCGATCAGCTCGTCCGTGCGGCGCTTTGCCCGCACCTCCGGGGTCGCGGTGAGAAAAATCTTCACCGTGGCCTTGGGCAGTACCACGGTGCCGATGTCCCGGCCGTCCATGATGACGTTGTGCTTCTCGGCCATTTCCCGCTGCATGTCCAGCAGCAGGTCCCGGACGATGGCGTGGGCAGAAACGAGACTGGCCTTCTGGGAAAGGTCGGGGGTGCGGATATCGCCGGTCACGTCCATGCCGTTCATGATCATGTGCTGGACGCCCTCGTCGTCATACTCAATGCCAATGGTCAGCTCGTCGATGTAGCGGGTGATGCCGTCTATGTCCTTGGGGCTGACGCCCCACAGGTCAAAGAAATAGGCCACGGTGCGGTAAATCGCCCCGGTGTCCACGTAGTAAAAGCCCAGCTCTTTTGCAAGTCTTCGGGCGATGGTGGACTTTCCTGCCCCGGCAGGGCCGTCGATGGCGATGGAAATTGGTTTTGCCATATAGATTTCCTTCTTTCTATCTCTCTGAGCGAAGTTTACTCAGGGCGTTTGCTTCTCTTGCGACCACCTCGTCGGGGGTCAGGTTCAGGCGCTTTCCCGTTTCCTCGGGGCTGAGGGGCATTCCGCCCTCCAGGCCGAACCGCAGGGAGATCAGCTTCGCGTCGGTCTCGTCAAGCACCGACATCAGCTCCATGATGCGCTGGCGCATCTGGAAATAGGCGGTGTCCTCCACGGCCTGCTCTTCGGCTTCCTTTTCTTCCTCCGGCTCCGGCTGCTTCTTCGCCTGCGCCAGAAGACGGGCGTCGTCCAGCATCTTTTTCACCACGGATGCTTCCTCCGGGCTTATGTGCATGGCCTCGGCGATCTCCTCCAAAGTGGGATTTCTCCCCAGCTCAGACAGCAGCCGCTCGTCTACGGCACGGTAGTCCTCCAGCGCCCCACGGAGCTTCTGCCCAACACCGTTGGCTCTCGCCTGCAAAAAGACCGCTTTCGCCATGTAGAACCGAATCCAGTAGTCCCGGTAGGCGTCATAATCCCCCTCCCGGTAGCCCTGAATGGCCTGCCACAGTCCGAGGCTCCCCTCCTGAATCAAATCCAGCAGGAGCACCCCGCAGCCGACGTGATCTTTGGCGATTTCCAGAACCCGGTGCAGCCCCAGATTGGTCAGCGCCTCCATGGCCCGTTCATCCGCCGCTGCACACCTTGCCGCCAGCGCCTGCTCGTCGCCGGTGGAGGAAAGCTGCGCCACCTCTTCTAAGTACAGCCGCAGCGGGTCGTTGGGTTCCAATTCCCCGGGGTTCAAGCCCTTTTCCACCAGCTGCGCTTCCTGACGCAGACGCAGATCCGCCTCTCCGCTGCCCGATGCTTTGGGCAGGTCAAAGACGTTCAGGTTCAGGCCGCCGTCCTCCAGTGCCTGAAGGGCATCCTCCACGACCTGCTCGTTTTCTTCCTCCAGCATGGTCAGAAGGTTCGCGGCCGAAACCGTGTCCCCCGCCCGCTTGGTTCTGAGGAAGGCTTCCCAAGGGCTGTCCTCAAAGGAAAAATCCAGATCATTCATTCAAGAAATCCTCCAATCCAAGACTGGTACCCATTTTTTGCAGCTTGTCCATGGCCTGACGCTCGATCTGGCGCACCCGCTCCTTGGAAATGCTCAGCTTTTTGCCGATCTCCTCCAAAGAATAGCAGTTGCCGTCCTCCATGCCGAAGTGCAGCCGCAGAATCTGCTGCTGGCGCTCGTTCAGCGTACCCAGAAGCTGGTCCATTGTCTTGTCCAGCTCCCCGCGCACCACTTCCTCATAGGGCTGGGGCGCCTGCGCATCCTCCAGCAGAAATTGCAGGGCAGTGCCGTCGTCATCCCCCGTGGGAACGTCCAGCGAGCAGATGTCCGGCGTCAGCTGGGTCAGCTCCGCCACTTTTTCCTCGGGCAGGCCGCACTTTTCCGCGATCTGCGCGGCGGTGGGTTCCTCCCCCAGTTCCTGACGCAGAGCGGTGCGCACCGCTTCGATCTTCCGCATCCGCTCCGCCGTGTGCAGCGGTACCCGGATGGCGCTGCCGTGGTTCATCAGGCACCGGGTCACGCCCTGCCTGATCCATTTTGTGGCATAAGTGGAAAAACGGTAATCCTTGGTATAATCAAATTTCCGCGCCGCCACCAGAAGGCCGATACTGCCCTCCTGAATCAAATCCATCAGCGCAACGCCACGTCCGGCGTACTCTCTCGCAATGGACACCACCAGACGCAGATTGGAATTGACCATCTGGCGAATGGCGCTCTCGTCTCCCTGCGCGCAGCGCATGGCAAGCTGGCGCTCCTCCTCCGGCGTCAGACGGGGATACCGCCGGATCTCATTTAAGTATTGGCGCACATCGTCCTCGCCGGCACTCACCGGAGAATTCTCTAACAGCTCTGTCATGCTTTCATTCCTTTTCTTTCCTTCATTCGTTCCCGCACCGCCAGCAGATCGTCCTCCGTCGCCACTTTGGACGCCTGATATTCGTTCTGGATGGTGCGGATGCAGTCCGTCAGCGCCTGCTCGTTCACAGGCCCCTGCTGTCTGTGCAGGATGCCCGCAATGTGGGACATTTCCTCCGGCGTCAAGTCCGTCAGTCCTGCGAGGGAAACGTCCAGTCCCTGCTCATGGCGCTGCTTTAACTGGGCGTAAACCCGTCCCAGCAGCTCTGAGGAGAACATCTCCGCTTTCAGACCGCCTGTGCTGTCCAGCAGGGCGCTTTCCCGCAGAACCAGCGACAGGAGCATTTCCTCCGCCATGGCGGATTTCATGTTGGTATAGCGGATGTCCCGGCTCTTGGGCTGCAGATTCCGGGCGGGAGACAAGTCAATTTTCTCCTGCTTTCTCTTTTCCTGATAGACCCGTCGCTCCCACGCCCGCTTGATTTCCATCTGCATGGCGTCGGCGCTGATTTTCGCGGCCTCCGCCACCCGCCCGCCGTAGACATCCCGCTGGACGGCACTGGGCAGGGAGCCGATCAGATCGGCAGATTCCTGCAAATAGCGAACCTTCTGGTCGTCGTCCCGCAGGTCATACTTCTGGGCAATGGCGGCAAGCTGGTATTCCACCCGGTTGGAGGATTCCTCCAGCAGAATTTTAAAACGGTCGGCACCGTACTTTTTCAGGAACTCGTCAGGGTCCTTGGCGTCCCGCATTTTCAGAACCTTGACCTGCAAACCCGCCTTTTCCAGCATGGGGATTGCCCGTTGGGTGGCGTTCTGTCCGGCGGTATCGCCGTCGTAGATCAGCACCACCTGGTCGGTATACCGGGACAGCAGCGTTGCGCCGTCGTCCGTCAGGGCAGTTCCCAGGGAGGCCACGGCGCAGTCAAAACCGTACTGATGCAGGGCAATGGCGTCCATGTACCCCTCCACCAGAATCAGGTAGCCCGCTTTGCTTTTCTTGGCGTAATTCAGGGCAAACAGGTTTTTCCGCTTGTTAAAAATCAGGGTTTCCGGGGAATTTAAGTATTTTGCGGCGTTTTTATCCCGGTCGTTCATAATGCGCCCGCCGAAACCGATGACGTTCCCCCGGACGTCGATGATGGGGAACATCAGCCTGTCCCGAAACCGGTCGAAAAGATTGCCGTTCTTTTTGGACACCGTCACAAGGCCGGAGTCCCGCAGCTCCTGATCGGTGTAGCCTTTTTTCCGCATGGCGTCCACCAGATCGCTCCAGCTGTCCGGGGCGTAACCGATGCCGAACTTGGTCAGGGTCGTCTGGGACATCCCCCGCCCCCGGGCGTATTCCAGCGCCGACGCGCCCATAGGTGCGTACAGGCAGCTGTGGAAAAACCGTGCCGCTTCCTTATGCAGCGCCCAGAGCCGCTCCTGCTGGCGATACCGGGACTGGTACTGCTCATCCTCAGGGACTTCCAACCCCGCCCGCTTTGCCAGCGCCCGCACGGCGTCCCCGTAGCTCAGCCCCTCAATTTCCATCTCGAAATTGATGACGCCGCCGCCCTTGTGGCAGCCGAAGCAATAGAACATGCCCTTGTCCGGCGCGACGGAGAAGGAGGCGGTCTTCTCTCCGTGGAAGGGACACAGGCCAAACAGGTTGGAGCCGGAACGCTTCAGCGTCACATACTGCCCCACCACGTCCTCAATCGGATTTCGCGCGATCACTTCGTCAATAAATGCCGGTGGAAATGGCATGGTCTCCCCTCCTTTCGTCAAACTTCTTTACAAATTCTCAACCGTGAACCTGCCATCCCATGGGGATGAAGATTTCCCGGAACTTTTCGACGGCGTAATTGTCCGTCATTCCCGCTATGTAGTCGCACACCGTGCGTTCCATGCCGTCGAAGCTCAGCTGGGGCTGAAAATCCTCGGGCAGCGCTTCGGGGTGGGAAATGTAGTATTCAAACAGCCGCTTGAGCATATCCTTTGCCTTGCTCTCCTCGCCCTTGGCCACCGGATTGCGGTAGACATTGGTAAACATGAACGAGCGCAGTTCCTTGAGTGCCCTGTCCACATCGGGAGACAGACAGACTTTCCCGAATTCCCGGGAGGTGCGGATGGCGTCGCAGACAAGTGTATTGATCCTGTCCCGGTGGCTGTGGCCCAGCACGTCGGTGATTTCGATGGGGATATCGTCGTCGGTGAGGATTCCCGCCCGGATGGCGTCGTCAATGTCGTGGTTGACGTAGGCGATCTGGTCAGAGCGGCGCACGGCCTGCCCTTCCAGCGTCTCCGGCCAGTAGTCCCCGGTGTGGCCCAGAATGCCCATGCGGACTTCATAGGTCAGGTTCAGCCCCTGACCGTCCTTTTCCAGAATGTCCACCACTCGCAGGCTCTGCTCATTGTGGCGGAAAGGCTTGCCAAGGCACTGGCTCAGAACGTCCTCCCCGGCGTGGCCGAAGGGAGTGTGTCCCAGGTCATGCCCCATGGCAATGGCTTCCGCCAGATCTTCGTTCAGCCCCAGCGCCCGTGTGATGGTTCCGGCAATGCGGCTGACCTCCAATGTGTGGGTCATCCGGGTGCGGTAGTGGTCGCCCTCAGGCTGCAAAAACACCTGGGTCTTGTGCATCAGCCGACGGAAGGACTTGGAATGAACAATGCGGTCAATATCCCTCTGATAACAAGTGCGCACGTCCTCCGCCCGGGGCTCTTCCGGCCTCGGACGTCCCTTGCTCTGGTCGGCGAAGGCCGCCAGAGGATTCAAGCGCTTATGCTCCTGCCATTCCAGTTCTTCCCGCACAGTCATGGTAATTCCCTCATTCCTTGTAGAAAATGACATCCGCTTTTTCTGCTTTTGTTTATGTAGTCTCCACCGGGAACGCCCGGTATTCCTGCCCGGTCTCCATGCCCTCCACGGTTCCGCTGGACAGGTCGGTGAGTTTTTCCAGAAAGGCGCTGACCTGTCCCTCCGGGAACAGCAGCTCCAGCTCCACCTCCGCGCCGAAATCCGTCTTGCGGAGAATGCCCCCAAAGGCGGCGGCTTCCAGCTTGACCCGCTCGTAGAAGGGGTAGGGGCACGGCACGTACACCGCCGTCCATACCCGCTTCATGGATTTGCCCGCAGCGTCCACAGCGATTTTCGCGCCTTTTGTGTAAGCCCGCACCAGTCCCCCGGCGCCCAGAAGAATGCCGCCAAAATACCGGGTCACCACGCACACCACGTTAAAAAGACCTTCCCGCTGCAAAACCTGCAGCATGGGCATTCCCGCAGTGCCGCCGGGTTCGCCGTCATCGGAGAAGCGCACCGCGCCGTCTCTGATGATGTACGCCCAGCAGTTGTGGGTGGCGTCGTAGTGCTTCTTTTTCATCTCCTGAATTTTCGCCAGAGCTTCTTCCTCGGTGTCCACAGGCCAGACGCGGCCGATGAAGCGGGACTTCTTTTCCACGAATTCCGCTTCGCCAAATTGGGTGGGTATCAGATACTCGTCCAATCCTCAGCACTCCCCGATGATATATTCCCGGAGTCTGCCGTAGAGGATTCCGTCCACCACGGCCTCGATCTCGATGCCCTCCGGGGTGTAGTCCACTTTTTTGACCTGTGCACCATCATGCAGCGTCTCCACCATGCCGCCCATGGCATAGGGCAGACGCACCACGATATGGTGCCGGGCATGGTTCAGGGCGCTCTCGATGGCTTTCAGCAGCCCGTCCATATTGATGCCCCGCTTGGCGGAGATGGCAACAATATTCTTCCCCACGGGAATGTCGTCGGAATACACCAGATCAGCCTTGTTGTAGCATTTCAGCACCGGTGTTTCCGGCTTTGCCAGCTGGGAGATCAGCCTGTCCACCACGGCGATATGCTCTTCCAGATGGGGGTCGGAAGCGTCAATGACGTGCAGAAGCAGGTCGGCAAATTCCAGTTCCTCCAACGTCGCCCGGAAAGCGTCCACCAGATGGTGGGGCAGCTTCGCGATAAATCCTACGGTGTCGGAAAGGATCACGTCCAGATTGTCGGAAACCGTCAGAAGCCGGGAGGTGGTATCCAGCGTGTCAAACAGCCGGTTGTTGGCGGGGATTCCCGCGCCGGTGAGCTGATTGAGCAGGGTGGATTTTCCCGCGTTGGTGTAGCCCACAATGGCCACCACCGGGACGGAATTTTTCATCCGCCGCTCCCGCTGGACGGAGCGCACCTTGCGCACCTGCTCCAGCTCTTCTTCCAGACGGTTGATGCGCTCCCGGATATGCCGCCGGTCAGATTCCAGCTTGGTCTCGCCGGGGCCACGGGTGCCGATGCCGCCGCCCTGCCGGGAAAGGCTCGTACCCATGCCGGACAGCCGGGGCAGCAGATATTTGTACTGCGCCAGCTCCACCTGAAGCCGGCCTTCCTTCGTCTTCGCCCGCTGGGCGAAAATGTCCAGAATCAGGGCGCTTCTGTCCAGAACGGGAAGCCCGATAATTTCCTCCAACGCCCGGATGTTGCCGGGAGAAAGCTCGTTGTCGAAAATGACCATGGTGGACTGGGTCGCTTCCGCCAGCATCCGCACCTCCTGGGCTTTTCCCTCGCCGATGAAACTGTGGGAATCGGGGGTATGGCGGTTTTGCAGCACCTTGCCCGTGCAGAAGCCTCCCGCGGTCTCCAGAAGGTCTTCCAGCTCGTCCAGTGTGCTTTCGGTGGCGGTATCTTCCTCAGCAAAGCAGTCCGCGTTCAGTCCCACCAGAACCGCCCGTTCCTGCGTCTGTTTATCAAATCTTTCTTCCATGTTACCTCCGTTTTTCTCATGGGAAACCCCGGTTTCTCCTCCGGCGGCACTTCCCCTCATACCATTTCTTCTATTATACCACACATCCGCGCCGCGAACAACCACAAAAATACAAAAATCCCGCACTGCATCGCGCAGTGCGGGATTTGCGGGTCTTACTTCAGGCCAAACCGCTTGTTGAACCGATCAACACGTCCACCGGTGTCAACCAGCTTCTGCTTGCCGGTATAGAAAGGGTGGCACTTGGAGCAGATCTCAACACGAATGTCCTTCTTGGTAGAACCAGTGGTAAAGACATTGCCGCACGCGCAGCGGATGGTGGTCTGTTCGTACTTGGGATGGATACCTTCCTTCATTTCGTTCACCTCTTTCTTATCAGTTAAAGGGCATAGTAGCCCCGGGCAATCTTCAATCGCCCGGATATCATATCATAAAGTGTCGGAGAATGCAAGCATTTTTTTCGATTTTTTCAAAAAATCGAAAAATCGTGGTGCGTCAGCGGTTTTTCCGATCAGAACGCCCAGTTGCCGCTACGGAAAATGGGTACGACCTTGCCGTCCTCGCAGATGCCGTCGATGTTCATGCTGTCGCAGCCGATCATGAAGTCCTCGTGGATCATGGAATCATTGATGCCCAGCGCCCGGCACTCGTCCAGCGTATTATTCTGGAAATCCTTGATGGTGTCGGCAAAGCCCATGCCCAGCGCCAGATGGCAGGCGGCGTTCTCGTCGAACAGGGTGTTATAGAACAGGATGCCGCTCTCCGCAATGGGGCTGTGCTGGGGCACCAGGGCGCACTCGCCCAGATAGGACGCGCCATCGTCCATGGCGATCATGGTCTTGAGCAGCTCCTCGCCCTTCTCCGCCTTGACCTCCACGGCCTTGCCCTTTTCAAAGCGGACGGAGAAATTCTCGATGAGCTGACCCTGATAGCTCAGGGGCTTGCTGGCATAGACGATGCCCTCAGCTTCGCCCCGCTTGGGAGAAATGAAGCATTCCTCCGTGGGGATGTTGGGGTTGAAGAAGATGCCCTGCAGGCTGGTGTCTCCGCCGCCCTTCCACTCGCCTTCGGGGATCATACCCACGGTCAGGTCGGTGCCGTTTTCGGCGGTGTAGTGCAGGCTGCGGATGTGCAGACCGTTGAGATAAGCGCAGCGGTCATGCAGGTCGGCGTTGTGCTCCTCCCAGGCCTTCACAGGGTCGTCGGTCACACGGGCGGTGAACAGAATGGCCTCCCACAGCTTCTCCATGGCGGTGCCGGTGCGCATTCCGGGGAAGACCTTCTTCGCCCACGCCGCGCCGGGGACGGCGGCAATGCACCACTGATCCTTGTTTTCCAGCTGGTCGCTGTAGGGCTTCACGATGGGATAGCGCAGCTGACGGGACTTGGCCAGCTTCGCCATGTTGATGCCCTTCAGGCCGTCGGGGTCTTCGGACATCAGGTGGATGCGGCAGGGGATCACGTCCACATAGTGCTGCAGTCTGGCTTTCTGCCACTCGGGCACCTCGCCCAGCGTCTTGACGGACTGGTGGCGGACATGGAGCTTCTGCAGGGGCTGGTAGTTCCACTCCACCGTGACCTTCTTCGCCTTGGCCTTATAGGCCTCCTCCACGACCATCTGGACGAATTCCGGCTGGTCGAGATCGGCGTAAATCAGCACCTCCTGCCCCTTCTGGACATTGACGCCGCTGCGGACGATCAGGCGGGCATATTCTCTTAAAACCGTTTTCTTCATAAAATGTGTCTCCTTTTCCTTGAAATTCCGGGAAAGCCAAACTTGACGGCTTCCCAAAAATTTCCCAGACTTTCGCTATAGTAGCAGATTTCCCCCAAAAGGTCAATGCCTGTTGCAATCCATTCAAAAATCGTTTATAATCACGTCAAATCCATTCTCCAGTTTTTGCCGGGACGCGCCGCATTATGCACATTCCCGGGCTGGTCATCAAGAGAGGTATCCTTATGCTTACAAAAGAAGAATTTCAGCAGAAGATTCAGGAGGGTGTCCGCATTCTGGACGGTGCCACCGGCTCCAACCTCCGCGCCGCCGGAATGCCCAAGGACTGCTGCACCGAGCAGTGGGTGCTGGAAAACCCGGAACCTCTGGTCACGCTCCAGCGCGCCTACGCCGCCGCGGGCAGCCAGATCATTTACGCCCCCACCTTTCAGGCGCAGCCCATCGCCCTGAAAACCGTTGGCATGGACGCCCAAACGGAGAAGATCAACGAAGCGCTGGTTGCTCTGTCCCGCTCCGCCGCCCCCGGATGCCTCATTGCGGGCGACCTGACCACGCTGGCCGTTTACTGCGAGAGCTGGAATCCGGACTGCTTCGACCTGCTGGTGGAGAATTACCGCCGCCAGATCCGCGGTCTGATCGACGGCGGGGCCGATCTGCTCATCGGCGAGACTCTGCTCTACGCCCAGGAGGCAGAGGCCATTCTCACCGCCGCCGAGCTGGAAGGCGCGGGAGCCGCCATGTACACCTTCACCATGCAGTCGGACGGGGCGCTGTTCTCCGGGGCGGACGGCGGAAAGGTGCTGCGCGATCTGGAAGCGGCTGGTGCGGCCGCCGTTGGCTTCAACTGCGTGGCGGCGGACGTGCTGACACCCCATCTGGTGTCAAAGCTTCGCCGCAGTGTGAAGATCCCCCTGATCTGCAAGCCCAATGCAGGCATTCCTACCATCAACGATCAGGGTACCGCCGTATACGCCCAGACACCGGAAGAATTCGCCGGAATCATGCGTCAGTGCCGGGACAACGGTGCCGCATTGCTGGGCGGCTGCTGCGGCACGACCCCGGCGTTCATCGCGGCTCTTACGAAATCGCTGTAGATTTGGTGCGTTTTCCCCTCCATTTTCGTTTCCCTTCGCCGGAAACTCTTAAGATTTTCCAAAAAGCGGGCGTTTCGCCCGCTTTTCTTATTGCCAAGCCCGGTGAGGTTTGTTATAATTACATTGTTATGAAAAACAGAATTCATCTCTATGTCAGCCGCAAAAACGCGCTGACCTGGCTGATGGCGCTGTGCATGGTCTGCTCGGCAGTGGCCCGCATTGCGCTCTCCGGTTTGAAAGGGTCCGGAGACGCGCATTTCGTGTGGAGCCAAATCGTTCTGCCAGTCGCAGCGGCCTTGCTGTACGCGCTCATCGCCCTCCTGTCCGGAAAAGAACAGTTCTATAAGACCGCCATTCCCGTCTGGCTCATGGCCTTGTACGCAGGTATGACCTTCTCCGCCGGCGTTTCCAGTCGATTGATGGCGTTTCTGTTCTGGGTCGCGGTGATCTTCTTCGCCTTCCTCTACACGGACATCACCGCCGGACGCCGCAAGCACGCCGTGCTGCTGTTGTTTCCCATTCTGTGCTGCCCGCTGCTGTTCCTAATGTATTGCTACCGGGCGTTCCTGCTTCAACACGATTATTACGCGGGCGGCAAGTGTCTGCCGGACTTTCTCATGGTTCTGGGAATGCTGATCCTTCTTTTCGGCATCCGGGTGCATCCGGTGGACGAGTACCACCCCACATGGGGCGACCGCACCGACGGACGCCGTCTGCGCACCCTGCCCCCCATGGCGCAGGTTTCCCCCTACATCATGGTCACCCGGAACACCTCGACAAATTTCTTTGAGGAATCTCTGGAGATCAGCCACATTGACCGCTACATCCGCCGCAAACGCCGGGAGGGTCTGACCAGCTTCGGCATCACCCATGTTCTGCTGGCGGCCTACTGCCGGGGCGTGTGCCGCTATCCCGGCCTGAACCGGTTCCTCGCGGGGCAGAAGGTCTATACGCATGGCGACGACATTCAGTATTGCATGACCGTCAAAAAGGAAATGACCGCCGACTCCCCGGACACCATCGTCAAGGTGCACTTGAATCCCCATGACACCGCCGACGATGTCTACCGCAAGCTGCAATCCGCCGTGGAGAACGTCAAAAACACGCCTCTGGATTCCAGCTTTGACAACACGGCGGGTGCGCTCACGCTGATTCCCGGCGTGTTCCTGAAATTCACGGTGTGGCTGCTGAAAACGCTGGACTATTTCGGGATGCTGCCCAAATTCCTGCTGGAGGTCAGCCCCTTCCACGGCAGCCTGTTCTTCACCTCCATGGGAAGTCTGGGCATTCCGCCCATTTACCACCACCTGTATGACTTCGGCAACCTGCCGGTGTTCGGTGCCTTCGGCATGAAGCGTCGGGCGGTAGAGGTGCAGGAGGACGGCTCCGTGGTGGAGAAAAAGTATGTAGACATCAAGTTCACCATGGACGAGCGGATCGTGGACGGCTTCTACTATGCCGCCTTCTTCAAGCATTACCGCCGCATTCTCGCCCACCCCGAAATTCTGGACAATCCGCCCGAGGAAGTGCTGAGCGACATTGACTGACATGAAAGAGCAGATTCTCTCGTTCCTTCCCCCGGAATATCCGTGGAAAGATCGGCTTTTCGTATTTCCCGAGCTGGATTCCACCAATAATCGACTGAAAGTGCTTGCTTCTCAGGGCGCTCCCCACGGCACCGTCCTGATCGCCGACCGCCAGACCGGCGGCCGGGGACGGATGGGACGGTCGTTTCTGTCCCCGCCGGGGGTGGGAATTTATATGAGCATCCTTCTGCGCCCAGAGTGTGCGCCTCAGGAACTGATGCACCTGACCTGCGCCGTCGCAGCCGCCATGTGCCGGGCGGTGGAATGCGCCGCCGGGCTTCGCCCCGGCATCAAGTGGACGAACGACCTCGTCTGGGGAAAGCAGAAATTCGCCGGAATCCTCACGGAAATGGGGCTGAACGCCGCCGGAGGCGTTGATTGGGCGATCGTAGGCATCGGCGTCAACTGCTGCCAGAAAACGGAGGATTTTCCCCCGGAGATTCGGGACAGAGCCTGCTCCCTCGCCATGGCGGCAGGTCGGGAAATTGACCGCTGCCGGGTCGCCGCCGCCATGATGGAGGCACTGTGGGAAATGGACGCCTCCCTGTTCACCGGCAAGAAGGACATGCTCCGGTTCTACCGGGAAAACTGCGTCACCATCGGCAAAGAAATTTCCGTGGTGGGCGCGGGAGAAGTCCGCCACGGGCGGGCGCTGGACGTTGACGACGAAGGTGCGCTGGTGGTGGAATTTCCCGATTCCCATGTGGAAGCTGTCAACGCCGGGGAGGTCAGTATCCGGGGAATGTATGGGTATATCTGACAAAACCCTGCCATTGTTTTCAATTTATTCCCAATTTACGTATTGCTTTTTTTAACGACATTGGTTATACTTGGAGTGTAAAAATCACAGCGCCGCAGGTCTGCGCCGCTGTCCAAAAAATTCTGGAGGTCATTTCCATGAAAGCATTCAATGTAATCGTAAAAGTCCTGGCCGCTCTGGCTGCCGTTGCCGGTGCCGTCTACGTTGTTGCTACCTACGGCGATCAGATTGTCGCATGGGCGAAGAAAATTTTCGCTTCCCTGCCCAAGTGCCCCTGCTGCAAGGAAGAGCCGAAGGCCGTCGAAGAGACTGCCGCTGAGGAAGCGCCTGCCGAAGAGCCTGCAGAGGAAGTTTCCGCCGAAGCTCCCGCAGAGGAGGCCCCTGCCGAAGAGCCTGCCGCCGAGGTTGCCGCGAACGAGCCCGTTGCCGAAGAGGCCGACTTCGCCGAGTAATTTCATTTTATACGCAAAAATCCCGGAAAGCTGTTGCTTTCCGGGATTTTTTCTTTCACTATTTCAGCTCCACCAGAACGCAGCTTCCCTCGCCGCGGATCGTGTGGTACATGTTGTCCTCCACAACGGGCAAGTCCATTTCCCGCAAATCCACATCCGGATTCCACACAACGTTCCGCATGCCATAGTAGCAGTAGAACCCATATTGGGTCAGGTCGTCTCCTCCGCCGAAGGTGCCGGGGATGAGACGGTTCAGCATCTGGTAGTTTTGCGGCATGTTCCGCAGAACCGGCGCGTTTCCGATGGAGCCGGACAGCTGCACCGTCACCGGCGTATCGGATTGGAACGCTTCCATTTCCTGCAAATCCGAAATCACCAGCTGGGTGCGGAAATCCGTGTAATCCTTCTGAACGCTCAGGGCGTTTCCGTAGGTGAAGGCGAACACGAAGAAAATCCAACTGAGAACCACCGCCGGTATCTTAAAGGAGAAGCGCTTCTTCCCTTCCGCCGCCGTCATACCGAACACGGTAAGCAGCACGCCGAAGCCATACATTGCCCGGGGTGCGAACACCGTGGCGACCAGTGCGGGATACAGTCCAAAGCACATCAGCCCCATCAGGACAAGCGCCGCGGCAGTCATGGCGATGGCCGGAACCGTCTTCCGCCGGGAATCCAAAACCACGCGAACGCAGAAAGCGATCACCGCCAGCACCGCCGCAATCAGCCAGAAGGGCTTGAAATCCGACAGAACCAGAGAATAGTAACTCCGCAGATTTTTCAAAAAGTGGGGAATCAGCTCCCCCGCCGAGGGCAGAGCGTTGCCCACGTAGCTGGTGTCGGCAGGAATCATGATAACCAGCTTGAAGAAGATCAATCCCAGTGCATACCCCGCCGCAGATTTCAGGCAGAAAAGCCCGACCTCCCGGATGGATTCCCCACGGTTCCACATCCGCAGTGCCAGCGCGACCACCAGCATGGGGAAAATCCCCGCCGCCGCCTGATAGCTGGTGCATACCGCCAGAATCCCCAACCCGGACGCAAGCACATACGCCGCAGTATTCCGGTTCCGGCACAGCAGCGGCACCACCGCCGCCAGCACGGAAAGCGCCATATACGGCGCGTCAAACCGAAAGCTGACACAGCCGAGGAAATAGGGATTCAGCCCCAGAATCGACAGCACCGCCAGTTCCCAGCCGGAAAATGTCGTCCGTTCATAGACAATATACCCCATGAGTATCCCGGACACCGCCATGATGAGCATGGCAAGGATCTGGGGCAGCGGCGCGGCGTCCGCCAGATAATCGCCTCCATGCACCAGCGTTGCAAGTGCCGTCGAGAGATACCGGCTGAAATAGTCCCACTGCTTGTACCCCAGCGCCGCCCGGGGGGAATCGTCCATATAGTAGAAATTCGCCCGAAGAATGGCGCTGATGCCCACCACGAAAACGGCAAACAGAATCAGCAGCGCCTTTCCCATGGGGATGCCGGTTTCCCCGGAACGAAGGGTTTCCGCTTTCGTCCTGCGGTAGTCCTCCTGACCGGCGGAGATATAATAGGAGATCACGCACCCCGCCGCCGGAGCCGCCGCGATGGCGAAGAACGCAGCGCAAAGGGGGACGAACAGCCCGTTCTCCATGCCGAGCACCCCCGCCACGCGCTGCATTTTCTGGGAATCGACCCAGTTGTGGTAGAAGTTCACTGCCAGCGCGCCGTTGAATGCAAGGCTCAGAGCCGCGTGTACGGGATTGGAAAGCAGCGCCCGCACCCTCTGCCGGGAGACGGGCAGCCGCCACACCGCTGCGCACAGCAGCACCGCCGCCACGCCGCACCACACAAAGCCCGGCACCCACGCCGGGACGATCAGCAGCAGAAACGCGGCGCCGGAAAGCATCAGCAGTCCCTTTTCCGGGAAAAATCGTTTTTCTTTCATGTTGTTAGTCCTTTCCCCTACCCTTGGGGACTTTGGGAAGCTCTGACCGTCCGCAAGAGGTTCAGAGCTTCCCCCATAAATCACGCCGTCAGAATCTCCACCAGCATCCGGACGCACTTCTCCATGTCCTCGGTGGGGATGAACTCAAAGCGTCCATGGTAGTTTTCGCCGCCGGTACACAGATTGGGACAGGGCAGCCCTTCGTAGGACAGCCGTGCGCCGTCGGTGCCGCCGCGAATGGGCACTTCCACCGGGTTCATACCCGCCGCAGCCATGGCCTTTTTCGCCCGCTCCACCACGTACATACACGGCTCAATGCACTTCTTCATGTTATAGTAGCTGTCCTTGAGGGTCAGCTCCAGCGTTCCCGCGCCGTACTTGCGGTTGATAAAGTCCGCGGCAGCAGCCATGACCGCTTTCTTTTCCTCGAACTTCTCCATGTCGTGGTCGCGGATGATATAGTGCAGCTCGGAACGCTCCACCTCGCCCTTCATGCCCAGCAGATGGAAGAAGCCTTCATAGCCCTCCGTCAGCTCCGGACGCTGCCCAACGGGGAGCAGACTCTGGAATTCCATGGCGATCAGCTGGGAATTCACCATCTTCCCCTTGGCAGAACCGGGGTGGATATTCAGTCCATGGACAACAACCTTTGCCCCCGCGGCGTTGAAGTTCTCATATTCGATCTCGCCCACGGGGCCGCCGTCGGCGGTGTAGGCAAAGTCCGCGCCGAAGCCCTTCACGTCGAACCGGTCAGCGCCCCGGCCGATCTCCTCGTCGGGGGTAAAGCCGATCTTCAATGTGGCATGCCTGCCGCCCATGGCGAGCAGCTGCTGCGCCGCCGTCATGATCTCCGCCACGCCTGCCTTATCGTCCGCGCCCAGAAGCGTCGTGCCGTCTGTGACGATCAGGTGCTTGCCTGCGTGGTTTTTCAGGTACGGATAGTCCGCTTCCCGCAGAAAAATGCCCTTTTCCTCGTTCAGGCAGACATCCCCGCCGTCATAGGCCACGACCTTGGCCTTGATATTCGCGCCGGAAGCGTCCGGCGCGGTGTCCATGTGGGCGATCAGACCAATGGTGGGAAGCTCTGGGTCGCCGGGGACGGTGCCGTAGACATAGCCGTTTTCGTCCATTCTAGCGTCCGCAATGCCCATGCCGCGCATTTCCTCTACCAGCGCGGCGGCAAGCGCCTTCTGCTTTTCCGTGGAGGGGCAGGTGTCGGATTCCTCGTCCGACTGGGTGTCAAAGGTCACATAGCGCAAAAAGCGCTCTACAACAGATTCCATGTGGTTCTCCTTCCAATCAAGGTAAAAATAGTATGCCCAAAGGAAAAGAGCCGCCGCCTACTGTGGCGGCGGCTCCTTGCTAAAAAACTTACTTGGCGGCGTTGACCAGCGCGGCGGTGTCCTGCGCGATCATCAGCTCTTCGTTGGTGGGGATGACCCAGACGGTGACCTTGGAGTCATCGGCGGAAATGATGGCTTCCTTGCCCCGGGTGTTGTTCTTCTCGGGATCCAGCTTGACGCCCAGGAATTCCAGGCCCTCGCAGATGCGCGCGCGCATGGAAGCGGAGTTCTCGCCCACGCCGGCGGTGAACACCAGGCAGTCCAGTCCGCCCAGAGCGGCGGCGTAGGAGCCGATGTACTTGCGGACTTCGTAGGCAAACTTGTCCAGCGCCAGAGCGCAGTTCTCATTGCCTTCCTCAGCGCCGTTCTCGATGTCGCGGAAGTCGGAGGACACACCGGACAGCGCCAGCACACCGGACTTCTTGTTCAGCATGTTCAGGCACTCGTCAGCGCTCATGCCGTACTTGTTCATGACGAACTGCACGACGGCGGGGTCGATGTCGCCGGAACGGGTTCCCATGGGAACACCGGCCAGAGGGGTCAGACCCATGGAGGTATCCTGACACTTGCCGTCCTTCACCGCGGACAGAGAGGAACCGTTGCCCAGATGGCAGTTCACCAGCTTGATGTCCTTGCGGCCCATCAGCTCGATGGCGCGCTTGGTGACATACTTGTGGGAGGTGCCATGGAAGCCGTAGCGGCGGATGGAGTCATTCTCGTAATACTCGGTGGGAATGGCGTAGCGGTAAGCCTTGGGGGGCATGGTCATGTGGAAGGCGGTGTCGAACACGGCCACCTGGGGGGTCTTGGGCATGACCGCCTGACAGGCGCGGATGCCCATCAGGTTGGCAGGGTTGTGCAGGGGGCCGAGGGGAATGCACTTTTCAATGGCGGCGATGACCTCGTCGTTGATGATGCAGGAGTCGAAGAACTCCATGCCGCCGTGCAGGACACGGTGACCGACAGCATCGATCTCGTCGGTGGACTTGATCACGCCGTCCACGGGATCGACCAGAATGGCCAGAACCGCCTGAATGGCCTCGGAGTGGGTGGGCATGGGGATATCCTTCACGATCTTCTTGCCGTTGGCGTTGTGGGTCAGACGGCCGTCGATGTAGATACGCTCGCACAGACCCTTGGCAGACACGGCGCCGGTCTCGGGATCCATCAGCTGATACTTCAGGCTGGAGGAGCCGGCATTGATAATCAGTACATTCATTGGGGAAAGCCTCCTAAATAAATATTTTCTTTTTGGTCAGTTTGTGATATGATAGCCATAGTCGTTACTATTATAGTGCATTTATCCTGAATTCTCAAGCCCTCAAGGGAATTTTTTCAAAAAAAGGAGGGAGAATTTTGAAAACCGTTGGTATCGTTGCCGAATATAACCCCTTTCATGCAGGCCACCGCAAGCAGTTCGACCGGGTCAAGGCGGAGTTTGGCGGGGAAACCGCCATTGTGTGCGCCATGAGCGGCAATTACGTCCAGCGGGGCGCGCCCGCCGTCATGGATAAAACCCTCCGGGCAAAGGCCGCCGTCGCCTGCGGCGCCGACCTTGTGGTGGAGCTGCCAACCACCGTGAGCCTGTCCTCCGCCGAGGGGTTCGCCGCGGGAGGCGTCGGCATTCTGTCCAAACTATGCGATACCCTTTGCTTCGGCGCGGAAACCGGCGAAGCAGAGCTTCTGATGGAGACCGCCCGGGCGCTGCTTTCGGAGGACTTTTCTCCCCTGCTCCGCCGGGAACTGGACGGCGGCAAATCCTTCCCCGCCGCCCGCGCCGGGGCTCTCGCGCAGATGGGGCTGTCCGGGGAGATTCTGCGCCGCCCTAACGACATTCTGGCCGTGGAATACTGCAAGGCCATTCTTGCCCAACGCTCCCCCATTGTTCCCTTCCCCATCCGGCGGGAGGGGTGCTATCACGACCGGACGCCCGACCGGGAAAATCCCTCCGCCACGGCGGTACGACGTCTCATGCTGGAGGGCGGGGCGTGGGGTTCCTTCGTCCCGGAACCTGCCCGGGCGATTTTTGAAAACGCCCCCCTGCATAGCCTTGCCGCCGGGGAACGGGCGGTTCTCGCCCGACTGCGCACCATGACCGACGCAGAATTTGAAGCCCTGCCCTACAGTGGGGAGGGTCTGTGGCGCAAATTCATGCACGCCAGCCGCCGGGAAGCCACATTGGAGGACATCCTCACCAGTGTCAAATCCAAGCGCTACACCCGCACCCGCCTTGACCGGATGATGATGTGCGCATACCTCGGCATTACGGCGGAAATACTCGCCACCCCCGTCCCCTATATCCGGGTGCTGGCCTTCAACGAAAAAGGCCGCGCCATTTTAAGCGCGGTCAAAAAAAGTGGTTTTTTCCGAAACGCCGGAGAAACCGTCCCCCACCCCTATCAGTCGCTGGAACAGCGCTGGGGCGACCTGTACGGTCTGTTCGCTCTGGGGCAGCCGGAAGCCCCCGGCGCAGAGCAGCGCCGGAGAATTGTATTTGCGTCGGACTAACGCCTCGGTCCGTGTTGACATTCCCCGTTTTTCATGATATTGTATCCGGAAAATACCCAAAAGGAGAAAAATCCGCAAAAATGTCGTTAAAATTTCCAAAACTGAAAACAACCAACTGTATCGTCGCTTTCCTCAGCTCCGCGCTGCAAGCCTTTGGCATGTACAATATTCACGCCCTGTCCGGCGTGACCGAGGGTGGCGTGCTTGGCGCTACGCTGCTGTTTGACCACTGGTTTGGGCTTTCCCCCGCCGTCAGCAGCTTCGTTCTGAACATCGCCTGCTACGTTCTGGGGTGGAGAACGCTGGGCAAGTCCTTCATCGCCTACTCCGCCATCGCCGCCTGCGGCTATTCCGCCAGCTATGCCATCTGCGAGCTGTTCCCGCCCCTGTGGCCGGGTATCGCGAGCCTTCCCCTTCTGGCCTCCGTGGTGGGCGCATTGTTTATCGGCGTCGGCGCCGGACTTTGCGTCCGGGCGGGCGGCGCCACCACCGGTGACGACGCCCTTGCCATGAGCCTTTCCCATCTGACAAAAATCCCCATTCAGTGGATTTATCTGACCAGCGACCTGATCGTGCTGGGGCTTTCCCTGACCTACATTCCCGTGCGGCGCATCGGCTATTCCCTGCTGACGGTCATTCTGTCGGGGCAGCTGATCGGTCTGATGCAGAGGATCAAAGGCCGCCCGGAAGCCGCTTAATTAGGGTCTATCTGAAAACCGGGAATATGACCAACAGCGAGGGATTTTTCGCCTGCTGAAGCCATTTTTCCGCAGGAATACTTTGTGTATTACAAGGGAAAATGGTGCACAGCAGGCGGAAAAGACCCGCTGTTTGGGCTTGTTGACGGTTTTCAGATAGGCCCTAACCCTTCAGGCCTCTGGACTGCCTGTCCATGTCCTCTACCACGATGTCGTAGATCTCACCCAGCGACGCGCAGTATTCCAGCACCTTCCATGGCTCGTTTGTATGGAAATGGATTTTGATCAAATCCTCATCGCCCACTGCCAGCAGACAGTCGCCCCTAAAATGCTCCACAAAGTAGTCGTTGATGGCGTCTTCATCCAGATCATGCCCCTCAATGAGCAGCTGGGTGTCATAGCGAAATTCGGTCATAATTATGTCTCCTTTGCTTTCATAAATGTAAGCAAATTATAGCACATCTCCCCCGTGATGGGAAGTGGCTTTTTACGGCGGCCGAGTGCCAGTTCTTACAGCTCCGCAAATTCGTAGCGGTAGGTCACACTGCCATTGTCATAGGAAAACACAATTTGGCCGTTCGCAAGAACCTCCTTCCGGAATTTCTCAAAATCCCTGCCATGCTTTTGCCGGACATAATCAGCCGGGTCATTGAGTTCCGCTTCCTCAAAGAATGTCTGTGGTCTGGACGAGCCTGCACAGGCATTGTAAAGCTTTGCTACGATTTCATACTCTTTCATAATGTCCTCCTTACAGCAAATAGATTGGAATCCTGCGTGCTTCTCAAGTATATCACAGATTCTCTCAAAAATCATGCAGAAAAATAAATTCATCGGGATTTTGACCATTTCTCAGAGCTTGTTTTTTGTTCATACTGAACTCCAATTAAAATCTTTTTTTAAGATTTTAATTGGAGTTCAGTATGAGAAGAAAACCACCGGCCGTTTTCGCGGCCGGTGGTTTGATTTTTACAGGTGCAGAACCCGATCCTTGATCTCCTGGGTGCGTCCCTGGTTCCAGAACTGGGTGCCGATGTAGCCGCAGGTTCGTCTGGCCACGTTCATCTTGTTCTGGTCGGTGTTGCCGCACTGGGGGCAGACCCATATCAGCTTGCCGTCGTCCTCCTTGATCTCGATCTCGCCGTCATAGCCGCAGACCTGACAGTAGTCGGACTTGGTGTTCAGCTCGGCGTACATGATGTTGTCGTAGATGAACTGCATCACTTCCAGCACCGCGTCGATGTTATTCTGCATGTTGGGAACTTCCACGTAGCTGATAGCGCCGCCGGGGGACAGCTGCTGGAACTCTGCCTCGAAGCGCAGCTTGGTGAACGCGTCGATTGGCTCGGTCACATGGACGTGGTAGGAGTTGGTGATGTAGCTCTTGTCCGTAATACCGGGAACCAAGCCGAAGCGCTTTTGCAGGCACTTGGCGAACTTGTAGGTGGTGGATTCCAGAGGTGTTCCGTACAGGGAATAGTCGATATTCTCCGCCGTCTTCCACTGAAGGCACTTGTCGTTCATCTTCTGCATCACGGACAGGGCGAAAGGCTTGGCCTCGTCGTCGGTGTGGGACTTGCCGGTCATGTATTTGACGCACTCATAAAGGCCGGCGTAGCCCAGAGAGATGGTGGAATATCCGCCGTAGAGCAGCTTGTCGATGGGTTCGCCCTTGGGCAGCCGCGCCAGCGCACCGTACTGCCACAGGATAGGCGCGGCGTCGGACAGCGTGCCCTTGAGCCGCTCATGACGGCACCGCAGCGCCCGGTGGCACAGCTCCAGACGGTCTTCAAAGACCTCCCAGAATTTGGTCATATCCCGGCCGGAGGACAGAGCCACGTCCACCAGATTGATGGTGACGACGCCCTGATTGAACCGGCCGTAATACTTGGGCTTGCCCGGCTCGTAGTTTCCGGCTCTGGCCACATTGTCCCAGCCATTGCCGGAACGGTCGGGGGTCAGGAAGCTGCGGCAGCCCATGCAGGTGTAGACGTCTCCGTGACCCGGGGTCTCCCCCTTGGAGAGCTTGTACTCCCGCATCTTCTTTTCGCTGATATAGTCGGGAACCATCCGCTTGGCAGTACACTGGGCGGCAAGCCGGGTCAGGTACCAGTAAGGCGTCCCCTCCCGGACGTTGTCTTCCTCCAGAACGTAAATGAGCTTGGGGAAGGCGGGGGTGATCCACACGCCCTTCTCATTCTTCACGCCCTCGTAGCGCTGGCGCAGGGTCTCCTCGATGATCATGGCGAGATCCTTCTTCTCCTGCTCGCTCTTGGCTTCGTTGAGGTACATGAACACGGTGATGAAGGGAGCCTGTCCGTTGGTGGTCATCAGGGTGACAACCTGATACTGGATGGTCTGAACGCCCCGGCGCACTTCCTCCCGCAGGCGGTCTTCCACCACCTTGGAGATGGTCTCATCCGCGGGCGCAACGCCGAAAGCGGCCATTTCCCGCTCCACGGTCTTGCGGATTTTCTCCCGGCTGACCTGAACGAAGGGGGCAAGGTGGGTCAGGGAAATGGACTGTCCGCCATACTGGTTGGACGCCACCTGGGCGATGATCTGGGTGGCGATGTTGCAGGCGGTGGAGAAGGAATGGGGCTTCTCGATCAGGGTGCCGGAGATGACGGTGCCGTTTTGCAGCATGTCCTCCAGATTCACCAGATCGCAGTTGTGCATATGCTGGGCATAATAGTCCGCGTCATGGAAATGGATGATGCCGGCCTCGTGGGCGTCCACCACTTCCTTGGGAAGCAGGATACGACTGGTGATGTCCTTGCTGACCTCGCCCGCCATGTAGTCCCGCTGGACGGCGTTGATGGTGGGGTTCTTGTTAGCATTCTCCTGCTTGACTTCCTCGTTATTGCACTCGATCAGGCTGAGGATGCGGTCGTCCGTGGTGTTGGACTGACGCAGAAGGCTGCGGGTATAGCGGTAGGTAATATATTCCTTGGCCACCTCGAAAGCGCCGTGGGCCATGATGGCCTTTTCCACCAGATCCTGAATTTCCTCTACGGACGGGCTGCGGCCCATTTCCTCGCAGGCGATCTGGACGCTCTGGGAAATTCTCTCGATCTGCAGCGGGGTCATACGTACCTTCTCGTCCACCGCATCATTGGCCTTGGTCACGGCCATGATGATCTTATCAATGTCGAAAACGACTTCCGCACCGTTACGTTTAATAATCTTCATAGGCTTTTCCTCCTTGGGTTCCCGTTTCTCAATCAATTCGTGCATGGCCTATTATACAATATATTGTGGTTTTGTCAAGAGTAAATCACAAAATATAGTATTTTCTTTTTCTACATCAAAAAGTTCCCCATTCTTCCCTCCGCCGCTGCCGGCCTGCGTCGGAGGGAAAGTTCCGTTTTTCCGGCAAACCGCAAAAGAAGGGTTTGAAATATGCCGCAGAATATAGTATAATCCAGAGAAGCGGTCTTTACATAATTCCCCTTTTTCCCCGGCCAAAAATGAAAGGAGACTTTTTCATGAAAAAATCTTTCGGCACTTTGCCCTCCGGCGAAGAGACCTTTCTCTACACAATATCCTGTGGTAAGCTGTCCGCCGCCGTCACAGATTACGGCGCGACGCTGGTTTCACTGCTGGTCCCCGACCGGGACGGCGTCCTCGCCGACGTGGTGCTGGGCTACGACGACTGTGAGGGCTACCGCACAGGAAACGGCGCCTGTCTCGGCGCAACCGTGGGTCGGAACGCCAATCGGCTCAAGGGCGCGTCCTTCGATCTGAACGGCAAAACCTACCATATGCCCGCCAATGAGGGCAGCAACAACCTCCACTCCGGCCCGGACTTTTTCTTCCATCGGCTGTGGAAGCTGGTTTCCCACACGGAAAGCGCCGTCACGCTGGAGCTTACCAGCCCCAACGGCGATCAGGGTTTCCCCGGGAACGCCGTCATTCAGGTCACCTACGCCCTGAAAGCGGATGGAGCGCTGCACATTCTCTATAAGGCCGCCTGCGATCAGGACACCGTATTCAATTTCACCAACCACAGCTATTTTAATCTGGCGGGACACGACCAGACCGGCAGAGCCATGGAGCAGCTGCTCACCATTCCCGGGCGCTTCTTCAACCCCGACGACGCCGAAAACATCCCCACCGGCGAGCTGCGTCCGGTGGCCGGAACCCCCATGGATTTCCGCGCGCCCAAGCCCATCGGGCAGGACATCGGCGCGGACTACGAGCCGCTGAAGCTTCAGGGCGGCTACGACCACAGCTGGGAGGTCTTCTGCAATCCCTGCGCCACCCTGTCTGACCCGGTCTCCGGCAGGAGCATGAGCGTCTGCACCGACTGCCCGGGCATTCAGCTGTACGCGGGCAACTTCTTAGACGAGACCGGCAAGGGCGGCGTACACTACGGCAAGCGCTCCGGCGTGGCGCTGGAGACCCAGTTCTACCCCGACAGTCTCCACCATCCCGGCTGGCCGCAGCCCATCACCCGTGCCGGTGAGACCTACCGCAGCGAGACGGTATACCGCTTCTCCTGGGATAGCTAAGGAAACTCTGAATAAATCGTCTGCCCCTAAATTACTTGTCCCCTCCCCGATGCTTCCAATTTATGCACTTCCTGACAGGCGGCGCACAAACTGTCCTATAAGCAATTTTCGCTTAAATCACGCCATCAGAAGGGGTTTCCATGTCTGAGCAATGTCCGGACATCCTGCGCTGCGATCCTCAGGATCTGCGTCAGGCCATGTCCATTCACACACGGAAGATAACCGACGCCTGCCGGGATAAGGACTGCGTGGAAGACCTGCGGGTCTATCTCACTGTCAGCTCCCAGGAGACGATGGACAGTGCCGCCAACGTGCGGGTACGCAGTGCCCAGCTTCTGCACACCTACATCGATGTGGAGCCGGTCGCCTTTGACCGGAATCACTACTGTATCGACATCACCTTCTACTACCGCATTCTGGCGGACGCGGTGATCGGCACCTGCCGTCCCGCGGCACTGAGCGGTCTCGCGGTATTCTCCAAACGGGCGGTGCTCTGCGGCGAGGACAGCCGCGCCCACATTTTCACCAGCGACACCCGCATCGGAGAAGCCGACGGCTGCACACTCTCTTCCTCCAATCGTCCTACCGCCGTGGTAGAGGTCACTGCCCCCAATCAGGAAGGCGACGTTTTCCCGATACATATTTGGCACATTACAAAGCGGAGGTACTCTCAGGCAGGAGTACCTCCGTTTTCGTTTCTGTCTGTCAGGCTCTCTCCGTATCCAGCCGGTTGTGGGAGAACATCCGCACATTCTGGCTGATATTTCGGTTGATACAGGCCGTGTACAGGATGTCGATCATATTCAGCTGGGCAATTCGGGAGGACATAGCGCCGCTGCGGTACAGTTCCTCCGAAGCCATCACGTTCAGGCAGCAGGCTGCCATCCGGGAAATGGGCGACAACTCAAAGCGGGTAATGGCGATGATGGGCGTTCCCTGCGCCTTCAGATATTCCGCGCAGCGGACAATTTCCTCGGTTCTACCCGAATAGCTGATGACAATCGCCACGTCGTTTGGTTTGGAATTCCGGGCGATGACGTACTGAGAGTGAATGTCCTCGCAGCAGGAGCAGGGCTTGTCGATCCGGAGGAATTTCAGATACGCGTCCTTGGCCACCAGCTGGGAAGCGCCCAGTCCGAACAGAAGGACGGAATCCGCCCGGCAGATCATGTCAACCGCCTGTTCCAGCACCTGCGGCTCCACGAGCTTCACCGTTTCTTCCAGTGACGCAATGTTCCGGTAGGTGATCTTGTAGACGATATCCGAAGTGCTTCCGGCGGTGACGCGGGCATTCCCCTTGTTCTGCTCCTGCGTCCGCACGGCGATCTCAAACAACAGCTGCTTCTGCAGATCCCGGTAGCCCTCAAATCCCAGCTTTTTGCACAGGCGCACAATGGTCGCCGCGGAACTGAAGGAGCGCTGGGACAGCTCCTTTACACTGAGCTGGGGAATTTCCTCGGAATGCTCCAGAAGATACCGAAGCGCCCCCTGCTCCGCGCCGCTGGCCGTGGGCAGATACTGCTTCGCGCGAATCAAAACACTTTTCAAGCAAATCATCTCCTACCCGAGTTTCATCTGTGATAGTTTAGCACATTTTTTCCGAAAAAGCAAGAATCCGCCCCCGCACCCGGCATAACCGGTACGCAGGGGCAGTCTTTTACACATCTTTTACCCGTTCCGCGGGAACGGTGAAAAACGTCAGCACGAAGCCCATGACGCAGCTGATGGCAAGTCCCACGCAGTATAAAAGCAAGCCCTTGGTTCCCACCGGCCCCGCGCCCATCATGGGGATACCGAGCAAACCGGAAGCGCCCCAGCCGTAGGACGCCCCGCCGCAGGCCATAATACGCCAAAGCCGCCGCCAAGGCAGGCCGTCACAAAGGGTCTGCCAAGAGGCAGCGTCACGCCGTAGAGCAGCGGAGACCCGACCCCCATCATGCCGGGAATGACCGGATCAAATATTTTTCCGAAAACTTCAAAATTCGGTTTTTCCTGTTTTTAGGGTCTATCTGAAAACCGGGAATATGACCAACAGCGAGGGATTTTTCGCCTGATGAAGCCATTTTCCCGCAGGAATACTTTGTGTATTGCAAGGAAAAATGGCGTACAGCAGGCGGAAAAGACCCGCTGTTTGGGCATGTTGACGGTTTTCAGATAGGCCCTAGGTTAAATTCTGTTTTCCATAGGCTTCTACAGGCTGATTTTCCCCATAACCACCGGATTCTTCGCCCCCGTGACCGTGGGAACGTTGTTGCATCCGGCAAAAATTGCCTCGTTGGCCAGCACCGCGAAGGCCACGGCCTCCTTGGCATTGCTGTCGTAGCCCAGATCCTCGTTGGTCAGGACCCGGCACTCCGGCAGCGCTCTGGCAACCGCCTGCACCAAGGTCTTATTCATGCTTCCGCCGCCGCCGATGATCAGCTTATCCGGTTTCCGGGGGAAATAATGCTCCACACTGTAGCGGATGGTCTGCGCCGTGTAGTCCGTCACCGTGGCCATCAGATCCTGACCGGAGATGTTCTCCCTGCGGGCATAGTCCATGATCTTCTTCACAAAGTCGGGGCCATAGTATTCCCGCCCGGTGGTTTTCGGGGGCTTCCGGCTCAGGTAAGCATCCTGCATCAGCATTTCCAGCAGCTTTTCATGCACCTTTCCCCCGGCGGCGTAAGCGCCGCCCTCGTCGAAGGTCTTCTCCCCGCCGGTCAGCTCCGTATAGACCGCATCCATGACCATATTGCCCGGGCCGGTATCAAAGGCGAACACGTCCTCCAGCCGACAGGCCGGGAGCAGACAGGTGATATTGCCGATGCCGCCGATGTTCTGCAAGGCCACGCACTCGGTCTCGCTGCGGTAAATCAGGAACTCGCTGTAGGGTACCAGTGGTGCGCCCAGTCCGTCCGCCGCCACGTCCCGGACCCGGAAATCGCTCACCACCGGGCAGCCAAACCGCTGCGCCAGCACAGAGCCTTCTCCCAGCTGGAATGTGCTGCGAAAGCTGTGTCCAAGGTATGTTTCCGGCAGCGGGATGTGCCAGAAGGTCTGGCCGTGGCTGCCGATGAGGTCGATCTGCTCCGCCCGGATGCCGGTCTCAGCGCAAAGCGCCTCCACCGCCTGAACGTACAGCTCTCCCAGAAGAAAATTCATTTTGCAGAAATCCGCCGCGCAGGCGCTGTTTCCGCTTGCCAGCCGCAGAATTTCCCGGCGAATCTCCCCGGAAAAGGGCTGAAATACAAAGCCCAGCTGCTCGATTTTGGAAGCCGTTCCATGCCCGGTGATCCGGCACAGCGCCGCGTCCACGCCGTCGGCCGAGGTGCCGGACATCAGTCCCACCACGAGACGGCTGTCTTTTTCCATACATTCTGCGATCGGATGCACATTGTCACCTCACAGCATTTCTTTTGCCAGCATCAACGCACCGGCCGCTGCGTCCTGCTCCGGCTCCGTGCAGGTAAGAGCGGGATACTGCCTGCCCATTTCCGCGACAAAGGTCTCCCGAAGCTTGGTGTCATGCTCCAGCAGTCCGCCCAGCATGGCAACCTTTCCGGCCTTGATGCCCAGCTGCCGCGCCACCGCGCCCACCAGCCCGGTCATCTTGACGGCATTGTCCCGGATGATTTCCAGAGCGACCGCGTCGTCCTGTTTTGCCGCCTGCTCCACCAAGGGCGCCAGCGCCGCGATCCGGCTCTTGTCGCCGCCGTAGGTGTAGGAAATGATCTTCTTCTGATCGTCCAGTTCCATCTGCTCGGCCAGCAGCCGGGACAGCAGGGTTTTCTCGCCCCAGCCGTCCCATGCGCGGGCAACTGCCGCCAGAGCGTCCCTGCCCAGAGCGTAGCCGCTGCCCTCGTCGCCGATCAGATGTCCCCAGCCGCCGGAACGGGCATACTCCCCCGCCCCGTTCTTTCCGAAGCAGATGGAGCCGGTGCCCGCGATCAGGGCGATGCCAGCTTCGCCGGACAATGCGCCATTCAGGGCGATCACCTGATCGCCCACCAGATTCCAGTTCTCGATGCCGCCCCGGGTCATTTCCGTCTCCACGATACGGGTCATTTCTTTGTTGCTGATACCGGCGGAGCCGATACAAAGCGCCCGACAATCACCCAGTCCGTTCAGATAGGCGCACAGCTCCTGCAGCAGCGCGGAGAACCGCTCCGCGCCGATGCTGTTCATATTGAAGGGGCCGAACACCGCGGTATCCAGCATCTTTCCCTCCGGCGAGGCGCAGACTACCTTGGTCTTGGTGCCGCCGCCGTCTACTCCTGCAATAAAGTCCATTGGTTTCTCCCTTTCGACTTACAGCAGATGATCCAGTGCTTTCCGAACGGCCGCGTCCCAGAACTCCCAGTTGTGGATACCCGTCCAGTGTTCAAACCGGATGTCCGCGCCCAGCGCCGTCAGCTTGTCCGCCAGCCGCACATTGGCGGCATACAGAGCGTCCTGCTCGCCGCAGGCCATGTAGAGCTTCGGCAGCCGCGCCGCATCCGCTTTTTCCGCCAACGTCAGCAGATTGCAGCCCGCCGGAATTTCCAGAGACTGACCGAACACGGCCTGAAGCTCTCGTTTCTCCGCCGGTGTCTGCACGGCGACAAATTCCTCGATATCCGCCACTGCGGAAAAGGCCGCTGCCCCGGCGTAACGTTCCGGAGTTTGCAGCACGCATTTCAGCGTGCCGTAGCCGCCCATGGAAAGACCCATGAGATAGTTCTTCTCCCGCTTGGCGGAGAACCCGAAAAAGCCCCGGCAAATCTCCGGCAGTTCGTCGTGAACAAAGGTGAAATAGGAAATTCCCCGGTCCATGTCCGCGTAAAAACTTCGCTGAACCTCCGGCATCACCAGCGCCGCGTTCTTTTCCCGGGCGTAGCGCTCCACGCTGGTATACCGCGCCCAGCCGGTGCAGTTGTCCTCCAGCCCATGGAGCAGATATACCACCGGCACCTGAGAGAGGTCGGTTTTCTCCGGCAGAATGACGGTCATGGAGGTATTCATCCCCATGGCGTCCGACCGGAAATCACAACGCAGATGTGCCATAATCAGTTCTCCCCCACGGCCTGGGCGACCCGGCCCTCATGGGCTTCCAGCCGCTGCTCGGCCTCGTGCACATCGCTGCCGGTTTTCAGCATGACAATGGCGACCTTCGCCCGATAGCCGCACTTTTCCAGCGCCTCGGTAGCCGTGTCATAATCCACGCCGGTGGCTTCACAGACGATGCGCTTGCACCGCTCCACCAGCTTCGCGTTGGTAGGCTTCACGTCCACCATCAGGTTGCCGTAGACCTTGCCCAGCTTAATCATCGCGCCGGTAGATAGCATATTCAGCACCATCTTCTGGGCGGTGCCGCTCTTCATCCGGGTGGAACCGGTGACCACCTCCGGGCCGGGGGTGGGAGTAATGGCGATCTCCGCCGTCTTTTCCACCTGGGAACCGGGGTTGCAGGAAATGCCGATGACATGGGCGCCCTGCTGTCTGGCGTAATTCATGGCGCCCAGCACATAGGGCGTTCTGCCGGAGGCGGCAATGCCCACCAGCACGTCCTTGCTTCCGAAGTCGATTTTCTTCAAATCCTCCGCGCCAAGGGCTTCGTCGTCCTCCGCGCCTTCCTTTGCCTGGAAAATCGCCTCGTTTCCGCCGGCGATCAGGCCGATCACCTCTCCGGGATCGGTAGAGTAAGTAGGCGGGCATTCCACGGCGTCCAGAACGCCCAGACGTCCGGAAGTGCCGCAGCCGCTGTACACCAGCCGTCCGCCCTGCTTCAGCTGGGCAGCGATCACATCCACCGCCTGAGCGATGTGTTCGGCCTCGGCTCCCACTGCCGCGGCGACCTTTTTATCTTCTTCGTTAATCAGCTTCACCATGCTCAGCGTACTCATGGTGTCGATCTGTGCAGTCCGGCTGTTACGCTGTTCTGTCTTGATAGAATTGAGATCCATATCGTTCCTCCAGTTACGCTCAGCCCCGGGCAGACGGTTTTACCGCCTGCACCGGCGCCGCGCTTTCATTATTCGTGATTCAATCGCAAAGAGAACAGGCAACAAAATGATCCTAGCTGACTTCCTTCAGGCAAACATTAGTTTAGCATTGCGAAACGAGTTTGTCAACAGCCGCCAGCCGATGTGGAATTGCGTTTCACACTTTGTCATAATTTGATGGTATCTGCACGAATATGCGAAATTTTTGCACTTGCGATTTGGCGCAATGACGAAAATATGGCTTTTGAACTGTGCATTTTGCTTTGGGTGGTTTTAGGGAAGCTCTGATTAAATCGGCAAGAGCTGGAGGCAGGAAATTCCGGCTCAGCCGCAGCCGATTTGTTCAGAGGTTCCCCAGTCCCCCTTTGTCCCCTCCCCTGATGCTTCCAATTTATGCACTTCCTGACAGGCGGCGCATAAACTGTCCTATAAGCAATTTTCGCTTAAATCACGCCATCAGGAGGGGTTTCCATGTCTGAGCAATGTCCGGACATCCTGCGCTGCGATCCTCAGGATCTGCGTCAGGCCATGTCCATTCACACACGGAAGATAACCGACGCCTGCCGGGATAAGGACTGCGTGGAAGACCTGCGGGTCTATCTCACTGTCAGCTCCCAGGAGACGATGGACAGTGCCGCCAACGTGCGGGTACGCAGTGCCCAGCTTCTGCACACCTACATCGATGTGGAGCCGGTCGCCTTTGACCGGAATCACTACTGTATCGACATCACCTTCTACTACCGCATTCTGGCGGACGCGGTGATCGGCACCTGCCGTCCCGCGGCACTGAGCGGTCTCGCGGTATTCTCCAAACGGGCGGTGCTCTGCGGCGAGGACAGCCGCGCCCACATTTTCACCAGCGACACCCGCATCGCAGAAGCCGACGGCTGCGCCCTCTCTTCCTCCAACCGTCCCACCGCCGTGGTGGAGGTGCTTGATCCCATGGTGCTCAGCTCCAAGGTGAAGGACGCCGAAAGTGGGACGGCGGAGTCCGTCACCGTCCAGATTCCCGAGGCCATCCGGGCACTGTTCGACGAAGATCTCGTCACCTCCGGCGACCATCGCCGCCTGTACGTCACGCTGGGACAGTTCTCCATCGTCCGGCTGGAACGGGATGTGCAGCTGGTCGTGCCGATGGTGGAATACGCCATCCCAGAAAAGGAATGCTGCGACAGCGAGGGCTGCTGCACCGAAGACCCCTGCGAAATGTTCAGCCGCATTCCCTTCCCCGCCCGCCAGTTCACTCCCACCGGCTGCGACCGGAAGAAAGAAACTCCCTGCGATCGGGATTAACAACGCTGCCCCCAAAGGCCATTGGCCTTTGGGGGCAAACTCTGTTACCTAATGTTCCACATACTTTGGCAGAATCTCGTCCACGTCTACATAATAATGCTTAAAATTGTCATTTTCCACGTAGACCTTCACCTTTTTGCCGAGCAGCTCCGGATCGCGGAAAATGCGCAGGCTGGGACTTTTGAAAATGTGCCGCACACCGTGAGGGTCGATATACTGTACTATTATATAGTAGGGATACCGGCCGTTTACGTTGACGTTGATATTCGCGGCAATATCCACCACCTCGCCCAGGATGTAGTGTCCCGAGGCAAGCAGGGCATCCGACCGCTTTTTCTTGCAGAGTTCGACAATGAGGAAAATGATTCCCAAAATCAGGAATATGGCGCCGATCCCACCGAAAATGAAACCGACCATAAAGGCGTCGCTGTCCCGCAAAAGCGCCGCCAGCGCAATGCCCAGTATCACAAAGGTTCCGCCCAGGGCGGTATAAATAATGCCGATGATCAGCAGGGCGCTTCGCCCGATCCTCGCTTTTTTCTCCATATCAGCCACGCATCGCCCGTTTTCTCGCAATGTTGATGGGGCCTTCCTGCATGTGGTTGATCCATGCAAGGCTCTTGCCCGCGCCGTAGGCCGTGCAGGCGTCGGGGTCGTCCGCCAGAACGCAGCCAATGCCCGTGCGCTCGGCGATCAGCAGATCCATACCCCAGATCTGGCTGCACCCGCCGGTGAGGGTGATGCCGTTTTCGGAAATATCCGACACCAGCTCAGGGCTTGTCTGCTCCAGAACCGCCAGCACCTCGTCGGTGATCATCCGGGCGGGACGGCGCAGCACCTCGAAGATCTCCGTGGAGGTCAGGGTGATGACCTTGGGCATACCGGTCTTGAAGTCACGTCCCTTGACGTTCATGCTGCGCTCCTCGTCCCGGGGGTAGACCTGACCGATCTGAATTTTCACATTCTCTGCGGTGACCTGACCGATCACCACGCCGTGCTGACGGCGGACGTACCGGGCTATCATCTCGTCAAAGTAGTTGCCCGCCACCTTCAGAGAAGAAGAAACCGCCACGCCGTTCATGCTCAGCACCGCGATGTCCGTGGTGCCGCCGCCGATGTCCACCACCAGATGGCCGCTGGGGCCGCGAATGTCCAGTCCCGCGCCCAGACCCGCCGCGAGGGGTTCCTCGATCAGGAACACTCTGCGCGCGCCGGCTTCGATGGCGGCGTTGATGACGCTGCGCTCCTCTACCTCGGACACGCCGGAGGGTACGGAGATGACCACACGGGGCTTGGGAGTGAAGAAGGACGCCTTCGTCGCGGTCTTAAACATTTCCTGAAGCATCCGGACGGTCATTTCATGGTCGGATACGGTGCCGTCCTTCAGCGGGTGCATGGCGACCACGTTGCCGGGAGTACGTCCCAGCATGTTCCGGGCGGCCGCGCCCACCTGCAAAATCTTGCCGGTGTTCTTGTCCATAGCCACAACAGAGGGTTCCCGGACGACCAGTCCCTTGCCGTCGGCGTAAATCAAAACATTGGATGTACCAAGGTCAACGCCCAGATCATTGGAAAATAAAAACATAATGACACCTACCTATTCCTTTCCTGCCGATGCAACGGCAGCGCAATGTACTTCCTTCGCCCCGGCGATTTTCAGCACACGGGCGGCTTCTCCCGCCGTGGCGCCGGTGGTCAGGATGTCGTCCAGCAGCAATATCCGCTTTCCGGCAATTTCTACACCTTGGGTCAGCCGGTAGACGCCCAGCACATTTGCCCGGCGTTCCGCCTCGCCGTGAATGCCGGACTGGGGACGGTTGTGACGGACTTTCCGCAGAAGGGGCGTCGGGGTCATCCCCAACTCCCGCCCAACGGTCTTCGCCAGCAGCTCCACCTGATCGTAGCCACGGCGCAGCTTCCGCAGACGGCTGACGGGGATCCATGTCAGCACATCGAACCCGTCGGGGTACTGATTCTGGATACGCATGGCCAACAGCCTGCCATAAGCAGCGGCGTAATTTCTCGCGCCGCCGAACTTGAAACGCAGAAGGCTCCTTCTTACATTCCCTTCATAGTACCAGACCGCAGCGAAACTGTCAAGAAATTGACCCATTCTTTTTCTATTAAGAAATTCCGGCGCTTCCTCCCGGCAGGTGCGGCACAGGTCAAGTTCCTCTTTTCCCAGGACTTTGCCGCACAGAACGCACTTGGGCGGAAACAGCACGCCCAGCAGCCAGTGAACCAGTCTCATTCGGTTTTCCCCTGTAAACGAAGCTTTAACCCCGTGTAGCGGCGGTTTTTCTTCGCGTTTTCCACCATCGCCGCCACGGTTTCCTCACGACCTACAATAATCAGCAGTTCTCTCGCCCGGGTGATGGCGGTGTAGAGAATGCTGCGGCTGAGCAGATACGGCGAACCGTTCCACGCCGTTAAAATCACAGCCCGGTACTCGCTGCCCTGACTTTTGTGAACGGTCATGGCGTAGGCGGGTTCCAGCTCGTTCAGCTGGGTAAAGTCGTAGTCCGCCGCCCGATCGTCGAAGGTCACCGTCAGGGTCTCCGCACCGGTGTCGATCCCGGTGATCGTCCCCACGTCGCCGTTGAAAATGCCGGTGCCCACGGCGCTGCCGTCGGTCTTCTTCCATAATATATCATAATTATTGCGAATCTGCATCACCCTGTCCCCTTCCCGGAAAATAATGTCTCCGAAAGCGCGCTCCTTTTTGTCGGGAGTGGCGGGGTTCAGTGCGGCTTGCAGCATTTTGTTCAGCGCGGCGGTGCCTACGCCCCCCTTGCGGGTGGGGGACAGCACCTGAATCTGCTCCGGTGGAATGCCCATGTTCTTGGGCAGCCGGGTGGTGCATAATTCCCGGATCAGGGTGCTGACCGCATCCTCACTCTGCCTGCGCAGGAAGAAAAAGTCGCTTTTGACGTTTTTCAACTCCGGCATCTGCCCCTGATTCACCCGGTGGGCGTTCATGACGATCAGGCTCTGCTGTGCCTGCCGGAAAATCTCCGTCAGCCGTACCGTGGGCAGACAGCCGCTGCGCAGCATATCGTTGAACGGGAATCCCGGCCCCACGGGGGGCAGCTGGTCGGGGTCGCCTACCAGAATCAGCCGCTTCCCTCTGGGGATGGCCTGCAACAGATGGTGCAGCAGCTCCACGTCCACCATGGACATTTCGTCCACGATCACCGCGTCGCATTTAAGGGGGTTGTCCTCGTCCCGGACGAACACCATGTCCCCCGTGCCGGGGTCGATTCCCGCTTCCAGCAGCCGGTGGATGGTGGAGGCGTTCTCCCCCGTCACCTCCGTCAGACGCTTCGCCGCACGGCCTGTGGGCGCGGCCAACAGGCACGCCAGCTGCATCTGCCCCAGCAGGGACAGTATACCATTTAATATAGTCGTCTTACCGGTGCCGGGGCCGCCGGTGATCAGCAGCAGCCCGGAGGTGGCCGCTTCCCGGATGGCGCGGGTCTGCTCCTCGGAGTATTCGACGCCGCTTTCCTCCGCCACGTTGCGGATCATGCGCTCCAGACCCTTCGGCGGCGGGAAGCTGCCCTTTGCGAACTCTAAAAGCCGCCGGCTGCAATTCACTTCCGCTTCATACAGCCTTGGAAGATAATCAACGGTGATACCCGCCAGCGTACTGCGCACCAGGCGGTCGGCTTCCAGCAGTCGCCCAATGCCCTGTTTCACCGCTTCGCCGTCCACGCTCAGCAGCTGACTGACCGCCAGCTGTAGCTTGTCCTCCGGCAGAAAGCTGTGCCCCGCCGTGAGATTGTAGTTCAGTTCAAACAGGATTCCGGCCTCCACCCGCCGGGGGTCGTCCCCCGCCACGCCCAACTCAATGGCAAAGCGGTCAACCGCTCCAAAGGGCGCGTCAAGCCCCTCGTCCATGAGTAAGTACGGGTCGTCGTACAGAAGCTCCACAGTGCTGTCGCCGTACAGCTTGTACGCCCGCACCGCCAGCTCCGCCGGGAGGTGATGCACGGCAAAAAATTCCATCAGCTGCCGCATTCCCACCTGTAACCGGAATTCCTCGCCCATGGCTTTTGCTTTTTCCCGGGAAATGCCGGGAACCTCGGCCAGACGCTCCGGTTCCCGTTCCATGACCAGCAGGGTCTGCTCCCCAAAATGCTCCACGATCCGCGCCGCCGTCTTGGGGCCGATGCCCTTGATGATGCGGCTGCTGAGATAATTCAGGATTTCCAGACTGGTCTGAGGCATCAGCCGCTCCAGAAATTCCGCCTCGAACTGCCGTCCGTAGCTGGAGTGGGTGCTCCATTTGCCCGTCACCATCAGCCGTTCGCCCACCGCGGGCAGAGGGATGGTGCCGACCACCGTCACATTCTGACCGCCGCCCACGTTCACGCGAAGGACGGCGTAGCCGTTTTCGTAATTCTGATATACCACAGCGCTGATGGCGCCCTGCAAAATCTCCAGATCTTCCGTCAAGTCGTTTTCTCTCCCATTCTCTCGGCCAGCTTTTCCGGTGCGCAGACCGTCACGCCCCGCTCCGTCAGCCAGTCCCGTTCGGCATTGCTGATGCCAAAATCCACCATGGTAAGCTCTTCCCGCAGCAGCCCCAGCTCCCGCAGCCAGAGATAGCGCCGGGCAAAGGAATCCTCCGTCACCCCCGGCCTTGCCGGAGCGTAAAGCCCGCCGCCCCGCTCTGCGGGCAGCAGAAATCCGTACAGCACCCACAACGCACTTACCAGCCCAAAGGCCGCCAGCGTTCCCAGCATAATGTAACCCACCACCAGAACCACCTCCGGATATTGTATGAGGGACACAGGATTTCTGTGCCGGTCATTCTGGCAGAGCAGCATTTATTCCTTTTCATTTTACTATATTTCTTTGAAAATGGAAAGCCCTTTTTGCTTTCTTTCTCCACTTTCTGTCCTCTTAAAACCTGGTAAAGAAACTTTTGCCGGATTCTTCAAAATTGGTCTTGAATCTCGACAAAAAATCGGGTATAATAATCTGGAACGATTTTGCGGGTCATACATTTTTCCCCTGCGGAGGCACTATGAAGCTGCTGAATTTGCTTATGTGGGTGGTGCAGTTTGGGTTTTCCATTCTGTTTCCCACGGTTTTCTTTTTGATTCTGGCGGTCTGGCTCCAGGATAAATTTGGCCTTGGTCTGTGGATCGTGGTCGTGCTGGGCATTGTGGGTCTGCTTACCTCCGTCAGCACCGCCCGGTCGTGCCTGAAATCTCTGCGTAAGGCAGCCGACGAAAGCAGCAGCCACAAAGACCCGCCCGTCTCCTTCAATGACCACAAGTAAGAGGAATTCCCGTTATGAAATTACAGGCAGCATCCAAAAAAGAAATCTCCCGCATCGCCGTCGGCACGCTGGTGTGCGACGTTATCATGATCGCGGGGCTGTTTCTTCTGAGCCAATTCGGCATCGGCAAGTTCGACATTCTCCGCATTCTGCTTGGCGCGGCATGCGGCTCTGTGGTGGCAATTCTGAATTTCACCATTCTCTGCCTGACGGTGCAGAATGCCGTAGAGATCGACAGCAAGAAGAAAATGCGGCAGAAATTCCAGATGAGCTACAATGTCCGCCTGCTTCTTCAGGCCGCTTGGGTCATCGCCGCATACCTGATTCCCCAGGTGCATTTTGTGGCCGGCGCACTGCCCGTCCTGTTCCCCAACGTGGTCATTTTCTTCCTGCAAAGCCGGGGCAAGCTCGTTCCCAATGATGAAAAGCCCGCTGCCGGTGAAACAGGCAAGGCAGCCCTTGAGCAGGACGAGTCGGAAGATCATCTCGGCCCCTTTGAAGTATAAAAGTACAAGATCATCGATTTTATGAGGTGAGTGTATGGAAGTTGAAATCAATGGCGCACGAAACATAGTTGCATTTGATAACGTCCCGCTGTTCGGAACGGTCACGATCACCCAGACGCTGATCGTCAGCTGGCTGATCCTGATTATCATTTCCGCCCTGTGCATCTGGCTGGGGTCCGGATTGAAGGTCACGGGCATTTCCCGGAAGCAGGCCGTCGCTGAGACGATCTACACATCTCTGGTGAAATTCGTCCGGGGCAATATGGGGCCGGATTTCGACCGCTACATCCCACTGGTCGGCACCATCTTCGTCACCAGCATTTTCTCCAACCTGATCAGCCTTGTGGGTATCTGGAGCCCCACCGCCGATCTGATGACGGAGCTTGCCTGGGCGCTGGTGGTGTTCGTGCTGATTACCTACCATAAGATCAAGGCCTCCGGCATCGGCGCGTATCTGAAGAGCTTCCTGGATCCCCTTTTCATCCTGGCGCCCATCAATGTCATGAGTGAGCTGTTCACCCCCGTCTCCATGGCCTGCCGTCATTTCGGCAACATTCTCTCCGGCACGGTCATCAGCGCCCTGATCTACGCCGCGCTGGTCGCCGCCAACAGCGCGCTGTTCCATCTGCTGGCATCCAGCATGTATGTCGCGCTGATCGTCACCATCGTTGGTCTGATTCCTCTGATTATCGGCTTTACAAAGAAGAAAAAGAAGCTGAAAATTCTTGGCATCATCGTCACGGTGCTGGGCGTTCTCGCCATTCTCACCTGTCTGGGTGTGCATTACCCCTGGCTGACCATTGGCATTCCCGCCATTCCCAGCCTGTATTTTGACTGGTTCAGCGGCTGCATTCAGGCATTCATCTTCTGCACCCTGACCACCCTCTTCATCAAACAGGCCGCGGGCTGATAACGCGGCGGCCATTTGAATAAACACGTAAACAAATATTTAGGAGGAAAATATTTATGGAAATTTTGGCTAAAGGCATTGCTCTGGCAGGTTGCGGCATCGGCGCCGGTCTGGCTCTGATCGCCGGTATCGGCCCTGGTATCGGCGAAGGCAACTGCGCCGCCCGTGCCTGTGAAATCATCGGCCGCAACCCCGAGTGCAAGAGTGACGTTACCAGCACCATGATTCTGGGTATCGCTCTGTCCGAGACCACCGGTATTTACGGCTTCGTTACCGGTCTGCTGCTGATTTTTGTCGCCCCCGGTATGTTCATGAAGCATCTGGGCTGATTTCCGGCGAGAAATCCGATCATTAAATTGTACGCCGGAAGGAGGCAACGCAATGGACCTTTACCAGTCATTGGTGACGGTAAACCCCGTAACTCTGATTGCACAGATTTGCAACCTGTTTATCCAGCTGCTTATCGTCAAGATCTTCTTCCTGGATAAAATCAAGGCCGTGCTGGACAAGCGCCGCGAGACCGCCGACAAGCAGATTGCCGACGCCGAAGCCGCGAAATCCGAAGCGGCGGCCATCAAGCAGACCTATGAGGAGAATATGCGTCAGGCGAAAACCAAGGCTGACGATATGATCCTCTCCGCCCAGAAGACCGCCGCCCAGCGCAGCGAGGAGATCATTTCTCAGGCGCAGAAGCAGGCCGCCCAGATCAAGACCAAGGCCGCGTCCGACATCGAGATGGAAAAGAAAAAAGCCATCAACGAGGCCAAGAATGAAATTTCCGAGCTGGCTATGGCCATCGCCGGAAAGGTCGTGGCCCGTGAGCTGAACGACGCCGATCAGGACGGCATGATCGACCGCTTCATTGAAGAATTGGGTGATCAGAAATGACAGAGGTTGGTAACGTCTACGGTCAATCCCTGTACGAGCTTGCTAAGGACGAGGGGCTGTCCCGGGAAATCGGGGAGCAGCTGACCGTCCTGCAAAAAAGCTTCGGTGAGGAGCCGGATTTTGTCCGTCTGCTCTCCAACCCCAGCCTTTCCAAGCCGGAGCGGTGCCGGATTCTGGACACCAGCTTCCGTGGCTCGGTGCATCCCTATATTCTGAACTTTATGAAAATCCTGACGGAAAGGGGCTATATTCGCCACTTTTCCGACTGCTGTGACGCTTTTTCCGAACTGTACAACCGGGATAACGGCATTCTGAAGGTGACGGCCGTCACCGCCGTAGCTCTCACCCCGGCGCAGGAGGAAAAGCTCACAGGAAAGCTGAGCCAGATCACCGGAAAGACGATCGCGCTCCACAATCGCATTGATCCCGCAGTCTTGGGCGGTGTCCGCCTGGACTATGACGGTCAGCGCCTGGATGACACCGTGTCCCACCGTTTGGACGCCATCCGGGAACTGCTGAACAAAACCGTACTCTGACGAGAAAGCAGGGACTGTATGGAACTGAAACCCGAAGAAATAACGAAAATCATTCGCAGCCAGATCAAAAATTACGAAAACAAGATTGAAGTCAGCGAAACCGGCGTCGTCATTCTGGTAGGCGACGGCATTGCCAAGGCCTCCGGCCTTGAAAAGTGCATGGCCGGTGAGCTGGTGGAATTCCCCGACGGCTCCTACGGCATGGCCCAGAATCTGGAAGAGGACACCGTCTCCATCGTCATCCTCGGCTCCGATCAGGGCATCAAGGAAGGCGATACCGTCAAGCGCACCGGCAGAGTCGTGTCCGTCCCCGTGGGCGAGAAGCTCATCGGACGTGTCGTCAACGCCCTGGGCGAGCCCATCGACGGCAAGGGCAGCATTGAGGCGGAGGCCTACCGCGCCATCGAAATGCCCGCCCCCGGTATCATCGAGCGGCAGCACGTCTCCCGCCCCCTGCAAACCGGTATCAAGGCCATCGACTCCATGATTCCCATCGGCCGCGGCCAGCGTGAGCTGATCATCGGCGACCGCCAGACCGGCAAAACCACCATCGCCACCGACACCATTCTGAACCAGAAGGGCAAGAACTGCATCTGCATTTACGTTGCCATCGGTCAGAAGCGTTCCACCGTGGCGCAGGTCGTGGACAGCCTTACCGCCGGCGGCGCTATGGACTATACCATCGTGGTCTCCGCCACCGCTTCCGAGCTGGCGCCCATGCAGTATATCGCCCCCTATGCAGGCTGCACCATGGGTGAGCACTTCATGTATCAGGGCAAGGACGTGCTGGTCATTTACGACGATTTGAGCAAGCACGCGGTGGCCTACCGTGCCATTTCCCTGCTGATCCGCCGTCCGCCCGGACGGGAAGCCTACCCCGGCGACGTCTTCTACCTCCACTCCCGTCTTCTGGAGCGGGCAGCCCAGCTGTCCCCGGAGCTTGGGGGCGGCAGTCTGACTGCTCTGCCCATCATCGAGACGCAGGCCGGCGACGTGTCCGCCTACATTCCCACCAACGTCATTTCCATCACCGACGGCCAGATCTTCCTGGAAACTGAGCTGTTCAACTCCGGCATCATGCCCGCCGTGAACCCCGGTATTTCCGTCTCCCGTGTTGGCGGTGACGCTCAGATCAAGGCCATGAAGAAGGTGGCCGGTTCTCTGAAGCTGCTGTACTCCCAGTACCGCGAGCTGCAAAGCTTTGCCCAGTTCGGCTCCGATCTGGACGCGGATACCAAGTCCCGTCTGGCTCTGGGTGAGCGGATCGTGGCCGTGCTGAAGCAGAAGAACGGTTCTCCCAAGGAAGTGGCGCAGCAGGTGTGCATCATCTACGCCGTGACCCATGGGTATCTCACTTCCATTCCCGTTGCTCAGATTCCCGAATTTGAGAAGCGGCTGGAAGAGCATATGAACAATCACCACGCCGACGTTCTTGAGGCCATTCGCTCCACCGGCAAGCTGGAGACCGAGACTGAGAACGCCCTGAAAGCTGCCCTGGACGAGCTGGTGGCTGAATTTCAGGCATAAGGAGGGATAAGCCATGGCTGGCGTTTCCACCAAGGAAATCAAAAACCGCATCCGAAGCATGGAGTCCACCAGGCAGATCACAAAGGCCATGGAAATGGTCGCTGCCTCCAAGCTCCGCCGGGCGCAGGCGCAGGTGCTTTCCTCCCGCCCCTATTTTGAAATTCTTTACTCCACCATTGCGGACATCGCGTCCTCCAACCGGGATTTCTCCTCCCCCTATTTACAGGAGCGTCCTGTGAAAAAAGCACTGTATATCGTCATTGCCGGTGACCGCGGTCTTGCCGGCGGCTACAACAGCAACATTCTCAAGCTGGTTCAGTCGGAGATCGCTGGCAAGGACGCCGTAGTCCTGCCCATCGGCAAGAAGGCTCTGGACTATTTCAGGAGCAAGCAGATCCCGACCTTTACGGAGCACTACGCCGAAGCGGCCGAACTGACCGTGGGTGACTGCTTCTCCGTCTCCAAGCAGGTAAGCAAGGCTTTTCTGGCAGGAGAATTTGACCAGATCGTCGTTGCGTATACCAATTTTGTCTCCGTCCTTGCCCAGACGCCCGCAGCCATGCAGCTGCTGCCTCTGAAAAAGCCGGAAAAGAAAGAGAGTACCAATCAGGGCGATATCCTGTACGAGGGCGACAGTGAAGAAGTTTTCGCCGCGATCATCCCCGAGTATCTGGGCGGCGTTATCTACGGTGCGCTGTGCGAAAGCCGCGCCTCCGAGCAGGCTGCCCGCCGGGCTGCCATGGATTCCGCGACCCAGAACGCCGACGATATGATCGACGACCTGAGCTTGAAATTCAACCGCGCCCGTCAGGCCGCGATCACCCAGGAGATCACGGAGATCGTCGCAGGTTCCTGAGTCCCCGCAGGGGCGGTATTCTGATCGCCCAATCCCCAGAAGTTACGAATTTGCGGTATCTAATGTCGGTTAAGCCCGGAATTTTGGGTAAAAGTGGGTATTCATGTTGCAGGTTGGTTACATAATAAGAGATCGGAAGAGCACAC
>ERZ809224.389-NODE-389-length-44071-cov-14.890858_pt1 | contig 44071 bp, 40 predicted proteins | sample MGYA00520513_ERZ809224 | MGnify/ENA primary metagenome ERZ809224 (study PRJEB31576, sample SAMEA3212658) | Homo sapiens | biome: human-gut; feature: human gut; material: fecal | place: Sweden | collected 2012 ... | reverse complement strand
ATTTTTTATTTATTGTCGGTCTGGGGATGTTTTTGGTATGAAACCGGGGATATTTCGAACATTTCCAGCCATAAGCAAATTGTATGCCCGGATTTGATGCGGCCATGGTCTGAAAAGGCAGGGCTTGGTAAAATAGAAATCGTTATAAGAATATAAACGATAAATTATTATTTTCTATATGCACAGAACCGTCCATGGCTGGGAGTACCCCCAGATATGGACGGCTTTTGATTTATACCTCTGGGACAAAAAGGACAAAAAGGACAAAAGGGACAGAACCGAGTCGGCAGGATTATCCTTGTTGACCCGGTTCTGTTTCTGGAATATTTCATAGCCGTGTTACGATTTCCTTCCCGTCCTTAAACATGAACACCACTCGCTCGTCGGCGTGGACGGTGACGTGGTCGATGGTACCGTGCCAGAGTTTTTCGTCGAAGGCTACGGGCAGGGAAGCTGCGCCGTCCCCATGCCCTGACAGACAAGATGCATCTTTCCGTGATCAGCCTGCCCCTGCATAAGCGCGGCGACACTAAGAGCATCATATTCTTCCACGAAGGCACTGTACTGATCCAGCCTGACCGTGCGCCGGGAGAGCATAATGACCCGCCACCGGTCGAAGAACATGTGCCCGCCAACACGATTGTCATCAACACGCATACGGAAGGCGGCATGGGCAACGACCTGGATATCTATCATGAGTGCATCCATTATGAATGGCACTATCTGTTCTACCGCCTGCAAGACATGCACAACAACGACCTGAAGCAGCTGAAAAAGGTCCGGCGCTCCGCTATCAAGGATAAAGACACGGCAGACCCTACATACTTCATGGAGTATCAGGCCCGGTACGGCAGCTATGGGCTTCTGCTGCCCAAGTCGTTCATGCTGGAGACGGTGGACAGGCTCTACAAGGATGCCTTCGAAGGCAAGCGGAAAGATGGATATTATGACCATGATGGCCGTAGGTACGAGTATGTTGCCCGGAAGATCGCAGACGAGTATGTCATCTCCAAGGCCAGTGTCCGTGCGCGTATGATTCAGCTGGGTTATATCGCGGCACTCGGCGCATTGAACTTCGTGGATGGCCACTACATCGTCCCGTTCGCTTTTTCCGACATCGGCAGCTGTTCAGGTGACGGGACCTATGTCATCGACAGGAAGTCCGTCTCACTACTGTACAGAAAGGATAAGGAATTCAAGCGGATCATGCAGTCCGGTAATCTGGTTTGTAAAGTGGAGGCGTGTTTAAAGACTGTTTTAGGCGCAACTCTATGTAATTGGAGTTGCTTGATGAATAATTTCTATAAAGAGGCAGCACCGAATCCTCACATTCATATTCATGTAAGGCCAAGATATGATAAGCCCGTAATGCTAAACGAGAGCATTTATACTGATAGCGAGTTTGGACATCATTATGCGTTGAAAAAGAGCGGGGTAATACCTGCTAAAGATAAGGAAGAAGTATTTATTCGACTAAAAGAATGGCTGAATCGCTAAATTCCAGGTTGTCGAGATGAATATGATCCATTGAGCGTCTCTTCGGAGGCGCTTTCATTTTGCCCTGCGGGAGGAGGTGGCCGCCTGTGATCTGCATTTATGAAGCCAACGAAACGGACTGGCATGGCAACGGCCTGTGCATCCTGCAGCCTTCCTCCTGCACCGTAACAGAGATCGCGGGTGGCGACTTCAGCCTGACGCTGGTGCATCCCATCACGGAGGACCTGCGCTGGAAGGAGCTGCAGGAGGAGCGGATCATCAAAGCGCCGGTCCCTGCCTATAAGCCGCTGGAGGATGACGGAACGGTTATCGTCCCGGCGGAGCAGGCAACTGAGCAGTGCTTTCGCATCCATTCTGTCAGTGTGGATACCGCCAACCATGAAGTGACCGTGGAGGCGCGGCATATCAGCTATGACTTCATGGGCAATATGTGCAGCAGGCTGTCCATCCAGGTTGGCACGTATGTGGTCAACGCGCTCACCAAAATGCGGGAGGCGCTCATGTCTCCGGATAACCGCATCCTCGCCACCAACATCGTCCGCCGGGTCAGCCTGAAGAACGAGGGCTGAGCCCCGGCCTGGAGTGAAGGACGCAATGATGAACAAGGTACTCTTCCTGGATGTTGACGGCGTTCTGAACAACGGTGAGTGGGCGTTCAATATGCACCGCCAGGGCGTTCACGTTTACAGTGACGATCTTCTCTATGAACCTTCGCTGGAACAATTGTGGCGGATCGTACACACGACCGGCGCACTTATCGTTGTATCTTCTGCCTGGCGTCAGATCCCCACATGCTATCAGCATCTGCAGGAATGGCTGGCCAAGTACGACATGGAGGTGTACGACAAAACGCCTTATGTCGGCGGTGAGCGCGGGAATGATATTAGCGCTTGGTTCAACCGCCATCCCGGCAACTGGCAGTATGCCATTCTGGACGACGATGACGATATGGGAGATCATATCGACCACCTGGTTCGCACCGATTTTGACCTGGGCCTGACTGAGAGAGAAGCAAATCGGTGCATTGAGCTACTGCAGAGGGAGGATTGATACACATATAATTCTATAGTGCCCATACTCGCCTGTCTACGTCACTGCTGACGTATTTGGACAAAAAATGCCGGGCTGTTGCGCGTTTCGCTCCAGCTCGGATTTTTGAATCAGTGACTCTTTCAAAATCGAATATCGATGAGGAATAACGCGAAAAAAGTTTGAAATCCTAACAAAAAAGTGTTGCATTTTCAAACCATAGCGCGTATAATAATATGGCTGGTGAAAGGAGGCGAAGGACATGATGTCAATCAATGATAGAGTTAAGAGCTTGAGAACACAACTGCATCTGTCTCAAGACTACGTAGCAAAATACCTTGGCGTAAGCAGGTCTACTTTCACTCAGATGGAGAATGGCAACAGAAAAATCTTGGCTGAAGAGCTTTCAAAGTTGAGCGTATTGTTTGGGATATCGGTTGATGCATTACTGAATGAGAATGAGCTGAGCCAGCCAGCTACAGTATTTGCGAGGAGCTTTGAAAGGCTCGATGAATCTGATCAAGCTGAAATCATGAACCTTATACGTTTTAAGGAACAGATGAAGGCTCAGAGGGCTAAATGATGCGATTTGGAATAATAGCGAAAGACTTTTCTGATCCAGAAGCATTGGCGTCTGCTTATCTATCTAAATATTTTGCGAATCAGAAGATAGAATACCCCATCAATCCTTTTCGTATGCTCAAGGATGAAGGTGTTCTATTTTCTCTTATGGATTTTAAGAAACTGGAAGGCGTTTATGTTCCCGCTGAAAACAGTGAAGATATTCCTGTTGTTGGTATTAATGTGAACAGGCCAATAACAAGGCAAAGGTTTACGGCAGCGCATGAACTGTGCCATCATTTTCGTGATGCGGATAACCAGATTTCATGCCCTATGTATGGGAAAAAGAATGCTATAGAAAAATACGCCGACAGTTTTGCTGCTGCATTGCTTATGCCAATGCAAGAATTACGCCATCAAGTCAATAAAAAAAAGAACTCTCGAGGGAATGTTTCTTTTGATGATGTACTTGAGATTGCCGACTTCTTTGGCGTGAGTTTCATTTCGTGCCTATTCAGGATAGCATATAAAATCCATGCCATTGATGGCGATACGGAGCCTGATGAGCTTCAAAAGCGGGCTAACAAATACTGCCCTGAGAAAGTTCGTAAAAGTCACCACTTAACGTACACAAAGCTATATGAAGGCCTTATGGATTGCTATCAAGAACAACTGGCATTTCATCCAACTGATTTTGCTCGAAATGTATTTCAGAGTAATTACATCTACAACGACAGTCGGATGGAAGGCTTGAATGTTTCAATAGAACAAGCTGCAGAATGTGTAACAGACCTTAGGCTGAAAATGCAAAACAGTGAGTATTGTAATGAGGCAAATGAAGTATTTATGTCAATTGCCGGTCATTATGATATGTACCAAGATATTTTTGCCGAACCAGTCAAAGAAACGCTAACTGTGTATGATACTCTTCTGCTCAACAAGAAACTTTTCTCACATTATCCTAACCCAGACTTCGGAGGGTCAACGAGGCAGAATAATGTATTGGTCCTTGGAGCAAAATTTGAAACAACTGATTATCATGATATCTTCACAGAGCTCGCGAAAGTTGACGCTGAAATTCGTGATTTCTTCTCAAGACGCCATGATATTTCTATGAGCGAGTACGTTAAGCATGTAGTTCGAACACATCATCGAATTACTGTAATTCACCCTTTCCCGGAGGGTAATGGAAGAACATCACGAGCATTCATGAATGTTCAACTTGTCCGAGCGGGGATAATTCCTGTATATATCAAAGTAGAAGATAAAAAGGCATACATCGATGCCTTGGCCCGTGCTGATGCTCTACAGGACTATGATGAGCTTTATGAAATCGTCTTTAGACTGATTTTCCGATCTTATGTTGAATTAAACCTTCGTCAGGAATAGAGAGTATATCATTTTGCATGAATAGAAGATAATTCCGAGCTGCTGTACATCAGTGGCTCGGTTTAATTTATATGCAATCATGCAGATTCCTTGGACAAATAATTAAAACTTACCCTCCTTGGCCCCTCAACTTACCCCCCCTCCCGGCGAGGCGTCGTAAATCATTAAACTGTATCAGAGACGGAGTTTTCATATCGGTGTACATCCCGGCAAAGACCCAGTCCGGATGGCGTTGGATGTATTCCGTGAAATACTCCTGCTGGGATTGGAGACTGTTCTCCTGGGCATCCTTCATGGTGGATACTCTGGCATAAGCGGCAACCCGTTTTGTGGGCGGCGGCTGTTCCGGGGAGAATGTCCTGGTTGGGAACTCAACCCGTGTAATTCTTTTCGACCGCAATGCTGTTCACCTCCAGTTCGCCAATTGGTGCGTGGTATTTTTCCGCAGCGGCACGAAGTAAAGTGTACACATCATCTTCTGCAATGATTCTCCTGATTGCCAGAGTGGCGAAGATACTTTTACAGAGCCGAAAGTGCAACTCCGCCTCGTATTCTGATTGGGTCATAGCGACACCTCCTACAGGAACGACAGTATATTGCCGGATTCGGGACAGTCAATGACAGGACGGGAGAGTTAACGGAAAGTTATCATTTATGAAGTTTCCGCACAAGCCAAAAGCGTGCGGAAGATACAGAAAAGCATCTGCCATTGCTGATGGATGCTTTATGCAGGTGGGATTATCAAGCGGCGAGCCAATATTGTACTTAAAAGTTACTTGAAACTACTTGAAAGTGTTTTGTTTCATTTTGGATGGCAAGCGCTATCGAGAGTCTGTCCTTTCTGTCCTCGTTGTCCCAGTGCATCAAAATCGAACCCATAAATTAATGCACCATGCCTTCAAAACATGGTGCATTGTATCCACGAGCGGTAGGTATACCATAGAAGGACTCTAATTTGGATACAATTAGGGTCCTTCTTTTTTGCACCCCACCCCTATGAAAAAAGTCCTTATCCCATGCGGTTTTTCGGCTTCTCGCACACGAATACCTGCTCGAGCCGTCTCTTCATTCATGCTCATCCAGTCGATTTTCGACCACTTACAGCAAAACACCCATCTCGACCGACTCTGAAATCGTGTGCGAGATGGGGGTAATCGTGTACGAGATGGGAGTAATCGTGTGCGAGATAGGAGTAATCGTGTGCGAGATAGGGGTAATCGTGTGCGAGATAGGGGTAATCGTGTGCGAGATGGTTTAGGCTACTTCAATCGAGCAAATCCTCCTTACGAACGATCGCGCCGGATACAATAGCACCATCCTTTAGTTCGGCCTTCCTCACGATGTAGCCGTTGTCAATGATCTGCCTGCAAAAATCTCTGTTTCGCTTGATCCAATCTTCTTTATTCGACAAATAGGTATTGCATAGTCTTCTAAGTCCTTCATCCAGTTTAACGTCATAAGCTAAAAGCGACGTTTCATCATGAGAGTTAGTCCATAATGAAACGTGTAAGAATTTCCAATTTTGCTGTTGGGGAGCATACGCTTCATAGCCTTCGATCAATTGGTCATAGGAGTTTTGGAGCATGACAGCAGCAACCCATCCATCAAACTGAGGTGCGCCTATGTCAAAATCGCCGATAAACATTCTGCAGAATTCATTATAAATATCATCCTCAGAGACCTCTGCCTTTATCTCTTTAATACATACATTTGCCTCAAATGTTGATTCGCTCCCGACTTCCTGGCATCTCAATTCAGAATATAGATCTGGAGAGAAGATCAACCCGTTATCCCTTAATGCCCACAACCATCCAAGGAGCAATGGGTTTTTCCCACACCGTTCAATTGAAATAACAAGACCTTCGTCAGACACTAATTTTGATAGTGTTTGAGCGTATGAATATGTTCCCTCTTGAAAGACACGAGCTGTTTGCTTAAACAGCAGAGTAGTATCTTCCGTAGAATGATGGTTTTCATGCATGACACGCATCGAAAAGACGGTTTCATATTTCTCGGTCAACTCATTTGCATCTGCACAAATGAATTTAATATTCGTCAAACCGAATTTATCTGCGAGTTTTTGTCCTATAGCTAATCCGTTTTTGCACCTATCTATTGCAGTAACTATGGAGTTAGGAAATGTTTTTGCAAGGAAGCATGAGATAAGACCTATATCACAACCGATTTCCAAAATCGTATCTCCGAACAAGTCTTTGTGATCAGTGATCCAATTACGCGTTCTTCGAATTATATCTCCATCGAACGCTCCTGTTAGATACAAACTCAAATCATACCACACACCATTCTGAAATCTGAAAGGAGTCTGTAAACCATGTCTGAGAAAATTGTACAGCTAAACGAGGAAGTAATCAAGGACCAGCTTAAGGAGTTGGTCCGAGGCAGCGTGGAAGAGACGCTGAATGAACTGCTGGAGCAGGAAGCGGAGAAGCTGACCCAGGCGGCCCGCTACGAACGAAATGAGGCCCGCCAGGGCTACCGCAGCGGCCACTATGACCGGAACCTTACCACTACCTCCGGAGATGTTACACTCCACTTGCCTCGTCTTAAGGGCGTCTCTTTTGAAACGGCCATCATCGAGCGGTATCGCCGCCGGGAAAGCAGCGTGGAAGAAGCCCTCATTGAGATGTACCTTGCCGGTGTCTCGGTTCGCAGAGTGGAGGACATTACTGAGGCCCTGTGGGGCAACAAGGTATCTCCAGCCACCATTAGTGAACTGAACAAGAAAGCTTATGTCCACATTGAGGATTGGCGGAACCGCCCTTTGCAGGGAGGAAAGTATCCGTATGTCTACGTGGACGGCATCTACCTGCGCCGCAACTGGGGCGGAGAGTACGAAAATGTAGCTGTTTTGGTGGCGATTGCCGTGAATGAGGACGGTTTTCGTGAGGTTTTGGGCGCTGCCGAGGGCATGAAAGAGGACAAGGCCAGCTGGGTCAGCTTCTTCCAGTGGCTCCTTGGGCGCGGCTTGGATGGCGTAAAGCTCATCGTCGGCGACAAGTGCATGGGGATGCTGGAGGCCGTGGGCGAGGTGTTCCCGGACGCCAAATACCAGCGCTGCACGGTGCATTTCTACCGCAACGTTTTCTCTGTTGTGCCCAAATCCAAGGTCAAAATTGTGGCAAAAATGCTCAAGGCGATCCACGCTCAGGAGAGCAAAAAGGCGTCCCGCGAGAAAGCGAAAGCCGTGGTCGCCGAGCTGAGGGCCATGAAGCTGAAGGAGGCTACCAAGAAGGTCGAGGACGGCATTGAGGAGACGCTGACCTACTGCGATTTTCCCAGCGAGCATTGGACGCGTATCCGCACCAACAACGTGATCGAGCGGCTGAACCGTGAGATCCGCCGCAGAACCCGCGTGGTGGGGACGTTCCCCGATGGCAACTCTGCCCTGATGCTGGTCTGCGCCCGGCTCCGCCATGTGGCGGGCACCCAGTGGGGCAACAAGAAATACATGAACATGAAGCACTTGGAGGCGGCTCTGTACGACGCCTCTATTGCCGGCTGACTTCATTCAGCCAGAGCCTGCAAACCAATTTGCGCATAACTCTTGACGGCACCCAGCGGATCGTATTTATCGCCGTAGGCGGCTTTTACACGGTCAGCGGCAGAGCGTTCCCTGTCGGGACGAATATCCAGCCTTGCGTCCATCAGTTCCACGGCATCTACATCTGCTGCCTGCGCTTTCAAATCAGCATACTGTTTCAGCGCATCCTCCAATTCAGCAGAATATTTGGATTCCTGTTTCTCCAAATTCTTCAGTGCCGTTTCCATTGTGGCGATTTGCTTCTTCACATCGGAAATGCCAGCATCATCGGTACAGTCCAGTGCATTCAGCAAGGCAGCCTTCTCAGATTTCAGTTCTTCCAATTCCTCTGTCAAGTCTGCAATACGCTGGGACAGGTCATGCAGCTTGGGTAACTGATAAAACGGCGTTTCCTTTTTCTCTGCAAGCAGGTTTTTTCGTTCCTTGGTTTTCTCCTTGATCCGCTGCACCAAGCCCGCATATCGTTCAAGCTCCGGCTTGACGGCCTTGACACGCTTGCCCATACTGTTCTTGCACACGCCGATATAACGAAGCTGATAACTGAAAATCAGTATGCTGCTGCGTATCTTTTCCATCGCCTCCGCTATGGCAGGAACCGTATTCTTTACTACCTGCATTAGCTTCTTGACTGTTGCTTTCAGCTCACGAAGCAGAGCGTTATCTGCCTTGATCTGACGGTTAATTTCGCATCGGTTAGAGATAATGCCCTTTTTCTCCAACGCACGGGCAACCACACCTTCGTGAATGGTAGGCTGCTCGGTCAAATCTCTGTTTGCATTGCTGCGGTGGTCAATGCGTTCCTCACGCCCAGTGCGTTCCAGATAGCGGTTAGACACATCTGCCCATGCCGCCCGCCATGATACAAGCTGTTCCTCGCTGTTCCAGCGCTCGGAGATGGGATTCTGTCTGCCGTAGCGGGTGCTTTTGGGATGCTTGTCAGCCCGGACAAGCCCCTGCGCATCGGCCTCAGAAGGAACCATATACACCTTCTTTTTGCCGACCTTGTAGGGATATTGTTTCTCCCAGCCCTTGTTCTGTGCCGCCTTAAACTCAACGGCAGTAAAACCGCGTTCCTCACCGTTTTTCATGCAGAGGTATTCCTTTTCGGTCTTGTACTGCCACTTGCCCTGCTCATCCAGCGGGCGCACCGTCAGCAAAATGTGGGCATGAGGATTGTGACCATCGGTGTCATGGATGGCAGCGTCGGCACACATCCCGTCCGCCACAAACTGTTCTCGGACAAATTCTTGCAGCAACTCGATCTGCTCCTCACGGTTCAGTTCTATGGGCAGGGCAACCACAAACTCCCGCGCCAATCGGCTGTCCTTGGACGTCTCTACTTCCTCTACGGCGTTCCAGAGTTTTTCACGATCCTGCCATTCCTGCGGGGCGTATTTCGGCAAGAAAACCTGCTGCCAGACCAGCCCCTGTTTTTTTGTGTAGTCATGCTGTATCCCGTCGTAATCGTTGTAGAGGCGGGAACAGCTCAGATAAGCGGAGGCGGCCACGGCGGAGCGTCCTGCGCCCCGGCTGACCACCTTCGCTTCCAAATGATAAATCGCCATACTCAGCTTTGAAATGGCGCTATTTATAGCATCTGTGTAAGTAGTAATTTCATCGTCACAAAACCTGCGGACATGAGCTGGTTTAATAAACGGCAGCATATGAACATCCACCGTACCGTATTCGTCCTGCATGGAGAAAGGTACAATCTTTCCATTATAAACCGGTGACATATGAATACCGCTGGCATCCATAATGCGAGAACCAAAAGCAATCCTTTCCGGAGAATCGTGGTTTCCGCTAATAACGAATACCTCGAGCTTTCGTTTGGCCAACTGAACGAGAAAGTTGTCAAACAGCTGAACTGCCTCCGCCGCGGGAACAGATTTGTCGTAGACATCTCCGGCAATAATCACACCATCCGGCTTTTCAGCATCAACAATATTGATGATTTTTTTGAGTATGTATTCTTGATCTTCAAGCATCGAATACTCATTTACTCTTTTTCCTAAATGGAGGTCTGATAAGTGAATAAACTTCATAACAAACTCCTTTACCCCACAACCAACTTATTCGTCTTCTTCAAAAACTTCGCCGGGATCGGGCGGTCCAGCTGCCAGGTGATATTCATCGGCCTGCTGCCCTCATGCTTCACATAGTTCGCCGTGCCCAGATAGGTATATGCCTCCGCACCACCGGTCATACGGTCCGCCTTAAACTCACGGACAAACAGCAGCACCTTGCTGCCGCGTTCCTTGTGGTGGATATAGCGCTGACCGGTGGGTGAATTCTCCGCCGTGGTGCTCTGACTCTGCCAATGGAACAAGCTCTCATTGATGGAATAATCGTTGTACATGGTGGTTGGCGAATAGTCCTTGTCCGCCTTGTTCAGCGTCACAAAGAACACGTCGATGTTTTTCTCCGGCAGCCACTTCACGCCCTCACGAACGGTGGACGGCTTCATAAAGTCCAGCGCCACCAAGAGCTGGTCGCGAGTATAGGTGCAATGCAAATCCAGAGGACAGTCAAAGCCCAGCTCCACCGGCTCGTCGATAAAGTCGATCTGCTCGAAGCGATAGCGCAGCAGCTCCAAGAGCTCACCGAGCAGAACTGTGCTGTCAGACAGGGCATAGAGGTTACTAAGCACCTCTTCGTCGTCCCAGTCCTCCACAGCCTTGCCCCAAACGGTGACATAGAACATCTGCATCATCCGCTTTTCCGCATCCGGAAGCGCTGCAAAATCAAGGTTGTCCAAACGCGGAAGAACATCCAACAGGAACGAAATCCAGCGGCGGGAATCAGCCACAGCAAGCTTTGCAAACGCTTTGGTCAGGATGTCCTCCAGCGGCTCCGAAAAGTCCTCGATGGCATCCGCTCTGGCACAAATGCGCGAGAAGGAGGAAAACTTGTAGATTGCCCGCGGATCGAGATGGTAGTAATCCAAGAAGTTTTTGAGCGTCAGCTCCAGCCCACTGTCCTCCGCAAAAGAGGCTGCACGAGCCACCAACCCAGCTGTATTGCCATAGGACGCGCGGATATTCTCCAAAATGTATTTGGCTGCCTTCTTCTCCAGCTGGATATAGCAGCCCTTGGGGACGGACACAAAACCATCTTTAATTTCCCGGCTCACGCTGCGGGTGGTATTCGACAGCAGCGCCGCAAATTTATCCTCGAAATTGTACTTTCGATTCGCTTGACCGATGAAGTCCAGCACGGTCAGACATTCCTTGTCCTCGGATAGACGCAGACCACGTCCCAGCTGCTGCAAGAAGATCGTCAATGACTCCGTGGGGCGCAGGAACAGAACCGTATTGACTTCCGGAATATCAACGCCCTCGTTGTAGATGTCCACGACGAAGATGAACCGCACCTCGCCGGACACCAAGCGCCGCTTGGCCGCCGCTCTTTCCTCGTCCGAAGATTGCCCGGTGAGGCACATGGACGGGATGTTGTGGTCGTTAAAATAACGGCACATAAATTCCGCGTGATCTACCGTCACACAGAAGCCGAGACCCTTCACCTCGTCAATGTCCGTCACATATTTCAGCAGTGCCGTCACCACATGGTCGGCGCGACGGTTGGCAATGGCACCGCTGAAGGTGTAGACCTGTTCCAGCTCGCTCTTTTGATAGCCACCGGCAGACCATTTCAGCGTATCCAAATCTACGGTATCGGTGACACCAAAATACTGGAACGGGCAGAGTAGCTTCCGATCAATGGCTTCGGGCAACCGGATTTCAGCCGCAATGCGGTTGTTGAAGTATGGTAGGATATTCTTACCGTCCATACGCTCCGGAGTAGCGGTCAAGCCCAGCAGGATGCGCGGCTGGTAGTAGGACAACAACTTCTGGTAAGTCGGTGCAGCGGCATGGTGGAATTCGTCCACGATGATGTAGTCGTAAAAATCGGGACTCGTCTTTTCCGTGAAGCTCTGTGAGTTGAAGGTCTGGATGGACAGAAACAGGTTGTCGATGCTCTCCGGCTTATAGTTGCCCACAAACAGCTCACCAAAGTTTGCGTCCTTGAGCACGGCGCGGAAGGTGTACAAGCTCTGCTTGAGGATTTCCTCCCGGTGCGCCACAAACAGCAGGCGGCAGGATCTATCCAGATTCTGCTTGCGGAAGCGCTTGTAGTCCAGTGCAGAGATGACCGTCTTGCCGGTACCGGTGGCCGCCACCACCAGATTGCGCGTATAGCCACGAACAGTGCGCTCTGCCTCCAGCTTGTCCAAAATCTCCTGCTGGTAGGAGTAGGGATTGATGTCCATGGTGTAGACGTCAGCATTGTTGGTGTCGAAATATTTTTCCGCCTTCAATGCCCGTGCCAAGCGCTCTCGCTGATCCTCCGCGTAGTATTCAAATTCGCGGTCATTCCAGTAATACTCAAAGGTAGCGGCGATCTTGTCGATAGTTTCGGGTAGGTCGCGCCGCGTTACTTTTGTGTTCCATTCAAGGCCGCTGGTCAATGCGGCATTGGACAGGTTGGATGAGCCAACATAAGCCGTCGTGAAGCCGGTTTCTCGGTAAAAGATATATGCCTTTGCGTGGAGCCGGGTCGTTTTGGTGTTGTAGCTGACCTTGATGTGCGTATTGGGCAGCTTTCGAAGCTCCTCAATGGCTTTTACATCGGTAGCGCCCATGTAGGAGGTGGTGATGATGCGGAGCTCGCCGCCGCTGTGCGTAAACTCCCGCAGCTCGTCCATGATGAGCCGCAGACCGCTCCATTTGATGAAGGACACCAGCATGTCAATTCTGTCAGCAGAGACAATCTCTTTTTTGAGCTCCGTAAACATCTGCGGCTCATGCACAGCCCCGGTGAAAAGTGAGCTTTGTGCGATGGAGGTTTCCGGACGGATGATCTCAGCCCTTTCGTCCAGTGCCAGCACATTGTTTTTCTTATCAAAAAGTGCAAGAAGCTGCTCCGCACGCTCTGCAACGGAGAGCGTGTCGAAGTCCGCTTCTTTTGTTTCCGTCATAATGGTGAACACAATGCGGTTGACAAGCTCGACCTGAGAAGTGAGATTGCCGCCATTGTCTTTCACGTTGTTTAGCCCCTTTTCAACGATCTCGGCAACATATTTTGCTAATACTTTAGACGCTTCCGCACTATCAATAGGCGCAGTTTGAGAGAGCTTGTCCGTTACGGAAAGCTCTGTATCCAGACCCTTATTTATGATTTGCTCGTAAAGTCCGTTGTGTAGCATTCATATACTCCTTTGGTAGAAACAGCATTTATCCAAAGAACAAACTATTTGTTCTGGCATGACTGGCCCTCCATGTTACTTATCGATTTCCGGGACAAAATCCATAATATCGTTTGGTTCCACCTCAAGCGCGGCACAGATTGCGCCGATCACGTCGGTGGTTATATCCTTATCGTTTGCCAGCTTGTACATCTGATAATGGGTGATGCCGGCAGCTTCTTCCAAATCTTTCTTTTTCATATTCCGATCAACAAGAATATGCCACAGCTTCTTATAACTAACAGCCATTTTGAATCTCCTTTATGGGCTATTTGGTGTCGGGTACAATAACATGAATATAGCATATCATGATTCGACCGAGAAATCAACAATATGATAAGAATCTCAAACTTTTGATAGGAACAAAATGTTATAGCTGATTTAACGGTTGAACATAATTGCCGCTATCGGCGAAATAAGAATATTATTTCATCATCAAATCTTGATATTTTGCCGATAATGTGCTATACTATCCCTGTGCAGAAAGTGAGGGATCTCTATGAAATATATTTCTGTCGCGGAAACGGCGAAAAGGTGGGGCGTTTCCGAACGCAGCGTGCGCGGGTATTGCTCCGAAGGAAAAATCGACGGTGCATTTCTGACCGGCAAGACATGGAACATACCCGAAACCGCGGAGAAGCCCGATCGCATTAACAAGAAAACCGATACACCAAAGACACTTCTTGAGGTACTGAAGGCCGAGAAAGCGGCGAAGCTGCACGGCGGTATTTATCATAAAATCCAAATCGATCTGACCTATAACTCCAACCACATTGAGGGCAGCCGCCTCACACACGATCAGACGCGCTATATCTTTGAGACGAACACCATCGGCGCATCGGACGGGACGGTCAAGGTTGATGATGTGGTCGAGACCGCCAACCATTTCAAGTGCATTGATATGATTATCGATAGCGCAAATCATATGCTGAGCGAGGCGTTCATCAAGCAACTGCACGCCGTTCTGAAAAGCGGAACTTCCGATTCCCGGCTTGATTGGTTTGCCGTTGGAAATTACAAGAAATTGCCCAACGAGGTCGGCGGCATGGACACAACTGCACCGGAGAATGCCGGGGCCGAGATGAAAAAGCTGCTTGCTGAATACAACGCCATTGAGAGCAAAACCTTTGACGATTTGCTTGATTTTCACTACCGCTTTGAGCGCATCCATCCGTTCCAGGACGGCAACGGCAGAGTCGGGCGCCTGCTCCTTTTCAAAGAATGCCTGCGGAACAGCATCGTGCCGTTTATCATCGAGGACGACATCAAGATGTTCTACTACCGCGGCTTGAAGGAATGGAAGAACGAGCGCGGCTATCTGCGTGATACTTGTCTTTCTGCACAGGACAGATTTAAGAAGTATTTGGACTATTTCCGAGTCCCGTATGACAAATAAGCAAATCCGCCCCTGTGCGATACAGAGGCGGATTGCTTTTCCGTAATAAACCCGTGCGTCTATGCCGTAAAAATGTAGGATTTTCAATGTGTTTTCGGGTGTTGCTCTCACTTCCGCCATATACTCTATGACCAGATCAAGTGGATGTAACGGATGTTACATCCACTTTTGTTTACAGAGGCAAGGAGAAAAGCATGCTATTTCACGGGTTAAACAACAGTATAGAACTGGATGTTGTGGGGTATCAGTTTCCTGATAGTCCTAAATCCGGAAAAGATAATTTCGATTACGATTCAAACTGGCTTGTACTATCAATATGTTATACAGATGGAGGCATATCTGCAAAACAAAAGGATGCGTGCTTATTATCCTGTGAATTGCTAGACTTATACAAAGAGCTATGCGTACTAAGAGATATCCAAAGCGGATCATATATATCGGATTTTATGGAGCCGTATTTGCGCATTGCCGCTTAAAAAAATGAAGATCAATATTCTTTTGCCGTTCATTTTGCTTTTGATACGACGGACAGCTCCTGGAAAGAATGGAAGGTCTGTGCAACGGTAACGGCAGACGAGTATAATCGCTTGTTGAATGAACTCAAGTTGCTTGTGAAAAAATATCCCCCAAAGTAGCGCCGTAAACGGAGCAGGTTTACGCCTGATGCGTTTATCTTTCCTGCTATAATCTTCAGGGAAGGTTTGCAGGAGACATACTCAACGCCGCATCTTAAGGCTACAGCGGTGCGGCAGATGACCGCACCCGTTTATTGTACATAACGAAAAAGAAGGGTATCGCTACCCTTCTTTTGATATGCAACATGGCGGGGGAAATTATTCCGGATCGTACAGCAGATTCAACTGCTGGGTAAAACTCATATCCAGCATACGCTTACTGATGCGCTGGTCGAACAGGGTGCTCATGGGGGCTCGATCGTGAATGATCTTTACCGCCTGGGCAAACATGGGCGCGGCAGAGATAATGCGGATCTTGGGATGGTTCTTGGCCTCGGGGCACTCTACCGTATCCGTAGTGACCACGAACTCATAGGGGCTTTCATCCAGCCGCTGCAGGGCCTTTTCGCTCATGCAGTTGTGGGAAAGAGCACCGTAAATGTTTCGGGCGCCCTTTTCTTTCAGACCCCGGGCTACATCGATCATGGTACCGCCGGAGATGGAGAAATCGTCTACCACCAGGCAGTTCTTGTCTTTGACTTCGCCAATGATATCCAGCACCTTGGCGTTTTCGCTGTGGTCATAGCGGGTTTTGTCGCCAATGGCTACGGGGCAGCCCAGAGCCTTGGCAAAGGTGTGTGCCCGCTTGGCGGAGCCGGCATCGGGGGAAACTACCACCAGATTTTCGTCTACAATGCCGGAGCGGCGGATATATTCCGCCAGCAGGGGCTGAGCAATGAGGTGATCCACAGGTTTTTTAAAGAAGCCCTGGATCTGAGCGGCATGCAGATCCATAAAGATGATACGGTCGGCTCCGGCGGCTTCGATGCAGTCGGCGCAGACACGAGCCCGGATGGATACCCGGGGTTCATCTTTTTTATCGCCCTTGGCATAGGAGAAGTAGGGAATGATCACGGTGACGGAATTGGCGCTGGAACGTTTGAAAGCATCGATCCAGAACAGCAGTTCCATAAATTCATCATTGGGGTGACGGGCAATGGGCTGCACCAGGTATACGTCTTTATCCCGGATGCTTTCGCCTACCCGGACAAAGGTGTTGCCCTCGGAAAACTGAATGGTCTGAGATTCTCCCAGTTGGGCGCCCAGATAGGCGCACATGCGCTCTGCAAAGGGACGGCCGGACTGGCCTGCGTAGATTCGGATTATGCCTGCACCGGAATACATTCTATCCTCTCTCCTGTATCTTTTGGTTTGGTTCCGTGGGCATTATAACACGGCTGGCACCCTGGGGCAACCTTAAATAGACAAATGCCGACATATACTTTTTTCCACAACCGGGTGGTGGTAAAAGGGGAAAACGGATGCTTGTACTCCCGGGGACGGTTGACCCGGAAGGCGGATGCCTGTACAATAGAAAGCATGAAGCAGAAACAGGAACATAAGTCTACAAAACACCGCCGTCGAAGCCTGAAGGGCAGTCCACTGGGGCCCTGGGTGCTTCTGTGTGTATGCGTATTGCTGCTGGGAGGCGGTTTGTGGATATTCATACGGTTTGCACCGGGCTGGATAGAGCAGGCTGTTAATGCGGAGCCGGATCTGAGCTGCCTTGGGCTGGAAGCAACGCCTACCCCGGCGCCTACTTCTGCGCCTACTCCTGCCCCCACACCGGAACCGGGAGCGGATCAGCCCTTGTACGGAGCGGATCTGGGGAAACTTCAGAAAGAGATCGTGGTGGGGGAATATCAGTATGGAGCAGACTTCTCCTACTGGCAGGGGCAGCTGCTTTTTGCTGCTGGAAACTATCATCAGGATGGAGACGCCAGTTTTGTGCGCTGCATTTTGACAGATCTTGAAACGGGCGAAAAGACCTATCTTTCCCCTGCCCAAAGCTACAAAAGCATCCGCTACCCGTGTGCTAACGAAAAATGGCTGGTGTATCTGGATATGCAGGGGCAGGGCGGGGGAAACCTGCGGGTATGGAACCGGCAAACCGGAGAAAGCCGGATACTGAAAACCGTTCATATGGGCGTCCCCTATCTTACTTTATGGGAGGACACGGTTTTCTGGACGGAACGCACGGGCAGCAGCCGTTTCAAACTTTTTGCCTGCGATCTTACCACAGGAGAAAGCGTTACCCTGGCCGTGCTGGAAAACAGCGCCGCAGCCGTTTCCCGGCCCTTTGCTTATGAGGGGATGCTTTTATATGTAGGGGAGGACGGAGTTTTACGAAAACTTACCTTAACTACAGGGAAAACGGAGAAGCTGGATACCGGCGTGTTTGTGCACGATCCCAAGACCAATGGCCGGGAGATCGCCTTTCTTACGGGGAACCATGGGTACGACAGTGACCTTTGCTATCTGGATGCGGAAGGAAACCTCCATACCGCCGCTAAAGGCGTGGCAGACTTTGCCATGGGTGATTTCTTTCTGGCTTACGGCGATATGGATAAGGTGTATGTATACTTCTTTTCAGATGGTTCCACCTTCTGCATCACCCGCAGCGGGGAAAAGGCACAGTTTTTGGGTGCAGGCGGAAAGTACGTCTGGTGGATGGATGTGACCTGGCGGGATAAAGACATTTTGGAATATATGGAGATCCCTCATAAATAGAGGCGGAGGCGGCAGGAGCATGAAAGAAAAGACTGTATATGTATGTGGGGAATGCGGCTATGAGACCCCCCGCTGGATGGGCAAATGTCCTCAGTGCGGCAGCTGGAATACCATTGTAGAAGAGGAAAGGGTGACCATGAAGCGCACTGCCGCTCCTTCCAGAGCGGTGCTGCTGGAGGATGTGGCCCCGAAGGAAAGCCAACGGGTATCAACGGGCATCGGGGAGCTGGACAGGGTGCTGGGCGGAGGTCTGGTGCCGGGTATGACGGTGCTGCTGGGGGGCAGTCCGGGCATCGGCAAGAGCACATTGCTGCTGCAGACGGCCCACAATCTAACCCGGCAGGGAACGGTCCTGTATGTCAGCGGGGAGGAAAGCAAGAGCCAGATCCGTTTGCGGGCAGACCGACTGGGCATCCCCGGGGATATGCTGCTGCTGTGCGAAACCAGTGCCGAGGCAGCCGTGGAGGAGGGCAGAAGCCGCAAGGCTGCATTCATGATCGTGGATTCCATTCAAACCATGTTCATGGAAAACACCCCTTCCGCACCCGGCAGCGTTACCCAGATCCGGGCATCGGCGGCAGAGCTGACCCGCTTTGCCAAGGAAACGGGGACGGCGATATTCCTGGTGGGACATGTGACCAAAGAAGGCGCCATTGCCGGGCCCAAGGTGCTGGAGCACATTGTGGATACGGTATTGTACTTTGAAGGGGATAATCAGGAAGGCCTGCGGCTGCTGCGCTCCCAGAAAAACCGTTTCGGCTCTACCAATGAGCTGGGCGTTTTTGAAATGACGGATAAGGGCATGGAGCAGGTGCCGGATCCTTCCCGGCTGTTCCTTTCCGATGCGCCCGGAGTGCCCGGATGCTGCGTTACCTGCGTAATGGAGGGGACAAGACCCCTGCTGGCACAGGTGCAGTCTTTGCTGTGTCCCACGGCCTATGGCTCTCCCCGGCGGACGGCGCTGGGCATGGATACGCCCCGGCTGAATCTGCTGCTGGCGGTATTGGAAAAACGGGCCGGGCTGCGGCTGTGCGACAAAGATGCATATCTCAGCGCTGCCGGGAGCCTGTGCCTTCAGGATCGGGGAGCGGACCTGGGAGCGGCGCTGTGTCTGGCTTCCGCTTATTATGACCGGCCCCTGTCCCCGCATACCGTAGCCATGGGCGAGGTGGGACTGACCGGGGAACTGCGGCCTGTGAGTCAGATGGAGCAGCGGGTGAAGGAATGTCGGCGGCTGGGGTACACCCGGATACTGCTGCCTGCTTCCGCCCGGATCGCCGGTTCGCAGGAAGGATTGATCCGGGTGCAGAATCTGCTGGAGGCGGTAAGCACCGTGGCTTACGATTGAAATACAGATATGGTTGTACTGACAGAACCTGTGTGTTCCGCCTTAACCGTCAGGAGAGATTTTATATACTTTTTTGCTCTGCCCTGCGAAAAAAGGCTTGCGCCCGGGGAAAATCGTGATATACTTATAAAGTTTTGAGAAATCTTCCATTGGATAAAGAGGTAACAAGCATGGAAATCAGAAACGTCGCCATCATTGCCCATGTAGACCACGGTAAGACCACTCTGGTGGATCACCTGCTTCAGGATGCGGGGGTTCTGCGCCGGAGCGAGGTCGGGGTAGACCGCATCATGGACAGCGGAGATCTGGAGCGGGAGCGGGGTATCACCATCCTTTCCAAGAACACCGCCGTTTCTTACGGGGATGTGCGCATCAATATTGTGGATACGCCGGGCCATGCAGACTTTGGCGGTGAGGTGGAGCGCATTTTGCAAATGGTAGACGGCGTGCTGCTGCTTGTGGATGCATTTGAAGGCTGTATGCCGCAGACCCGTTTTGTGCTGAGAAAGGCGCTGGAGCTGAATAAGGTGCCCGTGGTGGTGGTCAATAAGGTGGATCGCCCCGATGCCCGTCCCGAAGAAGTGGTGGATGAGACTTTGGAGCTGTTCATCGAATTGGGGGCCACTGCCGAACAGCTGGATTTCCCGGTGGTGTATGCTTCCGCCCGGCAGGGCAGATCCGGCTTTGAACCCGATAAGCTGGAAAACAGCATGAAGCCCATTTTCGATACCATCCTCAAGACCATTCCCGCTCCTGCCATGGATCTGGAAGCACCTTTACAGATCCTGTTTTCCACCATTGATTATGATGATTATGTAGGCAAGATCGGCGTAGGCCGTATCGAACGGGGCGTAGCCAAAAAAGGAATGGCCGTTACCGTCTGCGGCGGTACGGAGAATAAAGTCCGCCCGGGCAAGATCTCCCGTCTGTATCATTTTGAAGGCCTGCACCGGGTAGAGGTGGAGGAGGTCACTGCCGGCGACATCGTCTGCGTGGCGGGAATTGAGGATCTGAACGTAGGCGAAACGGTCTGTGATCCGGCCTGTGTGGAGCCCATGCCCTTTGTGCATATCGATGAACCTACGGTCTCCATGCTTTTTAAGGTCAACGACAGCCCCTTTGCCGGCAAGGAAGGCCGCTGGGTCACCAGCCGGAACCTGCGGGAACGGCTGTTCCGTGAGGTAAAGACCAACGTGAGCATGAAGGTGGAGGAAACAGAGTCCACGGATACCTTTAAGGTATCCGGCCGTGGAGAGCTGCATCTGTCCATTCTCATCGAAACCATGCGCCGGGAAGGCTATGAGTTTGCCGTCACCCGTCCCAAGGTCATCATGCATTACGATAAAGACGGGAAGATGCTGGAGCCTATCGAAGAGCTGACCATTGATGTGCCTACGGAATTTGTGGGCTCCGTCATGGAAAAGCTTGGCACCCGTAAAGCGGAGCTTACGGATATGGGCGCCATGGGGGATACCGGCACCCGGCTGCAGTTCAAGATCCCGGCCCGGGGCTTGATGGGATACCGCAGCGAGCTGCTGACGGATACCAAGGGCAATGGCGTTATGAGCCACCTGTTCCTGGATTATGAGCCTTATAGAGGGCCCATTGAAAGTCGGGAAAGCGGTTCTCTGGTAGCGCATGAAACGGGAGATACCAGTTCCTACGGCCTGTTTTATGCACAGGAACGGGGCAGACTGTTTGTGGGCCCTGGCATCCCTGTGTATGAGGGAGAGATCGTGGGAGAGAATGCCCGCAGTGAGGATATCGTGGTCAACGTGTGCAAGAAGAAGCATGTGACCAATATGCGTGCTTCCGGCAGCGATGAAGCCCTGCGGCTGACGCCTCCGGTGGTGTTTACACTGGAACAGTGCCTGGAATTCATTGCGGATGATGAGTTGGTGGAGGTAACGCCAAAGAGCATTCGTATGCGTAAAAAATATCTGTCCAAGGAACAGCGCATGAAACTGGCAGCCAAGGGTATCAAGGAATAATCTGTACAGAAAAACAGGAAAACCGGCCTTGCAAAGGGCCGGTTTCTTTTTGTGCCAAAGGATACGGATTTCGCATGGGGATTGCAAGGACGCAGGATGTATTATATACTGTTTACAACTAATGAATCGAGGTATCTGCACATGCTGAAAATAGAAAACGACCGGGTAAGCGGCTGGGAGGCGGCTATCCGGGGGATGCGGAATCCCCTGAACAGCTGGGAGCGCATGGATTCTCATATAGTCTGGAAGGAAGGCCGGGAGAAGGCGCTGCTCGGAGAAAACGATCTGTCCTTGATGAAAAAGCTGGTGCGGGCGGGGAGCGATCACCGCAAGTTCCTGCGGATGCTCACCGTTACCTGCGATATCACCGCTATGCAGCCCTGGTGGGCAGAGTTCGATACTTATAAAGTAGGTACGGTGCGCAATTCCTGCTCCAAAATGCACAAGATCCACGCAAAACCCTTTACGGAGGCAGATTTTGCCCTGGAAGGCGCTCGGGAGATCCCCTATGCCATGGAGGGAGCAAAGGCCATGATCGGTCTGTGCGAGCGGCTGCGGCAGGATTTTAATGCCACTAAAGAAAAGAAATACTGGCGTGCCCTGATAGAGCTTCTGCCGGAAGGCTACGAAATGCGGGCCACGGTGCAGCTGAATTATGAAGTGCTGCTGCACATGTACTATGCCAGAAAGGATCATAAGCTGACGGAGTGGCATGTGTTGTGCGACTGGATGCGGGGCCTGCCGTATTTCGCAGAGGTATGCCTGCAGGAGGATGGATCATGCGTTTGATGGGCGCCCCTGCGGCGGAAGCCCTGTACCGTGAGATGGAAGCGGCGTTGGAGCGGCGGAAGAGCCGCACCCTGCTGGTATTCAGGCAGGAAGGGGAAGCGGCTTCCAGAAGTTATCTGACTATGATCCGCCGTTCCTGCGAGGCGCATGGCGTGCCTTTGCTGGAAGCGGATATGGAGGATATGGATGCGCTGACCGCACCGGAGATAGGCGGCGCCATTGCCATTTCCAGGGGAGAGATAAGCATCCCACCCAGTCTGGATGTGGATGGCTGCGGGCAGGCAGCTTTCGCAGCTTTATGCACCGGGGAGGGCTTTTCATTTAACACCCCTTGTACGGCGGAAGGGTGCATCCGGCTGCTGGATCATTACGGCATTCCGCTGGCAGGTCGTCATGCGGTGATCCTGGGGCGTTCGGCGCGGGTAGGCAAGCCTCTGGCGCTGCTGCTTTTGCAGCGGGATGCTACGGTAACGGTGTGCCACAGCCATAGCCGGGCCCTGCCGGAGCTGTGCAGGCAGGGAGATATCCTAATCTGTGCCGCAGGGGCTCCGGGGTTAGTGGATGCTTCCTTTGTCCGGCCGGGACAGACGGTGATCAATGTGGGGGGCGATGCCGATGAAGAGGCTGTGGAGCCTGTTGTGGCGCATCTGGCGCCATTTAAGGGCGGTGTAGGCCCCGTGACTACGGCGGTGCTTCTGCGCCATGTGAACCGGCTGTAAGTAAATGAAGTGTAAATCAAAGCCCCGGGTATCGGGGCTTTTTTTATATACAAGCGGTGGATCACCGGCAGAGGAGACAAAAAGCTGGCGCCGGAGGAGAAATCTATTCGCTTACTGATAAAGCTGTGGGTATTTTTTCATGGCGGCCAGCAGGGGAAGTCCCAGCACATAACAGCTCAGGGCTTCGCCGCCGCCTACCTGTACCATGGCTACGGGTAAAGTCAGTCCGTAACTATATACATAGGTAAGCAGGATCCCTATGATTACGGCATTGAAAAGCACCGGCGGCAAAGGAGCCAGAAATGCGGGCTTTTTATATTTACCCAGCAGCCATGTGCACAGAGCGCCCAAAAGGGTAGCCAGACTGCCAAAAAGTACATCCAGCGCTATGGCGCCGGAAAGCAGGTTCCCCAGCAGACAGCCGATAAACAGTCCCGGCACCGCCGCTCCCATATAATAGGGAAGGACACATAGAGCCTCGCTGACCCGGCACTGAATGGGGCCGAGAGAAAAGGGCCATACACAGGTCAACAGGGCATACAGAGCAGCTACAATGCCCGCTCGGCCAGATAGGCAACGGTTTTATGATTTAATGATCGCATAACAGTCTTTCGATCTCCTTTTTTCCTTTATCATACAGTGTTTTTTCATCCAACCCCAGGATCTGCCCGTCTTTGACCCGCAATTTCCCGTTGACAAATACCATATCGCAGGGGAGGTGGTAGCCTACGGCGCCAAAGAGATCCTTTGGGTTCTTTTCGGCACAGAGAAGCTCAGGCCGGCTTCGGCGGATGAGGAAAAAGTCCCCCCGGTATCCCGGTGCAATCTGTCCCAGGTCATGGGCACGGCCCAACAGGGCTGCGCTGCCCCGGGTAGCCAGCTTCAGCATATCATACCCCGAGGGTGCTTTTTCTCCCCAGGTCAGCCGGTGCAGCAAATAGGCGGAGCGGATCTCGTCCATCATGTTGCTGCCGTCATTACTGGCAGAACCGTCTACAGCCAGCCCCACTTTTACGCCCCTACGGAGCATATCCGGTATACGGCAGACGCCGCTGTGGAGCTTCATGTTGGAATTGGGGCAGTGCGCCACACCTGTGCCCGTATCCGCCAGCAGCTGCAGTTCCTCATCATTCATGTGAATGCCGTGGGCATACCATACGTCCGGTCCCACCCAGCCCAGAGATTCCATATAGGCTACGGGGCGCATCCCTACCCGGCAGAGGGTGTAGTTTTCTTCGTCTATGGTCTCGCCCACATGGGTATGGAGCCGGGCTCCGTAGGAACGGGCCAGAAGAGCACTTTCTTTCAGCAGATCGGCAGAGACGGAGAAGGGCGAGCAGGGAGCCAGTGCAATATCCCGCATACCGTCCCGGGTGTCCTGATGATAGAGTTCCAGCAGGCGCCGGCTGTCCTTCAGAATTTCGTCTACGGTCTGCACAACGGAATCGGGAGGCAGTCCTCCGTCCTTTTTGGAAAGATCCATGCTTCCGCGGGAAGCAAAGAAGCGGATGCCTAACGCTTCGGCCGCCTCCATCTGCCCTTCTATCAGATCACCGGCGCCTTCAGGAAAAACATAATGGTGGTCAAAACAGGTGGTGCAGCCATATTTGAGCAGCTCTCCCATGGCGGACAAGGAGGAAAGATACACCGTATCCCGGTTAAGACTCTTCCATATTTCATAGAGCGTTTTGAGCCAGTCAAACAGTTCCATGCCCTGCACCTGCGGGAGGCTTCGGGTAAAATACTGATACAGATGGTGGTGGGTGTTAATAAAACCGGGATATAAAAAGCAGTCCCGCCCGCTGTAGGTGATATCCGCTGCGGCATCCAGGGAGCCGATAGCTTCGATCCGTCCGTCCCGGATCCACAGATCGGTATCATGAAGGACCCTGTCCTCCATATCGCAGGTAACGATAGTGTGTACACCCTGTATTCTGGTGCGCATAAAACATCCTCCTTTTGCTGGCAGCAGTATAACGCCTATCTTTTCCGGGGTAAAGGGTCATTCCTCCATAAAAAGTACCAATGCTTCATTAAGCATATCCAGTCCCCGGCGGTTCAAAGCCGCCCGGCCGGGGCAGACGGCCCACCAGCCGTATTCGTCTATCTGACGGAAAGCCTTTGGAAAGGCCGCCGGAAGCTTTTCTCCGAAGCGGTTCTCAAACTCGGCCAAAGACAGCCCTTCTACTTTTCTCAGCCCCAGCATCACCGTTTCGAAGCGTTCCTCCCGGGGGGGAAGACGCTGGATCTCCCCTCGGGGCAGATGATCCGCATTCAGAGACCGGAGGTACCCGGGGATATTTGCGGGATTATACCAGCGTTCCCAGCCGTCTTTCCCCGGCAGGGAACTGTGCGCACCGGGGCCCAATCCCAGATAAGGCTGGTTGTTCCAATAGAGCAGATTGTGACGGCAGGCATATCCCGGTCTGGCAAAGTTGGAGATCTCATAGCGGCCATATCCCCGGCTTTCCAGATAGGCCATACCAGCATCCTCCATATCCGCTACGGCATCAGGATCCGGAAGGATAATCCGACCAGCCTGTACGTCCCCGTATAAGGGCGTGCCTTCCTCTAAAATCAGGCAGTAGGCAGAAATGTGCTCCGGTCCCAGGTCACAGACTTTTTTCAGGCTGGCCAGATAGCTCTCCTGACTCTGTCCCGGCAGCCCATGCATCAGATCTACATTGATGTTGGCAAAACCCGCCTGCCGGGCAGCCTGAAAGGCTCGAAGGAATGCAGTATAATCGTGAATACGGCCGATGGAGTGCAGCAGATCATCCTCTGTAGATTGAAGGCCCAGAGAAAGGCGGTTGAAGCCCGCCTTCCGCAACACAGCCAGGGCTTCAGGGCCGGCAGTGCCGGGGTTGCATTCCAGTGTGATCTCGGCGTCCGGCTGCAAGGTGAATGCGGCTTTTATGTGGGTCAGCAGCGCTGCCAGCATCTCTGCAGGCAAAACGGTAGGAGTGCCTCCGCCAAAAAAGACGGAGGGAACCATCGTTCCCTCCGGGAGCAAGCTGGGGGAAAGCTCTATTTCCCGGTGCAGCACCGAAACAAAGGCGTCTGTATTCTCCCTTTGCGCCACGGAGAAAAAGTCACAGTAGCGGCATTTCTGCAGGCAGTAGGGAATGTGGATATACAGGCCCGTGTTCATCCGTTGATACGCAGCACGCTCATAAAGGCATCGCTGGGAACGGAAACACTGCCTACCTGACGCATGCGCTTCTTACCCTCTTTTTGCTTTTCCAGCAGTTTCTTTTTGCGGGTGATATCGCCGCCGTAGCATTTGGCAAGCACGTCTTTGCGCAGGGCTTTTACCGTTTCCCGGGCGATGATCTTTCCGCCGATGGCTGCCTGAACGGGGATCTCAAACTGCTGGCGGGGGATCACATCCCGCAGCTTTTCCGCTACGGCCCGGCCCTTGGGGTAAGCCCGATCCTTGTGGACAATGGTGGAAAGAGCATCGCACATATCCCCATTAAGAAGAAAGTCCAGCCGCACCAGATCGCTTTTTTCATAATCCTTCAGTTCATAATCAAAGGAAGCATACCCTTTGCTGCGGGATTTCAAGGAATCAAAAAAGTCATAGATGATCTCGTTGAGGGGCAGCACATAATGGATGGATACACGGTCCTTTTCGATATAATCCATGTGTTCGAACACGCCCCGGTTGCTTTGGCACAGCTCCATGATGGCGCCTACATATTCCGGCGGCGTCATAATGCTGGCGCTGACCATGGGTTCTTCCATGTAGTCTATCTCTGAAGGATCCGGCAGGTTGGCGGGGTTGTCAATGACCCGGGTCTCTCCGGAAAGCATTTTTACATGATAGACAACGGAAGGTGAGGTGGTCACCAGATCCAGATCAAATTCCCGTTCCAGCCGCTCGGTGATGATCTCCATGTGCAGCAGTCCCAAAAAACCGCAGCGGAAGCCGTGACCCAGGGCGGCGCTGGTTTCTTTTTCAAAGGAAAGGGAGGCATCGTTGAGCTTGAGCTTCTCCAAAGCCTCCATCAGATCGCCGTAGTGAGAGCCATCCGCCGGATAAACGCCGCAGTAGACCATGGGGTTCACTTTTTTATAGCCGGGCAGAGGTTCTTTGGCCGGGTTCTGGGCAGAGGTCAGGGTATCGCCCACCTTGGTTTCCTCTACGCTCTTGATGGAGGCAGCGATATAGCCAACTTCCCCGGCAGTCAGTTCGCTGACCGGCCGCATGGTAGGGGAAAAGAGCCCCACCTCCGTTACGTCAAATTCATTGCCGGTGGCCATGGAGCGGATACGCATTCCCTGCCGCACGGAGCCGTCAAATATGCGCACATAGGAAAGGGCACCCTTGTAATTGTCATAATAGCAGTCAAAGATCAAAGCTTTCAGGGGGCCGTCGGGGTCGCCGGAAGGAGCAGGGACATTCTCAACAATGTCCTTGAGCACCTGATCCACGTTTAGCCCCGTTTTGGCGGAGACCTGAGGAGCCTGCTCGGCAGGGATGCCGATAACGTCTTCGATCTCATGGACCACCCGATCCGGCTCTGCGGAGGGAAGATCCACCTTGTTGATCACCGGCAGTACCTCCAGGCCGTTGTCCACGGCCAGATATACATTGGCCAGAGTCTGGGCTTCAATGCCCTGGGTAGCGTCTACCACCAGCACTGCACCCTCGCAGGCAGCCAGTGCCCGGCTGACTTCATAGGTAAAATCCACGTGGCCCGGCGTATCGATCAGGTTGAACAGATATCGTTCTCCGTCGGTATGGGTATAATACATACGCACGGCAGAGGCCTTGATGGTGATGCCCCGCTCCCGCTCGATATCCATGGAATCCAGGAGCTGATCTTCCATATCCCGTTTGGATACGGTATCGGTGAGCTCCATAAGCCGGTCGGCCAGGGTGCTCTTGCCGTGGTCAATATGGGCAATGATGCAGAAATTGCGGATATGTTTTTGATCCATAGCTGTTTTCTCCATAAAATTTCACTTTGTACTATACCGTATTTTTCACCGGATTGCAAGGAAAAACCAACGCCGTCCATAAACGGCGGGGCGCCGGGGATATGCGGGCGCCCTATCGAGGTTTTTTTAGCAGCGCCGCGTTGTTTTCGCAAGTACCGGCAACGGCGGGTTGCTTGCCGTTGCGGCGGGCTTTGCGCTATAATGGCTCCGAGGGGGTGATCCTATGGATACAAAAAAACATAATCCTTGAACTCAGAACAAGGAAGGGCATGTCGCAGGACGATCTTGCGGAAAAAGTCTTCGTGACCCGGCAGGCGGTTTCCCGCTGGGAAACCGGTGAAACCACGCCCAATACGCAAACGCTGAAGCTGCTGTCAAGGCTGTTTGACGTTTCGATCAATACGCTTCTGGGCTCGCCGAGGCAGCTTATCTGCCAGTGCTGCGGCATGCCCTTGGCGGACGATGACGTCAGCCGGGAAGCAGACGGCTTTCTCAATGAGGAATACTGCAAATGGTGCTATTGCGACGGCGAGTACATGTATCGGGATATGGATGATTTAATAGAGGTTTGCGTGCAGAACATGGCCGGCAAAGATTTCCCTGCGGAACAGGCCCGCAGCTATATGAAGGAGATGCTGCCTACGCTTCGTTACTGGAAGCAGCACGTCTACCTCGGCGGCGCAGAAGAATATGAGGCATACAAACGGAAGCTCATCGAAGAATTCAATGACCTGCATATAGAGGGGATGCCGAAGGTGGAAAGGCTCAACGCCTTGGTCGGCAGATATATCAACCTTGCCTATCGCCTTCCCAACGGGAAAACCGTAAAATTCCTGGAGGATACCGCCACCTATCTGGGCAATGAGCTGGCGTGCGCCTATGGGGGCAGCCGCTGCTTTGGGATCGTTGCAAACAGGGAGTTCCTGCTTGTCTGCACCTATGAGGAAAAGGGAAAGGATCCGGAGCTGGTCATGTATAAAAAAAGAGAATCCCTTCCGGAGTGAAAAACGGAGACCTCCTTCAAAAATCGGTGAGGCCCCTTGACCGGCTTATCCCTCTCATGATAAAATCACATAAAAAGGAGAGGCGCCTGGATGGAGCTGCAAAGCCTTTTAAAAGCGATAGCGGGGGTTCTGGCGGCATGGGGCCTTCTTTTGCTGACGATCCTTATCCATGAAACAGGCCACATGCTGGGGTATGTACTTTGCGACCGGGAAAAAGCCGTTCCCTGGCGACTGGAGGTGGGAAGCGGAAGGCAGCTGCTGAAAATCGGGCGGCTGCGCATCCGCCTGATTCCCTTTGGAGGCCTCTTTTGGCTGGATGATCTCTCGGAGCTGCCCTGGAAAACCGCTTTTTGCATGACGGCCGGCGGGCTCGTAGCCAGCTTGCTGACGGCCGCTTTGCTTCTGGCTTTTGGCGGGTCCGTTTTTTCCGATTCTCTCTGCCGCTGGCTGTTTTACTGCAACCTGTCGCAGTTCATCGGTACGGCGATCCCTCTTTCCTATCCTTCCTGGATGTCCTCCATTCCCGAAAGCGACGGAAAGCGGCTGCTGCGGCTGCTGAAGGGCCCCAGATGATCCGCTTTCTCCCCTAGGCGCACCGGCGCAGGCCCGGCGGCGCTTTTTTTGTGCCTTCAGGCCGTGGGCGGGGTAAAAGGGCTGCGGGGATGCACCGTTGCCGCCGGAGGAGGCAACGGCAGCGCCCGTAGGGCGCTGCGGCGGGCGGAGTCCGCATGCATCCCCTGCCCGCATATACGCCTTTTTCTCGGCAGCGGCGGCCCTCGAGGCGGCGGGGAAAACATCGAGCCCTATGCGCATACCGGCGGCATCAGCCGTTTTGCATGCCTGCCGTTCCACGGCCACCGGGCAAGGCGTTACGCCCAAAGCGTCCTCTCTTTTAGCGGAAGTGCGCCCCGCTCCCGGGCAAAAGCGATAGACATACGAAGCATAAAGACGTACCGGGCCCCGTGCAGGCAGTCGCAAGACCTCTGCGGCCAAAGGCGATCCGCCCGGCTCTGCGGGCGCTTTGCCGCAAGGAGGGGCAGACAAGAGAAGCGGCGGAAAAACCCCGTCAAACTATAAAAAACACCTCCTGTCCCGCCGGAAAAAGGGGGAGCCTCCCTTCCCTTTTTAGCGAATGAGGCCCGGGGTGAGTTCACGTTTGTTTCACAATGTACACTTTGTCGTCCCTTGACTTTATGGGGGGATAGTGGTACATTTTGAATCAGTGATTAGCACTCCTGCAAAATGAGTGCTAAAACATAAAACGAGCGGAAAGGAGGCTTGGATATGGACTTAAATCCCAGAAAACTGCGGATACTAAAAACGATCATCGACGAGTATATCCTCTCCGCCGCTCCGGTCGGAAGCAAATTCATTGCAGAGAATGTTTCTTTCCGGGTCTCCCCGGCCACCATCCGCAACGAAATGGCAGATCTGGAGGAGCTTGGATATCTGGAGCAGCCTCACACCTCGGCGGGGCGGATCCCTTCGGATAAAGCGTATCGGCTGTATGTAGACAACATGATGCAGCGGGCACAGCTTTCGCCTCAGGAGCTCAGCCAGATGAAGAACTTTGCCCAGGGGCGCATCAAGGGGATGGACGCCATCATGCGGGAAACGGCCAGCGTGCTGAGCCATATTACCCATTATACCTCCCTGGTGCTCATGCCGGAGAGCAGCACTAATCGGTTAAGGCATTTGCAGCTGGTGCCCCTTTCAGAAGGATATGCGCTGGTAGTGGTGGTTACCGATGCCGGTGTGGCGCGGGACAGCGTTATCCGCATCCCAACGGATATGGGCAGCGAGGAACTGGACATGATTTCCAGAATGATCTCACAGAGCTTTTACAACTGCCCTATGTCGCTCATTGCCGGGAAGCTGGAAAAGGAACTGGGAGACAGCCTCCGGGATCGCAGTGCTTTTATAGAGGAGCTGCTGCATACCATGGAGGGGAGTCTTAACACCAATGCCCATCGGCTGGCTCTTTCCGGAGCTACGAGAATGCTGGAATACCCGGAGTACAACGATTTCAAACGAGCCAGAGACCTTATGACGGCGGTGGAAAAGAAAGATGAACTCTACCGCATGGTAAAGAACGCAGGCGTCATGGAGGTGTCCGTCCGCATCGGCAGCGAGCTGGGAGAGGACATCTTTAAGGATTGCAGCCTGGTCACAGCTACCTACTCCATCGGGGAGGAACCCGTAGGGGTTATGGGGATCATCGGTCCCACCCGGATGCAGTACGGTAAGGTGGTATCCGTGCTGGAACACATGCGCATGAGCCTGGGCGCCATATTGACCAATCTTTTAGAGGAGGAGTGATGCTCCATGAGCGAAGAAAAGAAGAACGTTCCCGAACAGGAAACCGAAAAGGAACCTGAAGTGCAGGAGACCCCCCAGGAAGAAACCCGGCAGGATAAGAAAAAGCTTTCCGAGCGTAAGCTCCGGGCCGAGCTGGACAAGGCCGAAAAGCGCGCCGCCGAAGCGGAAAACAAACTCAAGCACAAGCAGCAGGAGTTGGATGATACCATCCGGCTTCTCCAGAGGAATCAGGCCGATTTTGATAACTTCCGCCGGAGGAACAATTCTGTCCGGGCAGAAAGTTACGAAGCCGGCAAGCGGGATGCCATTGTGGAACTGCTCCCGGCTCTGGATGATTTTGAACGGATCATGGCTGCCGTGCAGGAGCCGGACGCTTCCTTTGTAGAAGGGATGCAGCTGGTATACAAAAAGTTTTCCGCCGCTCTCGGGAAACTGGGGCTCACGCCTTTGGAAGAGGAAGGGAAGTTTGATCCAAACCTGCATAACGCCATCATGAGTGAAGTGAAGGAAGGCGTGGAAAGCGGCACCATCCTGGATGTATTCCAGAAGGGCTACAAGGTGGGGGACAAGATCGTCCGCCACAGCATGGTGAAGGTTTCCGAATAAAAACCTTCCCAAAAAAGTTTGAAAACGCCTGCGGGCGGTTCCAATAAAACAAGAAATAATAAAGCAAAACAACGAAAGTTCAAATAGGAGGAAACATTTATGGGTAAAATCATCGGTATTGACTTGGGTACTACGAATTCCTGCGTGGCGGTTTTGGAAGGCGGCGAGCCTGTTGTAATCCCTAACAGCGAAGGTGCACGCACCACCCCCTCCGTGGTGGCATTTAAAGACGGTGAGCGTATGGTGGGTACTATTGCAAAGCGGCAGGCCATCACCAATCCCACCCGGACCATCTCCTCCATCAAGCGTGAGATGGGTACCAATCATAAAGTAAGCATCGACGGCAAGGAGTATACGCCGCAGGAGATCAGCGCCATGATCCTGCAGAAGCTCAAGGCCGACGCCGAAAGCTATCTGGGAGAGAAGATCACCCAGGCTGTTATCACCGTGCCCGCCTACTTTACCGACGCACAGCGGCAGGCTACCAAGGACGCCGGCCGGATCGCCGGATTGGATGTGCTGCGTATCATCAACGAGCCTACGGCGGCTTCTCTTGCCTATGGCCTGGATAAAGAGAATAACCAGAAGATCCTGGTGTACGACCTGGGCGGCGGCACCTTTGATGTAAGCATTCTGGAGATCGGCGACGGCGTATTCGAAGTGCTGGCTACGGCGGGCAACAACCGTCTGGGCGGCGATGACTTTGACCAGAGGATCATGGAATATGTGGCTTCTGACTTCAAGCGCAACACCGGCATTGATCTGCTCAAAGACAAGACGGCTGCCCAGCGTCTGAAGGAAGCTGCCGAAAAGGCCAAGATCGAGCTTTCCGGCGTAACCACCACCAATATCAACCTGCCCTATATCGCTATGGATGCTTCCGGGGCCAAGAACATTGATATGACTCTGACCCGGGCCAAGTTCAATGAACTCATCAGCGATCTGGTGGATCAGACCAAGGTGTGTGTGCAGAAGGCCATGCAGGATGCAGGACTGACCAATGCACAGATCGACAAGGTCATTCTGGTAGGCGGCTCCAGCCGTATTCCCTGCGTACAGGATATGGTTCGCACCATTACCGGCAAAGAGCCCTTTAAGGGCATCAACCCCGATGAATGTGTAGCCATCGGCGCAGCCATTCAGGGCGGCGTGCTGGGCGGCGAAGTCAAAGACGTGCTGCTGCTGGATGTTACGCCTCTGTCTTTGGGTATTGAGACTGTGGGCGGTGTGTTTACCCGCCTGATCGATCGTAACACCACCATTCCCACCAAGAAGAGCCAGATCTTCTCTACCGCTGCAGATGGCCAGACTTCCGTGGAGGTGCATGTGCTTCAGGGCGAACGGGAAATGGCACAGTACAATAAGACGCTGGGCCGCTTCCAGCTGACGGGCATTGCCCCCGCTCCCCGTGGGGTGCCTCAGATCGAGGTCACCTTTGATATCGACGCCAACGGTATCGTCCATGTATCTGCCAAGGATCTGGGCACCGGCAATCAGCAGCAGGTGACCATCACCGCTTCCACCAACCTCAATGAGGATGAGATCAAGAAGGCGGTAGAGGATGCTGAGCGTTACGCCAGCGAGGATAAGAAGCGTAAGGAAGAGGTAGACACCCGCAACCACGCCGACCAGCTGGTATATACCACCGAAAAGACCCTGAAGGAGCTGGGTGATAAGCTCAGCACCGATGATAAATCCCGCATTGAAGGACTGGTAGCGGATCTGCGCAAGGCGCTGGAGGGCACCGATACTGCCGCCATCAAGGCAGCAACCGATAAGCTCACCGAGACCAGCTACGAAGTCTTTGGCAAGATCTATCAGCAGCAGCAGGCGCAGGGCGGCCAGGCAGGCCCCGATATGGGCGGCAACGGCGGCAGCAACGGTAACAACGGCCAGAACGGCGGCGACGATGTGGTGGATGCAGACTACGAGGTAGTCAAGTAACTAACTCTCCCCTTCATGAGAGCATATGGAAAGGGAGCTGTCCGGGTGCACCGGGCAGCTTCCTCCGTGCAAAAGCAGAGGTGACAGATCATGGCAGAAAAAAGGGACTATTACGATGTGTTAGGCGTCAGCAAGGATGCGACGGATGCACAGATCAAGAGCGCATTCCGCAAGGCGGCTAAGACGTGTCATCCTGATCTGCACCCGGATGATAAAGCGGCTGAGGCAAAATTCAAGGAGCTCAACGAGGCTTACGAAGTTCTTTCCGACCCGGAAAAGCGCAGCAAATATGATCAGTTCGGCTTTGCGGCCTTTGACCCCACCATGGGCGGCGGCGCTTATCAGGGCGGCGCAGGGGCCGGATTCGGCGGCTTTGATGATATTATCAATAGCTTCTTCGGCGGCGGTTTTTCCGGCGGCTTCGGCGGAGGCGGTTCCGCACGCAGGGATGCACCCATGGCAGGTGACGATTTAAGATACAACCTGAGCATCAGCTTTGAAGAAGCGGCCTTCGGGGTGACCAAGGAGTTCACCATTCCCCGGGAGGAGGAGTGCGATGCCTGCCGCGGCACCGGAGCCAAAGCGGGCACCAGCCCGGTGCGCTGTCCCACCTGCAATGGTACGGGTCAGGTGCGCACCCAGCAGAACACTCCTTTTGGAGCCTTTACCACCTCCCGCCCCTGCTCCGCCTGCGGCGGTACGGGGAAATACATCAAAGAGCCCTGCCCGGAATGCCGGGGCAAGGGGCGGGTACGCAAAAATACCCGTATCTCTTTGAAAGTACCGGCGGGCATAGACGATGGGCAGATCATCAACATGCGTGGCCAGGGGGAGGCGGGCTTCAAAGGCGGTCCCAGAGGCAACCTGTATGTGACCGTTACCGTCAAGCCCCATAAGCAGTTCACCCGTAACGGAAGCAATCTGCTGATCGATATGCAGGTGCCCTTTACCACCATGGCCATGGGCGGGGAGATTGTAGTGCCCACCCTGAAGGATCCGGTGCGGTATACCATTCCCGCCGGGACCCAGAACGGTACCACTTTCCGGCTGCGGGAGCAGGGTATCCCCGTGCTTAATTCCAAGAGCCGGGGGGATTTGCTGGTCACTGTAGAAACCATGGTGCCAAAGCGCCTGACAGAGCAGCAGAAGGATATCCTTCGGCAGTTTGCCGTGGCCAGCGGAGATGAACCCGCACCCAAGCCGGGCCGTTCCATCCGGGACATTTTCAGAAACAAATAGAAAAGCAGTAAAAAGAAAGAAGCTCCTCCGTATGCAACCCTGTATATGGAGGAGCTTTTTGTGTGCGTCTGCTTCTATTTTGATGGGTCAGCCCAGCTCTTTGCCGCGGGTCACGGCGGCGTCCAAGGCTTCCATAACGGCGGAGCGGAAACCGTGAGCCTCCAGCGTCCGGACGCCGGCTATGGTGCTGCCTCCGGGACTGCATACATCATCCTTCAGGGCTTCCGGATGCTTGCCGCTTTCCAGTACCATTCGAGCGCTGCCCAGAAGCATTTGCGCCGCATACTGGCGGGCTTTCTGACGGGGAACACCCCGCAGCACGGCTCCGTCACAAAGAGCGTTCAGGAACATATAGGCATAAGCCGGGCCGCAGCCGGACAGGGTTCCGGCCGCATCCATCAGATCTTCGGGGATCTCATCCACAAGGCCGCTGGGATCCATAAGCACCCGGAAAGCTTTTACGTCCTCGGGGGATACGCTGCCATTGGCGCAGAACAGCGTCAGCCCTGCTCCCAGGGAACAGGGCGTGTTGGGCAGAATACGTAAGATCTTCTTTTCCGCCCCCAGCAGTTGTGCCAGCCGGGAAAGAGAAATACCTGCCAGCATGGATACAAATATCCCCTGGCTGGCGGCAATAGGTTCCCTGTATTCTGCGGTAATGTGCACAAGATCCTGAGGCTTGCAGCCCAGAAACACAAATCTGCTCTGTGTAAAAACGATTTTCGGTTCTGCCCAGGAACAGCCGATCCTTTGGGCAGTTTCCCGGCTGTTTTCCGGCGTACGGCGGCACAGAACCACTTTTTCTTCCGTAACAGCCTTGACGACGGCCAGAGCCAGGGCACTGCCCATTTGCCCGGCGCCGAAAAAACCAGATTCAAATCGCATAAGTAACTCCTTTTGGGTTCAGCGGATCTGTCCGCTGCCCTGAATGATATATTTGTAAGTGGTAAGTTCCTCCAGACCCATGGGCCCCCGGGCGTGAAGCTTTTGGGTGGAAATACCCATTTCGCAGCCCAGACCAAATTCGCCTCCGTCGGTAAAGCGGGTGGAGGCGTTGACGTATACGGCAGCACTGTCCACTTCCCCAAGAAATCGGTCTGCGGCATTTTTATCTGCGGTAACGATGGCCTCACTGTGGTGAGTGGAATGGGCAGCAATGTGGGTCAGGGCCTCGTCCATATCATTCACGATCTTTACAGCCAGAATATAGTCCAGAAATTCCGTGTCAAAATCCGTTGGTCCTGCGGGGGTGCCGGGGATGTATCGGACGGATGTTTCGTCCAGCCGCAGCTCTACCGGGGGCAGGCCCTGCTGCTGCCGGGCTGTGACGAGGGTCTTCCGGAGGAGAGGCAGGAAGACGGGGGCAATGTCCCGATGCACCAGACAGACTTCCTCCGCATTGCACACACTGGGACGGCTTGCCTTGGCATTTTCAATGATTCGGGCAGCCATAACAGGGTCGGCAGCCTTGTCCACATAGATATGGCAAATGCCCGTGCCGGTTTCGATGCAGGGTACCCGGGCATTGTCTACACAGGCACGGATAAGTCCTGCTCCGCCCCGGGGGATGAGCAGATCCACCAGCCCCCGGGCTTCCATAATATCCCGGGCGCTTTGCCGGCTGGGATCCTCTGCCATGTGCAGCATATCAGGATCTGCACCGGCTTTTTCCATGCCGGCTTTCATGGCTCGAACAATGGCCTGAGCACTTTGGAATGCTTCCTTTCCGGGGCGCAGGAAACAAACGTTGCCGCTTTTGAGCGCCAGAGCGGCAGCATCCGACGTTACATTGGGGCGGCTTTCATAAATAATAGCTACCAGTCCCAAAGGCACCCGCACCTTGCGGATGCACAGGCCGTTGGGACGGATGTTTTCGCTGAGGATCTTTCCAACCGGATCAGGCAGTGCGGCCACTGCCCGAATGCCTTGGGCCATGGCGGCGATGCGGTCTTCCCGGAGCAGGAGCCTGTCCAGCATTACGGGCGGGAGGGCATCTTTTGCCAGTTCCATATCCCGGGCATTGGCGGCGAGGATATCCGCCTGATTTTCCAGCAGGCTATCTGCCATAAGGAGGAGCATTTGGTTTTTCTGCGCCTCCGGCATGGCGGCCAATGTATTTTTACAGGCGTTGGTTTTCTTTAACAGCTCTATGGTAGTCATACACAGGTCTCCTTTTCGGCCAGAAACCGGGTGCCAACGGCTTTTCCCGCGGCGATATCATAGAGTATATCGGGATTGCTTCCGTTGGCAATGACCATGGGGCAGCCTGCCGCCGTTGCGATCTGGGCGGCTTTGAGCTTGGTGGCCATACCGCCGCTGCCAAGGCTGGAGCCGGGGGCGCCTCCCAAAGCCAGGATGGTTTCGTCCAGACGCGCTACCAGAGGAATGGGCCGGGCATCGGGGAAACGGTGGGGATCCCGGTCAAACAATCCGTCGATGTCAGAAAGCAGCACCAGCAGATTTCCGTGGATCACCGCAGCTACTCGGGCAGAAAGCGTGTCGTTATCTCCGATAACGATCTCTTCCGTAGAAACGGTATCGTTTTCGTTGATAATGGGCAGGGCGCCAGGTCCAGCAGTCTTGACAGTGTGTTGGAAAAATGAGTCAGCCGGCTTTCGCACAGCAGATCCGGCGCCGTAATGAGAAGCTGAGCCACGATATGATTGTATTCCCGAAAAAACTTATCATAAATATACATGAGCTCGCATTGGCCCACCGCAGCGGCGGCCTGTTTTCCCGGCATATCCGATGGACGCTGGGACAGATTCAGTTTGCCTACTCCCATGGCAATGGCCCCGGAGCGGAGGATACCAGAACCACCTGATGCCCGGCGTTTTCAAGTCGCTCAATACCTTACACAGCTGTTCCATCCGTTGGATGTGTAGCCGTCCTGTGGGATGGGCCAGTGTAGAGCTGCCGACCTTTACAATGATGCGCATGATGCATTGCCTCCTTTACAGGCGGATAAGCAAGCGGAATATGCTTCCTTATTCGCAAAAACGGTTATTATTATACACATTCTGCACCAAAAGAAAAGATAAAAATAAAAAAGCCCTCTTTCGAGGGCCAGGAGGAAAGGAGAAAATCAGCTGTTGACGGTAAGGTGCGCCTTTTCCAGCGCCATGACCAGCAGGGGAATAAGCAGCAGCTGTAAAAGGATCCCCGGCAGAGCAGAAGCAAAGGCCCCTGCCCAGAAGGCAGCCAAACCGAACTTGCTTATATCCAGCCCAACACATACCAGCCGGGCAAGCCCCCAGACCAATCGACCTGCGATCATGGCCATGATCAGGCTGGTGTAGATATGGATCTTCTTTTTGGGTAGCAGCGTATACATCAGCCCGGCTACGGCGCCGTAAGCGGCCATTTCAAAGGCCATGCACAAAGCTGTGGGGAACAGGGGAGGCATACCAAGCGTCAGGGAACGCAGCAGGGGAGCTGTAAAGCCCACCAGCAAGCCCCATGGCCAGCCGCACAGAAAGCCGCACAGCAGTACGGGCAGGTGCATAGGCAGCAGCATGGAGCCGATTTGAGGGATCTGTCCTGTAAGCATGGGCAGTACCATACAAAGGGCCAGCATCAGGGCACAGAGCACCAGATTTTTAACGGGAGAGTTGCGCTTCATAAAAAAACGGGGTTCCTTTCTGAAAATAAAATACGCCGCTTTCCCTGCTGGGAAAACGACGTCTTCGTGACATCCATAAGAATGGGAACGGATTATCCATACAATACCGCTCTTCTGAACGATCCGGCGCTCTTGTGAACACCTGAAGTCAGTATAGCAAAGCTTTAAAACTTCGTCAAGCTTTCTGTGCAGTGCCGCAGCTGTGGAATGATATTGCCCGGGACGGATTTTCAAAAGCCTCTGTATTACCTGCGGGCGGGCTGTTCTTTATACTTCAGATCGGGGCCGGTGCACTTTTATGAGTGCATAAGGGCGGCAAGCTTTTCCACGGCGTCTTCCAGCAGGGCGGTCAGGGAAGGCGTACCCACTCCGGCCACCAGATTGTCACAGCGGTTCACGGGAATAAGGATGCGCACTCCGGGCGCCTGACCGATGGCTGCAGCCATGGCGGGGGTGATTTCTCCCAGCAGAGAGTCGGCGATCACCATGCCGATGGGCCCAAGGATCACGTCTGCCTGGCGGCAGGCCACCAGCACGGGGTTCTCTCCGGTAGCCGCTTTTTTTGCGCCGGCCTTGACCATGGCGCTGGTGGCGGCGGCGTTGGTGCCAACGGCGGTCAGATCCGCCTGAGGAAATCTGGCCAGAATGGTTTTGACCAGCTGGCTGCCCAGCTTGCCTCCCTGGCCGTCCAGAATCAGTATTTTCATAGGATGTCTCCTTGCAGTGTATGTGTTTGCTGCCATAAAGCCCGGGATACCACCCGGTAAGCAGGCGCATAGGCCTGCCGGTATGTATGGCTGTGGGATACCATGGGGCAGCCTTCCTGCCGGTATCGGAGCAGATAATTTTCCAGCGCGGCAAGGGAAAAGGGAAGCAGCTTTGCCTCTGCCATAGCCTCCAGCAAGGCAAGGTATTGCAGAAACAGGGGTAGTTCTCCCTGAAATTCCTGAGCCGTGCGGATAAAGGCATCCAGAAGCAAATCCAGATCTTCCGGTAAAAGCGCTCCTAAATACACCCGCCCCAGACCATTGCCTATGGGTTCCCAGGCGACAGGGGGCCCCGAAGGCGTGAACATATATTCTTCCAACAGGCGTGTACGAGCCTGCTCTTTATGTGCGATCAGGTGTCCGGGGCCAAATGTGCTTTGATACAGGAGCTTTACTGCATCCTGGGGCATCATCAGCGGATAACGGCGCCCATGGAGCAGCAGAATATCCCGAAGGGAAGCTTCCTCCACTGCCTCAGCCCTCCACGGTTACAAAAGCCTGACTGCCATACAGATTGGCAACCTGGAGCACCGGTGTTCCGGTGGGGGGCAAGGGCATACGCAGGGGCAGCTTGGGCTGCAGGGCTCCGTGGAACACGCGAAAGACTCCGTCTTCCACAACACCGGTGGCGGCATAGGACAGGCTGTTTTTCTGGCGGTTTAAAGAAACCTCCTGAAGAGTCACGAAGCTTTTGCCGCTTTTATGCTCCGTTGTGCAGCGGAGCACACATTTGCATCGATCGGCCGGGTAGCACAGGGTCAGCGGGGCAGAAGCGGCTGCATCCTCCAGCAGAGACAGGCTGCCGCCCTGCTTTACCAGGCGCTTGCGGACAGTCAGCAGAGAAACAGGGGAGGCGTCTACTGTAACAAACTGCCGCTTCAGGCGGGCGGCTACGGCGGCGGTGGTGCCGCTACCGGCAAAAAGATCGCAGACCAGATCTCCCTCTCTGGAAGAGGCGGAAATGATCCTTTCCAACAGGGCTTCCGGTTTTTGGGTGGCATAGCCCAGACGCTCTTTATCCTTCTGCTGTAAATGCTCTATATCCGTCCATACATCTGTGGGATAAACGGGATCGTCTTCGTAATAGGTATACAGCTTTCCGCGGGTGCGGATGGAAAAGCCCACCCGTCCGTTTTCGTCCACAAACTGTTTCATGTGGTTCCGCTTTTCCGGGCCGCGGGGTTTCCCTACGGCTTCAATGGAAAAAAAGACCTTGCGGCTCTTACGGTAAAACAGGATATTGTCGTGCTTGCGGGGATAAAAGCGGGTGGCCCGACCCCCAGTCCTGTAGCTCCAGATGATCTCGTTCATGAAATTGCTTTCGCCAAAGAGTTCATCCAGCAGCAGGCGAAGTTTGGCGCTCATGCGGTAATCGATATGCAGATACAGGCTCCCGGCGGGACAAAGCAGTTCCCGGCAGCCCGTAAGGATGGTGCGCATCCATTTTAGATATGCATCTTCCTTCAGATCATCGGCAAACAGAGGGATCTTTTTTCCGCCGTCGGCTCCCTTCATGGAAAAGGTATCTCCCGTACCAAAAGGAGGATCCAGATAGATCAGCTGCACCTTGCCCCGGTATTCCTCCAGCAGGCGGGCAAGCTGTTCTTCGGCCCGGCCCAGCAAAAACAGACCGGGGCCACCCAGTTCATGAACCTCTTTGGTAACATACAGCCGCATCCCCCAAACCCCCTTGCCATTGCTTTCTTTCAGTTTACAGGAAGGAATCCGGCGGCGCAAGGGTTCCGGAAGAAAAATATAACGGCAAAAAGTTCACAGGAGCGATCCTTTTTTTTGTTGCCGTAAAGTCGCTGGGATGCTATTATAGCATTGGTAAAAAGCTAATAAAATGTAAAAAAGAAAGTGTTTTCTTCATAAAGGAGGGCATTATGGGCAAATATTTTGGTACGGACGGATTCCGGGGCGAAGCCAACAAGGATCTGACCGTGGAACACGCATTCAAGATCGGCCGGTTTCTCGGCTGGTATTACGGAAAGGAACATCCGGCACGGGTCATTATCGGCAAGGATACCCGCCGTTCCAGCTACATGTTTGAACAGGCACTGGTGGCCGGGCTCACCGCTTCCGGAGCGGATGCCTATATGCTGCATGTGACCACTACGCCCAGTGTATCCTATATCACCCGCATTGACGGCTTTGACTGCGGCATCATGATCTCCGCCAGCCATAACCCCTACTACGACAACGGCATCAAGCTCATCAACGGCAGAGGGGAAAAGATGGAGGATGAAGTGCTGGATGAAGCGGAAAAATTTCTGGATGGGGAGCCTGTACAGCTGCCTTATGCCTGCCGGGAAAAAATCGGTCGGGCGGTAGATTACGCTTCCGGGCGGAACCGGTATATCGGGTATCTGATCAGCCTGGCCACTCACTCTTATAAAAACGTGAAGGTGGGATTGGACTGTGCCAATGGTTCCACTTGGCAGATCGCCAAAGCGGTTTTCGATGCGCTGGGCGCAGATACCTTCGTGGTAGGCAACCAGCCTGACGGCCTGAATATCAACCGGGACTGCGGCTCCACCCACATTGAGAATCTTCAGAAGCTGGTAAAGGAAAAACATCTGGATGTGGGCTTTGCCTTTGATGGGGATGCAGACCGCTGCCTGGCTGTGGATGAAAAGGGCAATGTGGTCAATGGGGATCATATTCTCTATATCTACGCCAGCTACATGCAGGAACGGGGCAAGCTGGGGGACAGCAAAGTGGTCACTACCATCATGAGTAATTTCGGCCTGTATAAAGCCCTGGATGCCCGGGGCATCGGGTATGAAAAGACCAAGGTGGGGGATAAGTACGTATATGAGAATATGCGCCAGAATGGTCATCGCATCGGCGGGGAACAGTCCGGACACATTATTTTCAGCAAGTATGCCACCACCGGCGACGGCATGCTTACGGCGATCAAGCTCATGCAGGCCATGCTGGATCAGAAAACTACCCTTTCGGCACTGGCAGAGCCTTGCAGAATGTATCCGCAGGTGCTCAAAAATGTAGTGGTGGACGATAAATCTGCCACCATGGAGGATCCGATAGTGCAGGAAGCCTATGCGCAGACAGGGCTCCATTTGGGGCAAAGCGGTCGGACGTTGCTGCGGCCCAGCGGTACGGAGCCGGTGCTGCGGGTCATGGCCGAAGCCATGACGCTGGAGGATTGCGAAAAAGAAGTGGACTATATCATTGAGGCCATGAAGATTTCCGGCCATCTTGTCCGGGTCAAGTAAGGAGATATTTATGTATACCATCGCAGACCTGCTGGATCTTTCCCATACCCTGGCAGCGCCCCTGTTCGCCGGGAAAACGTACCCCTACGAGGTGCTGGACGGAATCAAAGACTTTATTCTGGAGTTGGGCAAAAGCCTGCCGGCAGAGGAGTATGATACTCCTTCCGAGGGGGTCTATATTGCCAAAGACGCCGTGATCTATCCCAATAACTATATTGCCGGCCCCTGCATTATCGGCCACTGGACGGAGGTTCGGCCCGGTGCTTTCATCCGGGGAAGCGCACTTGTGGGGAACGACTGCGTGGTGGGCAACTCTACGGAGCTTAAAAATGTTATTCTGTTTGATAATGTGCAGGTGCCTCATTACAATTATGTGGGCGATTCCATCCTGGGCTACAAGTCTCACATGGGGGCAGGCTCCATCACCAGTAACGTAAAGTCCGATAAGACCCTGGTGGTGCTCAAGAATGGGGAAGAATGTATCCCTACCGGCCGCAAGAAGGTGGGGGCCGTGCTGGGGGATCATGTGGAAGTAGGCTGCAACAGCGTGCTGAATCCCGGCACGGTGCTGGGCCGCCGAAGCAGTGTGTATCCTACCAGCTGTGTCCGGGGGCAGGTGCCGGCAGACAGTATCTATAAAAACAGGGAATGTATCGTTCCTCGGGAACAGGTATAAAAAAGATATAAAAAAGCAGGAAATACCGAAAAATCTATTGACAAAGTGCGGTATCCCTGCTATCCTATACAAGGTTCTGAAAAACGTCGCCGAAGACAGCCGGTATCCTACGGGAGTAAATCCTGCCGAGGTGGTGGATATAAGCATTGCCTTATGATCCTCCTGTCTGTAGCGACGGGAGGATTTTTTACATAAGGAGGTGAAAACATGGCAAACGCACAGATCATCGAGCAAAAAGCTGCTCGGGTCAAGGAAGTGCAGGAGAAGATCGAAAAGGCTAAGTCCGTTGTATTCTTCGACTACCGGGGCCTGACCGTAGCGGAAGTGACCGAGCTGCGTGCTGCAATGCGGAAGGAGAACGTGGAGTACGTTGTTATCAAGAACAACGTGGCTGCCCGTGCTGCCGAGGCCGCAAAGGTCGACAAGGCCGTTGAGGAGATGCTCAAAGGTACCGTCGCTTATGCTTTCGGGTATGAGGACGAGGTAGCCCCCGCCCGTATTCTCAAGAGCTTCATCAAGAAGTTCAAGAAGTGCGAGTTCAAAGGCGCTATCGTGGAAGGCAAACTCACCAGCGTACAGGAAATCGATGCTATCGCAGATCTGCCCTCTCGTGAGGTGCTTATCGGCCGTATGCTGGGCAGCATGAAGGCGCCCATTTCCCAGCTGGTCATCGTACTGGATCAGATCGCCAAGGCTCAGGGCGGCGAAGAAGCAGCCCCCGCCGAAGCATAACCCACAGCCGAAAGGCTAAGACCTAAAAATCAAATTATTAAGGAGAATCACAATGGATAGAGAGCAACTGATTGCTGATATCAAGGCAATGTCCGTGTTGGAACTGTGCGAGCTGGTTAAGGCTCTGGAAGAAGAGTTTGGCGTATCCGCCGCTGCCGTGAATACAACAACTCCCTGCGTTTCATGCCATGGCGTTCCACGGAGC
>ERZ809224.379-NODE-379-length-44885-cov-34.128508_pt1 | contig 44885 bp, 37 predicted proteins | sample MGYA00520513_ERZ809224 | MGnify/ENA primary metagenome ERZ809224 (study PRJEB31576, sample SAMEA3212658) | Homo sapiens | biome: human-gut; feature: human gut; material: fecal | place: Sweden | collected 2012 ... | reverse complement strand
CGCGTCCGCAGACGCGCCCCCAAGCTGCTCTTCCCCCAAGTTTCCGTGAAGAACCTTTTTTCGTGAGGGGAAAATAATGAGCAATTCGCAATGATAAATTCGCCATTAGAAAAAGCCCCTTCGCCGTATCGGACGAAAGGGCTTTTTGCTTTGCAATTACTTGGCGTACTCCATCGAGCGCGTTTCGCGAATGACGTTGACGCGAATCTGACCCGGATACTCCATTTCCTTCTCGATGCGCTTGGCAATTTCCTTGGCGAGAATCTTCGTGCCATCGTCGGTCACGTCGTCGGGCTTGACCATGATGCGCACTTCGCGGCCGGACTGAATCGCGTAGCACTTCTCGACGCCGGGGAAGGAGGTTGCAATCTCTTCCAGCTTCTCCAGACGCTTGATGTAGTTTTCGAGGCTCTCACGGCGCGCACCCGGACGAGCAGCGGAAATCGCGTCCGCTGCCTGAACCAGCACGGCTTCAACCGTCTGCGGCTCGACGTCGTTGTGGTGGGCGAGGATGCAGTGGACGACATCGGGGCTCTCGTGGTACTTGCGGGCCAGTTCGCCGCCGAGGGTGACGTGCGTGCCTTCCGCTTCGTGGTCAACCGCCTTGCCGATGTCGTGCAGCAGACCTGCGCGCTTGGCAAGCTGAACATCCGCGCCCAGTTCCGCAGCCATCAGACCTGCCAGATGGCTGACCTCGATGGAGTGCTTCAGGACGTTCTGTCCGTAGGAGGTGCGGTACTTCAGGCGACCCAGCAGCTTGACCAGTTCGTGGTGGATGCCGTGCTGATTCGTCTCGAAAACAGCGGCTTCACCGGCTTCGCGAATCTGGTTTTCGACTTCCTTCTTCGCCTTCTCGACCATCTCTTCGATGCGGGCAGGGTGGATGCGGCCGTCGTTAATCAGGCGTTCGACTGTCAGGCGGGCGATTTCACGGCGAATCGGGTCAAACGCGGACACGATGACGGCTTCGGGCGTATCGTCGATGATGATGTCCACGCCCGTCGCAGTTTCCAGCGCGCGGATGTTGCGGCCCTCGCGGCCGATGATGCGGCCCTTCATATCGTCGTTCGGCAGAGCAATGACGGACACGGTGCTTTCCGCCACATGATCGGAGGCGCACTTCTGAATTGCCAGCGCGATGATGTTGCGCGCCTTTTTCTCCGCTTCTTCCTTGGCGCGCGCTTCAATGTCGCGCACGGACGCCGCCGCGTCGTGGAAGGCTTCCTTCTGCACACGGTCGATGATGATCTGCTTCGCTTCGTCCTGCGTCATGGAGGCGATGCGCTCCAACTCTGTGTTCTGCTTGGTGACAAGGGCTTCCGCCTCATCGTGCAGGCGGGCGGTGTCCTCCTGCTTGCGTTCCATCAGGTCGCTGCGCTTCTTCAGGTCGTTCTCGCGTTCATCAAGGCTGTCCGAACGCTTGTCCAGCGACGCTTCGCGCTGCACCAGACGATTTTCGCTCCGCTGCACCTCGGCGCGGCGTTCGCGAATCTCGTTCATCTCGCGGTTGTTATCCGCCTTTTCGCGGTCAATCTCATCCTTAGCCTTGAGAATTTCCGCCTTGGCTTCCTGCACCTTTTCCTTTTTGTAGTCGTCTGCTTTGCGCTTGTAGTCATCCGCCTTGCGGACGGCATCCTCGTACAGGCGCTTGGCAGTTTCCTCGCTGCGGTTGATCTTTTCTTCGACCATCTTCTGCCGGTAGGTGTAGCCTGCGAAGCCGCCGCCGGCACCGACGAGCAGGACAATCAGAATCCATACGATGGTTGGCACTGAATGGTTTCCCCCTTTCAAATTTTGCTGAAAATTCAGTTGCGAAGTTGATACGACCGACGCAAAAAAGCCGTCGGGGAAGCGATTTTCCCCATACGGCTGTACGCTGCAAATTCGACACACGCAGTCCGAAAACATCCCGCGCATCCGCATGGACAGGCAGGACGAACAGACGGCAAAACCATATCAGTCAACACACTGCCGGAGGACGACACATCGTCGCAGCAGGCAGAAAAACAACGCTCTGACGAAGGGAATACGAGGTCAGAAATATCACCGCAGGGCGCATGAAAACAGGCGCACTTGTGATGACAGGCGCGTTTCGGAAAGGATGCATCCTCCCCAATCGGGGAAAAGCACCGAAAAGGCGAATCAGCAGGCACGCTGCCCATCCGCATTGACTGGTCAAACAGCCGAAGCGCCGCGAAAACCGCACGAAAACGGCGAAAATCCGCAGGCGCTTGAAAGCAATCAGGCGTCTATCGAAAACAGCACGGGCGCGGTTGAAAAAACATTTCGGACGCGCCACAGCCGGTCACTTCCTATTTTACAATCAAATAATGCTTCTGTCAAGGGAAAACGGCGCGTTCTTTGCCGAATGCAAAAAGTTTATTTTGCGGGACTGGACAAGGCACGCGCAATCCGTTATAATCAAGGGAGAAGATTCCTTATGAAAGGATGAGTTCGGATGAAGCAGATTGCAAGAGAACGATTTGAAACCGCTTGGCTGAGCAACCCAGAAATTTTCAGCGTCCATGAGTTGCCGGATTGCTCCGATCATGCCTTTTATGCGACGATGGCGGAGGCAGACGCGGATGCGTCCTCTTTGGTGAAATCGCTGGATGGCGCGTGGAAGGCGCATTTTGCCATGAATCCCTCGGAAGCGCCGGACACGCTGCTGACGAGCGCCGCGCTGGATGAAACGCTGCGGGAAATTCAGGTGCCGTGCGAATTTCAGATGGAAGCGCCGGAGTGGGATCCGCCGCACTACGTCAATACGCAGTACCCGTGGGATGGACACGAAGCCTTGCAGGCGCCGCAGGTGAGCGAAGTCTACAACCCGACGGTGACGTGCATCCGACACTTTGCTTTGTCCCTGCCGCAGGTGCAGCAGCGCACCGTGCTACATTTGGCGGGCGTGGAAGCGGCGGTCCTGGTCTACGTCAACGGGCATGAAGTCGGCTATGCGGAGGACAGCTTCACACCGCACCGCTTCGACTTGACCCCCTACGTCCACGTCGGGGAGAATCGGCTGGCGCTGCGCGTGTTCAAGCGCTGCACGGGCAGCTGGATGGAGGATCAGGACTTCTGGCGGTTCAGCGGCATCCACCGCAGCGTGTCCCTGCACTTCTACCCCGAAACGCATCTCTACGACCTGCGCGTCCGCACACCGCTGACGGACAACTACACCCGCGCGACGCTGGAAACGCGCCTGCGGGTGATGGGCGCGTCGCTGGGCAAGGCGAAACTGACGCTGACGGACAAGGCGGGCAAGACGCTCTGGACGGCGGAGAAGCCGCTGACGGCGCTGGAAAGCTACGTCAGCGCGGAGATTCCCGGCGTGAAGCTGTGGAGCGCGGAAGAGCCGAATCTCTACACGCTGACCGTCGTGCTGACGAATGCGCAGGGGCAAGTGACCGAAGTCTGCCGGACGAAAGTGGGCTTCCGCCAGTTCGAGATGAAGGACAAAATCATGTGCCTGAATGGCAAGCGCATCGTGTTCCACGGCGTCAACCGCCACGAATTTGACTGCGACCGCGGGCGCGTGATGACGCATGACCTGCTGATACGCGACATTCGCGACATGAAGGCGATGAATATCAACGCCGTGCGCACATGCCACTATCCGAATACATCGGAATTTTACCGCCTGTGCGACGAATATGGGCTGTACGTCATCGACGAAGCGAACATCGAGACGCACGGCTCGTGGCAGCCGATGCACGACTGGGTGGTGCCGGATAACCGCCCGGAGTGGCAGGAGGCAGTGCTGGCGCGCGGCCGGGCGATGCTGGAGCGTGACAAGAATCACCCGTGCATCCTGCTCTGGTCGTGCGGCAACGAAAGCTGGGGCGGCAAAGACCTCTACGAATTGAGCCAGTATTACCGCCGGGAAGATCCGACGCGCCTGGTGCATTACGAGGGCGTGGCGAATGATCCGCGCTATCCTGACACGACGGACGTGCATTCCAACATGTACCGCAGGGTCGCGAGCATCGAGGAGTATCTGCAAAGCAATCCCGACAAGCCCTTCATCAACTGCGAATACACCCACGCCATGGGCAACAGCTGCGGCGGCATGAGCCTGTATACCGCGCTGGAGGACAAGTACCCGATGTATCAGGGCGGCTTTATCTGGGATTATGTGGATCAGGCGCTGCGCGTGAAAGCCCCGAACGGGCAGGAACGCTTGGCGTATGGCGGCGATTTCGGCGACAAGCCGACGGACTGGCAGTTCAACACCAACGGCATCATTCTGGGCGACCGCACGCAGACGGGCAAGTGTCAGGAAGTGCGGTACCTGTTCCGCGACGTGTTCCTGACGCCGGACGAAACGGGCGTGACGGTGCAGAATCGCCGCCTGTTCCAGACGCTGACGGGCTATGACGTGCGCTGGACGCTGGAGTGCGACCGCAAGCCCATCAGCGCGGGTGAAACGCTGCTGCCGGACATTGCGCCGGGCGAATCAGCCCACATTGACCTGCCGTTTGGAACGCTGCCGGAAGGGCAGACGGTGGTAACGTGCTTCCTTGTGCTGCGCGAAAAGACGGGCATACTGGAAGCGGGAACGGTGCTCAGCCACGGACAGACCGTGTTGGGCGCGATGAAGAAGGCGGAAACGCCGGACAATGCGCCTGCCCCGGTGATTGGCGACTGCAATGTCGGTTTCCGCGGCGAAGGGCTGGGCGTGCTGCTGGCGCGGCGCGGCGGCATCATTTCCTTCCGCGACCGGCTGGGGCGCGAGACGCTCCTGCGCGCGCCGCAACTGAGCCTCTTCCGCGCATCCACTGACAACGACCGCGGCAACGGCAACAACATCCAGCAGGGCGTGTACCACCTTATCAGCCGTCACAGCGCGTGCAGCGACGCGGACATCCAGCAGGAAGCGGGCAGAACGACGCTCGTCTACCGCTACACCACGCCGATGCTGCCGGATTTCGCGGTCACGGTGCGCTACACGGTGCATTCGCAGGATGCCCTTGACGTGACAGTGGACTGGCCCGGCTTGCCGAATCAGCCGGATATGCCCGCACTGGGCTTGTCCTTCCAGCTTGACCCGCGCCTGACCCGCGTTCGCTGCTATGGCTACGGCCCGGATGAGAACTACATCGACCGCCGCGAGGGCGCGTATCTGGGCTGGCACAGCTGGAACGCCGCGGACGGCATGACGCGCTACTGCAAGCCGCAGGAAAGCGGCAACCGCACGGGCGTGCAGGTCGTTTCGGTGACGGATGCGGACGGTCACGGCGTGGAGATTTCGGGCGACAACCTCGAAGTGAGCGTACAGCCGTGGCTGCCGGAGGAACTGGAAGCGGCATACCATCCGAGCGACCTGATGGGCTCGGTACGCACGGTGCTTGACGTTGCGATGTTCCGCAAAGGCATCGGCGGCGACGACAGCTGGGGCGCGCCCGTCCTGCCGCAGTTCTGCTATCCGGCAGACAAGCCCTACACGTTCACCTTCACGATGAAGGCGCTGTAACCGAAGGGGTCGAGGGGGCGATCGGAAAGCCCCCTCGTCGCGCCCGCAGGCGCGATTCCCTCATCTGCGGAAAAAGTTAACTCCAGTAGTGGCGACCCGAAGGGGTCAAGGGGGCGACCGGAAAGCCCCCTTGTCGCCTCCGCAGAGGCGAAATCCCTGCTGCGATAAAGCGCAATATCAAAAGGGTAAATACAATAAGAGAAGAGAGCAATCATGGCAAAATTATATTTCCGCTACGGGGCCATGGGGTCAAGCAAGACCGCCAACGCCATCATGGTGCAGTATAACTACGAAGAGCGCGGCCAGAAGGTGCTGATGCTCAAACCGAAGCTCGAAAACCGCGACGGCGCGGTGATTGTCCGTTCCCGCTGCGGGCTGGAAACCGCCTGCCGCTTCATCGAGGACGTGACGGCGGCGGACGCGCAGGGCTACGGCTGCGTCATCATCGACGAAGCGCAGTTCCTGACCAAGGCGCAGGTCGAAATGCTGGTGGAGATGGTCGATGACTACGACGTACCCGTAATTGCCTACGGTCTGCGCGCGGACTTCCAGAACAATTTCTTCGAGGGCAGTCAGTGGCTGATGGCGTGGGCGGACACGATTGAGGAAATCAAGACCATCTGCTGGTGCGGGCGCAAGGCGACGTGCAACGCCCGCGTGGTGGACGGCCGCGTGGTGCAGGAGGGCGAGCAGGTCGTCCTCGGCGGCAATGGGCAGTATGTGAGCCTGTGCCGGAAGCACTTCCGCCGCGGCGAGCTGGGGAACTTCAAGGATCTGCATCTGGGGGAGGACTAAACCGTGCCTATCATCCCGAAGCTGGAATGCAGGGTGGAGACGTTTCGCGAAGACGACGCTGTCTTTATGCGGATTGGCATCCATCAGGAAGAAATGCTGCTGGCGTACTACGCATTCGACACGCTTCTGACGGGCTTCGCGGATAAAATCGCCCTGCATGACCACGAAAACGGCACCGACTGCGAGATTGTCTTAGCTCCGGCGAAGCTGATGACGGACGCGCAAATTTCGCTGACAGTGAACGACATTGAGTGCATCAAAAAGCTCCTGCATGACTGCATCGAGCAGCCGTATTACGTTTCGTGGCTGCATGATGACCTGACGGCGGCGACGAAAGCGGGCGAGATGGACTTGGCGGTGTATGTGGTCGGGAAAACGGAACAGTGAAGTCTTTGGGAAAAAGCAAAACGGCAGACCGTGTAAAATGGCGGTCTGCCGCTTCGTTTTTGGGAATGTTATTGCCCTAAAATACCTTCCACCCGCTTCACCGGCCGCACATACTTCCAAAACCTCGTGCAGTCATGGTAGAAGTAGAACACGCGCCCCTGCGCCGTGTCCAGTTTGACCCCGTGCGCGGCGTAGTCAAATTCCTTCATCGCGTGCTCAATTTCGGCTTCGACCTGCGCGTTCTCCGTCTCGTAATCAAACGGCCCGTGCTCAAAGACGACGTATTCCCCTTCAGGAACGTCCATGAGCTGGAGCGGCGCGGGGACATCACCGGTGTAATCAGCGGGCAGACGAATGCCGTAAGCCTCCGCCAGCGGAATCCCCCAGCTGCAAATGCGCCCGGTCGGTTCGTTGATGTACGCCATCAGCTGCCCCGAAGATGCGTTGCGCTCGTCGCCGCCGAAATGATCGAGGCTGCCGGGGATGCGCTCCAGCAAGCCGCAGATGGTCGCCCAGTCCTGCCCCGGAATCAGGCTTTGCTTCTGCCAGAAGTCGAAGTAGCCGATGCTCTCGTAGTTGCGGATGTGCAGGAACTTATGCGCCGGAATGGTGATGAAATACGTCTTGATGTGGTCGGTGGATGTTGCCATGCCCGTTCCTCCTATGCCAAGCAGATAGCAGTCGAAAGGCTTCAAAATGGTGTGGAGGACGACGGCCGTCGGGTGCAGGCGGTACGCGCTGGGGGTCACGCCGTAAGCGGCGCGGAATGCGCGGGTGAACGCCTCGTGCGAGGAAAAGCCGTAGCGCACGGCGATTTCCAGCAGGGAATCCGACGTGTCGCGGACATCCCGAAGGGCAAACGCCAGATGCCGGAAGCGCAGATAATCGCGCAGGGACATGCCGGACAGCGCCCGAAACTTCCGCGACACATACGATTCGGAGTACCCCAATGCGGCGGACAGCGCCCGCAGGGTCAGTGCTTCGTCCTCCTGCTGGCGGATGCAGCGGTCAATGATGTCAATCATCTGCTGAATGCTCTGTGACCAGTTTTCCATCGTCCTTCGCTCCTTTCGCTGTGAATAGGATAGCACAGCGTGGGCGGACTTCGCTTGATTTGGTTTGCACTCTTGCGGTCAATACGCATTCCGCATCACGACATCCGCCAAATACGCCTGAAACGCGCGGCACTGCTTATCCGTCAGTCCATCAGGGCGCGACATCAGCACCAAATCATGCCCACGAACGCCCTTGTGGTACGCCGGATGCACATGCGGATACGGGTTCGCCGTGAAGCCGCAGCGTTCGTAGAAGCCCTTGCGGCGGATGGCGATTTCGTCCACAGGCGGGTCAATTTCCAGAATTACCGGGCGGTCGCAGGGCAGCATCGACAGCGCGCGCGAACCGTACCGCTGCCCGCGCAGGGCGGGGAGAATGCAGAAATGCTCGATGTAGCGGAAATCCGGCGTTTCCCAGTAGAGCATATCGCCGACAAAGTGGCTGCCGTCCAGAATCGCCGTGAAGTGATAGTCAGGATGGGTCAGAATGGCGGTCTGCGAGGGCGTTTCGCGCTGCTCATGCGCGGGAAAGCTGATCCCGTAGAGCGCCATCGCGTCGGCGTACAGCGGGTGATTCGGGGATGGAATCCGTTCAAACGTCATGTGGAAGCTCCTTCAGGGAAATTTCGGCGGGCAGACGCAAATCCGTGCGGGGGATTTTGTCCCATGAGAACAGCGGAATCAGCGCATCCAGCGTCGTCGGGCGCATTTCTGGCTGGATCCCCGCGCTCCACGCGAGGAAGCCGAGAATCTCCTCCGGCGAAAAGCGCTTCGAGAGCGCGGACAGATCCAAATCGCGGTCGCGCTTCGCCAGCCGCCGCCCCTGCGCGTCCATCAGCAGGGGAATATGCGCGTAAGCAGGCTGCGGATAGCCCAGGAGATGCTGCAAGTAAATCTGCCGCGGCGTTGCGCTGAGGATGTCTCGTCCGCGCACAACCTCCGTCACGCCGGACAGCGCGTCGTCCACCACCACCGCTAACTGATACCCGAACAGCCCGTCCGACCGCTGCAAGAGAAAATCCCCGCAGTCGCGCGCGAGATTCTCCGCCTGCGCCCCGAAAACGCGGTCGGTGAAGGTGATTGTCTCATCCGGCACACGCAGACGCATGGCAGGCGCACGGGTCTTGGCGCGTTCGGCAGCTTCCTCTGGGGTCAAATGCGCGCAGGTGCCGGGGTAGATGAACTGCGTGTCGCCCAGATTCGGCGCGACGGTCGCGTGCAGCTGCGCGCGGGTGCAGAAGCACGGGTACACATGCCCTTCGCGGCGCAGACGGTTCAGTACATCCTGATAAACGCCGCTCCGCGCCGACTGGTACAGCGGCGGCGCATCCCAGCGGAAGCCGAGGCAGCGCAGATCATCAATCGCCTGCTGTGCCAGCGCGCGCGGGCAGCGGGGAATATCTACATCCTCAATGCGCAGCAGAAACTGCCCGCCCTGACTGCGCGCGGATAGGTACGCCAGCATCGCGCAGAGCAGATTGCCCAGATGCAGCCGTCCGCTGGGAGTCGGCGCGAAACGTCCTATCATCGGGGGATTACTCCTTCTTTGCCTTGAACAGGTATTCATCCACCTTCTGGCGGATTTCGGGGGCGATTTCCCGCTTGATGGGGAAGGAAGCCGCGTTTGCCAGCCGGTCAAGCAGCACAAAGCCCTGCTGGAGGGTGATATCCAGCGCGTGTTCATCGAGATAACCGCTCTTCAGGCTGTCATGCCGATTATGCATGTAGTCCGCACCGTTTGCGCCGAAGCGGGCGAGATTGATGGCAGGCACGCCGTTATCCGCGAAGGGGATGCAGTCGCTGGAATAGGTGTCCTGCTTGGCGCGGACACCGTAGCCCGCTTCGCGCAGAACGCCCGCGACGTAGTGCAGGGCATCATCCGTGGCAAGGGTGACGAGGTGGTTCGAGCCGAGGGTCGGCGCGGCGACGTCGAAATTGAGCATGGCGACGCAGTCCTTGAGTTCGTCCGCGTGCGCCTTGACATACGCCTTCGAGCCGAGCAGCCCCTGTTCTTCTGAGCCGAACCAGCAGAAGCGCACTGTCCGGCGCGGCGGATGGGCGGCGAAATACCGCAGCAGTTCCAGCACGATGACGCTGCCGGACAGGTTGTCATGTACCCCGGAAGAGAAATACACGCTGTCGTAATGCCCGCCGAGGGTGATGACTTCGCTGGGCTTGTCCGTGCCGGGAATGGTCGCGCAGACGTTCTGGCTTGTGCCGTCATAGCATTCGCCGGTCAGCTCGATATGCACCGTCTTTGCGCCGCGGCGGACGATTTCGGCGGCGGAGGCGGCGCGCATGTTCAGCACGGGAATCGCGCCGAATGGCTCCGTCAGCGTTTCGCGCAGTTTGCAGCGGTTCAGGTCACTTTCGCTCTCGCGGTCAATCGTGCGCCCGGTGAAGGTCAGAATTGCCGCGGCTTCCGCTTTGCGCAGCTTTTCGTAGGTCGCGCGGTTCAGATAGCCGTTCACGAGGACGATTTTGCCCTTCGCCTGTTCCAGCAGCACTTCGTCGGCATTCTCGACATACAGGAACTCCGTGTCCAGACCGCCTTCAGGGGTGGAGGCAGCGCGCTCGTAGCCTGTGACCTCGTACTCCTTGACGTAGGGCGACGTGACTCGCAGCAGCGCGTGAGACACGCGCCCGCACGGAACGGTAAACTCCTCCAGCTGGGCGGAAACGCCGAGCGACGTGCATTCGTTCAGCAGCGCTTCGGCGACGGTTCGCTCCTCCTTGGAACAGCTGACACGCTCATAGCCGTAAGTGCGCAGGAAGGAAAAGGCACGGTGGGCAGATACGTTCATGAGAAAAGCCTCCTCTTGTGATTGTTTATCCTTAGTATACTGCATTTTTCGCCGCGCCGCAAGGCAAGAGAACGCGCTTTTTCATAGAACCTTCACATAGCGAACCTTTTGCGGACACAGAAGGGCAGTATCATCATTTCTGCAAGCAAAACGAACGGAGGTGAGCGCTGATGGCGGGCGTTCAGTGTTCCTTTGAACGGGTGGAAAAGAAATTCGTCCTCACCCATGCGCAGGCGGAGGCGCTGATGCGGGATTTGACCGCAGGGTATATGGCGGTTGACCAGTACGGGCAGCATACCATCCGCAATCTGTATTATGACACCGATGATTATGCGCTGATCCGCAGGTCGATTCAGAGGCCGAAGTACAAGGTGAAATTTCGGCTTCGCGCCTATGGTACGCCGATGGAGGATTCGCTGATTTTCGCGGAACTGAAGAAAAAGTACAGCGGCGTGGTCTACAAGCGGCGCATTGCGGTCAGCCCGGACGACATGCGGCGCTTTCTGCGCGGCGAAACGCTGGACGGCGAAAATCCGCAGATTCAGCGCGAGTTGCATCGGTATTTGTCGGAGCATCCGATTCGCCCGAAAGTGTTCCTCGCCTATGAACGCGTGGCGCTGTGCGGGCTGGAGGACTCGGCGCTGCGGGTGACGCTGGATACACACCTGCGCTACCGCACAACGCGCCTTGACTGCTTCACGGACGACGCGGGAGAACTGATTTGCCCCGACGACCCCGTGATTCTGGAGGTCAAGCTCGCAAACGCCGCCCCGCTGTGGCTGGCGCGGCTGTTGAGCCGACACAAAATCTATATGTCGTCGTTCTCCAAGTACGGCACATGCTATTTGAACCACCTTGCGCGCCGGAAGCCGGATATTCGCCCGATGGCGCACAAACGGAACAACGAAGGAGAAATTGAACATGCGTCTTGATTCGCTGCTGACCTCGATTCTGCCCACGCCCCTGACGGTTTCCGCGCTGCTGCTGTGTCTGGCGTCGGCGCTGGTGCTGGGCATTTTGACCGCGCTGGTGTTCACGCGCGGCTGCAGGCACACCGCGTCCTTCGCGCTGACGCTGGCGCTCCTGCCGATGTCAGTCGCGCTGGTGATTATGATGGTCAACGGCAGCATTGGCACGGGGCTGGCGGTCGCGGGGACGTTCGCGCTCGTGCGCTTCCGCTCCGTGCCCGGTACGGCGCGCGAAATCGCGGCGATTTTCACCGCTGTCGCGATAGGCCTTGCAATGGGCATGGGAATGCTCAGCGTGGCGGTGGTTTTCTTCCTGCTGGCCGCTGCCGCCGTGCTGGTGCTGACGAAGCTGCACTTCGGCGCAATGCCGGAAAACGCGAAGGCACTGCGCATTACCGTGCCGGAAGATGTGGACTACGAAACCGCACTGCCCGATGTTTTCCGCGCGCACCATGTGACGGCGACGCTGGAAAAGGTACGCACCGAAAGCATGGGCACGCTGTTTGAACTGACCTATCAGGTGAATCTGCCGAGCGCCGTCCCCTCGAAAGCGCTGCTGGACGACCTTCGCGAGCGCAACGGCAAACTCCCGATTCTCTTCACGAATCTGGGGGATAAGGACAGCTTATAATTTAGCAACCAAAATAAAAACCTATCGCCTACGAATTGTTACTTGTAGGGCGACGCCGAAGGAGTCCAGAGGGCGATCGCGGACTTCGTCCGTTTCCATTGCCCTCTGGAACTATGCGAAAGACCAGTATATTAGAAAGCACAACTACGCAACAAGGAGGTTCTGCATCATGAAAAAGTGGCTTATTTCTACCATTGCAGCAGCCATTGCCCTGCTGGCAAGTACAGCCCTCGCCGATGGCAGCATCACCCTCTCCCCTGACGGCAGCACATCCACCGACGCATCTGTCCGCATCGACGGTCAGACCGTCACCATCATCCAAGCGGGCACATACCAAATCGCCGGGACGCTCGACGACGGCGCGCTCATTGTCGAAAGCGCCGAGAACGCGAAAATTACCCTTGTGTTGGGCGGCGTGAGCATCAAGAACAGCACCGGCGCGGCGATTCAAATTTCCACCGCCGACGACGTGACCATTGAGCTGGCGGAAGGCACGACGAACGTCCTGCAATCCGGCGAAGAAGTGGACATTGCCACTGCCACGGAGAGCGAAGAAGCATCCGGCGGCGCGCTGCAAAGCAAGGTTGACCTGAAAATCAAGGGCAAGGGCAGTCTGACCGTGCTGGGCTACCTTAACAACGGTATCCACTGCACGAAAGACCTGAAAATCAAGAACGGCAATATCAGCGTGACTGCACTGGGGCACGGCATCAAGGGCAAGAATAGCGTGACCGTCTCCGGCGGCACGGTGACGGTCACATCCGGCAAGGACGGCATCACCAGCGACGAGACGGAGAACGAGGAAAAGGGCTTCGTGACCATTGAGAACGGCGAAATCATCATCACCAGCGTGGGCGACGGCGTGTCGGCGGAAACGACGCTGACAGTGACGGGCGGCGTGATTTCCATCATCAGCGGCGGTGGAAGCGCAAACGCGCAGCAGAAAACCGAAAACATGCGCGACTGGTGGGACTTCGACAATTCCGCCAGTGACGATAACAGCGCGAGCTGCAAGGGATTGAAAGCAGGCAAAGCGATGATGATTTCCGGTGGGTCGATTACGATTGACGCGCAGGACGACGCCCTGCATACCGACGGCGACATGACGATTTCCGGCGGCGAATGCATCCTCAGCACGGGCGACGACGGCGCTCATGCGGAACTTTCCCTGACCGTGCTGGGCGGCAAAATCACCGTGCTGACCTCCTACGAGGGCTTGGAAGCGAATCAGATTACGCTGGCAGGCGGTGACCTCGACATAACCGCGACGGATGACGGCATCAATGCCAACGGCGGCTCGGACGGCTTTAGCGGTGGATTTGGCGGAGGCTTCGGCGGCGGACGCGGCGGCATGGGCGGCAGCTTCGGCGGACGGCGCAATGACACGAACAATCAGAGTGGCGATATGACCCCGCCGGATAACAATAACATGACGCCCCCGGACAACAGCAACATGCAGACCCCGCCGGACGGCAATGCGCCCAGCGGCAATCCGCCGACCATGCCGGGGCAGGACGCGGCAGACAGCACGACCACGGATGACACGACCGACAAGCAGCCGGTGCTGCTGATTACGGGCGGCAAAATCACGGTGAATGCGGATGGCGATGGGCTGGATTCTAACAGCAACTTGCGCGTGGAGGGCGGCGACATCACCATCAACGGCCCGTCCAATGGCGGCAACGGCGCGCTGGACATTGGCACGGAAAACGGCGGAGCAGGCGTCATCGCCGGCGGTACGCTGATCGCGCTGGGCACGAGCAGTATGGCGGAGAACTTCGACAGCACGTCCACGCAGTGCGCGTTCCTTGTGACGATGAACAGCTTCGGCGCGGGCGAGACGATTACCATCACGGACAGCCAAGGCAATGTGCTGTACACGGGCGTGACGGTGAAGAGCGCGAACAGCGTGGTGTTCTCCAGCGCGGATTTGACGGTGGGCGAAACGTACACGCTGACAATTGGCTCAACCAGCGCGACGGTGACGCAGAGCAGCACGGTTGTGGGAAACTCGAATGGGTTTGGGGGCGGCTTTGGGCGGCACTGATGTCGTTCCCGTATCAACACGCGGGCATAGCATGAAAATGCGCTCAACTGAATCGCGCGAACGGGAGTCCAGAGGGTCGAAGACCCTTTGGCGGGGTCAAGGGGCAGCGCCCCTTGGGTTCCCCCAATCAACACGCGGAAGCAGTATGCAGTCGTCACCAACTCAATCGCGCGAAAGGGTCAAGGGAGGAACTCCCTTGCGGGGTCAAGGGGCAGCGACCCTTGGGTCTCCCAAAAAACGAAGAGGGTCGAGAGAATTGCTTCTCTCGACCCGTTTTTGCGGGATTAGTTTGCGTTGGCTTCGTCGATGTACGCCTGCCAAGTGCCGCGCATGGATTCCGCCTTTTCAGCGGGGGTGGTCGCCTGCGCGTACACGTCCCAGATGTACTGGCTGCCGAGGTCGTAGCCGGTCACCATGTCGGAATACCAGACGAACTGATGCTCCGGCTCACGCATCATGGTGATGGTCTCGTCCACGGCGCGTTCGTCGCGGTACTTCTGATAGTAGCCGTTCTTCCAGTCGTCGCTGTCGGTGTAGCCGGGGGTGGGGTTGGTGAAGAGGTTGTAAGCGAAGGCAATCTTCCACGCGCGATCCGCGTCGTAGCAAGCCGGGATGACCATGATGTTGTCAGAGGGCGCGTAGAGGTAGGTCTCGGCGCGCGGACCCTTGGGGAAGAACACGAAGCCATAGTCGTCTTCCATGTTTGCCAGAGAGCCAGCGAAGTAGTCTTCATGCACCTGCAGGGCGACTTCGCCGTTGATGAACGCACTCTCGAAGTAGTTCCATTCCGCACCTTCGGGCGCCTTCATTTCGTACTTGGACACCATGTCCATGACCCAGTTCATGGCTTCGAGGAAAGCATCGGTTTCCGCCGCGTTGTAGTACTTGCCGTTCTCGTCCACCTGAACGAAGCCAGCGCCGTTGGAAACGAGGGCGGCGGGAAGCAGGTGAGAGGAGAAGGACATCATGGCATAACGGTCAATCACGCCGTCGTTGTCGGTGTCGCGGGTCAGCTTTTCGCAGAGCGCTTCAAAGGCTTCCCACGTCCATTCGCCCTTTGCCTGAAGGTCGTAGATCTCTTCGGGGTCAACACCGGCATCGTTGAGCAGGCGCTTGTTGAAGAACACGCCCTTGCGGGGTTCAGCCTTTTCGGGGCGCATACCGTAGATGCCGCCGTCCTTGCTCAGCAGACCGGTAACCGTGCCGTTCCACTTCTCGTCGGAGAAGTTCAGGCAGTCCAGCGTGGACAGGTCGTAGAACAGACCCGCCTTGAAAGGCGCGAGGTACGCGCCGGCGCGGAGGATCCAAACATAGTTCTCGTCGCCGCCCGTGGTCGCGAAGTTGGTGAAGTCGGAGGGAGAGTCGTTCCAAGTCGTGGCGTTGCGCTGCACAATCTTGAAGTTGTAGGTCTCTTCCAGCCAAGTGCGGTAGTCGTAGGTCGCTTCGCCCGCCGCCGTGGTGGGTTCGTCGTCGTGCCAGTCGGAAGACCACCAGTCGCAGACGGTGATTTCCATGCCGCCGAGGTCGATGACGTTGCCATCCGCGTCGCGGTAGATGACGATGCCGTCATCCTCGTAGGGGTTTTCGACGTCTTCTGCGATTGCCAGCGGCAGGGCGCAGAGAATCATCACCAGAGAGAGAAACAGAGCAAGGTACCGTTTCATGAGATTGCCTCCTTTTATTTTATGACCAGCGGGTCATAGGATCGTGGGGGATTCGCCGTGGCTTTGGGTTTATCCGCTGCTGGATTTTCTTGCAGCAGGGGGAATCGCCTCTGCGGAGGCGACCAAAGGGCTTTCCGATCGCCCTTTGGAAACCTTCGGCGCCGCGGCTTTTGGGGCTGAGAGCGGCAGGCACAGCCCGCTGCTTGGAAACCGGTGATAGTGTGACTAACCTGTGGATAAACACGCGGACACTGTATGAGAGTGTCACCAACTCAATCGCGAAAAGGGTGTCGAGAGGGTCGAAGACCCTTCGCGGGTGCAGGGCAGAGCCCTGCCGGAGTCCAGAGGCAGAGCCTCTGGCGCCTCCCCATTATCCCTTGATGCCGCTCGCGGCGATGGATTCGACGAAGGAACGCTGGGCGAAGAGATAGAGGACGAGCAGGGGGGCGACGAGCATCAGCGTGGCGGTCGAAACCATCTGCTGCTGATAGCCCATCGACGCGCCGCCGGAAAGCCCCAGCTGAATGGAAACGTAGCTGTTCAGGCGGTCGGCGACGGTAGAGGCTTCAAGGCTCAGGAGCTTGATGTTCCCCAAGAACAGCTTGGAGTAGAACGTGTCCGTCCACTGCCAGACGAAGGAGAACAGAAAGCAGGAGACCAGAATCGGCACGGCGTCGGGCAGAATCACCCGCCAGAACGTCTTGAAGATGCTGCATCCGTCTACATACGCCGCTTCCTCCAGCGACTTCGGAATGCCGGTGAAGAATTGGCGAATCATGTAGATGTACAGCCCGTTCTTCAGCCCCATGCACGTTGCGGACATGAGCGCGTAGGGGATGGGCGAACCGCGCAGATTTAGGCTGCTGCCCGTCGTCGCCTTGAAAATGCCGAAGATGTCGAAGAAGTTGAAGTGCAGGTAAAGCGAGGACGAAATCGTCTGCGGCGGAATGATGACGGTGATGATGACCGCCGCGAACCAGAACTTCTTGAACGGGAACTCGAAACGCGCAAAGCCGTAGCCCACGAGCGTGCAGGCGGCAATTTGCAGCACCGACACCGCGAGGGAGACAATCAGCGTGTTCAGGAACGTCGTGCCGTAATTCAGCAGGATTTTGCTGGCGGCGAGGGAGTAATTCGCTGTCGTCAGGTGACGCGGAATCGAGATGACCGTGGAGTCGTACAGGTCGCGCTCCGCCATGAACGAGACGCTCAGCTTGTCCAGCAGGGGCTGGATAATCATGAAGCAAAGCCCGAACAGCAGCAGGAAGCGAATCAGTTGATAGCCCTTGCGCCGCACCGTCTTGCGGAGCAGATATCCGCCGGACTTGCGGTTGCGCGCCCAGAAGCTGCCGCTGGGATGAGCATGGGTCACGGTCTGCTTACTCATCGCTGCTCACCACTCCTTTCAGCATCAGGGCACTTGCGCCGATGAGGACAATCGTGATGGCGAAATACACCCAAGCCATCGCGGAGGAGAAGCCGTAGTTGTATTTCAGCGTCATTTCTTCATTGATTTTCTTCATGACTTCGCTGTCTGTCTTCATGAAGAAGTCGATGATGGTGTAGATGATGTTGACAATCAGCAGGGGGGAGACCATCGGGAAGGTAATCGTCCAGAAGGCTTCCCACTTCGAGCAGCCCTCGACATCCGCCGCTTCGTACAGGCTGCGCGGAACGTTCTGCAGACCGGAAAGGAAAACGACAATCTGGATGCCGCTTGCCATCACAATGTCGTACACTTCGTCAATCAGGGAAAAGACGATGTCCAGCACGTCGCTGCCGATGCCCGTGAGCTTGAGAATCTTCATCAGCGACTCGGACAGCGTGAACGGGGAGGACTCTGCCATCATCTGCTGCATTCCCGCCATCAGGGTGTTGTCCGTCTCCAAGCCGATGAGAACGCCGCTGGAGAGGATAACGGGCAGGAAGAAGATGGCACGGACGAACGCGCGCCCTTTGAATTCCTGATTCAGTACGATGGCAATGACGAAGGACACGACGAGAATCGCAATGGTGTGCGTGACCATCACGCCGATTTCTTCGCTGAGCAGCTTGTTGAACTCCGGGTCAATGGTGAAGGCGCGGATGTAGTTGTCCAGCCCGATGAAGGTCGTCTGGAAGCCCTGCCCGGCGGTCACGTCCACCCGGCACAGGCTCATCCAGAAGGAATCCACCAGCGGCAGCAGCATGAAGCACAGGAAGCCGATGATGAAGGGCAGAATGAACAGATAGCCGGATACTGCTCGGCGCGCACGAATGGAAATGCGTTTGCCGCTCATTTGCTCACCTCCTGTTGCGCTGCATAGCTGCGGGCGGGAACGGTGATGCCATCCACCGCCGCGTCGGTATAGCCGAAGTTGACGTAGACGCGTGTGCCGTTTGCGTAAGTCGTGATGGTGACGTTCCCGACGCGTTCATGGCCTGTCATTTCCTGATTGAAGATGCCCGAAAGCGTCTGACGGTACTGCGCGACCTGTGCGGTGATGTCATCCAGCACGAGCGACGCGTCCGCGCCGTAGAACTCGGAGTAGGTGGAATCCTGCAAAACGCGCGCGCTCTGGGCGGTCAGCGTGTATTGCAGACCCGCGCCCATTTCCGCGCTGCGCAGGAGGACTTCCTCCGCGTCATCCGCCAGATTCAGTGATGCGCCTGTGTAGGATACGCGGCTGTGCAGCGCCAGCGGGTAGAAGGGGATGTACTCGTCGATGATGGAATACTGTCCGCCGTCGAAGTCCATGTCGGTGATGAGCGTCGCCTGAACCGCGGCGTAGTCGTTGCCCTGACGAATCATCACGTCGCGCCCGGATGCCTTGAGTTCAGCGAGCTTTTCCGCCTGCTGATGCAGCACGGCTTCGCGGGTCGTGTGGTTTTTGCTGTCGTAATCAGCGGAGAGCATGTACCCGATGTCGCGGAAGGAAACGCCTGCGCCGTAGGAAGCCGCCGCGTCCACCAAGGTGTTGACGCTGCGCATGGCGATGGCGGGCTTGACGAGGTAGTAGGTGTCGCGGTCGTCGTTCGCGCCGTACCAGATTGGGCTGTATTCGGGGATTTCCGCTTCTTCACGCGTGGTGAAGCGGGCAGCGTCGCGGAAGGCGATGAAGCCCTCCAGCAGGCCACTGTCGCGCGCGAAAGCCGTCAAACCGTCCAGATAGAGCGGCACACCCGCAATCGCGGCATTCTGTGCGAAGGAGAACAGCTCCTCCTGCGTTCCCAGCTGCCGAATCAGGCGGACGGAGGACAGCAGCTGCTGATTCATGCCGCCGTTCATCCATCCGGCGTAGCGAATCGACATGTTCTGCGCCAGGTTGCGGGTGACAAGCTCGCGCAGGAGCTCTTTCGCTTCCGCATAAGTCGTCATGGCAATCGGGACGCTGGTGGGCACGCCCGCCACCTGCTGCACCTTGTCAATCGCGCCAATCAGCTCGATGCTCAGCGGCGCGTCCGCATCCACCGTCTGTGCGGCGAAATTCGGGTACTTTGCGGTCAGGTAGTCGCGGTAGGACGCCGCCATGTCCATGTAGCCCGATTCGGGCAGAAAACGGTAGCGCTGGCGGATGAAGCCCGTCGGATGCGCCGTTTCAAACATGTAGACGGCGTTGTTCGTGCGCTCGGAAACGTCGTAGGCGTCGCCGTGGACGATGGTGTACGTTGCGTTGACGGTGTTGTAGGAGGTCAGGCGGCCGGCAATGTCCGCACCGATGCCCGCCCACGATGCACCGTCCTCCAGAATGCAGATGAATGACCCGCTGTCGCCCGAAACGCCGAAAACCGGGAAGTTGATGCGCGTTTCGTTCGTCACCTGCGTGCGGATGGACGCCCAGTCCCAGCCGTAGAGGTTGGCGTAGTAGGCGCGCTGGGAAACGCGGCCGTTGTTGAAGCGGATAATCGCGCCGCTGCCGTCGGGGACGAACAGGAAGCCGTTATCTGCCGTGCCGCCCGCGCCGAAAGCCGGAAGCAGCGTCAGGCTCGTCAGCGGATAATCTACGTCGTAAGCAAGGTCATCCAGCGGTACTTCGACAACAAGGTCGCTGCCGTCCAAACGGAACACCATCGAGACGTTGAAAACGGCTTTGGCGATGGTGCTGCCCGCCTGCACGATGCGGCTGTTGTCGTATGCCAGATCCTCCGCCGTGTAGCCCACTTCGGCAAAGATGCTTTCGCAGCGCTGCTTCAGGTGATCCTTTGTGCCGTCGCGCAGCACCCAGACGTGCTCTTCCGCCAAATCGGGGTAGGCGGCGAGCAAAGCGGCCTTGTCGTCAGTCTTGCGGAGCTTGTCAATATTGTATTCACGGTAGTATTCTTTGATGTCCTTCTTCTGCTTGGAGGTCATTTTCTCCATGAACTGCTGCATTCGCGCGTCGCCAATGGCAGTCGGCATGAGGAAAGAACGCTGCACGCGTCCGACGGAGTAGTTCACGCGGACGCTGCCATCCTCCTGCATCAGCACTTCGTAGACCCCGTTTGAAATGCTGTGTTCCTGCGAGGTGAACTGGGTGGTCATGCCGGTGGAGGCGGCGTAGGTGAGGGCCAAGGTGGAGTTCAGCTTGTTCTTTTCCACCGGCAGGGCAATCGGGTCGCTGTCCGCGTTATCAGGCGAGGACAGCCAGACGTGCCCGGTACGCTTGTCGGTGAGGGTGAAGTGGGTCGTTGCCGGGTCAAGCTCAAAGCGAAGAGCGTCATTCTCCATGACCATCGGCGTGTCAGGCTCTGAGTAGCCGTAAAGCGGCACGTCGTGCCCTTCCAGCTCGCCGGAGGTGTCAAAGAGCGGAAGAATGACGAATTTCGTCAGCGGATAAAGTGCCAGAAGAAGAATCAGAACCAGCACGCCCCGCACAAGGATGCGTCGTTTCATGGATACTTTCTCCTTTCGTCAGTACAGACGGAACAGCACTTCTTTGTAGAGGGAGACGAAATAACCGATGCCGTCGCCAACGAGCGAAAAAAACAGCAGCAGCAGGAAGATGATGACGACCATCGCCAGCAGCGTCATGATGGTGAACAGCAGCGTCTTGCCCAGCGAGTAGTCATGCGTCTGCATCATGCCGCAGATGATGAGAACACCGCTCCAGCCCAGCGACAGCCCCTCCAGAACGTAGTAGAACGCGCCTTCCTTGGCGGTGATGACGTTTGCGAGGAGAATCATCGTCGCTTGCAGGATGACGTAGGGCGTCAGCGCGTAGCAGGTGGCGATGTAGACATCCTTGAACGTGCCCTTGCCCTCAAACAGCGTCGTCAGCCCCCAGTTGCCCGCCACGAAGAACAAAAGCGGCAGGAGGACGGCGAGACATTGCTGGATGATGTTCACGCTCGGCCAGTAGACGTTCATGAACAGGAAAGGCGTGAACTGCATGGACAGCAGGCGGACGAGCAGCACCAGAAACACGATGATGTTCGCCGCGCCGAGGCTGCCGCGCTTTTCGCGGCTCAAATCCCAGAAGCCATCGAAGGGGTGGAAGATAACGTAGAGCGAATAGCGCAGGGAGGACAGCAGACGCTGCCACTTCTGCTTGTCGGTCAGTTTTGCTGCGAGCGTCATGCGTTGTCCACCTCCCACTTTATCTTGCGGATGTGCCCGACGACCATCGGAACGACCAGCAGCACCGCGACGATGCCGAAAATCCACCCGATGTTCTGCTCTACCCACTCGGAGCGGTAGTAGCGGAACGCTTCGGAGTAATTGCGGCTGTCGCGCGCCATGGCGAAATAGTCACAGGCTTCTTTGAATTGCTTCTGCTGCAAAAGCGCGCGCCCGATGCCGATGTAGGCAAGGTCATAGTTGCCGTTGCGCTTCATGACCTCGCGCCAAGTGTCGGCAGAAGCGGCGTATTCGCCCGCGTGGTACTGCTCGGTCGCCTTGTAGACCAGCTTGCCGTATTCTGTCGGGGTCAGCACGGTCACGCAGCAGTCCTGACTGTCCAGCACCAGCAGGTCATAGCCCTGATGCTCCAAAGCGACGGGATTCAGGAAGTATCCGTCCATGTTGCCCACACCGCCGAACGCCCAGAGCAGGTTGCCCTGCTTGTCGTAGGTGAAGATGCGGTTGTGCGTCTTGTCCATGACGGAATAGATGTCGTTGTCCAGCACGGTCACATCCACGAACTTCGAGGGACCGGAGTTGGTGATGTTCTTGTCGCCGCGCGCCCACTGCAGGTCGCCGATGACGTGGCTCGTGCCGTTTTCAATCAGGATGTTCGTGCCGATGGCATTCAGGCGGCGGACGGGTTTCGCCGCGCCGGAGGTCAGCTCGTTGGAATTGAAGGTCTGCGTGGTGACGAAGAAGAAGCCTTCTGAATCCAGCGCGATGTTGTTGTATTCCGTCGGAACGAAGGATGCCTGCTGCGCGCGCTGCTCCTTCGTGGAGAGCAGCCGCCACACCAGCTCGTACCATGTGTACTTCACTTCGCTCGCGCCGATGAAGCCGGTGAATGTGCCGTCCGCCTCGTACTTCATGAGGCCTCGGTTGACGTTCTGCGCGAGGCAGAAGACGCGTCCGGTCGTGTCGCAGACGAGTTTCGTCGGCAGAAACGCCATCGACTGGTCGAAGGTCGCGTCCGTCGGGCGGGTGAAGACGCTCAGCAGATTCAAATTCCGGTCTGCTTTCAGAATGCGGTTGTTGTTCGTGTCGGCGATGAACAGTGTACCGTCCGCCATGACGAACACATCCTGCGGGGCGGAGAGCGTATTCGGGGTGATGTCGCCGGAAATTTCGGAAATCACGCGGGTCAGCGTGAAGTTTTCGCCGTTGCGGGCGACTTGCAGAATGCGGTTGTTGCCCGTATCGACGATGTAGATGTCATTGCCGGAGACGGTCAGCCCGCGCGGGGTGCGCATCGGCGTTTCCAGCCCAAGGGAGACGCTGGACAGCATGGCGCTGGTGCGGTAGGCATCCGGCGACTGGCGTTCGTCGCCCCAGTAATCGTAGGTGTAGGTGTAATTGTAGTCAAAGCCGTCTGCGGCGCGCGCGACCATCCCGCCGCAGAGCGCGGCGAAGAGGAAGAACGCAACCAGACAGGCGCAGAGACGGGAAACCATGCGGTTCATCGGCGTCCTCCTCTCTTAATCTTTCAGACCGGATGTCGCCATCGTTTCGAGAATCTGGCTCTGGCTGAGGATGAAAATCAGTATCGGCACAGCCATGACGACGACCGTAACCGCCGCCGCCTGACCCGTGCGGGCAATGCCGCCTGCCTGAATCTGCTGGAGCGCGTAGACGAGCGTCTTCTGCGCCTCGGAGTAGATGACGGCGGATGCCTTGGCGTTCCAGAGGTTCTGGACGGAGAAGATGATGAGCGTCAGCCACGCGGGCTTGACGTTGGGCATGACAATCGTCCAGAAAATGCGGAATTCCTTTGCACCGTCGATTTTTGCGGACTCAATCAGCGACATAGGCAGCCCTTCCATGAACTGCTTCATCAGGAACAGCCCAATCGGCGCGGCGAACGCGGGCAGGATGACCGCCCAGTGCGTATCGACAAGGTTCAGGCGCGTCATGGTCAGGTAGTTCGGTATCGCGGTGACGTAGCCGTTGAACATCAGTGCTGTCACGACAAGGGCGAAAAACTGCTTGCCGAGCGGGAAATCGTACTTCGCCAGCACATACGCCGCGAGGGACGCAATCAGCAGATGCCCCAATGTACCCACGAGGGTGATGACGACGGTGTTGGTGATGTAGCGCGAGAAGGGAACCCAGCTCTGCCCCATCGTGACGAGAAGGTCAGAGAAGTTGTCGATGGTGGGGTGGCGCGGGAAGAGCGTCGGCGGGAAGCGGAACAGCTCATCCAACGGTTTCAGCGAGGACGAAATGGCGAACACCAGCGGAAACGCCATTGCACACGCGACGAGGAACAGCAGCAGCCCCACCAGAAAGTCGCCCACGCGGGAGCGGTTCGGCTTCTTGTGGCGCATGTTCGACTTCTTCGTCAGCTTCAGTACCTTCTGCGGCAGCTCAATCGGCGTGCCGTCCGGTCTGACTGGACCTTTGTAGCCGCGGACATTGATGGTACTCATGTGCCAATCCTCCTCAGAGCGCTCTGAATCAGCTTGTTGCACAAAATCATCACCAGGAACAGCAAGGTGGCGATGGCGGAGGCATAGCCCATTTCAAAGCGGGTGAAGCCATAGTCGAACAGGTGGGTGACGACGGTGTGCGCGGCGTAATCGGTGGAGGGGAAGCCCGCCAGCGCCATCGGCACATCGCACACGCCGAACGCGGACGTGATGGACATGACCGCGCCGAACATCAGCATCGGCTTCATGTTCGGCAGGGTGATGTAGTACAGCTCCTGCCAGCGGTTGCGGATGCCATCCACATAGCCCGCCTCGTACTGCGAGCGGTCAACGCCCTGCAAACCTGCGACGAAGGAAAGGAAACCCGTGGACATGCTCATCCACAGCGTGACGATGATGATGACCGGCATGATGTAATCCGGCGTCGTCAGCCAGAGAATCGGAGCGTTGAGGATGCCCAGCTTCATCAGGATGGCGTTCAGGTAGCCGTACGCGTCGCCGCGGAAGATGATAGAGAAGATGTAGTAGGCATTGCCCGCAATGGACGGCGCGTAGAAGATGACGACGGCAATCGTGCGCACCCAGCGCGGCAATTCGTTGATGAGCCACGCGAAGCAGAATGACATGATGTAGCCCACAGGCCCTGTAATCACCGCCAGCAGGAACGTGTTTTTCACGGCGGTCAGGAAAACATCATCCTTCAAAATCAAGGTGATGTAGTTGTCCATCCCGATGAAGCGCGCGGGCTCCAGAATGTTGTTGTAGGTGAAGGAGTAGTAGATGGAGATGAGCATCGGGAGGATGTAGAAGGTCAGAAACAGCAGGGCGTAGGGCGCCAGAAACGCATAGCAGAACTTCATGTGCTTCGCTCTGTCCCACGCGATGCGCGCATTGCGCTGTCTCAGCGCAAAGTACTTTTTCCAGAACGCGGTCATGACGAATGCTTCCTCCTTTCGCTCAGGGCGTCTCTTCGTCGATCGGCAAACCGAACTCCAAGCGCTTCTTATTGATTTCCTCGTTGATGGTGCGTGCGTAATCCAGCAGGGTTTCGCGCGGGTCGGTCTTGTCGTTGGTCACTTTGCGCACGGCGTTGGTCATGTGGCGCGTGGTGTAGTAGCCGCCGGCGACTTCGCGGAAGCCGACTGCCCACGTCATCTGTTCGCGGATGACTTTCAGCTGAGCTTCTGACCAGGAAAGCTGCTCGATGGCGGCGATATTCGCGGTGGCGTAGCGTGCGGACGACCCCAAGACGGCTTCAATCTCGCGTCCGAAACGCACCTGCGCGTCGGTGGACGTCCACCACTTCATGAACTGCCACGCATTCTGCTTTGTCGTTTCGCTGTCGGTGGCAATCATCATGCAGCAGGCGCCCTGCGAATGCCCGGAGTGATCCACATAGGTGCTGCCGTCCTCTGCCGTGCGGGAAGTGCCGGGGAGAATTGCAATGTCCCACAGGCCGCGGATTTCCGGCGCGGAGACGGTCAGGGTGTTGAACGTCGTGTAATCGAAGATGCCAAGCGGCATTTCGCCGGAGCGGAAGCGGCTCACGAAGTCGAAGATGGTCGGCAGACCGTAGTCATTGTAGAGGCTGGTGTAGCGCTCAAACGCCTGCACACCCGCTTCGCTGTTGATGGTGGTGTGGGTCGCCGAATCGTTGTAGAGCGTGCCGCCAAGCTGGTAGAGCATGGCGTAATAGGAAGAGAGATTCGGGGCGGTAATGTCGGGGTAGGGGATGCCGACGGACATGTTCGCCCCCTGAATGGTGGGCAGCATGGCAATCAAATCATCCCACGTTTCCGGGACGGACAGCCCGTATTCTTCCAGAATGTCGCTGCGGTAGAAGAGAATCGAGCACAGCTGCGTCTCCGGCAGCGCGTACAGACCGCCGTTGAAGCTGAACGCGGCGTAGGCGCTGGGGTAGAATTGGTCGAGGACTTCCTGCAAATCATCGAACTGCGTCAAATCCTCCACCGCGTGGCGAAGCGCGTAGTTGACGGGGTTCCAGCTGTCGGTTGAAATGACGACATCCGGGCCGTTGCCTGCGACGACGGCGTTCAGCAGCGCGTTCGGGTCAACCAGCATGACGTTGACGGGAATGCCGGTAGACGGGGTGAAGGTGTCATCAACCATGGTTTTGAGGACGGTGGACTGGTCGCGGCCAGTCAGAATCCACACTTCCAGCACGTCCTCGCTGGCATCGTACACATCGCCCAAGGCATTGTAATCCACGAAATACGACGTGACGCAGGATTTCAGCTCATGCAGCGCGCGGTCGAGAAAATTCTCCGACGGCTGCGGCACGGTCACGCCGTCCGCGGTGATGGCAATCAGGTCAATATCTAGCTTGACCTGCCGCATGTTCTGCATTGACGTGCCGAGGGAGGTGATGTTATCCTTGAAATTCGTGAAGGCTTCGGTAATCTTCGCCGGATCTTCGACGAAGGATTCCAGCTGCACCGCCAGCGTCTGCGCGACGGCAATGCGGTCGGATTTCTGTCCGGTGATGGCAACAGTCTCATCGACGAGCTTATAGAGCAGGCGGCTTTCCTGCGCCATCGCTTCGATGACCTCCGGATACACCTGCTCCAAGTGGTAATCGCGGTAGCGGTCGGGGTTCACGCCTGTCAGCACCAGCACACGGCGGTACATCTGGTTCAGGCGGTAGATACTTTCCTCCATGTCGGAGAGAATCTGCCCCATGTCGCCCAGCGTCGCTTCCAGACGAAGCGTGTGATGCCCAGCGGAAAGGTAGAAGCGGTAGGGCGTGCCGGAATCATCCGACAATGTGTTCATTTCCCATGCCGTGGTGTAGGGGAAGGAGACGTTCTCCATACCGGAGAAGGGAATTTTGCCGTCCAGATAGAGGATACGGCTGGATACGCTGCCGCGGTTGTAGGTCTGACGGCCTTTGATGGTGATGTTGTACCAGCCGCTTTCCGGCACGTCGAAATCCCACTCAATCCACTGCCCCGCGTCGCGCCAGGCATCGCCGCCGATGTAGTTCAGCACCGTCCGGCGCACGTCGCAGGGAGAGGTGGCGGGGGAAGAACGGTCATAACGCGCGTACAGCGACGGGGAGGAACGCAAGGTGCTGCTTTCGCCTTCCAGCACGAGGGCAAAGTCAGCAGGAACGCTGTTCTCCTGTGGCTGCGCGGCGGCATAAGCGGCGTAATCCGGCATTTTTTCGGGTGCGGTGAGCGAAAGCGCGGTCAGGAGCATCGGCTCGCTGGTCGCAATCAGGGTGACGGTGCTTTCCCCCGCCTCGAAATAAAAGCGGTACGGCTCGGTGATGTAGCCCATCGAATCGCGGCAGCAGGCGGTCTGTTCGCCGAACACCTCCACCTGCGTCGGACGGATGTCATTGCCCTGCGAGTCCTGCCGCACTTCGCCGCCGTCGTGCCACAGGCGGGTGAAGGTCAGCGTATCCGCGCCATCGAAGGGGACTTCGCCGTTGATGCGCAGTTCGCGCTCCAAGTCCACGCCGCGTGCCGCCTCAGTGCGGTAGGTCAGGCGGATGTTGTAGAAACCGGTTTCCGGTACGGTGACGGCGAACGTTGCGGAAGAGCCGCTTTGCATCAGCAGAGCATCCTTCTGTGCAGTCACGCCGTCCGAATCCACCGTCACCAGCGGAATGGAAACGTCCGAAGATGCGTCCGGAGCGCCTTCATGCGCGCGCAAATACAGCGAATAGGTGCTGCTGCGCCCGATGTCGCCAATCTGCTGCGAGAGGTCATAACCCTCGTATTTTGCCCGGTAGTTCTCCACACCGCCGGACAGAACGAACCACAGCACCAGCGCCAGAACGACCGCCGTCAGGGCAATCCACTTCCCGTATTTGCTGCCAAAGGAACGCTCCATGTTTCCGTACCTCCTTCAAACTGAAATTGAAACAATTTCGATGCGTTGCAAATGAATAAAAACGGTTTGCTTTCAACCATATTATAAATTCAACGAGAGAAAAAAACTTCTTAAAATTTGCCCGTCTTTGGTTATAATTTGCTTGAAATGTGTTGCGCTTTGTGGTATGATGAAAAAAAGACAAGGCAAAATGCGCAAATTTGCACGAAAGGTTTGTGAAGAAATTATGAATAACCGAAGGCTCATTACGGAACACGAACGACCATTGACGGCATCCGGCTTCCGCGTGATGAAGGGCGAGCGGGAGTTTATCACCTACCAGCGGGACGTAACCATCCGCGTATGGCATCAGCCGAACCCGGACAGCTATGCGCCGCACTTTCATTCGGCCATAGAAGTCTGCGTGCCGCTGCTGGGCGGATGCGAGGTGGCGGTAAAGGGGAAGGTATATCATGTGCAGGCGGGGGAGGTGCTGTTTGTTCCCTCCGACGCGACGCACGCCCTGCGCATGGCGGCGGGCAGCGAGCGTTACCTTATCATCTTTGAGCACAATGCTGTATTTACAATGAAGGAGTTTGCTGCGCTGCGCCCGATGCTGCGCCAGCCGATTTATCTCACGGCGGAAAGTGAAGCGACGCCCATCGTTCGCAAAACGCTGATGCAGCTGGTGGACGCTTACGAGGCGTACACGCCGCTGCGGAATTTGCGGTGCTATGCGCTGCTGATGGACGTATTCGCTACGCTGGGGGAATTGTATCTGCCCAATGTCGCCAACAGCGCGGAGATGAATGACATCCACCGGCGATTATCCGGCGAGGACGCTTTCAACCGTGCGCTGGATTACCTGAATAAAAACTACGCCGAAAACATCACGCTGGATGTGCTGGCGGACTACGCGGGGTTCAGCCGCTACACGCTCAGCCGCATGTTCAGCCGGCACACAGGCGCGACGTTCATCCAGTACCTGAATGCGCGGCGGGTGGATATGGCGGCGGAGATGCTCAGCCAGAGCGACCTGCCCGTGACGCAGGTTGCGCTGCGCGTTGGCTTTGGGTCGATTGCGACATTCAACCGCGTGTTCCGGACGCAGAAAGGGTGTACGCCAAGCCAGTATCGAAATGTGTATCTGGAGCTGAAAAAATAGCAGACATCAAATCACGATTTCATAATATAGGTAGGAGGAAAATATCATGATTGCGCAGACGCCCCCGATGGGATGGAACAGCTGGGACTGCTACGGCGCGGCGGTGGACGAGCCGACCGTGCGGCAAAATGCGGCGTACATGGCGGAGCATTTGCAGGTGTTCGGCTGGGAGTACATCGTTGTGGATATTCAGTGGTATCAGCCGACCGCGACGAGCCACGCTTACGAGCCGTTTGCGGAACTTACGATGGATGAATACGGGCGCTTGCAGCCCGCGCCGGGGCGATTCCCGTCATCGGCAGGCGGAAAAGGCTTCAAACCGCTGGCGGATTATGTGCATTCGCTGGGGCTGAAATTCGGCATCCACATCATGCGCGGGATGCCGCGGATGGCGGCGCATCGGCACTTGCCGATTCTGGGGTGCGGGAAGGGCTGCCACGAGGTCGCGAATCCAAACAGCATCTGCGCGTGGAATCCCGATATGTACGGCTTGCGGTGCGATATGCCCGAAGCGCGCGCGTACTATGACAGCATCTTCCGCATGTACGCCGAATGGGGCGTGGATTTCGTCAAGTGTGACGACATCGCGCGCGAATATCCGCACTGCAAGCGGGAAATCGAGGTCATTTCCGACGCCTGCCGCGCCTGCGGGCGGGACATTGTGCTGTCTTTGTCGCCCGGCCCTGCGCCGCTGGAACAGGCGGAGCATTTGAAAAAATACGCGAACATGTGGCGCATCACGGACGACTTCTGGGACGAGTGGCGGCTGCTCAAAGGGATGTTTGAGCGGGCGGAGAAATGGTGCGTCCATGCCGCGCCGGGGCACTGGCCGGATGCGGATATGCTGCCCGTCGGCGCACTGCGGCAGTGCTACGACCAGAACGGCTGGACGAACTTCACACAGGCGGAGCAGCGGACGATGATGACGCTGTGGTGCATGATGCGTTCGCCGCTGATGATGGGCGGCGAACTGACGAAGAACGACGACTTCACGCTGAAGCTGCTGACGAACCGGGATGTGCTGGCGATTGAAAAGACGAGCGCGTGCGCCCATCCGCTGTGGACGACGGAGGATGAAAGCGTGTGGATTGCGCCGCGCAGGGACGGCACGGGGCTGTATGTGGCGCTGTTCAACCTGTCGGAAGAGACGCGGACGGTTCGCGTGACGGGCGAAATGCTGGAAGGAACGTACTCAGCGGCGCGGGAACTGTGGACGGGCGAGAAACTGCATTTGGCGGACGGGGTGACGGCGACGCTGGGGAAGCACGATGCGGCGGTGTTTTGGGTGGAGTAATCAGGCAATGGACAAATTGAAGCAAACGATGACGTACAAAGGCTATGTCGGTTCGGTCGAATTTTCCGACGCGGACGGCGTGTTCTTTGGCAAGGTGCAGGCGTTCGCAGTCTGATTTCGTATGAAGGAGAGACACGCGAAGCACTGGAAGCGGATTTTCGGAAGGCGATTGATGCGTATCTCGAACTGTGTCAAGAAAAGTCATGAGAATAATGCTTCGCGGAAGATTGAAAGGAACTTCCTTGTCGATAAGCCGATAAATCGGTATACTTTTCATGCACAATTATGCAAAAATGACCAGTTTACCAAGCAAATGCTGATCTTTCCCGCAAGAAATTGAGGTGGCGGGGGGGAGTCCAGAGGGGGCTGAAATCCCCGCTCTTTCGCTTTTCAGCCCCCTCTGGGCGTTCTTTGGTTACTTTCTGTCGCAACAGAAAGTAACAACTTCGCCTCCGCAGAGGCGACGAGAGCAGCGGCAAAATGATGCTTGATTCGCCAATCTACTTTGCTTTCAAGCTGTCAATCATCAATGAAGCAATAAAAAACCGCGGGTCGTGCCTCCCATATCAAGAAGCACGACCCGCACCGTTATTGCCTATTCAGTTGCGGATTCCCTTAGTCCAGCAGCGCTTCGGACGCAACGCGCAGATCCGCATTCAGCTTCTCCGCGTCCGCCTTGTCGCTGGCGTTGGTGTTGACGTACAGCTTGATCTTCGGCTCCGTGCCGGACGGGCGCACGCAGACCCAGTTGCCCTTCTCCAGCTCGAAGTACAGCACGTCGGATTTCGGCAGACCTGTCGGTTCGACATTTCCGTCCGCAGTGCGCGTGCCCTTCAAATAGTCGCGAACCGCCGTGACCTTCATGCCGCAGAGTTCCTTCGGGGGATTCTCGCGCAGGTCCTTCATGATTTCCTTCATGCGGGTCAAGCCGTCTTTGCCCGGAAGTGTCTTGCTGACGACCTTTTCCACGAAATAGCCGTATTCGCGGAAGATGGACTGCACATAATCATAGAGCGTGATGCCCTGCGCGGCGCAGGCACAGGCGACCTCGGCAATCAGCAGGGAGGCGTTCACGCCGTCCTTGTCGCGCACGAACGTGCTGGACAGGAAGCCGTAGCTTTCCTCGAAGCCGAAGAGGAACGTGTGAGAGCCGGTGTCTTGGAACTGCTGAATCTTCTCGCCGATGAACTTGAAGCCCGTCAGCGTCTCGAACATCTCCACGCCGAAGGAAGCGGCAATCTTGTTCGCCAGCGACGTGGACACGATGGACTTTACCGCCGCGCCGTTCTTGGGCAGCGTTCCCTGCTTCTGCTTGGTGGAGAGGATGTAGTGCAGCAGCACGCAGCCGATCTGGTTGCCGGTCAGCAGCTGCCAGTCGCCATTGCCGGTCTTGACGGCGACGCCCAGACGGTCGCAGTCGGGGTCAGTGGCGAAAATGACCTTCGCGCCGACTTCATCCGCCAGCTTGATGGCAAGGACGAACGCGCCGGGGTCTTCGGGGTTCGGCACCTTGACGGTGGAGAAGTTCGGGTCGGGCAGTTCCTGCTCCTTGACGACGGAGACGTTGCTGATGCCGACTTCGCGCAGGATGCGGCGAACCGGCACGTTGCCCGAACCGTGGATGGGCGTGTAGACGATGGAGAGCTTGCTGCCTTCCTCGGCGAGCAGTTCCGGCTGGATGCACAGCGTCTTGACCTGCGCAATGTAGTCGTCATCGACTTCCTTGTTGCCGATGATTTTCAGCAGCCCCTTCGCCTTGGCTTCTTCTTCATCCATCAGCTTGCAGTCGGTGTAGGGGGTAGAACGGATAAACGCGGTGATTCCGTCCGCGGCTTCCGGGCCGACCTGCGCGCCGTCCTCGGCGTAGACCTTATAGCCGTTGTACTGCGGCGGATTGTGGCTGGCGGTGATGACGATGCCGGCGATGGCGTGGAGGTGACGAACCGCGTAGGACAGAATCGGGACAGGACGAAGCGCGTCAAACAGATACGCCGGAACGCCCTCCTGCGCCAGCACGAGCGCCGTATCGCGGGCAAACTCAGCGGAGAAGCGGCGGCTGTCATACGCAATTACCACGCCGCGCTGCGCTTCCTGCGGATTCTGCAGCAGGTACTTCGCCAAGCCCTTTGTTGCCCGGCGGACGTTGTAGCGGTTCATGCGGTTCATGCCTGCGCCCAGTACGCCGCGCATCCCCGCTGTGCCGAAGGAAAGCTCGGTATAGAAGCGGTCTTCGATTTCCGCGGGGTCATTCGCAATTGCCTTCAAATCGGCAATCGTATCGGCATCGGCGGCAAAATCATGCAACCATTGTTCATAAGCGGTCTTGACGTCCATAGGGGTACTGCCTCCTTATTTTTTCGCGTCCGCAGCGAAAAAATCTGCGGGACACGTTCGGTTAGCTGTCTTTATTATACCGTTCTCCGCCCGATTTTTCAAGGTGGACGTGCGAAAAAAACAACCGTTCGGCGGGAAAAAACGAAAATTTCGCCACAGAAACCGTCTTTTCGATGAACATTTTACATTTCCAAGGGGCGTGCACCTTGACAGAAGGGGCTGTTAACGAGTAAAATAGGATAGGGTATGTGGTTCCATTTCCAAGGGAAGTGGACAGGCATGATTTCTGCTCGATGCGTCCGCCTTTTCCGGCGCATGGCGCGGAAGGAGGAAGGGCGGCTGTGCGCTGCCCGATGGGGATATGATGAAGAAACGGATTTTTGCGCTTTTCTGTGCTCTGCTGATGCTGACGGGACTGGTGAGCATTGCCGGGGCGGAAAGCACCGCCAGCACGCTGCCGATTAAGGTGGAACTGGATTTCTCCAAGTACCAGTTCACCGCGCCGGAGGAAATTACCGTCACGATTCGCGTGACGAACGTAACGGACGAGAAGTTCACGTCCCCCGTGTCGGTGCTTGACCCCAACGGCAGCATCATCGAGGCGTTCGGCACGCCGCTGCTGGACGCGGGCGCGAGCCAGAGCTGCACGATTGCGTGGAACGTGACGCAGGCGGATTTGAACGCCGGACAGCTGGCGTTCCGCGTGCGCTATCCCCGCAAGGATGAAAACGGCATCGTTTCCAACGCGAGCAACAACTTTGTCAAGCGCATTTCGCAGGTGCAGGCAGAACCGGAAATTCAGGTCAGCCGCACCATCACGCCCGGTATCGCCCGCAAGGGACAGGAAGTGAGCGTGGTGTACGAAATCCGCAACGTCGGTACGGTGGATGTGACGGGCGTGCGCATCAAGGAGTCCTCCGCTGTTTCGTCAAACACGGCGAGCATCGGCGCGATTCCGGCGGGCGAAAAGAAGTCGCATACCTTTACCGTGACGATGGGTACGAAGAACATCACGTCCAATGCGACCGTCACCTACTCCGCGGGCGGCAAAAGCTACACCGAGAAGGTGGCGGATGCGACCATCAAGTACGGCACGGTCAACCTGACCGCAACGCTGACCGCCGATCGCAAGGGCGGCAATGTCGGCGATGAAGTCAAGCTGACGCTGACACTCAAGAATACGGGCAAGAAGAACATCACGGGCATCACCGTCACTGACCCGACGCTGAACACGGTGTTTACCGATGTGACGGTGGACGCGGGCAAGACGGTCAAGCTGGAAAAGACCATCACCATGACCGAAACGGCGGAATATCAGTTCACCGTGACGGGCATGGAGGGAACGAACGGCATTGAAACGGCGACGGGCCGCCTGCCGCTGACCGCCATTGACCCGGCGAAAGCACCCAGCCTGACGGTGGAAACGACTGCCAGCACGGATGTTGTGTTCACCCTGCCGTCGGTCATCCGCTTCACCACCACCGTGACCAACACCGGCAATTATGATGCGAAGAACATCACCGTCTCGTCTTCGGGCGTGTCACTGGCGAGCATTGCCCTGCTTGCGCCCGGCGAGTCCTTCACGACGATGCGCGACGTGCAGGTGAACATGGTGGGCAAATTCCGTTTCGACGCGACGCTCAGCAACGAACTGGGCGAAGCGACGACCTTTGAGGGCAACATCATTCAGGTGCAGCAGGCAGCGCCGACGAGCGCGCCGACGCAGGTGCCTGTCACCACGCCGCAGCCCTTTGTGGCGGAGGAGCTGCCCACGGAGGACACCTTGCCTGCCGCCGTGACGACCTTCCAAGGTGTGCTGACGACGCTGTACTACATCTTCGCGGTGCTGGCGGTGATTTCTGCCGTACTGCTGGCAGCGAGCATCGCCGGGCGCGTGATGAATCGCCCGAAGGATGGGCAGGAGCAGCTGCAGCTCAGCGAACGCCGCAACTACACCGAGGAAGTGCCGGAAGACGAGCGCGTGATGATTGCGGACGAAAGCGAGAATGCGCCGGAAGCCGAGGAAAAGCCTGAAACGGCAGAAACGGCGGACGCAGTGCAGACGGCGGACGACGTGGCAGCAAACGAAAAGCCCGCAAGCGCCGAGGCGCAGCAGGTCTTTACCGCGGACGATATGGCGGAAGACGGCGATGCCATGGAGGACGCGAAAGCGCAAATCTACGGCCGCAGCAAGCGCGGACGCCAGTAATACGGATTTTTTTGCCCCGGTCAGCGAGAGAACGGCTGACCGGGGTTTTGTGTCACTTTGTGACGATTTCGTAACATTTTTCGCGAAGAGCATGTTTTTCTTTGCTTTTTGCGCGGAATATGGTATAATAAGAAACTGATTTATCATCCCTCGATGCAGGTGGAAAATCGGGGATGACATTCGCCTGACGAGGAGGACGAAACTGTGTTTGACAAGCTGATGAATTCCTACTACTACGGCAAGAGCGGCAAGGGCGACTACACGCCCGACGACCTGCCGAAGAACCGCTGGCAGCTGTTCATGGAGATGCTCCGCACGCGCATGAGCGGGCTGTGCCGCATGAACCTGATGTACTTCGTGGCGTGGCTTCCCGCGATGATTGCGATTGCGCTGTGTGTCGTCAGCCTGATTATGACGCTGGCGGGCACGGTGCAGGTGGACGAGACGGGTGCAGTCATTGATGCGATTGACCAGACAGCCCTCCGCGAAGCCATGCAGACCAGCAGCGACATGATTTTCGTCACGCTGCTGATTCTGATTCCGTGCATCGCGATTACTGGGCCGTTCACGGCGGGACTCAGCTACGTCACCCGCAACTGGGCGCGTGACGAACACGCCTTCCCGTGGGCGGACTACAAGGATGCCATCAAGGCGAACTGGAAGCAGGGACTGCTCGTCAGCACGATTACCGGCTGCGTGCCGTTCCTTGTCTACATCTGCTGGCGCTTCTATGGTGATATGGCGGTGGGAAACGCCGTGTGGGTCATCCCGCAGATGCTGATTCTGATGCTGGGCATCCTTTGGGCGCTCGCAGTGACGTACATGTACCCGATGATGGTGACGTATCAGATGAATTTCCGCACCATCATCCGCAACAGCTTTATCCTCGCGGTCGGGCGGCTGCCGGGCAGCGTGGGCATTCGGCTGCTGCACTGCGTCCCGACGGTGCTGTTCACCGTGATTTTCCTGCTGACGCTTCAGCCGTGGGTGTTGCTGCTCCTGTTCGCGTACTACCTCGTGTTCGGCTTCGCGTTCAGCCGCTTCATCACCGCCAGCTTCACCAACGCGGTGTTTGACAAGTACATCAACTCCCGCATTGAGGGCGCGCAGGTCAACCGCGGCTTGTCGCAGGAGAATGACGACGATGATGATGATGACGACGAGCAGGAAGAAGAGCGCGAACTGAAGCCGTGGGAAAACGGCTACACGGACAAGCACTAAGGGATAACGGCGGCGCAGGGTGTGCATTCTATTTGTAGACTATTTTCGGATAGAAACCAGCGAATGCGCAAGCAGACTTCTTCGACTGTCACCAACATGGGCTAACCCCAAAAGTGACGGCGCCGAAGGGGTGTCGGGGGCGACCGGAAAGCCCCCGATTCGCCTCCGCAGAGGCGAAACCCTCTGCATGAAGCGCAATTCTATGCGGAAATAGCATTCCCCCACCGGGAGGTGATAGAATGCAAACTTGGCGCTTGCCCGACAAGCTCCGCCGCAAGTATGAGACGGCGGAAGCCCTCGGACTGACAGAAAAACTCCGCGACGTCGGCTGGGCTGGTCTGTCCGCGAAGGAAGCGGGCAGAATCGGCGGTACGATGCGCGGAAAAAACAGATAATCAGGCAGGAAAACGAATGTATACAGGATTTGCGGAAGTTTACGACACGCTGATGAACGACGTGCATTATGGCGCATGGGCGGATATGTATGCCCGGATGATGACGGCTTACGGCATCCCGCGCAATGCGAAGGTGTGCGAGTGCGCGTGCGGCACGGGCAGCCTGACACTGCCCTTGCAGCAGCTGGGCTATGAGATGATGGGCATCGACCTCTCGCAGGAAATGCTCTGGCAGGCGGCGCAGAAAGCGCGCAAGGCGGGGTTCGGCATCCCGTTCATCCGGCAGGACATGCGGCAATTGCGGCTGCATCGCCCGGTGGACGCGGTGCTGGCGACGTGCGACGGGGTGAATTACCTCCTGCAGGATGTGGACGCGGCGGCGTTCTTCCAATCCGCATGGGATGCCATCAAACCCGGCGGCGGGCTGTTCTTCGATGTGTCGACCCCTTATAAGCTGGAGCACCTGCTGGGCAGCCAGTTCATGGGCGAGGATCGCCGGGACGTGACGTACATGTGGCAGAACCGGTATTTTCCGGAGCGCCAGCAGGTGGAAATGCACCTTGCTATCTTCGTGAAAGAGCCGGACGGGCGGTATCGGCGGATTGACGAGGAGCAGGTACAGCGCGCGTATCAGGCGGAGAAGCTGGTGGCGCTCTTGCAGTCGATTGGTTTTGTGGATGTGCGGGTGTTCGGGACGAATGCGCTTACGCATCCCGCGCCGGAAGAGCATCGGTGGCATATCGCGGCGAGGAAACCGGAGTAAGGTTTGAAACATACTCCGGCTTCGGAGTGGCAGGGGGAATCGCCTCTGCGGAGGCGAAATCCCTGCATAAACACGCGGAAGAAGTATGCAGACGCGCGCAACTCAATCGCGCGAAAGGGTCAAGGGAGGAACTCCCTTGCAGGGTGCAGGGGCAGCGCCCCTGCCGGAGTCCAGAGGCAGCGCCTCTGGTAGGAGGTACTTGTTATGAGTGAAGAAATGATAGAACGGCATCAAGGGGACGAAATGATTCGCCTGACGCTGATGGATGGTCAGGTGCGCGTGATGATGTGCGAAACGACGCAGATGGCACAGCGCGCGGCGGATATTCATGGCGCAACGCCCGTCTGCACGGCGGCGATGGGGCGGCTGATGACCGCGACAAGTATGCTTGGCGTGATGATGAAGGGCGACAATGAGTCCGTGACGGTCAATATCCACGGCGACGGCCCGATGGGAACCATCGTCGCGGTGGCGAATCACGGCGACGTGAAGGTATGCGCGGATGATGCGCGGGTCGAACTCCCCCTGCGCGCGGATGGCAAACTCGACGTCGGCGGAGCGATCGGGCATACCGGGCGCATGACCGTTATCAAAGACTTGGGGCTGAAAGAGCCGTATGTCGGCACGATTGAGCTGGTCAGCGGCGAACTCGGCATTGATTTCGCGCAGTATTTCACCGTGTCCGAGCAGCAGCCGTCGCTGGTGTCGCTGGGCGTGCTGGTGAATGGCGACGTGGTGCTGAAGGCGGGTGGACTGCTCGTTCAGCCGATGCCGGGGTGCGAGGAGGAGACGATCGAGCAGCTTGAACTTCGCAGCCCGATGTTTGCCGACATCAGCCGCGAAATGACCGAAGCGCCCAAGGAGCAGCTGCTGGAAGACTGGTTCCGCGGCATGAAGCCGGTCGTCCTCGACCGCACGCCCCTGCGCTATCACTGCGGATGCAGCCGCGCGCGCATGGAAAAGGCGCTTATTTCGCTGGGGCGCAAGGAGTTGCAGACCATCATCGACGAGGATACTGGCGCGGAGCTTGGCTGCCATTTCTGCCATCAGCAGTATCAGTTCACGACGGAGGAACTCAGGCAGCTGCTGGAAAAAGCAACGCGGGAATAAGGAGAATACAGCATGAAGTGCATCAATTTTGACGAGCGGTTCGCGGATTTCACGGCGAAGTGGATGAAGGAGCACCGCGGCGAATACAAGACCTACGACGAGATGGAGGACGATCTGCCTCGCGTGTACACGGAGTTCCTGAACATGCCCGCGAAGTGGCTCGACGGTGTGACGCCCGGCGCGTACTTCACGCAGTTCGAGGACGCGAAGGACTTGGTGGACTGGATGGTGCAGTACTGCCAGAAGGACATCCCCGTGCCGGATATGCTGATGGAGCAGATTCAGGCGGTGGGCCGCCCGTGCGAGAAGCGCCTGCTGACCCTCCTGCGCGACGAAAGCGACGCCATCCCGGAGGAGGCGCGCATGACCGCTATCGGACTTCTTCGCGACATGGGCAGCACCTTGCCGAAGATGCTCTACATCCAGTGGCAGCTGAACCGCGAAATGAAGGATGATTTGGCGGACAACGCGCTGGACAGTCTGCGCGACATGGGCAAGGAAGCCTTGCAGCCGATGCTGGAGAACCTGAACAAGGCGAACGAAGCCGGTCAGGAAGCACTCTTGGATGTGCTGGCGAACTTCCCCGGCCACGAGAACGTGTATCAGCTGGCGGTGCGCCTGTTCGAGAAGAACCCGAACCGCCGCGCCCTGTTCGCAAGCTATCTGGCGAAACTGGGCGACCCGCGCGCGCTGCCGGTGCTGATTGCCGCTGCGAACGAGGAAAATTGCCGCTACATGGACTTTATCGAGCTGCGCGCTGCCATCGAGGAGCTGGGTGGCGAAGCGCCGGAGCGCGAGTTCTACGACGACCCGGAATACGAGGCGCTGCACCCGATGGACGACGGGGACGATGACACGCCGATGCAGTAATACTATTCCCGAACTCATTTGAACCATCTGCTTGCGCCTTTTCCGCTCTGGCGTCTGGTCGTTCCATTTTGCGTAGCGCTGCTACGCTGCATTTCACGCTTGTTAGCCAGCACGAAAAATTCGCGGCGCATCTTGGTTCATTCTCATTCTGAAATAGTATAAGGAGCATCCATGGTAACACTGGCGGATATTCAGAAAAACGAGGACATCAAGGCGCTCATCAGCGCGGGCAACCGCTATTTGGCGGCGATGGGCTTCACCGAGCACGGCCCACGCCACGTCAGCTATGTCAGCCGGACGGCGGCGGGTATTCTGGCAGCGCTGAACTTTTCGCCGCGCGAGGTGGAGCTGGCGGCGATTGCCGGGTGGGTGCATGACGTGGGCAACTCCGTCAATCGGCATGACCACGGGCCGCTGGGCGCGGTGCTGCTGCTGCCTATCCTGCGCGAGACGGGCATGGCAATGGACGACGTGATGGAAATCATCACCGCGGTGGGCAATCACGAGGAGCAGAGCGGGTTCATCTCCAGCGCGGTTTCGGCGGCGCTGGCGCTGGGCGACAAGTCCGATGCGCACAAAACGCGCGTCCGCGGCGGCAAACCCGACCCGAACGACATTCACGACCGCGTGAACTTCTCCATTCAGGAGAACCGCGTGATTGTTGACCCGGTGAAGCGTACCATCCGCCACGAATTGACGATGGATGAATCGTCTTCGGTCATGGAATACCTGCAAATCTACATGAGCCGCATCGTTATGTGTGAACAGGCGGCGGCATTTCTGAAGTGCAGCTTTGATTTGGTTATCAACGGTCAAACCATCAACAATCGCCCCTGATGGAAGGAGGAAAGCACAATGCTATGCCCCAATTGCCACGCCTATGCGCCGTCGGACGCGGTTCGCTGCCCCCGATGCGGGATGCCGGTAAATCTGCCCGATGACGGCGAGAAGCAGGAGGACAGCGACCTGCTCTCCTTCCGGCAGGGGAGACATTTGGCGGCCCACCAGCAGGCACCGCAGCCGCCTAAACCCCAGCAGCGGCGGCGCAGAAACGCCTCTCGCGCCATGGAGGAGGACATGCCCGACGCGCCCCAGGAAGCAGCCCCGCATGACGCGGAAAAGCGCGTCTATGGCGAGGATGAGCCGTTCTATGACAGCGAAATCCTCAACCCCAGCCATGCGCCGGAGGAGGAGATTGCCTACGGAAAGCGTGCCCCGCGCGTACACGAGAAAGGCCCGAAGCGTTCCGCAAAGTATTTGCAGCGAGGCACGAACTGGATGGTTGTGCTGGTCTGCGCAGTTGTGGCGATGATTGGCCTTGCCTTTGGCGCGTACATGTTCCTGACAAAGACAGATCCCGGTCAGGTGCTGATGGCACGCATGGGCAGGGAGGCGAACTCCGCCGCGCTCTGGCAGGTTGGTGAGGAACGCATGAACAACGGCGACTTGAGCGGCGCGATTGACTACTTTGTGAAGGCGAACGAGCAGGACGGCAAGGAAAACGCGAACGTATCCGGTCTGCTGATGCTGGGCAATGCTTACGAGGCCAATGGTGAGCTGGACAAGGCGGAAGAAGTGTACGCCTACCTGTACACCGACATTGTGCCCAGTGCGTCGGACGCCTACCGCAATCAGGTGCGTATCTATCTGGCGCAGGGGCGCGAGAAGGAAGCGGCGGAGCTGCTGGCAGTCGCCTACAAGGCCACGGGCGTAACGACCTTTAACACACAGCGCACATCCATCCTGCCGCCGACGCCCGGCGCGAGCGTTACAGCGGGCTACTACACCGCCAAGCAGACGATTACCTTTGCCGTGGCGGAGGATTATGACGTGTACTACACGTTCAACGACCTGAATCAGCTGCCGGAGGAAGGCACGCTGTACACCGGGCCGATTGAACTGGGCGAAGGCGACTGGTCGCTGCGGGCAGTGAGCGTCAGCGGTGATTTGGTCAGCGATGTGATGAAGGGCAGCTACCAGATTTACATGCCGACGCCCTTGCAGCCGGCGGTTTCACTTGCCCCCGGCACATACGACAAGCGTATCAGCATCACCCTGCGCCCCGGCACGCTGACGAAAGACCAGCTGGAGAAGAACCCCGGCTATGCCGCGACGCTCACGGACGAAGTGGCGCAGACCATCACCATCTACTACACCATCGACGGCTCAACACCCGACGAGGACAGCCCGCTGTACACCACGGGCGAGAAAATCAAAATGCCGGGCGGCAATGTGACGCTGAAGGCGATTTCCGTCAACGGGTACGGCAAATCCAGCACCATCAAGGAAGTCGGCTACAAGTTCAACAAGAAGCCGTGGATGAAAACGATGATGACGGTGGATGACACATTGGGCGACTGGAAGCTCGGCACGACGACAAAAGAGGCTTTCACGCAAAAGTGCGGCGAGGGCACGGCGACGGAAACCGTGTACAACTACACCATCGGCATGGACATGGAAAAAGTCACTTACGACTGGGGCTATGCGTGCTTTGCGCGCCTGCGGACAGCGAATGTGCTGGTGGAGCTGTACATGACGCGGGACGAGTTTACCGCGCCGCGCAAGACGCAAATTGGCAGCACGGAGGATGAAGTCGTCAGCGTCTACAAGGATTTCGGGCAGGTGGAAAGTCCGTCGGGCAACCGCGGGCTGTATGAGAGCGAGTTCAACAAGGGCAAAATCTACAAGCAGGAGGATGGCACGAAAATCATCCGCTACCGCGTCGAAACCGGCGACAGCCACATTTGGCAGCTGGATTATGAGCTGAACACGAGTGGCACGGTGGATGCGATTCGGTGGTCGTATGAGCCGTAAGGCAGGGCTTTGCGGCCGCCCTTCCGTTCCCTTCGCGGGGCGGGATGCTTTTGTCTCTTGACTTGCTCCTCCGCAGGGGAAATCGCACCTGCGGAGGCGACGAGAATGCTGTCTCCCAAAAAAAGAAAAGCAGAAGCCGACATGATGCAGGCTTCTGCTTTTTTATGCACGAAACGTTTTCGGAAAATCCGCTTGCGTAATAGCGTTTTTGCGTGCTGCACAGGTTTGGTTGACCGCAAAAAGCGCCGGGGATTCCTGAAAATGCGTCGAAAAGGCACTGATTATTCCGGCAAAATCACGAAAACGTGAACGAAACTGTGGAAAAACGATAGATAACAAATTAAATTTGAAAGATGGTGAGAATGAATGGAGCTTTCGTCGGATTCCCCACAAACGGAAATCAACGTGCTATAATGCCATCGAAAGGACGCGCGGAAGGCGAAAGACGCCGGAAAGATGGCGGAGCGCACCGGAGCGTCCCGAAAAAAAGCGTTTGAAGGGAGCAGGAAAAACAATGGGTGATATGCGGATTATGCTGGTGGACGACAACGGCGACCTTCGCCGGGGAATGCGCGACTATCTGGCGCGGCAGGAGGGCATGAAGGTGGTGGCGGAATGCCCGTCCGGTGCGGAGGCGCTCGAAGCGCTGGGCAAGGTGCGCGTGGACGTGATGGTGCTTGATCTCATCATGCCGCAGATGGACGGCTTCGCGCTGATGGAGGAAATCCGGCGGCAGCAGCTGGCGAATCCGCCGCAGATTATTGTCGTATCGGCGCTGGGGCGCGACGATTTCATCATGCGCGCGGTGCAGCTGGGCGCACGGTTCTACATGGTCAAGCCGTTTGACATGGCGTCACTGGCGGCGCGCATCCGGGAAAGCTGCGGGCAGGGCGTTGTGCCGCTGGGAACGGCGCTGAACGCAAGCGCACGCTCGCTGTCCATCGACGAAAAGCTGGCGAGCCTGTTCCTGATAAGCTGCGGAAAAACGGGAATTACTCCTGCGGCTTGGCGTTGCGCTTGTTGTCCTTCGTCATCTGCATGACAAGCAGGTTCATCGAGCGCTGCTGGTCATCATCCAGCTGGCGGAAGTTGAGGATGAGGCGGAGTTCTGCATCCGTCAGGTTCGTGGGGATGAGTTCGCCTGCCGCCGGGTCATGACCGACAAGATAGTCGATGGACACGCCGAAGTAGTCCGCAATGCGGGTCAGAACGGCAATGTCCGGCTCGGTATCGCGGTTCTCATACTGGTTGATGGACTGCTGGCTGACCTTAACGAAATCAGCCAGAGCGCGCTGGCTCAGACCCTGAGCAGTACGGAGTGCCTTCAAATTCGCGAGCATAGTAAGGAACAACCTCCTGTTATTTGACGTCGAGTAGTGTGGTCTTTCATTATTATATCATAACACAATTGGTTTGAAAAAGCAATAGCAGAAATAAATGAAGTTATCGCGAAATCACGAAAAATCGAAAGAAATTCAAAGTAGTTACAGCAAGATGCCGTTTTTGCGCCATTGATGCCCACTTTGTGCATTTTTGCGCAACCACTTGACAAATTTCGCCATTCCTGCTATGATGAAAAAAACCATCGTGCGGAGGGGCGGAAGTACATGATTTGGGGAATCGTGACGGCGGGAGCGGCGCTGCTGCTCATTCTGGTCGCCTTGCTGCACGCACAGCGGCGCAGAAATCGGCTGGAGAAGGAAATGGTGGAGCGCGCGCGGACGACCGACCTGTATCGCGCGCTGTATCCCGTGCTGCGGACGGCGAACCGCTGCTGCGTTGACCGCGTGCTGATTCGGCGGGACGAGGTGCGCATTGTGCTCTTTAAGCCGATGAACAGCGTGTACCGCTTCGTCTTCGAGGAGCGCGGATTCGACCGTGTGAACGACCCGAAGGTGCTGAAGGCGCTCGCACTGGCGATTTCCGCGGACATGGATCACTTGCGCGACAATCGCTGCTATTCATTCAGCGTCCGGCAGGATATTACCGCGCAGGGGGACAAAGTATATTGGTACGAATACAACATTCTGCCGTACTACAAGGATACGCTGACGAAGGCGTGGTATCATCAGCCGGAAGTGGAGGACGGGATTATTCGCTGATGCAGCAGGATTTCCCCGGAAAACGGCGAATATAAGAAGAAGAAAACGCGGAGCATCCTCCGCAGAGAAAAACAGGAGGCGTATTCTCATGGAGATTTTGTCTGTCTATGATTCGGCTTTCAAGCCCTACGGCCGCGTGGTGGAGGGCTATCCGACGGAAGGGCTCGTCAAGGCGCTCGCGACGACGCCCTGCACCGACGGCGTGGTGTACCTGCCGCGCGTGGAGGTGCTGCACAGCGCGCCGAACGCCGCGAAAATCGGCGAAGGGCTGTACGGCGGTATGCCCTATGAGCTGGGCTACTGCAACGGCCACAACACGAAGCTGAACTGCCTTGAGTTCCACCGCGACAGCGAGTTCAACCTCGGCACGGACGATTTCATTCTGCTGCTGGCGACGCTGTCCGATTTGGAGGACGGCGAGCTGGACACCGCGAAGGTGAAGGCGTTCAAGGTGCCGGCGGGCGTGATGGTGGAAGTATACGCGACGACGCTGCACTATGCCCCGTGCCATGCGGATGCGAAGAAGGGCTTCCGCGTGATGGTGGCGCTGCCGGATCAGACGAATACGGATTTCCGGCCGGAGGATGGCGCGAATAAGCTGGATAAGACGCTGTGGGCGCGGAATAAGTGGCTGCTGGCGCATCCGGATAGCTCGGAAGCGAAACAGGGCGCAGCGGTGCTGTTGAAGGGTGAAAATATCGACATCGCGGGTGACATTTAAGGGAAAGTTAAAAAAAGAGGATAAACACGCGGGCAAAGCAGGGGAGAAAGGTCAACTCAATCGCGCGAAGGGGTCAAGGGGGAATTCCCCCTTGCGGGGTCAAGGGGCGGAGCTACCTTGTGGGGTTTGGGGCAACGCCCCAACTGTTGCGCGGGCGACAAATTCCAAGGAAGCCGCCAACAAAGGTGCAGGCAGCGAAGCGTCCCTGCCAGTAACTTT
>ERZ809224.372-NODE-372-length-45273-cov-14.837454_pt1 | contig 45273 bp, 43 predicted proteins | sample MGYA00520513_ERZ809224 | MGnify/ENA primary metagenome ERZ809224 (study PRJEB31576, sample SAMEA3212658) | Homo sapiens | biome: human-gut; feature: human gut; material: fecal | place: Sweden | collected 2012 ... | reverse complement strand
TATAAAGCAGTTGATAAAAACTTCGGCATAGTATTTTCTTCGGTATAGTCACTGTTATGCCTAATTCGTGATAACAGTGATAGAGGATTTCAGTATACAAACCGAGTATTTCATGCAAAGCTTGAAGAACAAGGCATGGTACAAAGTATGTCAAGAGTTGCTAAATGTATAGACAATGGGCCAATGGAAGGATTTTGGGGGATTTTAAGGAGAGAACGTTACTATGGAAAACGATTCACGGACAAAGAAACCCTCGTGAAAATGATTGAAGATTATATATATTACTACAACAACAAACGCTTACAAAGAAACCTCGGAGTTCTAACTCCTATGGAAAAACACGAAATATATTTGCAGGCTGCGTAAAAACTGCCAGTAGTTTTAGTCTACTGGCAGGAAAATTTATATTTTTTTACTTGTCTACTTGACGGGGAGTGGTTCAGATGAGTAATCATCTATAGAGCAATGGCTCCTTTGCTGTATCTAAAAACAGAAAACGGACTCCGAAGAGTCCGCAATCCATGGTATAATTAGATATAACCAATAACCAAAAATACCATAAAAATTATACCGAATTCGGCGAAACTTATCAACTGGTTTTGCCATTAAGTTTGGAAGGTTTGGTTCCAGATGATGATTCTGTCCGACTGCTGAGCCACGAATTGGAGGATTTAGACTACAGCTTGCTGTATCAGGCTTACTCTGCCAAAGGCAGAAATCCGGCAGTGGATCCCAAGACCATGTTCAAGATCCTGACCTATGCTTATTCCCAAAATATTTATTCATCCAGAAAAATCGAAACTGCCTGCAGACGGGATATCAACTTTATGTGGCTGCTTGCCGGGCAGAAAGCGCCGGATCACAGTACGATTGCCCACTTCCGGACAGGATTTCTACAGGATGCCTGTGCAGACCTGTTTTACCAAATGGTGCGCCGTCTGGACCAGATGGGGGAATTGTCAAAAGAAACCGTATTTATAGATGGAACGAAGCTGGAAGCCTGCGCCAATAAATACACGTTTGTCTGGAAGAAATCGGTTGGGAAATGGGAAGAAAAGATGTTTCAAAAAATACAAGATGCGGTCCGACTGTTGAACCGGGATTATATGCAGTCTCTCTGTGTGTCAAAAGAAAATCGGGCACAGGATCTTCAGGGGATCTGACGTTTTTTGGAACAGGTATGTAAAGAACAGGGTACCATTTTTGTACATGGAAGAGGGAAACGTAAAAGTCAGAACCAACGATATCTGGAGCTGTTCCGCCGGTTTCTGGAACGTCAGCCCATCTATGACTGGCACACAGCCAGCTTTCAGGGCAGAAACAATTATTGCAAAACCGATCCGGATGCTGCGTTTATGCATATGAAAGACGCCCACATGAGAAATGCCCAGTTAAAGCCGGGATATAACGTACAGATCGATGTAGACAGCGAATACATTGTTGCGGCAGATATCTTTCAGGATCGGAATGATGTCTGGACACTGCTCCCCTTTCTGAAAACAATAGAAGAAAAGCTGGGGTTCCGTTATCCAAGCGTGACTGCGGATTCTGGTTATGAGAGTGAGGAAGGATATACCTATCTAAGGGAGAAAGGACAAAAACCATACATCAAACCACAGACCTATGAAAAATGGAAAAAACGTACGTTCAAACAGAATATCAGTAAGCGGGAGAACATGGTATATGAAGAAACGCCAGATACCTATATCTGCCATGCCGGAAAGAAGCTGCAGCCGGTCTTTTTGAAAAAGCAGAAAAGTAAAAGTGGCTATGAATCAGAAGTAACCGTCTATGAATGCGAAGAATGTACTGGCTGTCCGTATAAGGAAAAGTACACGAAAGCAAAAGGAAACAAACGGTTGTATATTTCCAAAAGTTTTTTAGAGAAACGTCAGGAATCCTACGAAAACATCCTGAGTGAGGAGGGAATCCTGTACCGGATGAACCGATCGATCCAGGTGGAGGGAGCTTTCAGGGTCCTGAAAAACGACTATGAATTTCAAAGATTTCTGCTCCGTGGGAAAAGCAAAGTAAAACTTGAGATTCTTCTGCTTAGTATGGGATATAACCTCAATAAGCTCCATGCAAAAATACAGAGAGGGAGAACAGGAAGCCATCTATTTCCGGTAAAAGAAATAGCATAAAGAGTCACAAAATCTGCAGCCTTATTAAAGTTCGCAAAAAATCTGAAAAAAATCCACAGATGAAAGGATTTCTTCCAGATTTTTTTACATATAGAACCAAGGCATCGCTCAATCATCTAATTTGATAATTTTGCGACACCCTCTTTCATTCAAAAGTGATTTTTTCCCATCTTCTTCCTTCTTGCATTCCCCCAAATGTTCTGATATAATCATACTCGGATTTTACATGTGGTTAACATTTGGTTGACCATAAAAGATAAAAAGAGGTTGGTTATTGGGTATGAAAAAGGTTAGTATTGGCAGGTATATTGTGGGGTTTTTTACTGCTGTTATTGCAATTTTGGCTGGACTTATTGTCAGTTTGGTATTTTGGGTTTTAAGGACCTGGGCGAACCTGAAGGCGGATGAATTGATTTATCAGTTAAATGCGCCGATGGAAGGAACAAATACGGATATCATTATGGATGCGGTGAAATCCTGTGTTCCTATTATGATTTTGTGTCTGGCGGCAGTAATTGGATTGTTTATTTTATTTCGGAAGAAGAAGCTGTTTTGGCTTGTTATGCCTTTGGTGGTTATTGCTTCAGTGGCGGCGGCAGCCGGGGCGCTGAAGCATGGCTGGGATAAGCTTGAGATGACAGAATATCTGGAAAATAAGGATAAGGATACAGGCTTTATTGACGGCAACTATATATCTCCATCCAGTATTCAGATGGAATTTCCGGAAAAGAAGAGGAACTTGATTTATATCTTCCTCGAATCGATGGAAGTGACCTATGCGGATAAGGAAAATGGCGGCGCTTTTGATGTGAATTATATTCCCGAATTGACGGCGCTGGCCCAGGAAAATGAAGATTTTTCGGGTTCAGACAGTAATCTGAATGGCGGCTACGATATGCCGTCCACAACCTGGACAGTGGCGGCGCTTTTTGCCCAGTCTTCCGGTTTGCCATTAACAATTTCTATTGAACGGAACTCAATGAATACTCAGGAAACCTTTATGCCGAATGTGATAACGACCGGAGATATACTGGAAGAGGCCGGTTATAATCAGATGTTTCTGATCGGTTCGGATGCAACCTTTGGCGGACGCCGTCTGCTGTTTACTGAACACGGCGATTTTACAATTCATGACCTGGTTTATGCCGGCGATTCAGGAAGGCTGCCGAAAGGCTATTATGAGTGGTGGGGCTATCGGGATTCCCTGTTGTTTGAGTATGCGAAGGAAGAGTTAAAGGATTTGTCTTCCCAGGAAGAGCCTTTCAATTTGACAATGCTGACGGTGGATACCCATTTTGAGGACGGTTTTGTCTGTGATTTGTGCGGCGATGAGTTTGGCGACGATCAATATGGTAATGTCATGGCTTGTTCCAGCCGCCAGGTGACCGAGTTTGTCCGCTGGATTCAGCAGCAGGACTTTTATGAAAATACAACGATTGTCATTTCCGGCGACCATCACACGATGGATGGAAATTTCTGTGAGGATGTTGATGAGGACTATGTGCGCCGGGTTTATACGACCATCATTAATCCGGCAGTTGAAGTGACGGATGCTTCTGCCCGAAGAGATTACACAACTTTTGATATGTTCCCGACAACGCTGGCAAGTATTGGCGTTCAGATTCAGGGGAACCGATTGGGACTCGGCACCAATCTTTTCTCCGATGAGCCGACACTGCTTGAAACTTATGGAATGGAAGAAATGAAAGTGGGTGTGAGCAGCAAGTCCGAGTTGATGGATTATTTTACGGCAGAGGTTGATGAGGAGAGATTTGAGGAGGCTAAGGCGCCGAAGCAGGAGGATGGGTCTAAAGAATGGTATGAGCAGAAGCTTGAAAATATGACCTTGGAAGAGAAGGTTGCCCAGATGTTTATTGTTTCTCCTGAGGAGGTATCCGGTACTTGGCGGATGACGGAGGCCGATGATACGCTGAAATGGAGCCTCGAACGGTATCCGGTCGGCGGACTGGTCTATGATTCGGATAATATCGAAAGCAAAGAGCAGTTCTCCGCATTGATTTCAGGAAGTCAACAATATATGGAGGAGAGGATGGGATTCCCTCTTTTTGAATGTGTGATAGAAGAGAGCGGCGAAGGAAGTATTCTGGCCTCAAATCCGGAAATGGGAGTCCCTGGAACGGAAAATGCAGAGGACATACACACGGAGGAGCAGGCCCGGGAGGTCGGAGAAACTATTGGCCGGTATCTGGCGGAACTGGGCATCAATGTGAATGTGGCCCCGGATGTGTCCATTGGCTCCGAAAAAGTCCAGAGTGAGCTGGATGGATTCCATAGATACGGTGTTCTTGGCATGGCGAAATATTTCCCTGGATATGGAGATTTTGAAGCCGAGCGGACGGTGGAAGACTTGTTAGGCAATGAACTCTATCCGTTTGACCAGGCATCGCGGCAGAAAAATAAATTTATTATGGTTGGACATACGGCAACTCCGGGTATAACGGGAGATTATACCCCGGCGTCTTTATCCGGACAAATGGTATATGAAACGCTGCGGAAACTTTTTGGATATAAGGGAATCATCATGACTGATGCTTTGAATAAGGATGAAATCATATATAATTATGGAACAGGCTACGCTTCGATTGCGGCTGTTCAGGCCGGCTGTGATGTATTGTTCTGTCCCTATGATTTCCAAACGGCTTATTACAGTGTGCTGAATGCGGTATATGATGGAACGATTTCTGAGGAGCGGATTAATGAATCAGTGACAAGAATTCTGAAGGCCAAACAAGAATTGGTACTTTGGGATATGCTGGAAGAAAAAGTGGAAGAATTCCTGGAATAAAAGACCGTGATTTTGGCTTGATTTTTCCATATAGAAAGCAAGAGAAAGGTGCCGCTAAAACATCCGTACGGGTGATTTTGCGGCACCTTGTTGTCTGCCTTAAAGGGTTATTTTAAACAATTTTCATTTGTTAAAATAACGGCTTCTTGTTTTTTACGGTTTTCGTCTCTCATTTTCCTTTCTACCTGTTCCGCGAAAATTTCTATGATTTCCCTTGGAAAAGGGCGATTGTAAAGAATGATACCGCATTGCTCTTTAAAGTATTCATAGCCGCAATTTTGCCAGAAGGCGTCGCGGAGCGTTCGAAGATTTTTTTCGACAGATGTCGGCGCTACGCCGTAATGTTCGGCCACTTTCACGTACACTTCATTATAAATACGGCAAAGGCGGGATTCATTTTCAATCACAAGTAAAATAGCATATTCCAGAAATGGATATCCTTTGTATGCTTTGGAAATCCGTGCCTGGAGCAGGACTTCCCGAATCTTTAGTTCTAAATCAGACATTATAAAGGTGTCGATGGTGGATAAATTTATTGTATAACGAAATTAAAAATAAAGAAATATGTTTTCAGAAAAAAAATTGTATTATATAATGAGATTGATTTATTAAGCAAAGGGGAGAAAGGGTATGAAGTTTCTAGTTATTGGTGCCGGAGGCACAGGGGGATGTATTGGCGGGTATCTGGCAAAGCTTGGAGAGGATGTCACCTTTATTGCCCGTGGAAAGCATCTCGAGGCAATGCGCAGGAATGGACTTCAGGTGAAATCGGCCCGGGTGGGAGATTTTCTGGTAAAGCCGGTGAAGGCCTGTACGATGGAGGAATATGATGAAGTGCCGGATGTGGTATTTATCTGTGTCAAATATTACTCGCTGGCTGAGACTGTGGATTTTTTGAAGCCGATTGTCGGAAAGGATACGATAGTTATTCCGATTTTAAATGTATATGGAACCGGTGAAAAAATCCAGCCGGAGCTTGAATGTACAGTCACAGACGGCTGTGTTTATATTTTTTCGATGATTGAGGCGCCGGGCGTCATCAATCAGCCGACGCCGATTTTTCGAATGTTTTTCGGATTGAGGGAAGCGTCGGATGGGGCCGGAGAGGATTCCAGAGAAGAGGGCGAGGCTGCCCGACGGATGGAAGAGCGGCTGCAGGCGATTGAGCAGACGCTGAATCGGGCCGGAATCGAGGCCCATAAGACAGAGCATATCCGAAAGGATGCGCTGCAGAAATTTTCTTTTGTTTCGCCGATGGGGGCTGCCGGGCTTTATTATGACGGCGTGGCTGCCGACTTTATGGGGGCGGGAGAAAAGAGACAGATGTTTTTTGATTTGGTGCGCGAAGTGGAAGCAGTTGGACAGGCTATGGGCATTACCTTTGATGTGAATCTGGCAGAAAATGCGGGGAATATTTTAGGCGGATTGACGCCGGATGCGACAACCTCCATGCAGAGGGATGTGGCGGCCGGAGGCAAATCCGAGGTCGATGGCCTTGTTCATGAGATGGTTCGGCTGGGGGAGGCTTATCATGTGGATGTTCCGAATTATCGGCGCATCAGTGAATGGGCGAAGGCGAGAGGCATAGAGTAATGGTATTCGGAGAAATATTTTTTGCCGCGCTGGAAGCGGCGGGAACAATTTCCTTTGCTATTTCCGGGGCAATGGCCGCGCTGGAGAAGCGGGTCGATTTGTTTGGGGTTATTTTTCTCGGGGCAACGACGGCTTTGGCCGGAGGTATTATTCGCGATGTATTGGTTGGAAAAATACCGCCATCGGCCTTTTCGAATTATCGGTATATGGCGATTGCCGCGGCGACTGCCCTTATCGTATTTTTAATCGCCTGGCTGTTCAGGGAGCATTTTCAACATAAAGTAGGAGTTGTCAATGCGGTGAACAATGTGTTTGACGCCGCAGGGCTTGGGGCTTTTACAATCACCGGGGCTAAAGTGGCTATGGGCATGGGCTATATGGAAAATGGTTTTTTTGTTGTTTTTCTTGCTATGATGACGGGGGTTGGCGGCGGCGTTCTAAGGGATTTGATGATCGGAGAGATTCCCTTTGTCCTCAGAAAGCGGATCTATGCGGTAGCGTCAATACTTGGCGGAATCGTGTATTATCAGCTTGTGCGCCGTCAGACAGATGATATGGCGGCGGCCTTTATCGGCATTGCCGTTGTATTCGGCCTGCGTATGCTGGCCACGGTTTTTAAATGGAATCTTCCAAAAGCTTATGAATAAAAAACATCTCGATGGGCTCACAAGCCTAAAAAAACATCCCCCCGGGAATCACAGCCTTAAAGACTGGATTCCCAAGGGGGATGTTTTTTATTAAGTTTATTTTATTAACAGATACCCATGCTGCCGAGGATGATGGCAACGATAACGGCGAGTGTCGGGAGTGCTGTACAGGTCATAAAGATATCGATATAGGAATCTTTATGAGTCAGACCGCAGACACTGAGCAAGGTGATTACAGCACCGTTATGAGGTAAGGTATCCAAACCGCCGCAGGCGATGGAAGCAACACGGTGAAGCGCTTCCGGGCTGAGGTTCGGATCGGTCTGAGCCAGTTCCATGTATTTTGGACCAAGGGCTTCCAGTGCGATTGTGATACCGCCGGATCCGGAACCGGTAGCGCCGGCCAGAAGTGAAGTGGCGATAGCTTCGGAAATCAGAGGACTTCCCTTGATGCCGAAAACGAACTGTGTCAGTGTGGCAAAACCAGGAACGGCTTTAACAACAGCGCCGAAACCATTGGCGGCTGCTGTGTTACCGATGGATACAAGTCCGCCGGCAGCGCCGTCATTGAGGCATTTCTCAAAGAGATGGAAACTCTTATAATTCAGAATAGCTGTCAGGACAACGGCAATCAGCAGGGACGCTACCAATTCCATTTTTAAAACGTTCAGCGTAATCGGAACGGAAATCAGAGGAATCAGAGAAACCAAAGGATTTGGAAGTTTTGATTCATCAAAGGTTTCCAGATTGGTAGGCTCAGTGAAATGAAGGCCTGCGGCTTTCAGCTTGCGTTCGCGATATTTCATCCAGAGAACGCCGCCAACGGCCATAACAGCTCCGGCTGCCAGCGCCATAATCGGAGCGGCCATTGCGGTTGTGCCGTAGTATTTTGTCGGAATGATATTCTGAATCTGAGGAGACCCAGGGATTCCGGACATGGAGAATGAGAAAGCTCCCAATGCGATTGGTCCCGGGATCAGCTTGTTTGGAATATCTGCTTCACGATATACGGCAACAGCCAGTGGATAAATAGCGAAAACAACAACAAACAGAGATACGCCGCCATAGGTCAGAGCCGCACAGGCGATAACAACCGCCAGAATGGCCTGTTTTGCGCCGATAAAACGTGTGATCAGCAGACCAACAGATTTCGCAGCGCCGGTGGCTTCCATCATTTTTCCAAAAATAGCTCCTAACATGAATGCCGGGAACCAGCTCATAGTGAAATTCGCCATACCAGCCATATAGTTTTCTGTGTACATGGTAAGGACATTAATAGTTGGGTCTTCAAACATTCCGAAAAGCGCTACAACTGCAGCACAGATTGGAGCTACCCAGAGAATGGATTGTCCCTTAAAAGCAAGGAAGATTAAAAGAGCCAATCCTAAAACAATACCAAATAAACTCATAAATTCGCCCTCCTGTGTGTAAAATTAATTATTTGACCTTGCTCAGAATTTCATCTTTAATGCCCATTGGAGCGTCGATAAAGATTCTGGAATCCATTGTTTTCAGGTCTTTAGCGATAAGCGGAGTAAATTCCATCTGATCGAGAACCTGTGTCTGAAGGTCAATACCAGGAGCAATTTCGGTAATCGTCAGGCCTTCAGGAAGAAGCTCGAGAACAGCTCTCTCAGTGATGAACTTAACGTTCATTTTATTTCTGCGTGCGTAATTGCCGGAGAAAGTAATCTGCTGAACGGCAGGTATAAATTTCTTGTTCTTACCTTCCTGAACAATAATCAGTTTTCCGTCTTCGCAGGCTGTCTTTAAACCGCCGGCGGTAAATGTACCGCAGAAAATGCAGTTTTTAGTATTCTGAGAAATATTGATAAATCCGCCGCAGCCGGTAACGCCAGGGCCGAATTTGCTGACATTGACATTACCGTCAGTGTCTGCCTGGGCCAGGCCGAGGAATGTAACGTCCAATCCGCCGCCGTCATAGAAGTCAAACTGGCTGACTTCCGGAAGTTCTGCCCAACCGTTGACACCGGCTCCGAAGGAACCGCCGCCGCTTGGAATACCGCCGATCATGCCGGACTCCGTTGTAAGAATTAACTGGTCGGCAAGACCTTCTTCTCCGGCTACAGCAGCAACTTTTTCAGGAATACCAACACCGAGGTTGACAACGGCATTTGGTACAAGTTCCATAGCGCAGCGTCTGCCGATTAATGCTTTTGTATCGAATTTCATCGGCTCAACAGCACTGACAGGAATCTTAAAGGAACCGGTTAAAGCCGGATTCATGTAATAATCAGTAGTCTGCTGGTGTGTTTCTTCAGGGTTTTCAGGCACAACGATAGCGTCAACGAAGATGCCCGGAACAGCAACTTTTCGGGATGGAATTGTCTCAGGAGCTACGATATTTTTCGCCTGAACGATAACCTTTCCGCCCTTGCCTTTGGCTGCCATTGCTGCACTTAAAATATCCAGTGGAAGAATTTCGTCTTCAATCGTGCAGTTTCCGTTTGTATCTGCGGTCGTTACACGGATGAGTGCGATGTCTACATCCGGAAGCAGATAATAAAGATACTCGTCGCCTTCGATTTCAACAACCTTAACGATATCTTCGGTTGTGCGGGAATTTAATTTTCCGCCCTCAAGACGCGGGTCCACATAAGTTTCCAAACCGACATTAGTGATATAACCCTTGCGGTTCTGGCCCATGGCGCGGTACATTTCAATGATGACGCCCTGCGGCAGATTGTAGGCCTCCACCTGGTTGTTGGCAATCATTTCAACAGCCTTTGGGGAGAAACCATAATGGCCGCCGATCCAGCGTTTAATTAATCCTTCCTTGGCCCAACGTTCCTGCTGACCGCCCTTTCTGTTTCCCTGTCCGGCGCCGAACATAACGGTCAGATTATTTGGAACACCGGTAGCTTCGAAAGAGTCCGCGACAGCCTGAATCAGAGCATCCGGCGTTGCGGAAGTAAGGAAACCACTATTAATAATAAAATCCCCCGGTTTAATCATGGCTACAGCCTGTTCCATAGTAACAACTTTGTTCATTTCAAAAACCTCCTTTGTAAAAGTTAATCCTTTAACAAACCATTGTAATTTCATTATAACTTTGGCTCTATTGGAAAGAGAAATACCAAAAATGCATTAGATTTATGCGCTGCGGATATAAATCGGAAGCCTGAAAAATATGAAAAAACGAGGAAATATGCGGATAAAATCGACATAAGACGTCAAATTTTCAGACATCAAAAGATGAAGAATTGGGAAAAAGAGGAAAAAAAGTTTGATTGACAAATAAAAAACGATTCGACATACTAAAATTATAAAGTACACCATATGGGATGATATAAGGGGTTACAGGAGATGTTTTTTGACACAAAGGGGGAAAACATATGGAGTATAGGCAGTTGTATTATTTTGTGTGTATAGCCAGGGAGAAAAGTTTTTCTCAGGCGGCGGAGAAGATTCGGGTTTCCCAGTCCTCTTTGAGCCGGACGGTTCAATGTATTGAGGACGAATATAATGTTCAGCTCATTAATCGGACAACCCGTAGTTTTAAGCTGACGCCGGCCGGAAGGAAGCTCTTGGAGAGGGGTGAGAGGGTCGTAAAAGAATTCGAAGAGCTTCAGAAATATTTGCAGGGGTATAGTGCAAACGATATGGGTGAAATACGGCTGGGTATTCCTTCCGTATTGAATACAGTTATGGCGCCGCTGTTTATGCCGGTTTTTAACAAAGAGTATCCCGAGGTTAAACTTTACTTTACGGTGGAGGGAAGCCATTTGATACAAAAGGAGATATTGGAGGGGATGCTCGATGTGGGACTGGTCATAAGGCCGGTGGACGAGAGGCATTTCGATGTGAAAGAAATTATTGAGGACAGGCTGGCAGTTATGGTCCCCGAGAGCCATCCGCTGGCCGGCCGCAAAAATGTGGGGATTGAAGAACTGAAAGAAGAAAAATTTATTTTACTGGATTCTACATATCAGCTTTTCACGAATGTTCATCAAATGTGTCGTGATGCCGGATTTGAGCCGAACATTATCCACTGCAGTCCGAGTTGGGATTATATCGCCGCACTTGTTTCGCTGGCTCAGGGGATTTCGATTCTGCCAAGGCCGATTACGCCTTATGTGGGGAGAGGTGTGGTGGCCGTGCCGCTTCGGGGAGAACTGGCGAAGTGGACGGTAGTTGCCATTACAAAAAAGGGGACAAAGGTTTCTGCCAGTGTAAAAAATTTAATAAAGCATTTGGTTAGATCCTATAAGTAACCGAAAATCGCCGCCGCTTCAGATGCAGACGGCGATTTTTGTATTTTCAGAAATACAAATTTATGCGCTGGACAGATAAAAGGTATGCAATTTTAATATTTCTCTTTTTTCGCTGCAATGGATATACTTTAGTCAAACATTTAACAGATAGGAGGTATATCATGAAAATCTTAGTATGTGTGAAGCAGGTACCGGATACAACCGAAATCAAGATTGACCCGGTAACCAATACCCTCATTCGGGCAGGTGTGCCGAGTATTGTGAATCCGTTTGACGCCTGCGCTTTGGAGGTGGCAGCCCGGATTAAGGATGTTACGCCGGATACGGAGATTACAGTATTGTCTATGGGACCGATGCAGGCCAAGGAAGCTCTGACCGAGTGTCTGGCAGTTGGCGCCGATAAGGCATATCTCTGCAGCGACAGAGTTTTTGGAGGTTCCGATACATTGGCAACCAGCTATATTCTGGCCAGCGCCATTGCAGCTATTGAAGAAAAGGAAGGAAAATTTGATTTAATTTTCAGCGGAAAACAGGCCATTGACGGTGATACAGGGCAGGTTGGACCGGAAATTGCCGCTCATATGGGACTGGCCCAGGTGACTTATGCTTCGGAAGTCAGCGTTCACGGCGATGACATTATCGTTAAACGGGAAAGCGACCAGGGATACGATATTATTTCTGTCCGCAAACCGGCGGTGGTTACGGTGGTTAAGACCGCTTTTGACCCAAGATTCCCAACACTCAAAAATAAAATGGCAGCAAGGAAAAAACCAATTCAGATTATTACCGCACAGGATATTCCAAATCTTGATCTGAGCCGGTGCGGCCTGAAAGGTTCCCCGACAAAGGTAAAGAAAACCTTCACACCGGTGAGAAATAAAACCTGCGTGAAAATTGCCGGAGAAGAGCCGGCTGTATCCGCAGCGAAGGTTGTCGGCATGTTGGCAGACGCAAAAGTGCTGTAAGGAGGTTAAAGTTATGCAGTTTGAAGAATATAAAAATCTTTGGGTGTTTGTAGAAACTGAGGAAAATGCCGCAAAGTCTGTCGGTTATGAACTTTTATCGCCGGGCCGTACTTTGGCTGATAAAATGGGTGGAAAACTCGTGGCTGTAGTCATCGGCGGAAACGTAAAAGACGTGGCGGAAAAAACAATTGATTATGGTGCAGATGAAGTTATTCTTGTTGAAGGCGAGGAATATTTTAACTATTCAACAGATGCCTACAGCTATGCCATGAAAACATTAGTGGAAAAATATAAACCGGCAACCATTTTAATTGGCGCCACAAATAATGGCCGCGATCTGGGACCAAAGATGGCCTGCGATCTGAATACAGGTCTGACAGCGGATTGTACGATGCTGGATTATGATGCAGAAACGGGAAATATGATCTGGACCCGCCCGGCTTTTGGCGGAAATCTGATGGCAATGATTCTCTGCCCGGATAACCGTCCGCAGCTCGGAACAGTTCGCCCGGGTATCTTTAAGAAACCGGAACCGGTGACAGGCAGAATCGGAACAATGATTTGTGAAGATATTCATATTGCGCCGGAAAACATTCGGACAAAATTATTAGAACGGATTAAAGAGGTTGCAGAAGCTGTAAATCTGGAAGAAGCGGAAATTATCGTGGCCGGCGGCCGCGGCGTTGGCTCTCCGGAAGGATTTGAGATTATACGGAAACTGGCAGATACTTTAAATGCGACAGTGGGCGCTTCCCGCGCCGTAGTAGATGCAGGCTGGATTCCTCATGCCCATCAGGTTGGACAGACAGGAAAAACCGTATCTCCGAAATTATACATCGCCTGCGGTATCTCCGGCGCTATTCAGCATGCGGCCGGAATTACCGGTTCAGATTGTATTGTAGCTATCAATAAAGATGAGGAAGCTCCAATCTTTGATGTGGCTGATTATGGTATTGTTGGGGATTTATTCACAGTGATTCCGGAATTGATTAAAGAGATTCAGAAATTAAACGCATAAAAACAAAAAAATTTATGCCGCGAGTACATAAATCATATGCGATTTTAATATTTCTCTTTAAAGGAAATAAAAGATATAATTAAATTGTGAAAAATAAAACAAGTGAGAAGGAGGATAAACACATGGGTTACAAATTTACAGAGGAACAGTTGGATATTCAGTCAATGGTTCGCGATTTTACAAAAAAAGAGGTAGAACCAAGAGGACGTGAAATGGACCAGAATGGCTGGTGCAAAGAGCTCTATGAAAAGTACATTGAGACAGGCCTTCAGGCTACGCCGATTCCGGAAGAGTACGGCGGAGCAGGTCTCGGCGATGTTGAATGTGCGATCATCACACATGAGCTGGCAAAAGGCGATGCAGGTTTTGCTATGGCTATGGAAATCAGCTGGGTATGTACAGATATGATTTTAAAACACGGCAGCGAAGCTCAGAAACAGAAATATTTATCCGGCGTTGCTGAAGGTAAACTTTTTGCTTTCTGTCTGACCGAGCCGGGCGCTGGTTCCGATGCGGCAGGTCTCCGCACAAGAGCAAAAAAACAGGCAGACGGCAGCTACGTAATTAACGGAAGCAAAGCATGGATCACAAACTCCGGTATCGCAGATTACTACGTTGTTATGGCAGTAACAGATCCTGAAAAGGGCGCTAACGGTATTTCCGCATTTATCGTTGATAAAGGCACACCGGGCCTCATCATTGATGCAGAAGAAGATAAACTTGGTATGAGAAGTTCCGATACACATGGTATGACTTTTGATGATATGAAACTTCCAGCAGATGCCTTGCTCGACAAAGAAGGCATGGGCTTCAAGTTCGCTATGGAAGGTCTTGACGGCGGCCGTGTAAGCTGTACAGCAATTTCTACAGGTATTGCTGAACACGCATTGGATATTGCTAAGAATTATGCTCTGGAAAGAGTTGCATTTGGCAAACCGATCGCAAAACATCAGGCTATCGCATTTAAGATTGCAGACATGGCTATGTACATCGAAGCTATGAAACTTATGCTCTATGATGTAGCTGAAATGAAGGCCAGCGGCGTTCGCTGCTCCGTACAGGCTGCAGAAGCTAAATTATTTGCTGCATCCCACACAACAGCTATCTGTCTGGATGCTATCCAGGTATTAGGCGGAAACGGCTACAGCAAAGAATACAATGTAGAACGTTTGCTTCGTGACAATAAGCTTATGGAAATTGGAGAGGGTACGAATGAAGTTCAGCGTATCGTTATCAGCGGAGCTATTCTCAGAAAATAGTTTCTAAATTTTAAAAGGGAAATGGGATTCATTTTAGAGGGAAAACGGGATTCAAAATAAAATAAGGAATTTTTGAAAGGAGGAAACGAATATGGCTGAAGAAATTAAAAAATTTACAGGCGCTGAATTGAAAGTCGGCATGACAGCCAGTCGTACAAAGACAATTACAAAAGAGGATATCGAATACTTTGGCAAAGTATCCACAGATACAAATCCAATGCACTTCGATGAAGACTATGCGGCAACAACCCAGTTTGGGAAATGTATTGCCCATGGCGTTATCAGTTTGAGCCTTTGCGGCGCTGTTCTCGGAATGCAGCTTCCGGGCCTTGGCACCATCCATATGGGCCAGGAAGTAACTTTCATGAAACCGGTATATCCGGGCGACGTTATTACTGCACATTGTGAAGTTGTTGATATTCAGTATAAGGAAAAGAAAGACTTCTACATTGTAAAAGTAAAACAGGAAGTTACAAATCAGAAAGGTGAAGTTGTAACCGCCGGTGTTGCCACATGTATGCCGCCTAAATAAAAAGGCGTTAATTGCTGCTTGCCCTAAAATTAAATAAAAAGTATTGTAAAACTTATATAAGCCTCCCAACTTATATAATGTAAGCATCTCCGGTACCGGCCGCCCTAATCCGGTATCGGGGATGTTTTTTTTCGGTAAATATGTGTCAAAAGTGTGATAAATACGGTTTTGCGTTGCTTTTTGGGAACTCATGTACTATAATAAGTGGGATATAATGGTTGAATTTAAAAAAATTTATACAGAGGTGAATTATGGGAAATACTAAAAACAAACAGAGAAGAAGAAAGAGAAATCGGCATACCGTTGGTAAAATTCTGGCGATACTGCAGATTATTTTGTCGGTTATTTTTGTTGTCGTACTCTTGATGATTAATATATTGCCGGTGAAATATCTGGCGATTATCTTTGGTATTTTAATGTTTCTGGATGCTTTTGCACTCGGTTCCCAGTTTACGCGAAGCGCCCACATTATAGGCAAAGTGGACTGTGTTTTGATGCTTGTGCTTTTAACCTTTGCCAATGTCTATCTGCTTCGGACAAATGCGACTCTGTTCAGCATTACCAGCAATGATTATAAGGTAGACCGGATTGCCTTTGCCGTGTTGAACAATGATGCGGCCCAGACACTGCAGGATGCGGCAGGGTATGAGTTCGGCGCCCAGTTGATTGGCGGAAGCGATAAGGTGGAACAGGCGATTGTGGAGGCTTCCGAGGAAGTCGGGCAGAGTCTGGCTTATTATAATTATGACGACCCGTATATGATGGTTCAGGATTTGTATGATGGAAATGTTCAGGCAATCATTTACAACACAGCCTACGATTCCTCTCTGACAGAGAAGTTCCCGACCTTTGCCGCGGATGTGCGTGAATTGAGCAATATTGAGATTAAGACAAAAGTAGAAACCGTATCCGGCGATAAGACCGATGTCACAAAAACACCATTTACCGTCTTTATCAGCGGTATCGATACGGAAGGCAGCATTGCAACAACAAGCCGAAGCGATGTCAATATGCTTGTTACGGTAAATCCGAATACAAATCAGGTATTGATGACCTCAATTCCTAGAGATTATTATGTACAGCTGCCGGGTATTTCCGGTGATTCCAGAGATAAACTGACCCATGCCGGTTTGTATGGACCTCAGTGTTCTATGGACACTCTGTCCCAGCTGTTTGGCGTTGATGTGGACTACTATGCAAAAGTAAACTTTACCACATTGAGAGATATGGTGAACGCCCTCGGCGGTGTGGATTTGGATTCGGTTTATGAATTTACGACCATCAGCGGAGAATACTTTGTTCAGGGCATGAACTATGGGGTTGACGGCTCCTCTGCGCTGGCTTTTGCCAGAGAACGTTATAATCTTCCAAATGGAGATAATGACCGTGTGATGAATCAGCAGATTGTGATGAAAGCGATTATTAATAAATGTCTGTCACCGGCTATTCTGACCGGCTACATGGGCATTATGGATAGTTTGTCCGACAGCTTTGAAACCTCTTTGAGCCAGCAGCAGATTTCCAGTCTGGTGCGTATGCAGTTAAATGACGGCGATGGCTGGAATATACTTTCATCCAGAGTTGTGGGAACAGGAAATGATACAGATTATACCTGCTATTCCTCCGGAGACCAGATTCTTTACGTCATGCTCCCGGATGAGAATAGTGTAAGCATAGCTGCAGACTATATTAATCGAATTAAGAACGGTGAGACACTCACCCAGGAAGAAATTGCCGCAGGCATGATGAATTAATTCTGACTGCGGGGAAAGGGATTGGGCGATGGATTCCTTAAAAAAAGAAAAACAATCCTTAATTAATAAAATCTTTTTAATCATCGTAGACGCATTGAGCGTGGTCCTCTGTTCATTTTTGGGCCTGCTCATGCGTTTTGAAATGGATGTAAGCCATATACCGGGGCCTTATGTCAATGCGGTGGAGCGGATGGTCCCGGCCTTTATTGTGGCAACACTGCTTATTTTCTGGGCTGCAAAGCTCTATCATACACTCTGGCGATTTGCCAATTCCAGAGAGCTTGTCGGAATTGTGGCTGCGGTGGCGGCCTCCACTGTTTTTACGATAATCTACAGTTATTTCACTTACAATGCGGTGCCGCGAAGCTTTTTTGCAATCTATTTTATCTGCCTTCTGGCCTGCGTCTGCATTACGCGATATTCATCGATAATTATAAGAACCCTGGTGGAGAGCCGGAACCATGGGCGGCATGCCCGGAACACCATGATCATCGGCGCCGGAGAGGCCGGCAATATGGTTATGAAAGAGCTGGTTATGAGCAATTATCTGGATGCCCGGATTAAGTGCTTTATTGATGACGACAAACATAAAAAGAATAACTATATCCACGGCGTAAAAGTTGTCGGCGGCAGGGATAAGATTCTGGAATCCGTGGAAAAATATGATATCAATGAGATTATTATTGCCATGCCGAGTATTGGCAAAAAGACGACAAAAGAAATTGTGGATATCTGTAAGGACACGGATTGTGATTTGAAAATTCTGCCGGGCGTTTACCAGTTTGTCACCGGCGACCTGGATTTATCGATGATTCGGAATGTCCAGATTGAAGACCTTCTCGGAAGGGAAACGGTGGATGTGGATGTCCAGTCGATTATGAGTTACGTTTCAAAAAAATGCGTGCTTGTCACCGGCGGCGGCGGTTCCATCGGAAGCGAGCTGTGCCGCCAGATTGCGGCAAATCATCCGCGGCGGCTGATTATTCTGGATATTTATGAAAACAATGCCTATGATATTCAGCAGGAATTAAAACATCAGTACCCATATCTGGATTTAATTGTGCTGATCGGTTCTGTGCGCAATACGAATCGTGTAAATTCCATTTTTGAACAGTATCGCCCGGATATCGTCTATCATGCGGCGGCCCATAAGCATGTGCCGCTGATGGAGGACAGCCCGAATGAGGCGATTAAAAATAATGTGTTCGGTACTTACAAGGTGGCTACGGCGGCCGATAGGTACGGCGCAAAGCGGTTTGTGCTGATTTCCACCGATAAGGCGGTAAATCCGACAAATATTATGGGCGCGAGCAAGCGCATGTGCGAAATGATTGTCCAGTCTTTCAATAAACGCTCGGAGACGGATTTTGTCGCTGTGCGTTTTGGCAATGTGCTGGGCAGCAACGGCAGTGTGATTCCGCTGTTTAAAAAGCAGATAGAGGCCGGCGGCCCGGTGACTGTCACCCACCCGGATGTGGTGCGCTATTTTATGACGATACCGGAGGCAGTGAGCCTTGTTTTGGAAGCGGGGGCTACGGCGAAGGGCGGCGAGATTTTTGTGTTGGATATGGGCGAACCGGTTCGCATCGACGATCTGGCGCGGAATCTGATTCGGCTTTCCGGTTATACCGTTGGCGAGGATATAGAGATTGAATACACGGGTCTCAGGCCGGGAGAGAAGCTGTATGAAGAACTTTTGATGAATGAGGAGGGGCTTCAGCAGACCGCCAATAAGATGATATATGTTGGAAAACCAATCGAATTTGATGAAGATGAATTTCTTCAAAATCTGGAGAAGCTCTATACCTATGCCTATGATGAGACGGATAAGATGAAGGAAATGGTATCTAAAATCGTGCCGACCTATCATATTCGCCCGGAAGATAAGAAGAGGGATGCTTTGAAATCGAGGCGGATGGTGCCGATAGGCGATTCGGAAGTCGGCCAGTATGAGCCTTTTCGCCAGAGAAAAACATTGAAAAGAGATGAGACTTGATGAATATTCCTTTTTCACCGCCGGATATCGGCGAAGAAGAGATTAGAGAAGTCGTAGATACATTAAAGAGCGGATGGATTACCACCGGCCCTAAAACCAAATTATTTGAAAATAAGATTGCGGATTTTTGCCGGACAAGCCGGGCTGTATGCCTGAATTCTGCGACGGCCTGCATGGAGACAACCCTCCGTATTCTTGGTGTGGGCCCGGGGGACGAAGTTATTACCAGCGCATATACCTACACGGCTACAGCCAGCGTCGTATGCCATGTGGGAGCGAAGCTAGTGCTGATGGATACGGCCGCGGATTCCTTTCAGATGGATTATGACCGGCTGGAAGCGGCGGTAACGGAGCGGACGAAGGTAATCATCCCGGTAGAACTGGGCGGTGTAGTCTGTGATTACGACCGTCTTTTTCAGATTGCAGAAAACAAGAAATCCCTGTTTCATCCGTCGAATGAGATTCAGGAGAAGATTGGGCGGGTCATATTGATGGCCGATGCCGCCCATGGTTTTGGGGCCATGCGCCGGGGAAAAATGTGCGGTGAAATTGCAGATTTTACCTGTTTTTCTTTCCATGCTGTAAAAAATCTCACAACGGCTGAGGGCGGCGCCGTGACATGGAGAGATATTCCGGGCATCGATAATGAAGATTTATATAAAAAATATATGTTAATGTCCCTTCATGGACAGTCCAAGGATGCCCTTGCAAAAACTCAGCTCGGCGCCTGGGAATATGATATTGCAGCGCCCTATTATAAATGTAATATGACCGATATTATGGCGTCAATCGGGCTGGCCCAGTTAAAACGGTATCGGGAGATGCTGGGGCGCCGGCGGGATATTATTGAAATGTATGACAGGGCTTTGGCCGAATTGGCTGTGACCCATCTGGAACATTTTGATGAAATAAATGCATCCAGCGGCCATCTGTATCTTGTGCGGCTGACCGGAAAGGACAGAGAATTTACAAATCGGTTTATTTCGAAGATGGCGGAGGAAGGCGTGGCGACAAATGTCCATTATAAACCGCTGCCCCTGCTGTCTGCCTATAAAAATATGGGCTTTGATATTAAAGATTACCCAAATGCGTTTCATATGTTTGAAAACGAATTGACATTGCCGCTTCATACCTGTCTGACAGATGAGCAGGCGGCTTACGTGGTGGAAACTTTTAAGAAAGTATGGACAGAGTTATGTTGAGAAAATGGGAAAATTTGCCGAAACGCATGCAGAATGATGCGGTCCGGCCTTATTATGAGCGATTGCAGAAAAAAAAGGCAAGCCTTTTTTTGAAGCGGTGTATGGATATCAGCCTTTCGGCCCTGCTTTTGGTAATACTGGCGCCGTTGTTTGTTGTGCTGGCGGCGGCAGTGCGGCTGGATTCGCCGGGGCCGGCATTGTTCCGGCAGATTCGGGTGACCCAGTATGGAAGGCAGTTTCGGATTTTTAAATTCCGCACAATGGTAAATCATGCGGATAAGCTGGGAAGTCAGGTGACGGCCAGCGGTGATGCCCGGATTACCCGCCTGGGGGCGATTATGCGGAAATATCGGCTGGATGAATTGCCGCAGTTGATAAATATACTGTTGGGCGATATGAGTTTTGTTGGAACACGGCCGGAGGTTGTGAAGTATGTCCGGGAGTATACGGATGAAATGACAGCAACATTGCTTTTGCCGGCGGGAGTGACTTCGGAGGTATCCATCCGGTATAAGGATGAAGAAAAATTACTGGCCGGGGTGGAAAATGTGGACGATGCCTATATTCATTTGGTTTTGCCTGAAAAAATGGAGTACAATCTGGAGAGCCTTCGTGAATATAGTTTTATACATGAAATAAAAATAATGGTGGATACGGTCATTGCCGTATTCCGGTAAAATGAGAGGCGTCAGCAATGATTTTTGGAGTGATTGTGGCCGGCGGTGTCGGCTCCAGAATGGGAGCGGATATGCCGAAACAGTTTCTGAAACTGGCGGACCGGCCGATTATTATGCATACTTTGGGCGCTTTTTTAAAGTGCTCTGAATTGAAACATATTTATATGGGAATTCATCCGGAGTGGGTGGAATATATGGCGGAGCTTGTCCGGGAATATGTCCCCGAGGGGGAACAGCATCGGGTTCATCTCATTCCGGGCGGCGCTGAGCGCAATGAGACAATTATGAATGTGATTCAGCAGATTGAAAAAGATTTTGGAAATGAGGAAACCCATTATATCATTACCCAGGATGGGGTGCGGCCTTTTGTGACACAGCGTTTGATTAAGGAACATGTGTCGGCGGTTGTGCAGTATGATGCGGTGGATACGGCGATTCCGGCGGTGGATACGATTATTTTCTCGGAGGACGGAATATTTATCGATAATATTCCGGAAAGAAAGTATTTATATCAAAGCCAGACTCCCCAGAGCTTCCGGATGGATCTGCTGAAGCAGCTTTATCTGGGATTAACGCCGGGAGAAAAAAGTATTTTAACGGATGCCTGCAAAATATGTACTGTACGGCAGGTCCCGGTACATATCGTGGCCGGCGAGGTTTCAAACATGAAGATTACAACGGCAGCCGACTATAAAATTGCTCAGATTATGGCTGAAAATGGAGAATTGAACACAGAAAATTTGTAAATTCCGTGCGTTTTTACCATTGTCAGGCCTTTTTGTGTCATGTATAATATTTTGGAGAAATTTAGAAGGGATAGAAATATGCAGAGGAAAAGCACATTTGAGGATTTTGAAAAATTGATGGATACGGCAGCCTCTGACTCATCAGAAAATATAGAGCATGCACCGGAAGAGGATTCCTCAGAGATAAAACATGGAAAGCTGGAGTTTGATGCCCGGATTGCCCAGAGGCGTCATAAGCCGCGGATTCCGGCCAATGGCTCGGAACTTTTTGATGAATCGGACAGCGAAGAAGAGGCTTATGAAGAAGTTTATGAACCGCGAAAACCGGTATATTCCCATCGCAATGCAGAGTCATTTGACGAAGCGGAGGCGGAAGAGCGGTATCGCCAGCGGGAAGCAAGACTGCGGAAGAATGCAGAAAAACGCCGGAGGAACCGGCATCTCGGCGGAAAGATTCTGGCGGCCCTTCAATTTGTCTTATCCATTATTTTTATGGGGCTCATTTTAAAACTGGATGTTTTGCCGACAAAATATTTCATTGCTGCCAGTGCCGTTTTAATTGTGTTGGCAGTTATCTGTTTTTTGCTCCAATTTCGAAAACATGCCCAATGGGCCGGTAAGATTATATCCGTTATTGTGATATTGATTATGATTTTCGGCAGTGTCTATGTGGGAAAAACCATGTATACTCTGGGCAGCGTAACAAAGATAAAGACATATCAGACAGATAAAATTGTTATTGCGGTGCTTTCGGATGATCCGGCCCAGTCGCTGGCGGATGCAAAGGATTATAAGTTTGCCATCATGGAAGGCAAGGACCGCGCTAAAGTGGATTTGGCGATTGATCAGATAAACAGTAATCTGGGTTCGGAAATTGATACGGTGGAGTATGCTGCCTATTCTGAGCAGATTGAGGCGCTGTACAGCGGAAAAGTAGACGCCATGATTTACAATAAGAGTCTGGATGAGCTGATTGAGGAAAACAATCCGGGATTTTTGGAAAAAGTACGGATTATTGATAATTTTGATGTTGAAACGGAAGTCTTTATGGAGGATGTCCCTGACCTTCCGATTACGAAAGAGCCGTTTATCGTGTTCCTCAGCGGCATGGATGTTTATGGTGAGCTGGAGCAGACAAGCCGATGTGATGTCAACATTATGGCTTGCGTGAATCCGACGACAAAACAGGTGTTGCTTGTCAGCGTACCGCGGGATGCCTGGGTTGAAATTCCGGGTATTACCAATGGCGAGAGGGATAAGCTGACCCATGCGGGCATGTATGGTATTCAGTATTCGATTGCCTCCATGGAAGAGATTTTTGATGTGGATATCAGTTATTACGTACAGATTAATTTTACATCGCTGATTATGATGGTAGACGCCCTCGGCGGCATCGATGTGGAATCCGATTATGCCTTCTCCACCTATTATAAACAGTATGATGAGAAGACAGATACATGGCTGTATTATGAGTATGATAAAGGGATGAACCATCTCAATGGTACTTACGCCCTTGCTTTTGCGAGAGAGCGTATGAATGCGGCCGGCGGAGATTATCAACGGGCGAAAAACCAGCAGAAGGTTATCGCAGCCCTTCTTGAAAAAATTAAATCTCCGGCTTTTCTTACCGGCTATACGGGGCTGCTTTCCAGCCTGGAAGGGAAGATGAATACCAACTTTACATCTCAGCAGTTGGCCAGCCTGGTAAAAATGCAGTTAAATGACGGAGCCGATTGGAATATTGTTTCCTGCAGCGTTTATGGTGTTTCTTCTGAGGAATACTGCGCATCCTATGCCGGCTCGCCGCTGGCAGTGGAAGTTTTGGATGACGATTCGATTCTGGCTGTGCAGGAAGTGATTGAAAAACTTATGAAGGGCGAGATTATCTCTGAACCGCGAGTTACGGATCTTCAGGAGGCTTATGAATTGTATAGTGAAACCGCAGAGGAAGATGAGGACTATTATGTGAATCAACATGCGAGTGATGATGAGTACGATGATTTCTATTGGGAGCATGGCGGTTATCTGGATGATGGAGATTATGAAACATATGAGTATTCCGAAGATGAATATTAAAGGATTTAGAGGGCGCAGCTTTGGCTGCGCCCTTTTATAAGCTCTTTTTTATCAACTCTTTTTTATTGTAGAAACCTTTGAAGCGCGTTATAATAAGAAAAACGCAATGCGTATCAGGAGGAAAACATGGATTCTAGAGAGAGACTGATTCAGATAAAAGAAGCATCGGGAATGAACTGGAAAGAATTTTCAGCCTATTTTCAGATTCCCTATCGGACGGTTCAAGATTGGGAACGAGGCAATCGAAAAATGCCCGAATATTTGCTGCGGTTGATGGAATATAAATTGAGAATTGAAAAAATTATTGAGTGAAATATTTATAGGAATTTTGGCCAACTTTATGTCGAAATATTATACTAAATGTACAAAAATGTAAAAATTGCAAAAACTGTGTCACAAAATGGCCTCTGAAAACGGATATAGATGATGAGAGCCAATCGGGGGACACTGGTAATTTACAAAAGAAAGGAGGGCAGGTGTCGATGGTGGAAAGGAAAAAATCCAGTGGCGGGCTCTCGAAACTGAACAAAAATAATGCTTCGGCTCCAAAAAAGTCGGACAATATCGTTGGCATTTCATCAGAATCTACAGCTCCGGCCGATGAAGATGGGGTGCGGGAAATCATCGACACAGATTCTCCGGAGGAAGATAAGTGTGAGGATGATTTCGACCTGATGCGGGAAAGTTTAGTTGTAAAGGCGGTAGACAGATTCCTGGAGGAAAATGCAGACGAGATTTCCGATGGTGAAGAAAACCCTCGTATTTTTTCACAGGGCTATGAAGCGCGCAAAAAAAAGATGCTGCAAACGGCTTTCGATAGGAATGAGATAGAATCCATGACCAAGCCAAAACGCCGTTTCCGTATTCCTGCTGCAGCGGCTGCCGCCGTGATTTTTCTGGCAGTCGCTGCCAGCCTCGGTGCTGTTCGTGCAGACGCTATGCCTGAGTCTATCAGGGTTTTTGTGATGCAGGTGCAATCCCTCTTTAGCAGTGCATCCGTGGATGAACAGATTTTATATGGTGAAAATCAGGCGACAGATTTCCCAGAGGAAATCAAAACCGTATATGAACCGTCAGCGGTGTTGGATGGGTATGAGGTGAGCGAGAAGATATTGCAGAATAAAATGCTACAGGTTTATTATGTGAAAGGAAATCAGGAAGAATATAGTTTTCGGCAACGAACATTGGATTATTTTGGCGGTTATGATAACGAAAATTTGAAGTATAAAGATATTTCACTTCATAATGAAATATCAGGGGTAACTTATGTGAAAAATAATCAAACATATCTTCAGTGGCAGCAGAATGGATATATTTTCGAATTTATAGGAAACCAATCTTTGGAAGATTTAAAAATGTTGGCGGCATCGGTAAGACCAGCGGAGGATTAGAGATGTTATCTAAAAAGTACGTGAAAAATATGATGTTGATGTTGGTACTGATGTTTACATTTGCATTTTCTATGAATGTTCATGCTGAGGAACCGGTGGATAATAATGATTATTCTAATGAAGTAGTGCCTGGTTATGAGAAAACTTCACGGTGGAGTTATACAAGTACGGTTTATGCAGCGTTGTCGTTAAGTACGAGTGGTGCTTCTACAGCCTATAGCGATGTCACAGGATATCAGAACTTGACTACAAAAATTATCACCTATACTTATCTTCAGAGATTGGACGGCAATAGCTGGACGAATGTGGATTCCGTATCCCATACAGCTTATAGCTGGCATACAGCCTATGAGGACCCTATGACTACCGTGTCCTGGGGCCACGACTATCGGACCCGAAACAGTGTCTATGTGTATTCCGGGGATTCTTATGAGAATATTGTCTTTTACAGCAATATTCATCATTATCATTCCACAAGTGACAACACAAACTGTGTAAATTAAAATAAAAAAGCAGAAGCGCTGACAATCAGTTGGAGTGTCAGAAAAAGAATACGCATTACAGTATTAAAAGAAAGATTTTAAATCGCTTAAATAAAAAAGAAAGAACCTTGTATGTAAGCTGATTTAAGGAAATAATGCTGGTGGGCGGCGCCGGGGATTTTAACCGGCGCCGCCTTTGAAAAGAGGAGCAATTTATGAATTTTTTAGACTTGGTATATCCGCCCCGCTGTCCCCTGTGCGGGGGCATTTTATCTTTAAAAGATGGGAAGGTTCATTCGAATTGTTATAAAAAATTATCCTGGGTGCAGGAACCATTATGTAAGCGCTGCGGCAAACCCTTGACTCCGGGGGCCGGAGAGGCAAAGGAATTTTGTATGGACTGTCTGCGGAGCCGCCATCGTCATAAGCAGAGTTTTGACCAGGGGCGGGCTGTCTGGCTGTACAGCGGCGACATTCAGAAATCGGTGCTGGCTTATAAATACAAAGGTATGAAAAGCTATACGGATTTTTATGCCGGGGCTGCCGTGCAAAAATGGGGCCGTTGGATTCAAAGCAAAAAGCCGCAGCTTTTAATACCTGTCCCGCTGCATGCCAGGAAAAAACGAATTCGGGGTTTCAATCAGGCGGAATTACTGGCAAAAGCCATTGGAAAACGAATGGGAATAGAAGTCAATACGGAGATACTTTATAGAAAACGGTGGACGGAGCCTCAGAAGGCAGTTTCCGGCCAGGAACGTCGACATAATTTGTCAAAATCCATGGAAATACGACACTTGCCGAAAAACCTGCGCCGTGTTATGCTTATCGATGATATTTATACAACCGGCAGCACAATGGAGGCCTGCGCGGGTATTTTGAAGAAAAACGGAGTGGAAGAAGTGGATTTTCTGACACTGTGCATCGGTTATGGGAATGGATAATTCGATTTTATAGGGTAAAACAGAGAAAATTTTAAAATAGAGTTGACGACCCCTGTAGATTTGTTATATAATGAATGGGCTATGGAAGCGGTCTTTTTTTTATGCCTAAAAATAAAGACCATTATTAAAACAATAAGTGGAGGTGGAAGTTGTGCGCGTTAGAATCACATTGGCATGTACAGAATGTAAGCAGCGTAATTATAATCTGACAAAAGAGAAGAAAGCTCATCCGGACAGAATGGAAACGAAAAAATACTGCAGATTCTGTAAAAAACACACAATGCACAAGGAAACAAAGTAATTAGCGATTGGCAGGGAGTGAATACTATGGGCGATATAGAAAAAGCAAACAAGCCTGGAAAGCTCAGCCAGATTAAGGCCGAATTTCGAAAGGTTATCTGGCCGGACCAGGGAACAGTCCGTAAAGAAACGACCGCCGTTGTCGTTGTCTCTGTTTTATTGGGCTTAGCAATCGCATTACTTGACATCGTTCTCCGTTACGGAGTCGATTTCCTTATTTCGCTGTAGGAAAGGTGAAGTTATGGCAGAAGCAAAATGGTATGTGGTGCATACCTATTCAGGCTATGAAAACAAAGTGAAGGCAAACATCGAGAAATCCATTCAGAATTTACATCTGGAGGACCAGATTTTGGATGTTCAGGTGCCAATGCAGAACGTTATGGAAGTGAAGAACGGTCAAAAAAAGAGCGTTCAGAAAAAGCTCTTCCCGGGTTATGTATTACTCCATATGATTATGAACGACGAAACCTGGTACGTTGTGCGTAACACACGAGGTGTTACCGGATTTGTCGGCCCGGAGTCAAAACCTGTTCCTCTGACGGAGGCTGAGATGGCTCCTCTGGGCATCAGCAGCGAAAAAGTTCAGATTGATTATGAAATCGGCGATGCAGTGCGCGTGGTTTCTGGTGCATGGGAAGAGACTGTCGGCATTATCCGCGGTATTAACCAGGCAAAACAGACGGTAACCATCGGAGTTGAGATGTTCGGCCGTGAGACGTCGGTAGAAATCAGCGTCTTAGATATTCGAAAAATGTAAAACAAAAGAGCCTGCATGTGTGAGCGGGCCGTGGGAGGGAGATTCCCGAAATTACCACAATATTCAGGAGGTATGCTATTATGGCAAAGAAAGTCACAGGATATATTAAATTACAGATTCCTGCTGGAAAGGCAACACCAGCACCACCGGTTGGACCTGCATTAGGTCAGCACGGTGTTAATATCGTACAGTTTACAAAAGAATTCAATGCAAGAACTGCAGACAAAGGAGATTTGATCATCCCTGTTGTTATTACAGTTTATAATGACCGGAGTTTCAGCTTCATAACAAAGACTCCTCCGGCAGCAGTTCTGTTAAAGAAAGCTTGCAAGATTCAGTCTGGTTCCGCAGTGCCGAACAAGACAAAAGTTGCCACAATTTCCAAAGAAGAAATTCAGAAAATTGCTGAAATGAAGATGCCGGACTTAAATGCAGGCAGCCTTGAAGCGGCTATGAGCATGATTGCCGGTACAGCACGCAGCATGGGAATTAAAGTAGCAGATTGATATTTTAGACAGTGGGAGGGTAGCTCCCGATAATACCACAAGGAGGATTTTTAATCATGAAAAAAGGTAAGAGATATGTAGAGTCTGCAAAATTAGTAGACCGTACAAATCTTTATGATGTTGATGAAGCAGTAAGTATTTTAAAGAAAACAGCAAGTGCAAAGTTTGATGAAACGGTTGAAGCCCACATCCGTCTGGGTGTTGATGGCCGTCATGCGGACCAGCAGGTTCGCGGCGCTGTTGTATTGCCGCACGGAACAGGTAAAACAGTTCGTGTGCTTGTATTTGCCAAAGGTGACAAAGTTGCTGAGGCAGAGGCAGCAGGCGCAGATTTCGTAGGCGGTGATGAACTCGTTCCAAGAATCCAGAAAGAAGGATGGTTGGATTTCGATGTTGTTGTTGCTACACCGGATATGATGGGTATCGTAGGCCGTTTGGGCCGTATCCTCGGACCTAAAGGCTTAATGCCAAACCCAAAAGCAGGTACAGTTACTATGGATGTAACAAAAGCTATCAACGATATTAAAGCTGGTAAAATTGAATACAGACTGGATAAATCCAACATTATTCATGTGCCAATCGGAAAAGCTTCTTTCACAGAAGAAAAGTTAGCGGACAACTTCCATACATTAATCGGAGCAATCATTAAGGCAAAACCAGCCGCTGCCAAAGGCCAGTATTTGAAGAGCGTTGTTCTTTCTTCCACTATGGGCCCTGGTATCAAATTGAATACTGTTAAGTTATCATAATTGCTGGTTTTTGATTGACAACCACTTTAAGATGTGATACAATTTTAAAACGAATGCTGCCAGAGACAGCAGGTACCGTAATGGTGTAAGTTATGAACGCCTGCCGAGGGAGACTATTTTATCTGATTTATCGGATAGTATTGAAATAGTTTAGAGAACCTCTCTGTCTGTGGATAGAGAGGTTTTTTCAATGGCGGTACACTTTAAATTCTACAAGGAGGTGCACCAACGTGGCAAAAGTTGAATTAAAACAGCCTATCGTAGATGAGATTGCTGCATTACTTAAAGATGCAGAAGCATTAGTTGCTGTAGATTATCGTGGTCTTACAGTTGAGGAAGATACACAGCTTCGTAAAACATTAAGAGAAGCAGGCGTAACTTACAAAGTTTATAAGAACACTTTGATCAGACGTGCCGTAGAAGGAACAGAATGGGAAAAAATCGCAGATGTTCTCGAAGGCCCGACAGCTATTGCTGTAAGCTCTGAAGATGCAACAGCGCCAGCCAGAATTTTATTTGAATCTGGCAAGAAGATGCCGAAGCTTGAACTTAAAGCAGGTATTGTAGCCGGCGAATATTACGATAGTGAAATGATTAAAGTTATTGCAACAATCCCATCCAGAGAAGTTCTTCTCGGAAGATTGCTTGGAAGTATTCAGGCTCCTATTGCAAACTTTGCTCGTGTTATTAAACAGATTGCAGAAAAAGACGAAACTGCAGCTTAATTATTTTAAATTGGAGGTAAATTATAATGGCAAAATTAACTACAGCTGAATTTATTGAAGCTATCAAAGAATTATCCGTTTTAGAGTTAAATGAATTAGTAAAAGCTTGTGAAGAAGAATTTGGTGTATCTGCAGCAGCAGGCGTTGTTGTTGCAGCAGCAGGTGCTGGTGAAGCAGCAGAAGAAGAAAAGACAGAATTTGATGTTGAATTAACAGAAATTGGCCCTAACAAAGTTAAAGTCATCAAAGTTGTTCGTGAGATCACAGGTCTTGGTTTGAAAGAAGCTAAAGAAGCTGTTGACAGCGCTCCGAAGATCGTTAAAGAAGGCGCAAGCAAAGAAGAAGCTGAAGAAATCAAAGCTAAATTCGAAGCTGAAGGCGCTAAAGTTACTATTAAATAATTTGGTGCATCCATTAGAGAAGGCGTATCGCTCAGGCGGTACGTCTTTTTTTGATGCGGGAGAGGAGATGAAGAATGATAACTTTTTTATATTAAACATATTACCTGAAGGCATAGAAAAAAGTTATCAAAAATGAAATCTGATTCAAAAACAAAGGAGAAGATTGTTATTTTAAAAACAATCTATGGTTTATAATGGTTAGACCAATATAATAAAAACGAAGAATTGGTCAAACCAATTGGTACTTTTGTTGGTAGAACCAGTTCAAAACCAGACATATTGCACTAAAAAAAATAAAATAATTATGAAAAAGGCACATAGAAATATAAAATAGAATGTGAAAAAATCCTCAAAAACCCTCGATAATAATGCAGATTAAACAAAAAGATAGACGAGCTTACAAAAAATATATACAAAATATCTAAAAAACTATTGACGAATAGGAAGGATTGTAATATTATTAACGGTGTGAAGAGTAACTCGTTAATATAGGGGATTAAAAAAGGGATTTAAAGGAGGATTTTTTTATGTATGCTATAATTGCTTTTATTCCTATTATTGTTACTGTCGTGCTGATGGTTGGTTTTAACTGGCCGGCAAAACGGGCGCTTCCGTTGGCATGGGTACTGGCCTTTGTTATTGGTATTGCTGTTTGGAAGATGAGTCTGACAGCAGCTATTAATCAGACGATTATCGGTTTCCTTGAGGCCTTTGCCGTATTGGTTATCATTTTCGGTGCGATTTTGATTATGAATACCTTGTCTGCATCGGGCGCTATGGCAGCGATTAACCGTATGTTTACCGGTATTTCGCCGGATGCTCGTATTCAGGCAATTATCATCGGTTTCATCTTTGGTGCATTTATCGAGGGTGCCGCCGGTTTCGGTACACCGGCTGCTCTGGCAGCGCCACTGTTGATCAGCGTTGGCTTCCCGCCATTGGCTGCAGCGATCGTTGCTTTGATTTACAACTCCGTACCTGTATGTTACGGCGCTGTAGGTACTCCTACAAACTCGGCTTTTGCCGTTGTTTCTGAGTCTGTTACGAATCTTGGACACAGCGCAGAAGAATTCCTTGCGGATTTAACATTCTTCTCCGCATTGAACATGGCTGTTGGCGCTTTCATTATCATTACACTCGGTATTATCATTCTCGTTACTACTTTTGGTAAGGATGCAGAACACAGAAAAGTTTCCAAAGCATTTGAAGTATTTCCGTTTATTGTATTCGTAGCGGTTATATTTGACGTCATCTATCTCTGCATCGCAAGATTTATCGGTCCTGAGCTTGTATCTCTTGTTGCAGCGGTTGTTACATTGTTCGTGGTTCTGGCAACCTCCAAGAGCGGTTTCCTTATGCCGAAGGAGATCTGGACCTTTGATGAGAAGGAAAAATGGGATAAGACATGGCTGAATGTTACAGAAGTTCCTGAACCGAAGCAGTCCGATATGCCATTGATTAAAGCATGGCTTCCATACTTCCTCATTGGCGGCGCGCTCGTTATCACCCGTGTATGGTCCACATTACAGCCGGATAGCTGGGCTGGCGCTATGAAAGCGTTCAAGATTACTCTTCCGATCATTAACTGGAGTTGGGCAATTCTCTGGTGCCCAGGTATTATTTTCATTATCGTAGCTATTATTACCATCGGTATTCATAAGATGAGCGGCGATGCTGTTAAGACGGCGTGGGTGGATTCTCTGAATCAGGTTAAAGGCGCTGCCATTGCCCTTCTCTTCGGTGTAGCCATGGTTTACATTTTCCGTAACTCTGCAAATGACGCAGTTACAGTTACATATTTGATGGACGGTGCAGAAAAAGGACTTGGTTCCATGTTGACCATGATGGCCGACGGTCTTGGTTCCATCTTCAGAGGCGCTTATATCATCATCGCTCCGCTGATTGGTGTGCTCGGTGCTTTTATGTCCGGTTCCAACACTGTATCCAATACACTGTTCTCCGGTCTGCAGTTTGAGACAGCCACTATGGTTGCTCTGCCTCAGGTTCTTATCGTTGCTCTTCAGAATAACGGTGGCGCCATTGGTAATATGGTTTGTGTTAACAACGTTGTTTCTGCCTGTGCAACAACAGGTACAATCGGTAACGAAGGAAGAATTATCCGTAAGAACTTTGTACCGTGTATCACATACTGTATCGTTGTAGTTGTTGTATCCTTCATCGTTATGAATCTGGGACTGGTAACTGTTCTCCAGTAAATTTGTGATTGAAAAAAGGATTGACGTCTTTAACAAATAAGATTATACTAATGGAGGGTCATTGCTTTATGCGATGGCCCCCTATTTTATAAAGGGACAGGAGAGCTTGACATGTTTATTATTGTGTACATTCTTATTGCCGCATGTGCCTGCGTGATGGTTTATTTCGGATATCAGCAGAGCACGGAACAGTTTTATATGTGTATTTTCAGCGCAGCCATTGTTTTGTATTGTGTTTATCTTGATTTCAAAAAGCGTGCCGAAAAGAAGAAGGAAAAAGAAAAAGCTGCTCAGATGAAGGGGAATAAGAAGAACAAAAATTCCAAAACAGTATCCGAAAGCGGGAAGAATCAGCTGAAATTGAACAGCGCATCAAAGGTGAAAGGCGGACAAAATGTCAGTATTCGTGATGCTGCCCATAAATCCACGAAGGATAAGGACGTCAATACATCAAATAAATAATGACCATATGAGTATAAAAGGTTTGATTCATTGAGAATAATTTTTTCAATGTTCAAATCTTTTTTTGACATAAAATCTGTTGTGTTGAAGTGGCATTAAGATTGCTTGTGTTATGACTAAAAATCAGATAAAATTAGTTATAGAAAGTCATTCAATAGTCATAGAATTTAGTCATAAAAATTTTAGAAAGGTGGAATGGTATGATTTATACCGATAATCAATTAAAAGAAAAGATTATACGAATGATGGAAACCTTTGAGAGTGAAGTCGTGGAATTTAAGGAGGCAAAAACCAACTATTCGTTTAATGATATCGGGAAGTATTTTTCAGCCCTTAGCAATGAAGCAAATATTCGCGGTTATCAGGAGGCTTGGTTGATTTTTGGTATTTCTGATAATAAGAAAATAAGAGGAACGGAATTTAGGCGGCAGGGGAGCTTACAGAATTTGAAAAAAGAGCTTGTAAATGGAACGAATGAGCGTTTAACATTTATGGAAATATATGAATTAACTATGGAAGGCCAGCGTGTTATCGCATTTCAAATTCCGCCTGCAATTAGAGGTATTCCAACAACATGGCAGGGGGCAGCTTATGCCAGGGAACATGAATCTTTATGTCCTTTGCCGATGAATAAAGTAGATTTAATTCGAAGTCAAATTGGGATGGATTGGTCCAAAGAGATTATTGAAGCGGCTACATTTGATGATTTAGATCCGGAGGCTGTTAAACGAGCACGGGAGTTGTTTTCAAAAAGACAAATGGATAGAAAACGAGCTCAGGATATTTTAAAGAAATTATCGGATGTTGAAGTTCTGAATAAAGCAGGCATTACCATTAAAGGAAAAATCACCAGAACAGCGTTGCTTTTACTGGGTAAAAGCGAATCATCATGTTTTTTTGACGGATTTATTCCAAGAATTACCTGGACTCTTTATAATGCGAATCACTCGATTAAAACATATGAACATTTTGATATGCCTATGCTTTTAGCTGTGGATAAGGTCTATTCAAGGATTAGAAATGTAAAATATCGATATATTGCCGGGCAACAAACGCTTTTTCCTGATGAGGTGAATCAGTATGAACCAGAGTTGATTAAAGAGGTCATAAATAATTGTATTGCTCATCAGGATTACCGTTTGCGTGGAAAAATTAATGTGGAAGAATTTGAAGATAAATTAGTTTTTATTAATGAAGGTGCATTTATTCCGGAGACGATAGAGCAGGCGTTAGAACCGGGATACAAACCGCCTTATTATAGAAATGTTTTTCTGTGTAATGCTATGGTAAATTTATATATGATTGATACAAATTCAATGGGAATTCCAATGATGTATCAAATCCAGAGAGACAAATGTTTTCCTTTGCCAACTTATGATTTAAGTACAATTAATCGAGTTAAAGTGATTGTTTATGGAAAAATATTAGATAAGAATTATACACAACTTTTGTATTCAGATGCCGAATTAAGTATGAGGACAGTATTTTTATTGGACAAAGTTCAGAAAAAGGAAGTAATTTCGAAGGAAAGTTTTAAAACATTGAAAAAGCAAGGATTGGTGGAAGGACGATATCCGAACCTCTTTGTGTCTTTTAAAGTTGCGGATATTGTTGGACAAAAAGCGGCGTATGTTCGAAACAAAGGCTTAGATGATGATATTTGTAAGCAATTGATCATAAAAGCGTTGGAGTCTATGGGAGAAATAAGTAAAAAAGAACTGATGGAAATATTGGAAAAAGTATTACCAGAAGTTTTGAGTGATGAACAGAAGTCTAAAAAGGTGTCGAATTTGCTGCAAGTAATGAAAAGAGAAGGAATATTGAGTGTCAAGGGAAAAAATCGCTATGCTAAATGGTGTTTAAAAGATAAGTGAATAAAATAATCCCCCCAAAGTCATTGCCTCATTTAGAACAATGATTTTGGGAGGGATTTTTTTATTTTAATTCAAGAATTTCTTCGGCAATCCGTGCTGCGTCTTCAATGCAGCCCGGGCAGGAGCGAAGAACTTTGCCTGTTCCAACACCTTTTAAATCACGGCAGGCGATAGCGCCGTTTTTCTCCTGGAATTCTTTGACAATGGCGGCGGACAGCTTATAGGTGTCCGCTTTTGAGTTTGGAGCATCCAGATTGGCGGTACTGTTTTTGAAACCGGCCAGAAGGACTGCTCCGGCAATAGCGCCGCAGGTGCCGTGCATACCGCCCATGCCAAGGCCGAAGGCTTCGCCGGCTTTAAACATGGTTTCCTCATCAATGCCTACCAAATCGCAGAAAGCGCAGGCAACAGACTGGCAGCAGTTATAATTTTTATCGTGATTCTCTAATGCTTTTGTAATTCTGTCTGACATTATTATTTCTCCTTTGTATACATTACAGACTGTTTTATATTTTCGGCAGTAGCCGTGTCGGTGAGCAGGCTAATCAGGGCTGCGGCGAATTCGATAGCGGTGCCGAGGCCGCGGCTTGTAATAATATGTCCGTCAACGACAGCGTCATCCGTTACATGGTCGGCTCCGATCAAATCTTTTTCGAAGCCCGGATAACAGGTTGCCTTCCGGCCGTTTAAAAAGCCCAAATGGCCGAGGACCATCGGTGCGGCGCATATAGCGCCGATATATTTGCCTTTCTCATAGAAGTCCTTTAAAAGAGCCTTGAGAGGTTCGCAGGCATTCAGATTACAGGTTCCCGGGGCGCCGCCCGGCAGAACAAGCATCTCGGTGTCGGAAAAGTCCATATCGGCAAAACAACAGTCGGCAGTAATGCGGATGCCGTGGGCGCCGGTGACTTCCGGTGTATCGCCGATAGAAACGATACGGATAGGGATATCGGCACGGCGCATCAAATCAACAACGGTTAAACCTTCGATTTCTTCAAGACCAGGAGCAAAAAATATACAAACTCGACTCATATTAGGTCACCTTCCTTCAATTGTATTTCTAATTGCCCCTATTATACTATAGATTCACTCATTTTGAAATAGAGAAAAGTGTTTACCAGAACTTCGTAAAATGCTATAATATAGGATAAGTTGCTTTTATCTGTATTGAAAATATTCAGAAAAAAAGAGGTAAGATAATGAAAAACGATATGGAAATCAAAGGGCGTTTGAAGTGGTACCTGCGATGGCCGATTATATTGAATATTATTGTTGGATTTATGACGCTCGGAGTTACGGTCCTTGACCATAAAGCCGGCATGCTGATGGGCGCATTTTTTCTTGTCCATCTTGTGTTTTCCATCGTTGTATCCTTTTATTCAAAACCGGCGATTACGGAAGAACTGATAAATTTCGGGCTTCAATATGGACAGGTACAAAAAAAACTGCTTCATGAATTGGAAGTGCCATACGGTGTTCTTGATGGTACAGGGAAATTGATGTGGGAAAATGAAGCCCTGACTCGGTTGATCGGCAATCTGGCCGTCCACAAGAATATCCAGAGTATATTTCCGTCCTTAGACCTTCAGAAAATTTTCAAAATGGAAGAGAAGAGTTATCTGGAGATTGTTCATGAAGACAGGGTATACCGCACAGAGTTTTGCCGGATGCATGTGGAGGATTTTGCCGAACATAATGATTTGGTTGGATTTAACCATCCGGAAAATCTTTTGATTGCGATGTTTATGTTTGATGAAACGGATATCCGCCGTTATATCCGGGAAAATCAGGAGCAGAAGCTTGTAGCCGGTATTATTTTTATCGATAATTTTGAGGAGGCTATGAACAGCACGGAGGAAGTGCGGCGTTCGCTTCTGGCGGCGTTAATCGAGCGAAAGATAACCAAGTACATGCAGTCTTATGATGCCATCATCACAAAGGTGGAAAAGGACAGATATTCCTTTGTAGTGAATCATAAGCATATGGCGGCGATTCAGTCCAGCCGCTTTTCTATTTTAGATGAAGTCCGGGAGATTAATATCGGAAATGAAATGTCCGTGACCATGTGTATCGGCGTTGGCATGAATGCGATTTCCTATGGACAGTCCTATACATGGGCTCAGAATGCTATCGATTTGGCGCTGGGCCGGGGCGGCGACCAGGCGGTTGTCAAAGCGGGGGATAAGATTTCATATTACGGCGGTAAGACAAAACAGGTGGAAAAGGGAACCCGTGTTAAAGCCCGTGTTAAAGCTCATGCTTTGAAACAGATTATTCTTGGAAAAGACCAGGTTATCATTATGGGGCATAAGATTGGGGATGTGGATTCCTTCGGCTCGGCTATCGGCGTATATCGGGCGGCAAAATCCCTGAATAAGCCGGCCCATATTGTCATCAACGAGATTACCACATCAGTGCGTCCGATTATTAATAAATTTAAAAACAATCCGGATTATGAGCCGGACATGTTCCTGCGCAGCAGTGAGGCCGCGGCCATCATGAATATGGAAACAGCCCTTGTTGTGGTGGATGTGAATCGTCCGTCCTATACGGAAGGGCCGGAACTTTTGAATCGGACAAAAACTGTGGTTATTTTGGACCATCACCGGCAGAGCAGCGAATCCATCGAAAGCCCTGTATTATCCTATATCGAGCCTTATGCTTCGTCGGCCTGCGAGATGGTTGCCGAGATTTTACAGTATATTACGGATGGCGTCAAACTGCGCCCGATTGAGGCGGACGCCATGTTTGCAGGGCTGATGATTGATACCAATAATTTTTCCAGCAAGACGGGTGTGCGAACCTTTGAGGCCGCCGCCTTCCTGAAAAAAAGCGGTGCGGATATTACCCGCGTCCATCTGGCTTTCAGAGACAGCATGGAAATCTACAGGGCCCGCGCAGAAGCGGTGCGCCATGCAGAAATGGAAAATGATATGGCTTATGCTTCCTGCCCGGCGGAGGGGCTGGAAAGCCCGACAATTGTCGGAGCCCAGGTGGCAAATGAACTTTTGAATATTACGGGAATAAAAGCATCCTTTGTCTTTACCCGTGTGAAGGAGACGATTTATGTCAGCGCCCGGTCGATGGAGGGTGAGGATGGAATCAATGTCCAGCTTGTTATGGAGCGGATTGGCGGCGGCGGTCACAGCACTATTGCCGGCGCACAGCTTCAGAATATGACGGAGGCCCAGGGAATGGAACTTGTGAAGCGGACGATAGCAGATATGAAAAAAGAAGGAGCGATATAGATGAAAGTTATTTTATTGGAAGATGTAAAAAGCCTTGGAAAGAAAGGCGAACTTGTGGAAGTTAATGAAGGTTATGCGAGAAACTTTATTTTAAAGAAAAAGCTTGGTTTGGAGGCAACGGCCAGGAATATGAACGATCTGAAGCTGAAAAAGGCGAATGAAGAGAAAGTTGCCAAAGAACAGCTTGAAGCGGCAAAAGTATTTGCTGAGGAATTAAAGGAAAAAGTTGTTACGGTGTCGATTAAGACCGGCGAGGGCGGACGTGTATTCGGTTCCGTTTCCACAAAGGAAATTGCAGCGGCAGCAAAAACTCAGTTGAATCTGGATATTGATAAGAAAAAATTGAATCTGCAGGAGCCGATTCGGATGGTGGGAACGGTTATCGTGCCTTATAAAGTACATCCGAAGGTAACGGCAGAATTGAAAGTGAAGGTTGTGGAGGCCTGATATGGCGATGGATGAAGCGTTAATCAAAAGAATATTACCGCATAGCGATGAGGCGGAACGGGCGGTTATCGGCGCCATGCTTATGGATGCGGACGCTATTGTGACCGCTTCAGAAATCATAGGAAGCGATGATTTTTATCAGAGACAATATGGAATTCTTTTTGATGTGATGACGGAGCTGTACGGGGAAGATAAGCCGGTAGATTTGGTGACGCTTCAGGAACGGCTGAAGAATAAGGACGTTCCGCCCGAGTTGACCAGCGTGGAATTTATCAGCGGTATAGTAAACGATGTACCGCTTTCGGCCAACGTTAAATATTATGCGGAAACCGTGGCGGAAAAAGCCCTTCTGCGCAGAATGATTAAAGCGAATGAAGAGATTGCAAATACCTGCTATCTCGGAAAAGAGCCCCTGGACCAGATTCTGGAGGACACGGAAAAGAAAATTTTTGATTTGCTTCAGAAAAAAAGCGCGGATGATTTTGTGCCAATACGGGATGTGGTTTTGAGCGTTATTGATAAGATTGAGCTGGCGGCCAAACATAAAGGAACCGTCACCGGGCTGGCTACCGGTTTTTACGATTTGGACTATAAGACATCCGGTTTTCAGCCGTCGGATTTAATTCTTGTCGCTGCCCGTCCATCCATGGGAAAAACGGCCTTTGTCTTAAATCTGGCCCAGTATATTGCCGTGAAAAATAAAGTGCCAACGGCCATATTCAGCCTGGAAATGTCAAAAGATCAGTTGGTCAACCGTCTGCTTTCGATGGAATCCAAGGTGGATTCCCAGTTGATTCGTACCGGGAATCTGAGTGCAAATGATTGGGAAAAGCTCATTGAGAGCGCCGGGGATATCAGTAAGGCTCCGCTGATCATTGACGATACTCCCGGTATTTCTATTTCCGAGCTTCGTTCAAAATGCCGGAAATTTAAGCTTGAAAATGACCTGGGGCTGGTTATCATTGATTATTTACAGCTTATGAGCGGCGGCAGCAAGCGGACTGATTCAAGACAGCAGGAGATTTCAGAGATTTCCCGTTCCTTAAAGGCTTTGGCCAGAGAGATTAATGCGCCGGTGATTGCCCTGTCCCAGTTGTCGCGGGCCTGTGAGACCCGGCCGGATCATCGGCCGATTTTGTCGGATTTGCGTGAATCCGGGGCAATCGAGCAGGATGCGGATGTGGTAATGTTTATTTACAGGGATGATTATTATAATAAAGATACGGATAAGAAAAATATATCCGAGATTATTATTGCCAAACAGCGTAACGGCCCGATTGGGACGGTGGAACTGGTCTGGCTTCCGAATTATACAAAATTTGCGAATAAGTCAAGGAAATAAAATAACGCAGATTTCGGCGTATATCCAGCCGGTCACGAATATTGTGACCGGTTTTTTTATTTTTCGAAGGGGACGTGTCGATAAGTTGTTAGGGCGAAAAATTGAAATATTTTGGGGGTTTGCTATAATTTGATTGTTAGATAACGAGAAGGTTAAGTGGAGGTATTCTATGGAAGAAATGCGATACACAATATCAGATGCAGCGAAGATGGTTAAGGTTGAATCTCATGTACTCCGGTACTGGGAGGACGAGCTTGCATTAGAGATACCAAGGAATGAAATGGGCCATCGTTATTATACACAGCGGGAAATCGATGTATTTTGCCAGATACGGGCATTAAAAGACAGAGGATTTCAGTTGAAGGCGATAAAAGATGTTCTTGAGATTATGTTTGAAGAAGACAAAAACACGAATATTATTTCCCTGAATCATGTGCGGCAAAATTTTGTGGAGTCTGAGGAGAAAACGAAAAAATCTGAGGAGAAAATGAGAAAGCCGGAGGAAAATATGAGAAAGGCTGAGGAAAAGATGAAAAAGCCAGAGGAGAAGAATCAAGGGTCAGAGGAAAAAGCGCAGATGCTGGTGAAGGAAAATGTGAAAGAAACAGCAGCGGCCGAGTTTGTCAAAGCAGAGAGTGTTGAAGCACCTGCGGTTGTCAGTGTCAGTCCGGCTGAGAAAATGAGCCATTTTAAATACATAATGGATGGTATCGTCTCTCAGGCGCTTCAGGCCAATAATCTCAAATTAGAGGAATCGATTGCATGCCAGGTGGCAGAACGCCTTTTGCGGGAAATGGACGTCATAGAGCAGGAGAGAGAACAGAGAGAAGAAGCGCGGTTCAGAAAGCTGGATGAAGCCATTCGGGGACGCCAGAGGGGCTATCAGGAAGCTGCGGCGGCCAAGCTTCCGCCATACACGCCGACAAAAATGAACAAAAGACATTTCAGCCTGTTCCGAAGATGAGATATTTGTTGTAGGAGGAAGAAAGAAAGGACGCTTGGAAGGTCAGAAATGGCCGGAAAAGCGTCTTTTTTAAGGGAGTCATAACTGGGATTTAGGGTAAGAATATTTTATCTCAACTCGTGGCAAGGGGTAAAAAAATAAGGTGCCTGCGGCGAACCGAAGCACCTTACCTTCTATTCTTTTAGAATTAGTCAGCCTGAGAAATAGCACCTGTAGGGCATGTGCCTGCACAGGAACCGCAATCGATGCAGTCATCAGCTTTGATTTCGTATTTTCCATCGCCTTCAACGATAGCGCCTACTGGACATTCGCCAGCGCAAGCACCACAGGAAACACAATCAGAAGAAATTACATATGCCATGATAGTTACCTCCTTATAAGTATGAAAATAAATCTAATAGTACTGTTAAGTTGTACGACCTTATTGTAATACAAAAGCCCCCGGTTAGACAAGCATAACATAGCGTTTCAATGATATAATTTATCATTTAGCGGATATAATTGAAAATATTTGGAAAATTGTCCTGGATGATTGAGGACTTGCAAAGCGGAGAATAATGTATTATAATAAGCAATAACCAAAATTTCAGAAGGAGGGCTTTAAAATGGCACAAGTAACAAAAGATACTATGATTGGTGATTTATTAAGAATCGATGCAGGTGTAGCGCCTATTTTAATGAGCATCGGTATGCACTGTCTGGGTTGTCCGTCTTCTCAGGGAGAGACCATCGCAGAAGCAGCAATGGTTCACGGCATTGATCCGGCAGCGTTAGTTGCAGAAATTAATAACTTCCTTGAAAAGAATAATAAATAGTATTCCATAGACATGAAAAAACAGCGGAGAGATATGCTTCCCGCTGTTTTTTTGTTGACAGTTTTTGGTTACAGATTCGCCAGTTTTTGAATAGCCCTGCTTTTTAGAATAACTTTATAATGTTCGTTATAATAAGCCACAGATGCGTCGTTTGCAGGCACATAATCGCCGTACTCAATGGCGATATTGCAGACCTTATTGAACAACTGCGGGGATGATTTTCCCTTTGTAAGTATCAGATAAAAATCACCGGTTGCAGGATTTTTATATAAGGTATTCGAGCTATGATATTTCGGATAGACAGCATCTGCATAACGGCATACATCATCCAGCCGGTGGAAACAGAAAATTTTGGTCATATTCAGATTTCCAAGGGACCGGAGATTTTGCGGTTTGGAGCCGGAAGGCAGCGGTATCTGCGATTCATTGGAAGAAATCTCTTTGACAATAAGCTCTTCGCTGATTTTCTTGAATAAATCCAAAATATCTGCCGCACTGCGGTAACCGGCCATATTATCGGAAGGTTCTTCTTCCGAATCCTCGTCATCCAGGGAAATATTTGTCGGGGAGAATTTAGAAAAACGGGTATCCAGTTCTTCCGGGTCCTCAACCTTTGTGACGATGAGTACAATACATTCACTGGAAACAGGAATGGCCTCAATGACCAGCGGGATATCGTTTGCTTCAAAGCCGACTTCCGTGGAAGCCTGAATCATCATATCACGAAATAACCGCTTTGCTTTATCAGAACCGTAAGCAAGCTCACTCAGCTTAATCTCACGATTTACTAAATCTTCTTTGTTCAGCGTACAGCGAATCTGATTTTCATTAAGTCTCTCAATCTTCATAGAAATCACTCCTTTAATGTAGGATTGAGGTTACCTACAGTATACCTACAGCAGCAGAAACTGTAAAGAGATTAAAGTATTAAATTTTATAAAATTTTTGTCGAAGCATTTGGATTGCTGCTTATTTTTTCATTTGATATAATAAATAATATAAGATTTCTAAGGTAATGTGCCTGACTTCCAATTCATTTTAAAAATCTTTACTTTCCCATTATGTGAATCTTTGAGACCAAAAATGCCTGGCATAATTATACTTAGCTAGTCTTATTATATGTCAAATGTGGGATATCATTACATATTTTAGGCCTGCATCTCCTTAAAAGTGGGTAAGATTTCCATTTACATTTGCCTGATAGGCTCCGATGTAGTATAATCATAAATATAATCTGCATAGGAGTCTATCAATATGGAAAAACAAAAGATGAAGAGTTATCCGCAAAAAAGGAGTTCGATAGTGGGTCGGATTTTTTATGGCATCGGGATTTTAAGCGGTATTGCCATAATATGCGGATTGCTTTTTTGGAGAAATCCGTTGATGATACCGTCGGTTGATGCTTCAGAGGAAGATGTATCCTGGCGGCCGGAGGGCGAAGGAGACTATATCCGGGTGAATCATATGGATTTAAACTTTACAGGGTTTTATACGGTGGATACAAAGGAAGAAATCAGCGGATACTATTATATAGGGACGATTGGAGAAAAGTCCTGGTTCGTGGAAATTCCGGCAAAGGTGGATGATACCGGCCTCTCTCAGGCAATGCCGGATTTAGAGGACATGGCATTTATAGCCCAGGTATCCGGAGATACGGCAGTATTGGAGAAGGCGGCGGACAGTGAAGGTATGACAGCGGAAACGTATATCGAAACCTACAATATTTCTGATAGAGTTCTTTTGACTTACAATACACATCGAGAGGCGGATATCCTTTATTATGCAATCGGGATATTGGCCATGCTCGGCTGTTTTGTGGCAGGCAGATTGTTTACCCACGAAACATAAAACCAAAAAGGAAGGTTAGGTTGAAGCACATGAATAAGATAAGAAGAATTATGGGAATGATTTTAATTTCTGTTTCTATCCTCTGTATTCTTGGCGGATGTGACATAGTTGATGATTTTCGTTCGGAGAAGGACCTGGTGGATTATAATAGTACCTATGGTGTTTCAGATGGAGAGTATACGATAACATTGAATAATACTATGCTGGAAGCGAAGGCGATTGATGACGGCGCCGGGAATGTCTATATGGATGTGAATACGGCGAATAAGTATTATAATTCCAGAATTTATTGGCAGGCGGATGAAAATATCATTTTGTATGCAACGCCGGAAGGAATGGCGGAATATACGCCGGATTCCACTTCATATACGGTGGGAGTCTCCACGGCTTCAAGCAGTATCCCGGTCATTATCAACAGAGATGGTATGCTCTATGTATCCCTTGAATTTCTGAAGGAAAATACGAAAATGGACTGCGCCGTGTTTAATGAGCCAAACCGGGTCGTTACCCGCACAAATTGGGATGATGCGTATATGACAACGGTAACTGAAAAAAAAGCGGTTATCCGCTATCAGGGCGGTATTAAGAGCCCGATTTTCAGAAATCTTGAGAAAGGCGAGCGGCTCTATGTGCTGGATGACGGCGCCGGGGATGAATGGGCCCAGGTTGTCACTGAGGACGGTTACAATGGATGGGTAGAAAATAAATATTTGGATACGCCGCTAATGACGGGCCTGGAAGAGCCGACATTTAATGCGCCGGTCTTTACAAGCATTTCTAAAAACTATAAAATCAATCTGGCATGGCACGGCGTTTACAGTGAAGCTGCCAATGAAGAACTGGGGCAGATATTGACGGAAGTGCCGGGCATTAATACCATCAGCCCGCGCTGGTTTTATTTCGCAAATACAGAGGGGGATATGGTAACTCTCGGAAGTGCAGATTATGTCAATACGGCCCATGCAGCCGGCGTTGAGGTCTGGGCAATGTTCAGCAATGAATTCACGAATTTTGATGGAGAGATGACGAATGAGATATTATCTTCCCGGACAAAGCGTCAGCATGTGCTGAACCAGTTATCCGGCTGGATAGATGAATATCAACTGGATGGCATCAATCTGGATTTTGAAATGATTGGCGAATCGGGAGCTGACAATTACATTCAGTTTGTCCGGGAACTCTCGGCATTATGTCGTGAAAAACAGATTGTTTTCTCAATAGATAATTATACGCCGATGTATTGGAGACATTATAATCATAAAGAAGAAGGCGTTTTTGCCGATTATATAATTATTATGGGTTATGATGAACATCACACCGGTTCCGATGTTGCGGGCTCGGTTGCTTCTATGGGCTTTGTGCGCCAGGGAATAGAAGATATGCTTGCCATGGTGCCAAAGGAAAAAGTTATCAATGCAATTCCGTTGTATACCCGTGTGTGGGCAACGGATGCCAACGGTGTTGTGGAATCCTTCAACGCCGGCATGACAGAGGCGGCCGGATATCTGGAAAGCCACGGTGTGACACCGGTTTATGATGAAAGCACAGGCCAGAATTACGGTGAATATATGTCCGAGATTGATGGTCGCCGCTATCAAATTTGGCTGGAGGATCAGACATCCCTTCGAAGCCGTTTAGAGATGATTCAAGAATACGATTTGGCAGGCGTTGCCAGCTGGAGCATCGGATGGGAAAGCGGCCCTGAAATCTGGCAAATCATTGCAAGCTATTTTAATTAGAGATTATCAATATTCATTGAGGCCTTGCGGAAAAGAGCCCAATGTGTTATAGTAAAACAAAGAGAACAACCGCCCACAAAAGTGGTTGACCTCGTAAATAAGGTGATAAGAATACCATCCTCATTCGCTTGGGCAAAAGTTCAGAGGGTGGTTTTCTTATGCGAAAATATTAGTGACAAATCATATAAATGAATGTCAGCAATGCCAAAAGGAACATGCCAAAGGCCATGAGGTCTTTAAAATCGAAATGTTTCAATAGCATCACCCCCATCCTATGTAGAATGAGGTCATACCACCCTGCAACACGGTTGTTCTAAGTATGAAAGTTGGTTAAAAAAGCGGTGAGATATTGCGGGAAGTCAACAAATATGCTATAGTAAAAACAAGAGAACAACCGCCCACAAAAGTGGTTGACC